>Ga0137418_10007437_pt1 | contig 10063 bp, 10 predicted proteins | sample CZODoug3_1_2_16f_FD_122242 | JGI IMG/M metagenome (GOLD analysis project Ga0137418, IMG submission 122242) | Vadose zone soil fungal communities from Angelo Coast Range Reserve, California, USA - CZODoug3_1_2_16fungal (Hybrid Assembly) | ecosystem: Environmental > Terrestrial > Soil > Vadose... | reverse complement strand
GCCGTGACGTTCTGGATTTCCTTTTCCGACAGCGCCGTTGCCTGGGCCGCGCCTTTGGCGTCTGATTTGCCGACCCGGTAGTTGAGCACCACCGCAGCGGTCAGGCGGCGGATGTTGCCGCTCGCCTGGCGCGTGTGACGCACCGTCTTGTCGACTTCGAAGTTCGTTACCGCTTCGCGCCGGGTATTGGCGCTGGACACTGCGCCCGGCTGGTTCGCGTTCAACGGCGCTGCCTGGCCGTTGATCGGCGCGGTCGGCGGCACCGGCGGTTGGTTCGAAAGCGCACCGGGAACGCCTTGTGGTGAGCTGGCACCCGGAGTCGAACTTTCGTTGCTCGACTGCGAGCGGATCGCGGCCTTGTCGGTTGCTTGGTTCGGGCCATAGGTTTCGGCGACGTTCTCGACCTGCGAGAAGTCGACGTCGGCGGTGACTTGCGCACGCACGTTGCCCGGGCCGACGATCGGCGCAAGGATGTCCTCGATGCGCTTGATCGTGTTGACCTCGATCTGCGTCACGTAGTCGAGTTGCGCGGCATCCATCCCTGCGCTGCCCGCACGCTCTGAAGCCAGCAGGTTGCCGGCCTGGTCGACCACCGAAACGTTCTTCGGGCTGAGTTCCGGCACCGACGAAGAAACCAGATGCACGATGCCGGCGACCTGCGCCCGGTCCAGCACCTTGCCGTTGTGGAGCTGGATCAGCACCGACGCGGTCGGCGGCTGCTTGTCGCGCAGGAATCCGGATTGTTTCGGCAATGCCAGATGCACACGTGCCGCGGCAACCGGGGCCAGCGACTGCACCGAACGAGCGAGTTCGCCTTCGAGTGCACGCTGATAGTTGACCTGCTCCTGGAATTGCGTCACGCCGAACTTCTGCGTCTCCATCACCTCGAAACCGACCACCGACCCTTTGGGCAGACCGGCCGAAGCGAGCTTCAGCCGCGCCTCGTGCACCTTCTCCTGCGGCACCAGGACCGTGCCGCCGTCGGCGTTTTTGTACGGAATGTTCATCTGCGACAGCTGCGCGATGATCGCGCCGCCGTCACGATCCGAGAGATTGGTGAAAAGCACGCGATACGTCGGGGTCGCGCTCCACAACCAGGAGGCGGCCACCACGGCGGCAAGCGCCGCGACGCCGAGAACCAGCGTGCCCTTGGTGCGCGCAGACATGCGCGCGAACACGCTGACCGGTACGGCAGTATTTGGAATGACGGCGTTGTCCATGCGTCTGTTTCGAGTTGCCCTTCGGCGGGCGCGGCGCATCTCTGCCGCCGCGCTTTGCGCCCGGGTGCGAAAGCATTATTTGGAAACCTTGAGGGGGCGGAACACCGGATAAAGCCCTGGTTTCGGACCGGCAAGGAATGCCGAGTCAGGCTTTTTCCTACAACCGCCGGGGTTGTGGAATTGGTGTGCTTTGTGTACGCAATTCGACCGACGGCGGCCGCGCGTGCGCGGTAGTTTGCGCTCCAAAGAAGAACCACTCGCGCACTGCGCAAGAGGGCCAAATTCACATGCGGGGTATTTCATGGAAATTGCACCCATCAACGCGCAGATCGCCCACGCGGTCGAACGGCTGAAGGGCATTGCACCGGCGGCCAAGGCCGCCGACGTGGGACAAGCCAAGGGCACCGACTTCGTTTCGTCGCTCGATTCCGCCCTTGCTGCAGTGAGCAAGAACCAAAACACCGCGACCGAGCTGCAACGCCAGTTTCAGCTCGAAAACTCCGGGGTCAGCCTGGAAGAGACCATGATCGCGATGAACAAGGCACAGCTCACGTTTTCCGCTGCGGTGCAGGTGCGCAACCGGCTCGTGCAGGCCTACGAGCAGATCATGCAGATGCCGGTTTAGCCGACCTGCAATAGACTGCGTGCACGGCAGTGTTGCCCGCGCGTACCGAGATGAGCCCCACCCAGAATCCATCTTCACCCCGCCAGATCGACCTGGACGCGGCCGCGCGCCTGGTGGACATGCTCGAGCGCGATCTCGAGCAGGCGCGGCTTGGCAACGGTGACGTCGAGCACGTCGAGCGCCTGCGGGCGGATGTGGAGCAACTGCGCGCCGCGCTGGAGGCCCCGCCGGCGCACGAAGAAGTTCACGCGGGCTTGCAGGCTCTACGCGACACCCTGCATGCGGTGCGAGAAGAACTGCAGCGCGACGCGTTCAAGGTCGGCGACTACATCGCGCGTATCGGGCGGCTGCTCGGGCTGTAGCGCATTTGTCATCCCGAGCGAAGCGCGAGCGAAGCGAGGGATCACGGTGATTCGAACGACCGCGATCCTTCGCCTGCGGCTCGGGATGACACGGTTTGATCCGCGGGACTAGAAGCCGAGCGACGCGAGCAGGTCGTCGACCTGCGCCTGATCGGTAACCACGTCTTCGCGCCCTTTCGCGCTTACGACCGGTCCGGCCAGTCCCTCGTCTGCGACCCGCCTGCGCTGGTCGCGAGGGGTGGTTTGGATGAGCAGCCTCAGAAGCTGCTCTTCCATGCTCTGTGCCAGCGCAACCACTTTGCCGATGACCTGGCCCGTGAGGTCATGGAAATCCTGCGCCATCATGATGTCGGTGAGGATTGCCTGGGTGCGATCGGCCTGACCGTCGAGGCCCGCGAAAAATTCGCAGGTCTCATCGACCAGCTTGCGGCCCGCGGGTGTGGCGCGATCCTGCACAGCCTGGCCCGCGGTGTAGGTGCGTACGGCCTGCCAGCGTGAGCACAGGCTTGCGGCTTGCTGAACCAGTTCACCTTGCACGCTGCGTGCGTGGTCGACCGCGTTCAACACTTTTTCCGCGGCGGCGCCGGTCACACGTGCGATATAGGCCAGCCGATCACGCGCATCCGGCAGATGTTCGCGGGTCGCGGCGAGATCCTTGTCGTAGCCCAGCTCGCGCAGCGCGTCGTGCAACACACGCGTTAGGTTGCCGATGCGGTTGTAGACCTCCTCGGCGGGCATGCGCGCATCTTCACTCGCGCCGAACAGGTATGCGGTGCCGTTGGTATCGCCGATGATTGCGACGCCGTCGTTGCCGCCGCCAATGTGCACCGGTGCGGCGCCCGCGCGTTTTTTGCGGCGGCTGCGTGTCGGCTTGGTAAGTGCGAGGTCCATGGTTTCGTCTTGCGCAGGAGTCATTGGCGTTGCCTCAAGCGGTTGCCTTTTGCATGATCTTCTGCACTTTTTCTTCCAGCGTGGCCTTGGTGAACGGCTTCACGATGTAGCCGCTCGCTCCACCCTGGGCGGCCGCGACGATGTCTTCCTTCTTCGCTTCGGCGGTCACCATCAGCACCGGGATGCCCTTGAGCGAGTCGTCCGCACGCATGTTTTTCAGCAGCTCGAAGCCGTTCATGTTCGGCATGTTGATGTCGGAGACGACGAAGTCGAACTTCGTGGCCTTGAGCATGTTGAGTGCGATCTGGCCGTCTTCGGCCTCCTCGGCGTTGCTGAAGCCGATTTCCTTCAGCAGATTGCGCAGGATCCGGCGCATCGTGGAGAAGTCGTCGACGATCAAGAAACGGGCATCGGTACTCATTTGCTATCTCCGCACAAGAACTGGTCGCAGGTACGCGCGTACGCGGCCGCTCCCACGAGTCTGCCGCGCAGGCGCGGCACCAATCGATCGATAAGTCAGCGGCTTTCGGGTTGGTTGTTTCACCGCTTTTCCTCTACTGGCTCACCGGCGCCGGCGCCGATTCGGCAGTCGCAGCGACGGGGATGTTTTGCTCGACTGGCGGCGCTTCGGCGCGCGGCTCGGACGGCAGCGACTCCTTCAGTTCGTCGACGTTGCCGGCTTCGATTTCGCCGCCCGCCTGGTTCATGCGCTCCTCGGCGATCTTGTTCATCACGATGATCGAAATGCGGCGGTTGAGCGGATTTCTGGGATCGTCCTTGACCTGCAGATTCGAATCCGCAAGGCCCACCACGCGCACGATCTTCACGGGCTCCATGCCCCCCGCAATCAATTCGCGCCGCGAAGCGTTGGCACGATCCGAAGACAGTTCCCAGTTCGAATACCCGCGATCGCCCCGGGCATAGAGCGCCGAATCGGTGTGGCCCGAGAGCGCGACCTTGTTGTCCACCTGGTTCAAGACCTTGCCGATTTCCTGCAGCAGGTCGCGCATGTAAGGCTGGACCTGCGCACTGCCGAGCAGGAACATCGGCCGGTTGAAGTCATAGACGATCTGGATGCGCAGTCCGTCAGGGGTGACTTCGACGCGGATCTGCTTGCGTACCTCGGTAAGCTTCGAGTTGGAAAGCAGCGCGCCGTCCATCTTGACCTTCAGCTCCTCCATGCGTTCGCGCTCTTCGCGCTGGCGCTGCTTGCGCCGTTTTTTCTTCTCCTCTTCGTCATTGCCGCGCTTGACCTGTCCGGTCTGAGCGGTAAGGCTGACCCCGCCGCCCTGGATCACCGAGTTGGCGTCACCAGCGCCCGAGCCACCCATCATCGCGACCTGCAGCGGCGAGGCGAAAAAATCCGAGATACCCTTCAGGTCGCCCTTGGTGGTCGAGCCGAGCAGCCACATCAGCAGGAAAAACGCCATCATCGCGGTCACGAAGTCGGCGTAAGCGATCTTCCAGACGCCGCCGTGATGCGCGCGGCCACCCTTCTTGATGCGCTTGATGACGATCGTTGACTTGGTTTTTTCCGCGGCACCGGTAGCCATGTCTGTCCCCTGACCTCAGCGCTTCTGCTTGACGTGTTTTTCCAGCTCGATGAAGCTGGGGCGCTCGGTCGAAAAGAGCACCTTGCGGCCGAACTCGACCGCCACCGCGGGCGCGTAGCCCTGCAAACTGGCGAGCAGCGTCGCCTTCACGCATTGCAATTCTTTTGCGACCTCTTCGCACTTCGACTCGAGCAGCTTGGCGAGCGGACTGACGAACCCGTACGCCAAGAGGATGCCGAGGAAAGTGCCCACCAGCGCGGAGGCGATCATCGCGCCCAGTTCCGCCGGCGGACGACCCACCGAGGCCATCGTCTTGATCACGCCAAGCACGGCCGCCACAATGCCGAAGGCTGGCAGGCCGTCGCCCATGGTCTGGATCGCGAGCGCCGGCACCATTGCCTCGTGATGATGGGTCTCGATCTCCTGATCCATCAGGTTCTCGATCTCCAGCGGATTCATGTTGCCGGAGACCATCATGCGCAGGTAGTCGCAGACGAACTCGACCAGGTGATGATCGTTGCCGACCGTGGCGTGCTTCTGGAACAGCGGGCTCTTGTGCGAGTCCTCGATGTCGGACTCGATCGCCATCATCCCTTCCTTGCGCACCTTGGAGAGGATGTCGTACAAAAGGGCCATCAGCGCCATGTAGCGCGCCTTGGTGTACTTCGAGCCCTGGAATAGCTTCGGCAGCGCGCCTGCGACCGCTTTCAGCGTCTTGGCCGGATTGGCAACGATGAATGCGCCGATGGCCGCACCGGCGATGATCGCCAGTTCATGCGGAGCCGCATGGGCCAAGATCGGAATGTTGCCGCCCGTGAAGGCGTACACGCCGAACACGAAACCCAACACCAGCACGTAACCAATGATGACGAACATTTCCCCGTTTGCCCTTGTTGACCACGCGCGATCTTTTAGCCGCGCTTGACGCAGATGAGTGCATTGCTCCACCGGGTTACGGCAATGCGACGGCCTAACTTGAACGGCGGATGGGCCGGCTTACCGTGTGCGAGGGGGCGAAATCGGGCGATCGAAGGATTGAGTGCGGATTGGCGCGGAATTCGCAGATTCGGGGTGGATTCGGCCGCGGGTATCTATATAGAAGGTGAAAGCCGTGGGCGCGGATAGGTCCTTGTCATCTGACAAGTGAATCCGCCGAAAAAAAAAAGCGCCCGGCCGTTAGGCCGGGCGAAGGTCGGAGGAGAAAAGGAGGAAACGCCGCGTCCAACTCAAGCCGACGGCTGCGGCGCACCGTCGACGTAATTCGGTTCAGGACTAGTGCACGAGCTCCTCGTCCTTGCGAACGGCGCCCTTGCCCTTGCCGGCGCGCGCCGGGGGCTCGCACAGGCCGCACACGTAGTTCTTGGTGAGCTCGTACGTATGCGTGACGAACTTGCCATTGCACTTGCAGCACGGAGTCAGCGTGACCATGCCGGCGTCGACGAACTTCACCAGGCGCCAGGCGCGCGTCACGGACAACAGCGGCTCCAGGTTCTGCGTCTTGATCTGCTCGAGGTAGAGCTCGTACGCCTTGATGATGGCGTCGATCTCTTCCAGCTCGGTGGTCTTGTTCAGGTACTCGTAGATGTTCAGGAACAGCGACGAGTGGATGTTCGGCTGCCAGGTCATGAACCAGTCGGTCGAAAATGGCAGCATGCCGCGCGCCGGCGATTCGCCCTGGACTTCCTTGTACAGCCGCAGCAGGCGTTCGTAGGACAGGTCGGTTTCGCTTTCCAGGACCTGCAGGCGGGCGCCCAGCTTGATCAGCGCGATGGCGCGCTGGATCTGGCGGCTTTCGGTGACGATGCTCTTGATTCGCATGACCCTCTCCGGTCGTCGGTCTGGGTTAGTTGCCGACGTCGGCGATCTGGCCGGCCATCACGATGTTGGCGTGCAGCCCGGCAACCGCACCGGTGCCGGTAGCGCGCGACTTGGAATGGTTGGTCAGAAGATTCCACACCATGTCGTCGTCGAAGCGGAAGCGGCAGATCAGTTGATTGGCACCGGCGATCTTCATCAGTTGCGAGGGGCTCAGCTGGTCGATGACGGCGGCCACTTCCTCAGAAATGCCAAGGCGGTACATCGCTTGGGCCTTGTCGGCGCGGATCATGTGTTGCGCGAGCACCAGGTAACCCAGGTTGACTTCACGCACTTCTTCCAGCAGTTGCTCGTTCGGGACAGCGACGGTGCTCATTTTCGAACCTCCAGTTTGTGGGTGCTTTGAATCACCCGAATTGCGTTGCGAAGTGGTGCCATTGTCGACAGCACTCCGCGCGGGTTGAAGCGGGAGCCTTCCAAAGCCCATGTCGGGTCCCGGGCAGGGCGCGTGTAAGGCTTTTTCTTACACGGCTGCCTTTCTCCTCTGAAAACGGCTTCTTCAGCGCTTCGGGTGGCAACGCGGCCACTCAAGTTCGATCGCCGCCCGCCGATCAATGGGCTGTTCAGGCGCCTGTCCTAGTTGCACCGAATGCGCTGAACCGGAGTGCAAGAGGACGTTCGTAATCCGCGCCAAAGCGGAGGCGAACCGGAAACCGCAAGACCAACTAGATCAGTTACGCAACAAGAAACGTTTTTCTCCCCCGCCCTGCGCGCCGCGGCGACTCCGGTCCCCGGCGCGCTTTTTTTTCTAGCGCCGGTTGCTCGTCTCGCGCCGGCGCAGGCCTGGGTCCAATTTCATCTACGCGTAAGGAACTTGGGTCCCGGCCTTCGCCGGGACGACGAGTGAGGCTCTGTTAAAGGTGCGATGACGCCGGAACAAAAATGGTGTTCACCCCAATCGCAATTTGTTCGTCGTGCGAATGCAGGTAACAAGTGCCAGACGTTTCTCCTCTCTCATACACAACGTCTCGATCCAATCGGACTAGCGCGAATTCATGCTGCTTCTCATCCGATCGTTTAATGGACGTAGAGGGTCGTGTTCGGAGGGCTCCCTAAAGTTCGCCGCGCTGTGGCCCGATAAGCAACCTAACGCGGCGCCGAACGAGTACCTAACGGATCCGGGACGCGTGGCGACGGATGTCTCAAAGACAGCCGCTGCGCAAAAAAAGGTCAGCAAGCCTGCAAAAAGCGGCTGCTATTCGAGAGTGAAGGAAAGGAGCTAGGAAATGCCACAAATCATCAACACCAACATCATGTCGTTGAACTCGCAACGCAACCTGAACCAGTCGGCGTCTGCGATGGCCACGGCCGTCCAGCGCCTGTCGTCGGGTCTGCGTGTCAACAGCGCAAAGGACGACGCTGCAGGTCTGGCGATCGCCGAGCGCATGAGCGCGCAAGTTCGCGGCATGAACGTTGCAATCCGCAATGCCAACGATGCGATCTCGTTGTCGCAGGTTGCTGAAGGTGCCCTGGGCACGGTCGGCAACATGCTGCAACGGATGCGTGAACTCGCAGTGCAGTCTGCCAACGCGACCAACGGCGCGGGCGACCGCTCGAACCTGGACGCGGAATTCCAGCAGCTCGGTTCGGAAATCACGCGCGTTCTGCAGAACACCAAGTTCAACGGCCTTGCGATCATCGGTGCCAACGCTGGTACGCAGACGTTCCAGGTCGGTGCTGGTTCGACCGACACGATCGCCGTGACGACCACGCGTCTGGACAACAACGCCAACGTTACCGCCGTGACCAGCACCAACGTCACGACGGCGACCAACGCCACCGCGGCAATCGACCTGGTCGACACCGCGCTCACCACGATCAACAACGAGCGCGCGTTGTACGGTGCCACCCAGAACCGGTTCGAGTCGGTGATCAGCGGCCTGCAGATCAACGTCGAAAACCAGCAAGCTGCTCGCAGCCGGATCGTCGACACCGACTACTCGGCCGAGACCGCCGCGCTGACGCGTGCGCAGATCCTGCAACAAGCGGGTGTCGCGATGCTGGCGCAAGCGAATGCTTCGCCGCAAAGCGTGCTCTCCCTGCTCCGCGGATAAGCGACAGCGGAAAGAAAAAGGGGCCCTCGGGCCCCTTTTTTTATTGCCGGGGCGACACAAGACCACGCATTTCGCCGGGTGAGGCCGCAGCGACATGAAGGCGGGATTCTTTGTTCCACCCTCTAAAGTTGCCGTCCTGATCAGCCGAAAAAACGTGTAAGTCCAGAATCCTGCGGAGGGCAGCCAACATGTCTGCCGACCTTTTCGTCCTGCCCACCGGGCAGCGCACCATCGAAGTCAAGAGCACGCCACGCAGCCAGGGCCGGCCGGCCCCTGCGCCGGCACCGCAGGCGCAGCCTGAAAAAGAGGTCTCGGCGGCCGAAGCGCGCAAGGCGATCGCTGCTGCGAACGATCAACTGCGGCAAATAAACAGTGAATTGACGTTCCAATTGGACAATGACACGGGTCGCATCGTCGTTAAGCTGATCGATCGAAACACGCGCGAAGTGTTGCGCCAGACGCCGACCAAGGAAGCGCTTGCGATTGCCCGCGCGCTTTCCGAAGGCGAAGGCAGCGGCCGGATCGTCAAGGTCAACGCCTGACGGCGCGCACGTCCAAGCAGAGGCGGGTATGACCATCAGCGGTTCAGGAGCGATCGACGTCAACAGCATCGTCACGCAGTTGATGACGATCGAACGGCGGCCGCTGAATGTCCTGCAACAGCGCGAAACCGATATCAAGTCGAAGCTCACCGCGTTTGGCCGCGTGCCGGCAGGCAAAATGGTCCATCGTTCCGGCGCGAAACCCGGCGACCGTGTCGTGGTGACCGGGACGATCGGCGATGCTGCGCTCGGCCTCGATATCCTCAAGGGCGGCGCCGCGGCTCTGGCGCTGGCCGGCGATGCCGCCGCGCGCGAGATGCTGATTGGCCGCTACCGCGTGCCGCAGCCGCGGACCTGGCTCGCCGATGCGGTGCGCGATCACGCCCATGCGGCGATGGATGTCTCCGACGGGCTCGCCGGCGACCTCGCCGCGGTGGAAGAGATGTTCGCGCTAAAGGAGCTGCTGGCGAAATGCGGCTCCGCCAATCTCGCCATACAGGGCGGTGACGCCTTCAATCCGACGCTTGGTCGCGCCTCCTACATTTTCAATCCGTCCATCGCCGGCATAGAGCAGGCCGACGCCTTGCTGATGATAGGCTCGAACCCGCGCAAGGAGGCCGCCGTTCTCAACGCGCGGATCCGCAAGCGCTGGCGCAGCGGCCAGCTCAGGATCGGTGTGATCGGCGCCAAGGCCGACCTCACTTATGATTACGACCACCTCGGTGCCGGCAAGGATTCGCTCAGCGCTCTCGCCGCCGGCAAGCATTCCTTCGCGGACGTGCTTAGGGCCGCGAAAAATCCGATTGTGCTGGTTGGAGCCGGTGCGGCTGCACGCCATGACGGTGCCGCGGTACTGGCGCTGGCCGCAAAGCTCGCGCTCGATTTCGGCGCGGTCAAGGGCGACTGGAACGGCTTCGGTGTTCTGCACGATACCGCCTCGC
>Ga0137418_10007436_pt1 | contig 10064 bp, 9 predicted proteins | sample CZODoug3_1_2_16f_FD_122242 | JGI IMG/M metagenome (GOLD analysis project Ga0137418, IMG submission 122242) | Vadose zone soil fungal communities from Angelo Coast Range Reserve, California, USA - CZODoug3_1_2_16fungal (Hybrid Assembly) | ecosystem: Environmental > Terrestrial > Soil > Vadose... | reverse complement strand
AGAAGTCCAGTCTCAACTGGATGTTCAGCCGCTTGTCGCTCTCGAGATTCATGTCCTACTTGCCTCTCCTCTCGTTCGGGCCTTCAGTCACCGTTCCCGGCTCGGCCTATCTGTTGACTCCGCCTTTCGGCATGGAGTGCCTCACTAGCCTTGCCGACGACATAACCTAATACGCCCTCTGCTGACTTCTGCCCCGCGGTCAGGATGCCTCGCGGCATTCTCAGTCGCCGAAGCGACACGGGACAGACCTCCTGGGGTAAGCTCAGCCGCCTTCCGCGCACTGTCGCCGAATCTACGCTTCGCATCTTTGATGGATATGGACTTCGCGGTACGTTGCCCGCTCGTCCGATGCTTGCGCCTTGTATTCGGTTTTTGTCCATCGACTCACGCGTTTGCTCGATGCTTCCTTCAGACACCGCCTCGCGGCGGTAGCCCTTGCACTTTGCTAGCCCTTCACCTCCATCAGGTTGGGCAGAAGACTTTCACCTCCAAGCTGCTGAGCATGCCCAGCACACAACGAACCCGCTCCCGCGGGAAGGGCTGGCGGCGCGGTCGGGCGATTGCCACTAAGGCCGTGTACTCATAAAACCCGGTGGCGTGCGTACCGAAGCTGATGTCGCGCTTTGCTCCTAAAGCAACGCCATTGCTGCGAAGCAGCGAAATGACGCGATGGGTCTGTCAGGCGGAGTCGGCTGGCGCGCGAAAGGTGCTGCCAGAACTCATCGATGCCCGCGCGCCCTCGGTCATGCCGCTGCAGCGTTCAAGGTTCACGCTAGGATGCCGGAGGGAGGTCTTTATCGAACCAAAACAGCAGGAAGTATCCGGCTGGAACGAAGAACAGCGTCAGCAGCGACGCGACAGCAAGCCCCGACATCATGAGCACCGCCATCGGCTGCCACAGCGCGCCGCCGGCAATCGCCATAGGTGCAAGTCCAAGCACCGTCGTTGCCGAGGTCAGCAGGATCGGACGCAAGCGCTTTTGCGACGCTGCCACGACTGCTTCGCGCAGCGGGAGCATCTCCCGCTCGATATCGATCTGGTCGATGAGCACGATGGCATTGTTGATGATGATGCCGGAAAGACTGATGATGCCGAGGGTGCCGAAGAACGAGAGCGGCTGTCCCGCCGTGAGAAGGCCGAACGGGATGCCGATCAGGATCAGCGGTATGCTCATGAAGGTTAGAAACGTGCGACGGAACGAGTTGAACTGCAGGATGATCGCCAGCACCATCACGGCCAGCGCGACCGGCAGTCCCGCAGCCAGTTTCTGGTTCGTCTCGGCGCTCTTCTGGATCTCGCCGCCGATAGCAACGTGATAGGTCCCGGCGAGATCCAGCTCCTGCAGGCCCGGCTGGATGGAATCCAATAGCTGCCCGGCGGTCAGCGAGGTGCTGCGGGCGGTGACCGTGATCGTCCGTTCCTGGTTCTTGCGGCGGATGCGCGCCAGATCGAATCCGGGCTTCAACCTGGCGACCTGCGCCAGGGAGATCAGGCCGCCATTTTTCGCGAAGGTAGCGCTGGTGAGGCCTTCCAGACTCTGCGAGGTATATGCTCCGGCGCGGAGAACTATCGGAATGGCGTTGTCGCCTTCGCGATAGATCGAGACCGCGGTGCCGCTGAAATAAGTATTGAGCAGCCGAGTGACTTCCTCGGACGTCACGCCCAACTGCCGCGCCCGGTCCTGATCGATTTCGATGACGACCTTGACGATCTTGTTGCCCCAGTCGTCATCGTTGTCGCGAACGTCTGGAGCGGCCTGGAGCAATGAGCGCACGCGTTTGCCGAGCGCAAGCAGCCGGTCTTCGTCCGGGCCTGAGATTTCCACATCCACGATGCCAGATTCCACGGCTCCCATCGCCAGCCGTTTGATCTTGAACTGGGCCTCCGGATGATTGGCATAGAGAGATTTCCAGGCGCGATCTGACGCCCGCACCGCGCCCTCATAGTCCTTTGTGTTGACCAGGAAGAAGGCGGAGGCCGGATCCGGTGCGACCGGAGTCAAGGTCAGATAGAACCTTGGGCCGCCGTCCCCCACATATAGGATCTCGCTCGCGATTTCAGGATTGGCTGCCTTGTCTCCGAGCCATCGCTCAATTTCACGCGCCCGGACTTCGGTTTGCGAGATGTCGGTCCCGTCAGGCATGTTCATGTAGACGAGGAATTGGCTGCGTTCGCTGAGCGGGAACATCTGCTTGGGCAGGCGGGCGAACTGTGTCACCGCCAACAGGACCAGCACGATGCACGCGGCCAACACGAAGGGCGAGAAACGCAAAGCAGGGCCGAGTGCCGAGGCATAGAAGCGCTGTATACGCGACGGAGCCGCATCTTCACTGCCCGACGCGCCCCGCCGGCCGATCAGCCAAACGGTCAGCGCGGGGAGGATGTAAAGCGCGGCGATCCAAGAGCCGCCCAGTGTCAAAGCCACAACGGCCGCCAGTGAGAACGCATATTCTCCTGATGACCCCGACAATAGCAGCAGCGGCAGGAACGCCGCGATGGTGGTGATGGAGGAGATCAGGAGCGGCAGCGCATACTGCTCGCCCGACGCCAAGCCGGCTTCCTGGGGCGGCACGCCGCGACCGATCCGGCTAACGATATCCTCGACAATCACTACGCCGTTGTCGACCAGCAGGCCAAGCGCGATGATGATGGCGGCGATCGACACCTGCTCGAGCGCGATGCCGAGCGCTCGCATGCCGATCAGCGAAAACATCACGGCGAACGGAACGATCATCGCCGCAACGGTTCCAGCCCGCAAACCGAGAAAAAGCACCACCAGCACGGCGACAACGATGAAGGTCTGCGCCACGCTCGACAGTGCGGAATTGACGGAGGCGCTGACCTGGTCGGCCTGATACGTCGCGAAATCGATCGCGTAGCCGATCGGCAGCCTCCGCTCATAGTCGCTTGACGCCGCACGGAGCTTGCGGCCGAGCTGCGTGACATCCTGGTCCGGCTGCATGATGACGCTGAGCATGACGGCGGGACGGCCGTTGAAATAGATCGGCTTGACCTTGGGAGAGACGTAGTCGCGGCGCACGGTGACGAGATCGGCGAGCCTCACCAGGCTGTCGGTGGTCCCGACCCGCGTCAGCATCGTTTCGATCGCGCGCACGTTCGGAAAATCGCCGGAGGTCTCCAGCAGCAGGCGCGTGCCGTCGGCGTTGATGTTTCCGGATGGCAGCACCACGTTCTGCCCCTGGAGGTCCTTGATCAGGCTATTCACTTGGACGCCGACCGCCGCCAGCTTGCGGGTGTCGAGCTCCAGCCAGACCCTTTCATCCTGCACGCCGAGCAGCTCAACCTTGGAGATTCCGGAGAGCTGGTAGAGCTTCTTGCGGAAGTCCTCAGCGACGTCCTTCAGTTCGCGCGGTGAAAAGCCCTCGCCAGTGATCGCGATGGTCGCGATCGCGACGTCGCCAAAGTCGCTGTTGACGAAGGGACCGACGACGCCGTTGGGCAGTTCGATCTTGACGTCACCCATCTTGTCGCGCAGCCGCTGCCAGACGGCATTGACGTTGCCGATCTCGTCCTTCAGATCGACGTAGACCGTCAGCGAACCCTCTCCGGCGAGAGTCCTGATGTCCTTGACTTCGGGAAGCTCGCGGATCTTGCGCTCGATCGGGACGGCAACAAGGTTCTCCATCCGCTCCGGCGCCATCCCCGGAAAGAGAGCCGATACCACCGCCGTGCGAATGACGATGACCGGGTCTTCTCGCTTCGGAAAATTCGGATAGAGGCCGAGCCCGGCGACCAGCAGGCTGATCATGGCCGCGATGGTGAAACGGGACCGCGCGAGACCAAATCGCGTGAGGAGATTCAAGGCGCCTCCTCCTCCAAAGGAAGCAGCTTCACCTTTTGCCCATCGGACAGATAAGAGACGCCGGCCGAGGCCAGGATGTCGCCCGCCCCGATGCCTTCAGTGACCACCAGACGGTTGTCACGTATCCCGCCCACCGTGATGGTGCGTTTTTTTACGGTTGAGCTTCCTTCGTCGTAACGGAACACGATTCCTGTAGTCTGCAGCACCTTGCCCCCTTCGGGCACAAGAACGCTGAGTGGCACCAGAAAGCCGCTGCCGCCGCCGATCAATGGTTCCTCGATCGTGACTTCGACGGACATGCCTGCGTTCAGACCCGGGGCGCTGTTGTCGAGCCTGACCACCACCGGAAAGGCCGACACCTGCTCGGCTTTGGACCCCAGCTCCTTGATCTCGCCTTTGAGCGAAAGGTCCGGCTTGTCGGCGATCTTGACGTCGACCAACTGCCCAACCTTGAGGCTCTGGAACGTCGGTGACGGCGCCAGAAACGACATTTCGAAGCGGTCGTCGCTGTAGAGCGTCGTAATGGGCTGTCCCCCAGCGATCTGGGCAAAGGATTTGATCTCGACGCGGGCGATGGTGCCGGCAAACGGCGCCAGCAGCTTGCTTCGGTCCAGGTTGTGATTTGCCAAGTCGAGCTGACGGCGCGCCTGGTCGTGCTGAGCCCTGGAGCTGAGCAGAGTGGCCTTCGACTGGTCGAACACAGCCTGCGTCGCGACGCCCCGCTTCAAAAGCTCTTCCTTCCGTTGGAAATCGGCCTCCGCGTTATCGAGCTGCGCCTGCGCCTGCTGCACACCGGCGCTAGCCTGGTCGACCTGGGTCTGCAGCGATCGGGGGTCGATTTCCGCCAACACGTCACCCAGTTGCACCTTCTGGCCGACGGTGAGGGTGACCGCTTTCAGTTGCCCGCCGATTTCGAACGATAGGCTGCTGACATCCGCCGGCTGCAGGACGCTGGGAAAACGGCGAACGCGGCTCTCGGCCTTTGCGGCGACCTTGTAGGCGCGAAGGCCGCGCACGGGCTGTTCGGTTGCTTCCTGTTTTTTATCCCCGCAGCCTTGCAAGCCGGCCACAAGCACCGCTGAGATCGCAAATCGTGAGAGTTGTCGGATCATTGCCGGCTCTCTCCGTCACGCAGGCCGAAAGGCTGACAATCGACCTGCCTTGTCCGAGCGGTAGCTCACGGCACCACCGCAAAAAACAGAAACGCGGCGAAGATGACCAAATGGACGACGCCCTGAAGCACCGTCGTCCGGCCGGTGCCCAGAGTGATCACGCTCAAAAGCAGCGTCAGCACCAGCAGGCCCAGCTCTTTGGTGTCCAGCCCGAGTTCGAGGCGATACCCCAGCACGATCGATACCGCGGCAACCGCCGGGATAGTCAGACCGATGGTCGCGAGCGCCGAGCCCAGCGCGAGGTTCAGGCTAGTTTGCAATCGATCGCCTTTGAGCCGCCTTGATGGCCGCCACTGCCTCGGGCAGAAGAACCAACGCAGCGATGATGGTGCCGACGACCGCTTTCGGCACTTGGAGATAATCGATTCCTCGCTCGACCGTGGGCGTCAGAGCCTTGGCCAGCCCAACGATTGCGACGAGCGAGACGACGAGGAGAACTGCGCTCAGGACAGTCGTTCTGTTGTCCGGGGGTGCGGCATGTTCCTCCGGGGTCGAAGTCTTGACCGGCAGAAAATAGTCGCGGTGGCGTACCGTCTGGATGAAGACGAATGCGAAATACAGCACCAGCGACACAAGGCCGGCGAAGATGAGCTGCGGCTTGTTGTACAACGGACCGAGTTCTTGGGCCGCGAGGTTCGGAAGAACCATCGTGAGACCGGTCAGCGCAACGAGGACCGCCAGAGCGGCGCTCGCTCCTTGAGCCTGAAATCCCTGCTCGCGGTGGCGGACGCCGCCCATCAGCAGACAGGCACCGACGATGCCGTTGCATACGATCATAACGGCCGCGAAAACCGTGTCTCGGGCCAGTCCGGCTTTTTCGGCTGGCGCTGCGATCATGACCGAGACGATGAGCGCCGTCTCGATCACCGTCACTGCTAGGGCAAGGATAAGCGTGCCAAACGGCTCGCCAACGCGATGTGCAACCATCTCCGCGTGGTATACCGCAGCAAAAACGGTGCCGAACAAAGCTGCTCCGGCTGCGGAGTAGATGACTCCACCCCCGCCGAGAACGAGTGTGACCACCAGGATTGTCCACGCGAGCGCGGGCCAAATCCACGTCCACCGAGCCGTCCCTGCCACAGCCATGTCGATCCCCACCAATAGATCGATCTCTGCATCGTGCATGATGCGAGACAGTCGTAGGTCCAGTTCAGCCCAAGGCCCTTGCCGAGCCAACCGCGGTCCGCGCAATTGATACCGCAGCGCCGACACGGCTCATTTTGATTGTGCGGTCATCCGACGCAACCGGTCTGCTTCAGGAGTCGAAATCTCCGGAGCCTCAGTCGAAGAATTCTACAGCGCCCGTCTCCAAGTTGTACATAGCGCCAGCCATTTTGACCGCGCCCTTCGCTTCCAGTTCAGCAAGGACGGAGCTTTCCTGCCGGATTCCAGCCACGGTCATCTCGACGTTCTTTCGCGCGACAGCATCGACGAAGGCGTAGTTCTTCGCCGAATGTTCGCCGGCATAGGTGGTGGCGTCTATCGCGGGTTTGATCTTCGCCAGCAATCCCGTCAGGTTGCCCAGCTCGGCATTGTCGATTGCTCCCTTGATAGCGCCGCATGCGGTGTGGCCCATCACAAGTACCACTTTCGCACCTGCCAATTTGCACGCGAACTCCATACTGCCGAGAATGTCCGCGTTTCTGACGTTCCCCGCGACCCGACAGTTGAAGATGTCGCCAATTCCAAGGTCCATGATGACCTCGGCCGGGGCGCGCGAGTCGATGCACGTCAGCAAGACGGCCGCTGGGTACTGTCCCTTCGCGCTCGCCTTCTGTTCGCGAAGGTAGTTGCGGTCTTTCCTCTCGCCCGCACGGAAACGCTTGTTGCCCTTCTTCATTGTTTGAATGATTTGGTCCGGTGTCAGTTTGTCGCGCAACTCCTTCGAAAGGGCGTCTGCGCGTGCCTGATCGGCCAGGAAGAGGCCGCCACCCGTGAGGCCGGCCATAGCGCCGGCCGTCAGCTTAAGAAAATTCCGGCGGCCCAAACAATTGCACTCAAGGGGATGTCCAAGCTTCGGGCGCATGTCCGATCTCCCCTCCGATCCAACGATTGGAACGACATCATAGTCGGGTACTTTCGCCTCTTGGAAGGGATCAAGGAGCGGTGAACGCAGTATATTTTGAGGATCGTCAATGTCCGAAAGAGGGCATTTTCGACCAAGTCCGCGGCCCTTGCCAGCCATTTGATGTCCGCTTTGCCTCAAAAGCCGCCTGGGCCAGGCCGGGACGCTGTGGCCGAATGCCCGTGATTCAAACTCCCAAACTGAAGGCTTCGAATCATGCGGTACGGACTAGCAGACGACGAATGGATTGCTATCAAGCCTTTGCTGCCGAACAAGCCGCGCGGCGTTCCACGGGTGAACGACCGCCGTGTCCTCAACGGCATCTTTTGGGTATTGCGGTCCGGGGCGCCGTGGCGGGACCTGCCGGACAAATTTGGTCCATATACGACCTGCTATAATCGCTTCGCTCGGTGGCGACGGGCGGGGGTCTGGATCAAGATTATGGATGCGTTGGCTGCTGCCTATGACCCCGCCGTGCAGATGATCGACACATCTATTGTCCGTGTGCATCAGCACGCTGCATCCATCGCCCACAACAAGAGACAGTCCATGGGGCGCTCGCGAGGTGGATTGACCAGCAAGATTCATGCATTGGTCGATACCAATGGCCTGCCGGTGCGGCTCGCGCTGACGGCCGGCGAGGCGCACGACAACCGACTTGCTGGCAAACTCCTGTCTCGAGTGAAGTCGAAAACGATGCTGCTGGCCGATCGTGGTTATGATGCGGACTGGATCAGGAGCCTTGCGGCCGAGAAGGGTGCATGGGCCAACATCCCGCCACGATGCAACCGCACCGAGCCTATCTGCTTCAGCCCGTATCTCTACCGCGCTCGGAACTTGGTCGAGCGCTTCTTCAACAAGATCAAGCACTGCCGCCGGGTTGCGACGCGCTATGACAAGCTCGCCGCCAACTACCTTGCCTTCGTTCAACTCGCATCGATCAGGCTATGGCTGCGCGCTAATGAGTCCGCGTCTAGTCACAGCCCGGCGGCCGACCCGCGTGCTGGCTTAGGGCCTGGAAACTGATTTCTGTGGCAGTCAGCTTTTGATCCACAAATTAGTAACGGGAGCCATAACCGCCACCATAACGGCCGTAACCGCGGCCATAGCCGCCGCCGTAACCGCCACCGTAACCGCCGCCATAGCCGCCACCATAGACACAGCACGGCGGCGGAGGCGGCGGAGCATAGACACAGCACGGCGGCGGAGGTGGCGGAGCATAGACTTGGCAGCAGCCGCCACCGTAATAGCCACCGCCGCCCCCGTAATAGCCGCCACCGGAGCCCACCGCGCCAAGGAACGCGGAACCGAGCAACGCCGGAGCAAGGAGGAAGCCAAATGCTTCGGCCTTGGTAGGAATGGTGGCGGCAGCGAGTGTGAGAGCTGCAGTGGACACGACGGCTATCCTGCCTAATTTCAGCATCATGCGTCTCCGTTAATTATTTGTTTACCAACTGAGACGTCAAACAAGGCACAAGCTGGGATTTCCCGACCGCTATCTCGCGATATCTCGCGATATGGTAAATCCGAGGACCGTCGTGACCCCCGGTCTAGCGCGGGCAAGAGTGAAAGCGCCGCTACGTCAGCGGCTCTGCCTTGTAAGTTGGGGTGACCCGTGCTTGCTCCGCGGGCCCTCATTCAAAGGTGGCCCGTCGATGACCGAGGCGCCCTGCCCAACAGTGCTCAAGTATCAGCGGTCAAGCTACACCTCGAACGCGATCGTGTTTGACGCGGACCTAAACCTGCACAGCCTTGAGCAGCTCCGGGAATTGGCGCGAGACGGTGTGCAGTTCAGCATCGTCGACGTCGAGACGGAAGAGGGCGTGACCAAGGTCTTGCTGGCGTAGGGCATCCTCCGTCAGGAGTAGCAAACTCTACCCGTAGACCACACCACCCTCCGTACCGGTGAAAGAGAAGAGCGGCGGCCCCTCGGCCCAACCATCCTTGGCGGCGTCTTTTTCAACTACCTTTATCCGAGGCGAGGCGCGCTGGACGCCGCACCCGCTCAAGGACCGTGGCGACGATGACCGCTACGCGGTGCCGGCCACCGACCTTGAGGGACCTGTCGACAGAACTAACCTTCGAGGTCGCCGACTTCTGTTCTGGGTCAAACTGAGAAGAACTCATTACGAGAATATGCCTTCCGCTTTGCCCTCAAACTCGGACATTGCCTGACGCAACTGGCACTTCGCATTTGTGCCAACAAGCGACAGCCCGGATGTCTTGGCATACGATCTATCGTCGTGTTGGATGGCGGGCCATGGTGAAGGAGAATTTTCCGATGACGAGCGGGTATTTTGAAGACATCGAAGTTGGCGACAGCCGCAAGGCTGGCCCCTATTTTATCTCCAAGGACGAAATAATACAGTTCGCGAGGCAGTATGACCCACGGCCCTACCACATCGATGAGGAAGCTGCTGCTCGTTCCCTTTTTGCAGGGTTGTCGGCGTCTGGCGCCCACACGTTCGCGATCTACATCTTTTTAACTGACAAGCTGCAGCCTCCAATCCATGCTCTGGCCGGGTTGGGCTATGATGAACTGAGGCTACCGAACCCAGTACGCCCAGGAGTCGACCTCGAACTCGAGACGATCACTCTGGAGAAGCGCGAGTCGAAGTCGAACCCCCGATAGGGGAATCCTTCGCAGTCAAAGCCGCTTGCGCAATCAAAAAGGCGAGACGGTGTTGCAGTGCGTCAGCACTGTTCTGATTGCGAAACGACCCGATGCGAAAACATCGACGTAAGCAGTGTTGTCGGTTGGCTTTCGCTCCGATGTCTCTTGTGGGTCAAAGAACGAACCCGCTTCCGCGGGAGGGGCTGGCCGGGCGGTCGGGGCATTGCGTCTACCGCAGTAACTATTTGATCGAGCGCAGGTGACGGGCGGGCGCTCCGTCTTGAGGATCGAGGGGTCAAGCACTCCAACCTCAAGACAGGAGCCCCCAATGAGCGAGAAGCCCATCAGCCCGCTGCGCCAACGCATGCTCGAAGACATGAACATGCGCCG
>Ga0137418_10007434_pt1 | contig 10065 bp, 7 predicted proteins | sample CZODoug3_1_2_16f_FD_122242 | JGI IMG/M metagenome (GOLD analysis project Ga0137418, IMG submission 122242) | Vadose zone soil fungal communities from Angelo Coast Range Reserve, California, USA - CZODoug3_1_2_16fungal (Hybrid Assembly) | ecosystem: Environmental > Terrestrial > Soil > Vadose... | reverse complement strand
GCTCCTCGCAAATTTGCCATCGATAAATCCGCGCCCACAAGGTTTGTTCGATGAAGGTGAGCTCCCTGCAAATTAACGCCCGTCAGGTCGGCTTTCGCTAAATTTACTCCACAAAGATCCGCTTTGATGCCGGATTCTCCGCCCGACTCCACCCAAATTTTGTGTTGATCCAGAATCTCGGCTAGATCGATCAGCGAGATTCCGATGGAATCTGCTTCGCTCACGGGTTCTGCGGCAGCGGAACTTTCCGTTGAAATTTCGCTCTTCAGTTCTTCAATTTCTTTCATTGCATCGATCTGCAGGCCCATTCGAGCTTTTTCCCCCGACTTTCTCTTTCCGTTTTCAGGCATCCCTACCGCACCCCAGCAGTGGAAACTGACGCGCTCTCGCGCTTCTCAATGCATTCGAATCTGTAAGATTCGAACTCTTCCCGGCCTTGTTTGAAATTCCCCCGCCACCGGCCGCGCTTCTGCTGGGCTGCTCTACATCCTCTCCTACCAGCGCTGTGGAAATCGCCTGCCCGGAAGTACAGGCGGCGCATGGGTAACTGCTAGTTCCAGGCCCTGGGAATACTCGGCCAATGCCGGGCTCCGTTTCCGTTATGCTGTAGAAGTAAGCTCTGAAAGCGCGCCTTCGCGAAATCTTTGAGGGCCAGGGGACGTACTAATATCAGAGCTTTCGAACGCTCATTCCTGTCTTAGATGCGCAAACCGTGATTTGCGCTGCACGTTCACCCATCACTCGAGGTGCCACGTTGGCCACGGATTCCATCGCCATATCTCAGCCGAACTTGCCTGCGCCTAGATCAACAGTGGCTGGTGTGTCGCATACGATTTTTCTTCTCGCGGTGATCGCCGCGTGGAGCGCCTGGGGTTATTTCGGCGCTTCCAGAATGCGCACGGCGCAGAATCCGCATCGCGCCGGTATGTATGTGCTGACGGTTTTGTGGGAATGGTCCATCGTCGCCTACATCGCGTGGGGCGCCAAACGGCACGGCTCTTCTTTGCGCGAACTCATTGGCGGGAAGTGGAACAATTTGAAAGATTTTCTGAAGGATGTCGCGATCGCTGCGGGGTTTTGGCTCATCGCCCTTGTAGTCTTGCTCTGCACCGCTCTTGCGCTCCACGCCACCAAGGGCGGCCAGAACATCCGCTACTTGCTTCCGCAAAACCAGCTGGAGATTTTTCTTTGGGTTCTCACATCCATCACCGCGGGCATTTGCGAGGAAATTATCTTCCGTGGATATTTCCAAAGACAATTCAGCGCATGGACCGGCAATGTGTCAGCAGGAGTCGTGCTGTCCGCCATCGCATTCGGCGCGGGACATATTTATCAGGGCTCGAGATCGGCCATTATTATTCTTGTGTATGGTTTGCTGTTTGGGATTCTCGCGGAGTTTCGGAAGAGTTTACGGCCGGGCATGATGACGCATGCTTGGCACGATGGTTTTGCGGGATTGGCCGGCAGACTGATTGCGAAGTGAGTGTTCGAAAATTCGGCGCCCGCACCGTGCCTAGCACCGGCAACGGACGGGACAACTGAACGTGAGAAAATGCAGGCCAGCGCGCCCGTAATAACGCCGCAATGGATTGCTGCATCGGAGAAAAAACCGCACCCTTAAAACCGAAGGGTTGCGGCACCCGCTTCGTGCCTGCCGGCTAAGGGTCCGCCACCCGTCCTAACTCGTGCAATGGCCTGTTTACAGTAGTCATGCTAATGCCAAGAGATTTGGGTGTACCTTACCCGTCTTATGAAATTGAACCACTTCCTGCAGCTCGTTCTTATTGCCGGTCTTGCGGGACACGCTCCGGCGACGCACCAGCCGTCCGCCGCGACAATGACCACGCAAAGGTTCGAGTTCGTCTCGAACGGAAACCAGCTCTCCGGCTTTGTCGATGTTCCAACGGGCGGCGCCGCGCGGGCTATGATCGTGATCATTCACGGCTATGGCAAAACGGACGTCGCGGGACGCACGTCATATTACGACTTGCGCAGCCGGTTCACCCAGCTCGAGATCTCCACGTTGATATGGGACAAGCCCGGTTGCGGCGAAAGCAAAGGGACGTTCGACGCCGATCAACCGGTGGAGAGCAGCGCAAAGGAAGTGTTGGACGCGATCCGGCATGCGAGAGAAAGCAACCTGCCAGGGTTACAAAAGGTCGGACTTTGGGGCATCAGCCGCGCCGGATGGATCGCGCCACTGGCGATCACGCAAGATCCCAAAATTGCGTTCTGGATTTCGGTGAGTGGCACGGACGACAAGGAAAACTTCCCCTATCTTCTGGAATCCAATCTGCGCATCGAGGGTCGAACGGAAGCGGAAATCAAACTCTTGCTTAGTGAATGGCGGCACGGCTTCGAGATCACGAGTCGCGGCGGGACGTTTGAAGACTATCTCGCGGCGACGCAAACCCTTCGGCGCGATCCGTTCATGGTGTTCCTGTCCGGCGGCAAGGACGAAGACGAGGCGGCGTTTCTCGCGGAGCAGAAGCAATTCCTGAGCGGCGCATTTCAGGTCGATGAAGCAACGGGTCTTATGATCTATGTGCCCCACTTCCAGCACATGCTCGCCCGGGTGAACGTTCCTGTGCTCGCCATCTTTGGTGAGAAGGACCGCAACGTAAATTGGCGTAACACTGTGGCGCTCTATTCCAAGACGATCGGTAAAAACCCGAACGCTAGCCTGACAATCCGAACCTTCCCCGATGGCAACCACAATCTACAACAAGCCCGGACGGGCGGGTTGCGCGAAATGCTACAAATGAGCGAACACCGCGCAAGCGACGGTTATTGTGAAGCGATGGCGGATTGGCTGCGAACGAAAGTATTATAGTGAAAGAACGTGAGTACCCGTCTCCGAATCAGCGTCTCTAAGCTGCTTTATTGAAGGCGATAAATTCGGTCTTGGTCACGGCCATTCGCTGAGCTTTCAGCAACAGGTAATTCAGGTTCCGCTAGCCACGTCCGCGCCGGAGCAGGCTCCTCATTCTTCGTTTGCTTGCTCAAGACCCTTGCCGACTCGAAATACGTGCCCGTCCGGGTGACGCAGGTGCATCTCGCGGACGTTCCACGGCATATTAGTGGGTGGGAAAGTGATGTCCAGCCCGGCAGCCACGCACTGTCTGTGGACCTCGTCAACGTCGTCCACCCAGACGGACATCCACGCGCCTTTGTCGGCCGTTTCGTCTCCGCCTGGTCCAAACGTGGAGGTGTTCGCGCCTCTGCCACGGCTACCCTGGCCTCCCAGGCAAAGAAAGATCTCGCATTCGCCTGACCCGACCGCTCCGAACGTCGGTGGCGTTCCCCAGTCCCAGCACTTCCTCCATCCCCATTTCTCAAACCATGCGAAGCTCGTGGCGATGTCGGATACGTTCAATATCGGGGTGATGGCTTTCGCGTTCATGCGGCGGAAGAGTAGCACGGCATCTGGAGAAATTAGAAATCGGAAAAGGGAGAAGAGAAAAACGCCACAGAGGTTCACAGTTGGGAACCGGGGGACAGACGGGAAGTTTCCCCTTCTCTGAAACTCCCAATTATTTGGAAGATTTAAGCGCAGGCGAGGCGGGCTGGGAGAAGAAAAACTAGAAACTAGAAGACAGAAACTCCGAATTTATCGAATACATCCGGCAAGAAAATGCGCCCGCCGCTCAACGCATTGCCAAGACCATTTACGAAAGTGCTGGTTCGTTGAAGTCTTATCCAACAAGGGTAAAGCGGGCCGCGTGGAAGGGACTCGTGAACTTCCCTTGCCGCCGCTTCCATTCCTGGTGGTTTATCGAATCCGTAAGAATATTGTGGAAATCGCAAACGTCATCCACGGCGCGCAGAAATGGCCGCCAAAGATTGAGAGAGATTCTCGGAACGTTGGAACGTCGGGCACAAAGATGGGCTACTATGGAAGCATTTGCGAATAGGCGTAATGGTGCTTGAATAGTTCTTGGGGGGAGGCAAACGATGCCTTTGGAAATAACGCAGCGTGAGACGAATGGAATCTACCTTCTGGGGCTCAAAGGGCGACTGGTGCTCGGAGAAGAGAGCAGCGGGTTGCTTACCGTAAGCGACAATCTGCTGGCATCCGGCGCCACACGGATGGTCGTTAATCTGGAGCAAGTCAATTATGTGGACAGCGCGGGCCTGGGCACACTCATCGAAATACATCGAAAGACAAAAGCCAAAGGCGGAAGCCTGAAGCTTTGTCATCTGCGGCCGAATTTGAGGCAAGCGTTGGAAATGGCCCGGCTGCTGCCAATATTTGAGACGTGTCCGACTGAAACTGCGGCGGTGGCAAGTTTCTGAGGGCGCGTGCCGCGCCTACCGGGCTACAGCTCTTGGGATTGTGGGTGGTGAAGTTCTTCGAGAAGGTGCGGAACGAAGAAAAAGTGCCGGGGTAGCTTCGCTGAGGGGCCAAGGCACCCCGGCATATCCTGCCCGCCTCCGCAGTGAACGAGCAAGAAACTCATCGAGAATATTTCTTACCGCAAGTCCAAGAAACCGCTCAAGAATGCTCTCCGCCCCAAGGGCAGAAAATCATTCAAGAATTCTTGTTGCCGCAAGGCCGCGAAAGCGTTGCAATTTCAGCCTGCGGATTTTTTGCCGCCGCAGCAGATAGGGCGGCTGTGAACCAGGAAGCGGGGGACTTCCCTTCCCGAAGTTCTTTACTTGTCTTCCTCGCCGCGAAGGAATTCATAGCGCTCAATGGCGGCAACCACACCGACGGCGCCTTCTTCGCGCGGCTCGGTGCGCTGCACGCGGCCGAGGCAACGGACGCGTACAGGTCCGGCCAAAGTAATCTCGTTGGGAAGGGTCAGAAGAATCTCGACGGGCGAGCCTTCCCTGACATCCTTGGAAAGAAAGAAGTAGACACCGCGGGAGCTGACATCCCGAGACTCGGTGCTGGTTTCACCAACCGCGGCTCCCGTAGTCCAACGGACGGTGAGCGGCAGCCGCATGGAAAAGCGCTGGGTAGTGCGGCGTTCGGAACCAGTCAAAGCAGCCCTCCTGATCGAAGAGAGAGTGTATCTGGGTAAGGTCTAGGTAACAATAGGACTCCGGATACAAAATCGATTCAATGTTGGGAAGTACCGACGTACTAGAACGGAGGCGAAAATTGGGACTTCTGGTACACGCGGCCTAACGATTCGTAGGGAAGCTGGTCGCAGAGTTGGATGGAGTACATGTTGAGGGACTCGGCACCCCTCACCGTGATTTTTGTAAGTGTTGTATCTAAAGGGTTTAGCCGGGCCGTGGCCGAGGCGGATGTTACTCGCCACCGCCACCGGATGAAACTACTGCAGTGTCACCGTCACGTTGACCGAGTGAAAGAGAGTGCTCGTTTGAGCGTTGACTTGCATAACGGTGCTGCCCGTAACCGATTCACCCACTCCAGGCGATGTCGAGTTGAGGTTGTTCGAGTCGCCCGCGTATTGTGCGGTGATGGAATAAATGCCTGGGAAAGCCAGCGATGTGTTGAGAGCGGCCGTGCCCGCAATCAGGTTTGACTGTCCGTAGTAAGAGCCATTCGCATAGAAGCTGACAGTTCCCGTGGGATTGCCCTGACCGCTGACCTTGGCGGTGAACGTGACTGCAGCGCCCTGAGCAACCTTCGCCGAACTTGTTGAGACTGTCGTGGTGGTCGCGAACGGGCCTACGGGCGGTGGAGGAGGTGGCGGAGTGCTGTTACCTCCGCCGCAGCCGATGATCAAGCTGATCACAAAGACCAGGCTCAATCCCAATGATGGCCGCAAATTCCTGCGCTTGTATGCCCAGCCAAGAGACAAGAGAGCAGCAAGGCCGCTGAGAAGGCTGAGGGGCCACAGTGAATTTGTCCCGAATGGAAAGAAGAGAGCGCCGCGCTTCGACACGAAGGCGTTATGCACTAGGGCAGCGCCCGAGGTCGGGGACAGCGTCAACGTCGCTGTCGATGTTACCCCATTGGCAAGGTTTACAGTGGATGGCTGCAACGAACAGGAATAGCCGATCGGGAGGTTACCATTACAAGAGAGCGTCACAGGACTGGAATTGTTCGTGGCGGGTACCACGCTGATTTGTAACGTCCCTGACTGCCCGGCTGTAATTGTGAACGAACCGGTGGGAACGTTTAGGCTGAATTCAGGAATGTTCACATTAACGAAGACGCCGGGGGCGTTGGAAGTGGCATAGTTTGTGTCCCCACTATAGGTAGCGTTATACCATTCCGATTGCTGCGGGGTATCTGTGAACGTGGCCTGAAGAATCAGATTTCCGCTGCCGTCTGTAGATTGCGTGGTTGTCACACCTGACACTGTTTGGAAATTGGCTGTGAAATTGATTTGTCCGGTGAGCGCGGGACTCTTCAGCCCAGTATTCACAGTCGCGCTTACGGTGATCCTGTCTCCATACTGAACGTTTGTTGAACTGACATTCATCGTCATCGCGGTCGAATGGAGAGGACGAATGATCTGAGGTTGCGAAGTAGCAGGGGCGTAACTCGCGTCTCCACTGTATTTTGCGGTGACCGAGTGGTCCCCACTGGACGTGAACGTCGTGGGCATTTGCGCGCCAAAGCCAGGGTAGGTGTTGGGCAATCCCGCAAATCCGGAGATAGTAGTCGGCCCGCTGATGAGTGTTGTGCCGTCGTAGATGGAGATCGTGCCGGTGGGGGCAACCCCGCCCAAGACATTCGGAAACCCCTGGACTTGAATTAAATAGGAGATTCCCACATAAGGATTGATCGCGCTGGACAGATCAAGCGGCATTGGCGCAGGTGTAACCGTGAGCGTGTCGGTCGCCTTACTCCCCAAATAGCTGCCGTCGCCGGTGTAGCTAGCGGAAAGTTGGTGCGTTCCTCCTGCGAACATTGCAACGCTCGGGTTGAGATCGCGGGTATATCCCGCACTGTTCAAATGGAACGTGCCCTGATCTACGGGGGCACTATTGTCAGCGAGGACGACGGTGCCAGTGGGACATGTCAATTCGTTCACGTCGGCGCAAAAAGGAGCGGGAAGCCCATTCGATCCCGTGGCCGCGGAGGAGTTTGTCACGTACATCCGGATGAAGAAAGGGCTACCGTAGACGACCGTGTTTGCATTGAGATTTGTGGTCATTCCGGTATTCGGATCAAAAGTAGGAATTGCGATGAACGTCTGGCTTCCCTCTTTGGCGACCGTAACGGAAACTGGAGAGGAATCGCTCGGCGCATTTGTGCCATCTCCTGCGTAGTGGGCGGAAACAGTGTACGTGCCACCGGGCAGACTCTGAGTCTTCGAACCGCTGACGGCCCCGCTGGCGAGTGTGAAATGATCAAACCCCTGGGTCGATCCATCTGGGAAGGTCGCGATCAGCGACACGTCCCCAGCGGGCACGCCCGTTCCCGTATTTGGTTTAACGGTGATACCGACAGTCACATTCTCGCCGGTGCCGTGCGTCATTCCGGTGGTCGGCGAGAGGGTCAAGGTTGTGGTCGTTGGAATTGATGAAACACTGCCCCACGACGTCGCCAGATTGTTCGCATTGACCGTTCCCAACCCTGTGGTCATGTCATAGCCTGCGGTTGTGGTCCATGCCTCCGTCGTTGTGTGGCTTGGATCCACCAAAACACCGTTGCTACCGGCGGTGCTAACGCTGCAGTTTAGGGAACCTCCCTGGCAAGGCACGCTGTTTGTTCCCACGCCGGGCAAACCGGTCGGCAAGAAACTATTCCCCTTGGTTACATCGTTGAAAACACAGCCCGCGGCCTCTGTCACGCTGGATGTGCAGCTCGCACCCGATTTCTTGGCCAGAGCGTAGAGCACGGAGTTCGCGTTCCCCTGACGTGGAGCAGGATTCGCAACGGTGGCCTGTTTCTGATTCACAAGCGCCATGATTCCCGCAAAAGCCGGCGCCGACGCGGACGTTCCGCCGACAATTCCAAAATTGAGGACGCCATTGTTGGCGTTCAGATCGCAGGTTGGCGAGCCGGAAATTGTCTGGTCGCTCTGGCAGTAGACGTATCCCGTTCCGTCAAATCCTGGACTTGCAAATAAGGAAATGTCAGGCTGATCCCGGTGATTGTCATTCGGCATTCCCGCTACACCCATTTGCCATTTGGGCTTTCCATAGATGCTGCTCGCTCCACCACTACCGGCCACGATGTTCACGGATCCATTCGGCGCGCTTGCTCCGCAACCGGTCAAGCTAATCTGCGCGCAGTTCTCATTCCAAGGAATCTCGGGGATATAACTCTTCGCAGAGGTTCCAGTGGGATCATTTGTAGAATCCCAATACGCTGCAAAATTGTTGACTTGATCGAAGTCCGTCCCGCCAGCCGAGACGTTGAACGGGGTCGATGCCAATCCACTCACCGCCAAGCCTTGTGTGGCGACTTGTTGCGTGTTGAAGTCGTCGCATCCAGCCGATCCACCATCTCCCGACGAAAGAATCACCGTGATCCCTTGCGCGGCTGCCTGCTCCCACAAGCTGTTGTAAAAAGCGTTCCCCGCACTGCCCAGGTGTTTCTCGCAGTCTCCATAGCTCTCGCTCATGACCGCTGCCAAGTTGCGCTCTACGATATAGAGCGCCGAAAGGTCAATCCCTGCCGAGGCTGGTGTCGAAGCCGATACAACAAATTTTACCGTCGCTCCGGGCGCGACCGCTCCCGACCACTCGACATCGAGATCGGCTTCTCCTTCCTCGCCGAAAGATGTGATGCCTGGGTCTTCTCCATTCAAGACCACGTTCGTGGCATTGAAATTCGCCGGCAGCCCGAACATTTTTCGAAACTGTTGCACATCTTGGACGTTGAGGTTGGTTTCGCCAACGATAGCGATGGTTTGTCCCATCCCATCGTTTCCTGCAGCGATTAATGGCTTGGAGTTGTAGATGGTCGCGAAGTCCCCTGGGCCCAGGCCGTAGAAATTCCGGCCATTAAATGGATTGGGAAACGTAAAGAGTGGTTCAAGCCCCGTTTTGCCAAGAGTGCGGCGGAATTGTCCAAGGATTCTCGCATAGGATCTACGGGGGAAATTGTGCAGTGAAACCAATCCTGCAACAACCGGCGCCAAAGCGACGGGAATCTGGGGATCCGTGACGTTGGCGGTGTATGCTTTGCCGTTGATCATAAAGCGATGAATTTCCGTGCGAAACGCGGTTCGCACCCCGCTGGATGTGCCGTTGAACTCGATGACGTGGCGACCTGGACCCATGTTTATTCCAGTGAATCCATGTGAGGTCAGCCATTGCGTCACGGCTTGGACGTCGGCGTCGGCAGGGCCAAATTGTTTGCCGAATTGCTCGGGTGTTAGCCAGGCATGATAGTTGGGAGAGGATTTGCTCTGTTGATCATCGAGAAGTTGGCGCAGCGCAGATTCCTCTTCTGCGCTGCGCTGCAAGAGTAACAGCATACGGTTTAGCGGCTGCCCGTCGGCCACCGCGCCCTGGTCAAACTCTGGGCGGGCGAGCGGATGGACGTTTCCCTTCAGAACAACGCGGTTATTCTCATCCACTGCCTGAGTAATGCGAGCGGGGATGTTCGTTGTTTGCGCAGCGGCATGTCCGCAAGAGAGCGCCAAGATGGAAACGCAGAGGAGGGTACCACGGCACAAGCTCACTATTGGGAGTCTCATGATCTACCCCACGCAACGGATAGAAGTAGAAATTCTGCAACCCCGGGGACTGGGGAAAGGTAATTACCATTAGATAGCAGCGATAGCAAGTGAATACCGTATTGCATACTAAGGTAAAGACCCTAGTCCGGGGCAAACCGGCACAAACGTGTGAAGGCCGAAACGGCTCGAAGGTGCCGCAATGGGAAGTACAAGAATTATCATCGATCAAATGGTAGTGAATGATGCGCGGCGAGGTGGAACTTGGCATTACACAATTGTCCCGATAGGAATCGGGATGCGATTATGACTGATCGATCAGGCGGTGGTGAATCGCGTACAACGCCAGTTCGAGGCGGTCGGAGACGCCGAGCTTGTCGAAGATGTTATGCAAATGGTTCTTGACGGTTTGCTCGGAGATGAAAAGCTTTTCGCCGATTTCCTTGTTGCGGAAGCCTTGCGCGACGAGCTGAACAATTTCTTTTTCGCGGTCGCTGAGCAGCGGCTT
>Ga0137418_10007433_pt1 | contig 10066 bp, 8 predicted proteins | sample CZODoug3_1_2_16f_FD_122242 | JGI IMG/M metagenome (GOLD analysis project Ga0137418, IMG submission 122242) | Vadose zone soil fungal communities from Angelo Coast Range Reserve, California, USA - CZODoug3_1_2_16fungal (Hybrid Assembly) | ecosystem: Environmental > Terrestrial > Soil > Vadose... | reverse complement strand
AAACTCGTACTACCAGCACGCCGCGTACGCGTATGGGGGCAGGCGCTGGTTCCTCGATCGAGTCTACCCGAATCTCTACGTGAAGCTTTCTGCGGGGATGGTGTACGGGTACAAGGATCCGTACGAAGACCGGCTGCCGGTGAACAACAACGGCTACGGGCTCGGAATCGCGCCGGCGCTCGGCTATCAGCTCGGGCGGGCAAACGCGCAGATCGTTTTTCTGGGTACTGCCGCGGTGACCTTCACCTTCGGCTACGATTTCTGGAACTGAAACGAAGAGGGGCCGGTCTTGTTTCCCGCAGGGATCCGGACCGGGTTTCTCCGATTCAGGATTCGAACCGGCAGCGCGAACTCGTCACCAGGCGGGACGGTTGCACGGCGTACGCGCTATTCCTTCCCGCAATTGTTCTAATATATGGTGGATGGTTCCGTATTATGACCAAGGAGCCGCCATTCTCGGGATTGGACAGATCGTGCACCCGGACGATAAATACCGCCTCATCGCGAAGATAGCGAGATCGTTCAGTCCAAGCGCGCCGATCGACAAGAAAGCGCTGTTTGCGGGGCGGGCATCCCAAATAGTAGAGGCCATTAACGCGTTTCATCAGCGCGGCCAGCACGCGGTCATTTTTGGAGAACGCGGCGTTGGCAAGACGTCGCTCGCCAACGTATTGCTCGAGGTCCTCGGCCCGCAAGTCAACATGCCCGCCTGCGGTCCGATCAACTGCGACCAAACCACCACGTTCGATTCTCTCTGGAAAACGATATTTCAGGAAATGCCGCTCTCCAGCCAGCGTCCGTCGAACGGTTTCACAAAGGAAATTGATTCCGAGAAGGGCAGCCTGGCCGACCTGCTTCCCAGAAAACCAACGCCTGACGCCATAAGAGCGATTCTTCAGCGGACCGACAAGTCCATAATCGTGATCGACGAGGTTGACCGGATAAACGACCGCAGCACAACCACCCTCCTGGCGGACACGATAAAAAATCTTTCTGATCACTCGGTCGATAGCACCATAGTTCTCGCAGGCGTCGCCGACTCGGTGGATAGCCTGATATCCGAACACGAATCGGTCCAGAGGGCTCTGGTTCAGATTCGAATGCCGCGCATGTCCGAAACCGAGTTGTACGAAATCATCGACAAGGGGTTAATGGCCTGCGGCATGACCATCGACGAAGACGCGAAACGGCGAATCGAACATCTCTCACAAGGGTTACCACATTACGCCCACTTGCTTGCGATGCACTCTGCGCAGGCGGCTGCAAGTGACGGCAGATTGAACATTCAGACAGAAGACACTCGAAAAGCTGTCGAAAAGGCCTTGCAACAGGCACAAGAAAGTGTTGCCCAGGATTACCACCGGGCGACCATGAGCCCTCGTGAGAATCTGTACAAGCAGGTATTGCTGGCGTGCGCACTCGCTAGCGCGGACTCGTTGGGATTCTTTTCCACCGAGGATGTCAGGGTTCCCATGGCTGCAATAATGGGTAGACCGTACGATACTCGTGCATTTGCGCGGCACCTTTCCTCATTTTGTGAAAGGGCGCGCGGTCCTGTCCTGCAACGGATCGGCACAGGCCGCAGCGACCGATTCCGCTTCAAGAATCCGCTGATGCTGCCGTACGTTATCATGAATGGCTTGAAGTCGGCTCTGATTACCGAGGCGCAAGTCAACGCGTTGACGACGCCACTCCCCGGTTGATTGCAGGGCAAGGGGCGGATGTGGCTTGCAGGGTTGAATACTGATCTTTCTATCTTTCGGAGGAGTCCATGAAACCTGCCACTCGTTGGGCGCTTTTGGTTCTGGCCGTGGTTGCGATCGGCATTCTCTGGGTGCTTTGGAGCCAGCGCAATCAGCCGCAGGCACCACCGGATAGCGGTGTTGCCAAACAGCCCGTCACGCCGATGCCGCCCAAGGCGGCCGAACCGGTGACTGCATCGGTGCACTTCGATTTCGACCGGTCGGTGCTACGGTCAGGGGAGACCCCGAAGCTCGACGAGCTTACCGCCAAGTTCAAGGGCGGGGGGTTCGTTCGCATCGACGCCGCCGGTCACGCCGACCGGATCGGCGCGGACCCATACAACCTGCGGCTTTCCGAGCAGCGCGCCGACGCAGTGCGCGCGTACATGGTCGGCAAAGGTGTGGGCGCCGGAAGCATTCACACCGAAGCCAAGGGCGAGAGAGAGGCTGTGACCGGCGAAGCGTGCAGGAAACTGGGCCCGGAAAAACGCAAGAACCGGAAGCTGGTCGAATGCCTGCAGCCCGATCGCCGCGCGGAGATCACGCTCGTAGCGGCGCGCTGACGAACATCGTAGTCCCCGGCATCGCATGATTGTGGTCAATTGCGGCCGCGGCGATACGATTTACAGAGTGCTCAATCTGCGCTCGACGAATCCCGGTCGAAAGCACAACGCACCTGTGCCAGGGACTCAAGAAACTCGCCGCGTCGTACTGCTAAGTCCGAATCGAGCCGCCCTTGATTTTTTCCGTGGCTCGAGTTGCAAGCTTGAGAGCCAGGTGTCTGAACTCCCGTAGCGCCCTGCTTCCCCCTTGCCATGCGCGTTCAATGGTTCTGTTCGATCCCATCCGTGCCAGGCAGGGCTCATCGTCTATATGCCCGCAACTGTGGCATCGGCCGATGTGGAACACAGATTTAGTTTGTTGAATCCTGATTCCCTCAGCCTGGCAGTCCGTGCAGAGGGTGGCGAAGGCTGTCTGCCCGCAATACGGGCAATGAAACTCTTTCATTTTCTCCTCCCTTTAGAAGTAGCCGCAGGACCGAGCCAATCCTTTTGGTCTTCTGGTCATAAACCCTGCGGCTTGCCAAGCCTACCGCTGTTTCTCGCGATCAGTCAACGCCATAGGCACTACGGTCCGGCGAGGCGGCTGCCGCGTCCGCCGCATCAAAGGGGTCAACGACGGCAGCGATGGGGCAACGACGGGGGGCAGAACCAGAAAAAGGGGCCGGAATCAAAGAGTCAGGGCAATACTCTATAGCTGTTTCGCGAGAGACCGGCAAACAAGGGCGTGCTCGATATATATGACGCGGGCCCACACGGCTTCGCGCACGTTGAAAAAGATTGTTACGCCAAATCGCGCAGGAATTTAACTGGCGCCTAGTAGGACCCCGTGGCCTTGCCCGCCACCGCGCCACCCTCGCGCATCTCTGCTACCGCACTCTTGGCAGCGGCGGCCAGAAAGGCGTTATCGGCCAGCAAGGTCACGAACTGAAAGCCAAGCCCGATCATCTGTTTTGCCATCGCGGTGGACCCGCAATGGATTCCCGCAGGGATGCCATGGCGCTTCGCGCCTGTCACGATGGTCTTGATAGCGCCTACGACGATCGGGTCAGTCGGCACGCCGGACGGAGCGCAGCCAAGAGAGATCGCCAGATCGTTCGGGCCGATGTAGATCGCGTCGAGACCCGGGACGCTCAGGATGTCGTCGAGATTCTCGACCGCCTGCCTGGTCTCGATCATCGCCATTGCGATCATCGTATCGTTGGCGTGTTTGAAGTAATCCGCTCCCCCAAACCACGTGGCGCGCACCGGACCGAAACTGCGGTAGCCCGCGGGCGCGTACCGGCAGGCGCCGACGAACGCCTCGCACTCGGACCGGCTGTTGATCATCGGGCAGATGATCCCGTAAGCGCCGGCGTCAAGCATCTTCATGATGATGCCAGGCTCGAGCCAGGGTACGCGGGCAAGGGGTATCGTCGGCGTCGTGCTCACGGCTTGAAGCATGGTGACGGCGGTCTGATAATCCACGTGGCCGTGCTGCAGGTCCACGGTGAGCGAATCCCAGCCGGCCTGAGCCATGTTCTCGGCCGAGATGGAACTGGGAATTCCCAGCCAGCCATTGATCACGGCGCCACCGCTTTGCCAAATCGATTTGACTTTGTTCTGTCTCACTGTCTCTCCAAAATTAGTAACCAGGAACAAGCCTCGTTCGTCCCCGGTGTGGCACATCGCCCGCTCTACTGCAGCACCTGTCGGGCGGATTCGTGGCATTGACGCCGGAACAAGTATAAGATTTTCCGAGGATCTCGAAGAAGGATCATCATAAGTCGAACGCCGAGCCCGGGTGTCCCATCGACCGGAGGAGCCTGAGATGGCCATAACAAACCTTGATCGCCGTCGTTTCCTGGCGGCCACGGCCGCGGCGTCTGCGGCTACGATGGTTGCGCCCTTTGTCCGTACCTCCCATGCCGCGGGTACCTTGAGCGTCGGTTTCTGGGATCATTGGGTGCCGGGCGCCAACGACGTTCTTACCAAGTTGTGCAACGAGTGGGCAGCGAAGGAGAAGGTCGAGCTCAAGATCGACTACATCACTTCCCAAGGCAGCAAGATCCTCCTCACGATAGCCTCCGAGGCGCAGGCGAAATCCGGCCACGACATTCTCGCGCTCCCCACTTGGTATGCGACGGCCCAGGCCAGGAACCTGGAACCCGTGGACGACATCGTGGGGCCGTTGATCGCGCAATTTGGCAATGCGGTCGCTGTTGTGGAATATCTCGGCAAGCAGAATGGCCGCTGGCTGGCCGTGCCTGCGACGCCTGGCAGCCAGACCAAGCCGCCGTGCGGGCGCATCGACCTGTTCAAGCAGCATGTCGGGCTCGACCTCACCAGGATGTATCCAGTTGGCGCGCCGCCGGACAAAGCGCTGGCCGACAAATGGACGTGGGACACCTTCCTGATCGCCGCCGAGAAGTGCTTCAAGGCGGGCTATCCCTTTGGATTGGGACTGGGCCAGACCACCGATTCGGTTGACTGGGTGGGCGCGCTGTTCGCTTCCTACGGCGCCGAGCTGGTGGACCCTAAAGGCAAGATCACGGTCAACTCCGACGCCACCAGGCAGGTACTGGAATACGCACGGAGGCTAGTGAAGTTTTTGCCGCCCGATGTGTTCGCCTGGGATGATTCCTCGAACAACAAATGGCTGATCGCGGGCAAGGGCGCGTTGATCATGAATCCACCGAGCGCGTGGGCGGTTGCCAAGCGTGACAACCCGAAGGTGGCCGAGCAGCTCTGGACGTTTCCGTCCCCCAAGGGGCCCAAGGGTCGTTACGATCCGGGCCTGCCTTATTTCTGGGGCATCTGGAAGTTTTCGAACAACAAGCCGGCCGCGAAGAGCCTGCTCACTTACCTGTCGCGGCGACCCGCCATCGAAGCACTGGTAAACGCCAGCGGCGGTTACGACATTCCCGGGTTCTCCGGGCTGCGCGATTTCAAGATCTGGGCGGAGCAGGGACCGCCCAGGGGAACCATCTACCATTACCCCGCGCGGGACGATCAGATCGTCTCGATTTCCGCTGCGCCGGCGCCGACCGTGATCGGCAGCCAGATTTACGCGCAGGCGACCGTGACCAAGATGATCGCCAAATGCACGCAGGGTGGTGAGTCCATTGACAAGGCCATCGCGTGGGCGACGTCCGAGCTCGAAGGCTTCATGCGCGTCTGAAGCCCGCGAGCGACGATGAAGAGGTTGCTGCGGCGGAAATCCACGATCGCCTTTGCGATGGCTCTGCCGCTCCTCTTGATCATCGCATCGCTGGTGATCTATCCGGCCTTCTATTCGATTTATCTCGCCACGCTGAACAAGTCGATGGAGCGTTTCGTCGGCTTGGGCAACTTCGGCTTTCTGTTCACGCGCGAAACCTTCTGGATGGTCGTCAAGCAGTCGGTCATCTTTGCGGTGAGCGCCGTTTTCTTCAAGGCGCTGATCGGTTTCTTCGTCGCCCATTTCGTCCACAACGTTCCCACCAGGGGCCAGCGCAAGTGGCGCGGCATGCTCCTTGTTCCCTGGGTCATTCCACCGGCCATGAGCACGCTCGCCTGGCTGTGGCTGTTCGATCCGTCGTACAGCGCCTTCAACTGGATCTTCGAGGGCATCGGCGTGCACGGCGTGAACTGGCTGGGCGACCCCTACTGGGCGCGCTTCGCGGTGATCCTGGTGAATGTCTGGGTCGGCGCCCCATTCTTCATGATCATGTACCTCGCCGCCCTCAAGTCGGTACCGGAGCAACTATACGAGGCCGCTTCGATCGACGGCGCGAACTGGTGGCAGAAGCTCTGGTTCATCACCTTGCCCATGATGCGCAACATCATCGCCATCACCGCGCTGTTCTCGCTGATCGTCACATTCGCCAACTTCGACATCGTGCGCGTGCTCACCAGCGGTGGCCCGGTGGACCAGACGCACGTGTTCGCGACCTGGGCTTTTCAACTGGGGATCGCCAGCAGCGACATTCCGCTCGGCGCCTGCGTCTCGTTGTTCATGTTTCCAATCCTTGGCGTTGCCGCAGTCTTCATCCTTCGCGACATCAGCCAGCGCGGAAACGAGGCCTGATCATGACAGCAACCGCGCAAGTATCGGAAACCGTTCTTCGCCCTGCGCGGCCGGCCAGCATGCGGCGCGATCGTCGCCGCGCCCTGTTCTGGTCATATGTGTTCCTGATCATCTTCGTGATTTTCTTTCTGACGCCCCCGATTTACATGCTGATTACTTCGCTCAAGACGAGCGCGGAGATTTCGGCGGCGACAAATCCATGGTGGGTGAACGCGCCGACGCTGCAGAACTACATCGAGCTTTTGACCTCGCCTGTGTACTTGACGTTCTTCCGGAACTCGGCAGTCGTCTCGGTATTGGTCGTGACCATCAGCATGCTGGTAAGCATCCCGGCCGCATTCTCACTCTCCAGGATGAGATTCTGGGGGTCCACCACGCTCGCGACGGGAGTATTCCTCACTTATCTGATTCCCGACACGCTGCTGTTTATTCCGTTGTTCAAGATATTTGCTTTCCTGCACGACTTGACCGGGATCGAGTTCATCAACCACTGGTGGGTGCTCATCATCATCTATCCCACGCTCACGATCCCGTTTTGCACATGGATCATGATCGGTTACTTCGGCAGCATCCCGAAGGAACTGGACGAAGCCGCACTGATGGACGGTGCCGGATACATGCAAACGCTCATCATGATCTTCATCCCTGTCGCCCTGCCCGGAATCATAGCCGCGACCATCTTTGCCTTTACCGTCTCCTGGGCCCAGTTCCTCTATCCGCTCGCTTTCACTACCTCGGCCGACCAACTGGTCCTGCCGGTGGGCATCGTCACGACGCTGATCAAGGGCGATGTGTTCAATTGGGGTCAGATCATGACGGGCGCGCTGCTGGGCGCCGCGCCGCCGCTCGTCATCTATGCCTTCCTGATGGATTACTACATCGCGGGCCTTACCGCCGGCGCCACCAAGGGCTAGGCCGTGCAGGCAACTTTCCCACGACCGGATACCGTGGAGACCGACCGATGGCCGAGGTAACGTTGCGCCAAGTGACCAAGACCTATGACGACACCCCCGCGGTGCGAGGGATCGATCTGGAAATCCTCGACAAGGAGTTCGTCGTTCTGGTCGGGCCGTCGGGCTGCGGCAAGAGCACGACCTTGCGCATGATAGCGGGTCTGGAGGACATCACCGGCGGCGAAATCCTGGTGGGCGGCGCGGTGATAAATGACGTGCCCCCGAAGGATCGCGACATCGCCATGGTGTTTCAGAATTACGCCCTGTACCCGCACATGACGGTGTACGAGAACATGTCTTTTGGCCTGCGCCTCAAAAAGGTCGCGAAAGACGAGATCCGGGTCCGGGTCGAGAACGCCGCCCGGATCCTCGACATAAGCGCGCTTCTCGAACGCAAGCCAAAGCAACTCTCCGGCGGACAACGCCAGCGCGTAGCGATGGGGCGCGCCATCGTGCGCAATCCCAAAGTGTTTCTGTTCGATGAACCGCTTTCCAACCTCGATGCCAAGCTGCGCGTGCAGATGCGCATCGAGATCAAGCGGGTTCACCAGAAAGTGCGCACCACCACCATCTATGTCACCCACGATCAAGTCGAAGCCATGACGCTCGCGGACCGAGTGGTAGTGATGAATGACGGCCTGATAGAGCAGGTCGGCGCGCCGAACGATCTCTACCACGCGCCCAAGACGAAGTTTGTCGCCGGGTTCATCGGCTCCCCTGCGATGAATCTCGCGCCCTGCATACTCGAGGAGATGGCAGGCGGGCTGCAGGTCCGGCTGAACGAAGACATTGCATTTCCGGTGCCGCAAGGCCGCGCCGGGCGTTACCGGCCGTACCTTCATCGCGGTGGTCTGCTATTCGGCCTGCGGCCGGAGCACATTCTGGAACGGCGCTCCCAACCGCAGCCGAACCTGCATGCGTTCGACGTCGTGCTCGAGGTGACCGAGCCGATGGGGATGGAAACGCTGGTGTACTTCCGGGTGAACGGCACGGAGGTGTGCGGGCGGGTCAATCCGAACGCGGGAGCAAAAGCCGGCGCGCCCATGAGGCTGGTCGCCGATCTCAACAACATGCACCTCATCGACGATGCGAGTGGCAAGGTTCTCTGAAGTCATGGCCCCAGCCTGCGGCGAGCAGGCGAGCGCTGCCGGGTAGGTGAGGAATTGCTGACAGGTCTCGACTAGACATGAAGGCAGAGCCCTTGTTTGTGATGGCGACGGACCTCGAAGGATTGGTTGCCGCAATCTTCGAAAAAGCGGGCTGTTCGCGGATCGAATCGGAACGCATAGCGCGTTATCTGGTCCGCGCCAACCTCGCCGGCCACGACAGTCATGGGATGGTGCGGGTGCCGCGCTATATCCAGTTGAAGCACGAAAAACTGGTGCTTGCCGATCAGGAAGTCGACGTGCTGGTCGACACCCCGGTGCTTGCGGTGGTCGACGGAAAGTATGGATTCGGACAGACCGTCGCGCCGCAGGCGGTCGAGGTCGGCATCGAAAAATGCAAACACATGGGTCTCGCGGCCGTGGCCTTACGCCATGCCGGCCATATCGGGCGAGTTGCCGACTGGGCCGAGATGGCCGCCGCACATGGGCTGGTGTCCATCCATTTTGTGAATGCCGCCGCCGGCGTACTGGTTGCACCGTTCGGCAGCGTCGACCGGCGCTTTTCTACCGCTCCCTATTGCATCGGAGTCCCGCTGCCGGGACGCGCGCCGCTGTTGCTTGATTTTGCGACCTCGACTGTTGCGGAAGGCAAGGTTCTGGTGGCAAGCCAGGGTGGGCGGCCGATTCCCGCCGACGCGCTGATCGGTCCCGATGGACGCACCAGCGATGATCCCCGGTTGCTTTATGGCGAATACCAGCCGGGCGAACGGCGCGATATCCGCAAAGGACTCGGAGCGCTGCGCGCCTTTGGCGGACACAAGGGATCGGGGCTGGCGCTCATGTGCGAAATCCTCGGTGGAGCACTCACCGGCAATGGATGCACCGGACCGGAACGGCGCTTCTCCAATGGAATGTTTTCCTTGTATGTCGATCCAGGACGCATCGATCCGGACGGCTTGTTCCCAGGAGAGGTGATTCGTTACGTCGCCTACGTGAAGGCTGCGAAATCCGCGCCTCCGAATACGGAGATTCTGGTCCCAGGGGATCCCGAAGAGCGGACCCGGCGCGAGCGGTTGGCGGAAGGCGTACCGCTCGCCGAGGAGACCTGGAGTTTGCTCCTCGAGACGGCGCGGTCTGTTGGCCTCGACGAGAAGCGCATCGGGGAGACGCAAGCCGCGCGCAGCGTGAAGGCCTGACCGCCGCCTCTGGAATATGGCTCGCCGTAGATCGTGAAGAAAAAATGAAACAGCCATTGGTCCTGCTCCCCGGACTGCTCTGCGACGCGGCGCTGTGGGAACCGCAGTTGTCGGAACTGGCGGATGTCGCCCGGTTCTGGGTGCCGGATCTGACCGAATACGAAACCATGAAGGAGATGGGCGAGTCGGTGCTGCGCGATGCGCCGTGGCAGGAATTCGCGCTCGCCGGGCTGTCGATGGGCGGCTACGTCGCTCTGGAGGTCATGCGCCAGGATCCGCAGCGCGTGACCCGGCTCGCGCTGCTCGATTCCCGTGCGCGGCCGGAGACGCCCGATGAAACCAAGCGGCGGAAGCAATTGATGAAACTCGCGCAGAGCGAGCGCGGCTTCACGCCGGTAACCAGCCGCATGCTGCCGCTGATGCTGCATCCCTCACGCGTCAAGGACGCACGGCTCACGAAG
>Ga0137418_10007432_pt1 | contig 10067 bp, 8 predicted proteins | sample CZODoug3_1_2_16f_FD_122242 | JGI IMG/M metagenome (GOLD analysis project Ga0137418, IMG submission 122242) | Vadose zone soil fungal communities from Angelo Coast Range Reserve, California, USA - CZODoug3_1_2_16fungal (Hybrid Assembly) | ecosystem: Environmental > Terrestrial > Soil > Vadose... | reverse complement strand
TCGCCCAGGATTCGAGGTCGGGCTCCAGCGCGTAGCAGTGCGGGCAGCGGTACCAGAAAAACTCGAGCACTTCGATCTTGCCCGAAGACTCGACGGCCTGGGGCGGCTTCAATTCGATGTAATCGACACCTTCGACGGGCGCACCCTGAGCGTACGCGGCAAGGGCGAGGAACAGCCCGGATAAGACGCTCAGCAGACGAAAAACCATGGGACTTCTCCTTGGGTGGCTCAATTCTTGGCAGCTTCGGTGATTCTGACCAGCGATGCGTCCACTCCGTTCTGCGTCAGCTGCTGCCGGACGCGGTTGATCTCGTCCACGCGGGTGTAAGGCCCCAGCCGCACCCGATACCACACGCCTTTTTCCGCGAGATTGGCCGGCTCCACGCCCGCTTCCAAGCCCATCAACGCCAGCCTCGCCTTGAGGTTGTCCGCATCGGCCGGGTTCTGGAACGAGCCGGCTTGAAGAAAATAGCTGTCCTTGGGTGCGCCCGGCTTGCTGGCTTGCTTGGCCGCCTCGCGCATCTGGCGTTCGGTGACCGGTTCCTCTTTTCCGGGGAGGATCCGGTAGAAATCGAAGCGAGGCTTGTCCTCCGCCTTGGCCGACTTGGGTGGCTCGGTCAGTTTCTGATCGACCGGCGGTGCCTTGTCCGGCGCACGCGGCCTGTCGGCGAACGGAATGGGCGTCTTGAAGAAATAGATCGCGATTCCGGCCGCCACGCCCAAGCCGAGCAGAAAACCGAAAAAAAGGCCGATCACAAAATTACCGGAGAAGTCCGGTCTGGATCGGGGCAGTTGCTTATAGTCGAAGCTCATAGAGGTAAGGCGTCACATTTTCTCGGGTTGGCTGACGCCCAGCAGCGAAAGCCCGTTGCGAAGCACTTGGCGCACGGCAAGGCACAGAGCCAGGCGCGCCGATCGCAGCGGCGCCTCGGAGACCAGGATGCGTTCCGCATTATAGTAACTGTGAAATTCACCCGCCAGCTCGCGAAGATAGAACACAACCTGGTGCGGGGCGAGCTCCGCGACGGCGTTTTCGAGCACTTCTGGATATTCGCCCAATCGCTGCAGCAACGCCAGCTCGCGGCCCCCGGTGAGGGGTACGAGATCGGCGGCCGCGAGATCCGGGTCCGGGCCGCCGAACAGCGCTTTCCTTTGCTCGAGCACCGAGCGGATCCGGGCGTGCGCGTACTGCACGTAGTAGACGGGATTCTCCTCGGATTGCGACTTGGCAAGATCGATGTCGAACACGAATTCCGCGTCGGCCTTGCGCGAAAGCAGGAAGAACCGCACTGCGTCCCGTCCGACTTCGTCGATCAGCTCGCGAAGCGTAACGTAGGAGCCGGCGCGCTTGGAGATCTTCATCTCCTCGCCGCCCTTCATGACCGTGAGCATCTTGTAAAGGACGTATTCGGGATAGCCTTGCGGAATCCCGCGCCCCCCCTTCGAAGACGCGGCTTGCAGCCCGGCGCGCACCCGCGTCACCGTGCTGTGGTGATCGGAACCCTGGATGTTGATTGCACGGGTGAAACCGCGCTCCCACTTCGCCAGATGGTAGGCGACGTCGGGCACGAAGTAGGTGTAGGTGCCGTCCGATTTGCGCATGACGCGGTCCTTGTCGTCGCCGTACTCGGTGGTCTTCAGCCACAGCGCGCCGTCCTGCTCGAAGGCCTTGCCCGAGTCGAGCAGCCCCCGAACCGCTTTCTCGACGCGCCCGTCGGCGTAGAGCGAGGATTCCAGGAAGTAGCTGTCAAAGCGCACGCCGAACGCCTGCAGGTCGAGATCCTGCTCGCGCCTGAGCTCCACTACCGCAAACCGCGTCACGGCTTCCAGATCCTCGCCGTCGGCGTTGCCTGCCTCGAGGTATTTCTCGGCGATCTCGCGCACATAGTCGCCGCGGTATCCGTCAGCGGGAAATTCCGCGGCTACGCCGAGCTTTTCCCGAATCCGCGCCTGAACCGAAAGGCCGAGATTGCGGATCTGCGCGCCCGCGTCGTTGTAGTAGAACTCGCGCGTTACGCGCCAGCCCTGGGATTCGAGCAGAGCGCCGATGGCGTCGCCAAGCGCCGCGTTCCTGCCGTGCCCGACGTGGAGCGGCCCCGTGGGATTGGCCGAAACGAACTCCACTATCACCGGCCGGCCGCCGGCGCTCTCGGTGCGGCCGTAGCGGTCACCTTCCGCGAAAATGGTTTTCACGATGTGCTGTTTGGCCGCGGGGCGCACGCGCAGGTTGATGAACCCGTTGCCGGCGACTTCGGCGCGCTCGAGCCATTCGGAGGGGGGCAGCGCCGCGACGAGCTCGAGTGCGAGCTCCCGTGGATTGCGTTTCAGCGCACGCGCCAGCTGCATCGCCGCCGGGCAGGAAAAGTCGCCGTGCTGAGCCTGTTTGGGCCGTTCCAGGGAAATCAGCGAACCCGGCTGCTGCGGAGCGACCTTGGCGAGCGCACGGGTGAGCAACTCGATGAGGTGGGATTTGACCTCGGCGGACATCGAGGGCCCGTATTATACGCGGGCCTTGATCATCGTCGGCCGTGCAAAGGTAGAATACGGTCTGCCTCATCCTTCCGATATGGAGTTCGAACTTGGGCAAAGGCGACAAACGCACGTTTCGCGGCAAGGTCTTCAAGGGATCGCACGGCAAGACCCGCCCGCGCAAGCCGAAAAAAAAGGCGAAGAGACCAGCCTGATTTCCGCAGGGGGGTCAAAACTCTATCGGGTCTACGTCGAGATGCCAGCGCACTCCGTGCGAAGGCATGCGGTAGAGGGCATCGCTCCATTCCGCGAGAAACGTCTGCAGGCGCGGCCGCGAGCGCGATTGCACGAGCACCTGTGCGCGCTCCACGCCCGCGAGCCGCGCGAGCGACATCGGTACCGGATCGAACACGGCGATGGAAGCGCTCCGGTGCGGTGACTGGTCGATGGCCGACCGGAGAAAGCGCTGCGCGCGAAGCTCGTCCGTGCTTTCCGCGCGCAACGCCGCTTCGAAAACGAATGGGGGAAAGCCCGCTTCCCGACGCTCCGCAAGCATACTTTTTGCAAACCCTGCGTAGTCATTGCGCACCAGCGCCTGGTACAGCGGATGCTCGGGATAGCGCGTCTGGATCAACACCTCGCCCGGCAGATTCGCGCGTCCGGCGCGCCCGGCGACTTGCTGCAGCTGAGCAAAGGTCCGCTCGCCGGCACGATAGTCGCTCGAGAATAGGCCGCTGTCCGCGTTGAGCACGCCGGCGAGCGTCAGGCGCTCGAAATGATGGCCCTTGGCGAGAATCTGCGTGCCGACGAGGATATCGGCGTGGGTGGCGCGCTCGAGCAGCTCTTCGAGCTTGTTCCGCGTGCGCACGGCGTCGCTATCCACGCGCAGGATCCGCGCGTGGGGAAACTTTTCTGCGAGCGTGATCTCGATCCGCTGCGTCCCGCGTCCGAATGCCTGCAAGTCGGGGTTACCGCATTCCGGGCAGGCGCGCGGAATGGCCTCGGTCAGTCCGCAATGGTGGCAACGCAGCCGCCGCGCGGCCAAGTGCACCACCATGTTCGCCGAACAACGTCCGCAGCCCTTGACCCAGCCGCAAGCCGGGCAGGCCAGGGCCGGCGCATAGCCGCGGCGATTGAGGAAAACGAGCGACTGCTCCCCGCGCGCGAGGCGCGCTGCGAGCGCCTCGAGAAGGGGCAGGACAATTCCCTCCTGGGACGGATGCACCCGCGTGTCGATGAGGCGTATTGCGGGCAAGGCCGCCCGGTCGATGGCGCGCCGCGTGAGGGCTACCAGCTCGTATTTGCCCGAAGTCGCGTGGTGGAAGCTTTCCAGCGAGGGCGTGGCCGAGCACAGAACGACCGACGCGCCGGCTATGTGGGCGCGCGCAATGGCGAGGTCGCGCGCCGAATAGCGCACGCCCTCCCGTTGCTTGAACGAGGCATCCTGCTCTTCATCGACCACGACGAGCCCCAGACGGGGAAGCGGTGTGAATACGGAGAGCCGCGTGCCGAGCACTATGTCGGCGCGACCGCCGTGGGCGAGAAGCCACCCGCGGGCGCGCTCCAGTTCCGCCATGGCGCTCGTCTGCGTGACGATGCGCGCTCCCGGGAATCGGTCGCGGAATGCGGCCTCGAGGGCGGGAGTGAGCGCTATCTCGGGCACGAGAATCAAAACTTGTTTCCTGCGGGCGAGGACCTCGGCAATCAGCTGCAGATAAATCTCGGTCTTGCCGCTGCCGGTGACGCCAAAGAGCAGGCTGACCCGGAATTTCTCCAACCCTGAGCGCAAAACGCGGATAGCGTTCTCCTGCTCCGAAGTGAGCTCGTGCGCGTGGACGAAACGGGGCTCTGACCGCTCGGGCTCGACGGAAGCGATCCAGCCCGCTTCGATGCCGCGCCTCAACAGCTTTCGGCTCCCCGTCCCTTGCGTGCGGAGTTCGGATTCGGATGCCCGGCCCCGCGCGAGCCGCTCCAGCAGCGCGCGCAGGCGCCGGTGCCGCGACGCAGTCGCCGCAAGCGCTTCCCCGCCGATCGGGGTCAGGACGTAATCGCGCGGGGCGAGGGGGACGATCTTGGCGGTGCGCAGTCGCGGCGGCAAGGCCGCAGCGACCACCTCGCCGAGCGGGCCGTGGTAGTAACCGCTGCAGAATTCCGCCAAGGCAAGCCACTCGCGCGGGAGCGGCGCCACATCTCGCAGGATCTTCTCGGCCGAGCGCAGCCGGGAATCGGCTACCCTGGATTTCGTCGCTACGTCCCAGATCATGCCGACCAGGCGCTTTTTTCCGAACGGAACGAGCACCCGGTAGCCGATGTCCGCGCGGGTCGCGTCCTCCGAACGGTAATCGAACAAGGTCGGCAGCGGCACATCGAGAGCGACGCGCAAGATCGTCATCGGGACGGATTGGAGTACGTCGGCGTGCTATTCAAGTAATTTCTTCGGCCGCTTCGATAAAGTGCTTGGTTGGCTGAGGTTTTCGGGGTTTTTCACAGAATTTGTGAATAACTGTGTGAGTAAGGCTTTCACGTTACTGTAACTCACACTTCTGCAAGGAAATTTTCTCGCTGCTCAAAATGCGAGCGCATTGAAATAAAGCGATAAATCAGCGGATTGCGAGCCTCTCCGGGCAAGTCCTCGAAACTCCGCGCCAGACGTGGCTTTACGGGCAGCACTGTGCATAAGTCGTTTGCTGCGAGCCGCGCGCAAGACTGCGTTTTTTCCACCCGTCAGTGAAATTTCGGGCTCAATTCTCGCACTGCCGCGACCAGGGCAGCCACGTTTTCCGGAGGCGTGAGCTGCGGAACGCCGTGGCCGAGGTTGAACACGTGGCCGGGTCCACTCCCGAAGGACTCGAGCGCCTTCCGCACCTCGCGACGGACGACTTCGGGCGAGGCGAGCAGCACTGCGGGATCGAGATTGCCCTGGAGCGCGGCGCCGGCACCGATCCTCCGGCGCGCATCTCCGAGGTCGATGCTCCAGTCCAGGCCGACGCAATCGCATCCGATCGCGGCGATCCGCTCGAGCCAAGCCGCCCCGCCCTTGGTGTAGACGATGACCGGGACACGCGCCGCGCCCGAGTTGCGCTTGAGTTGGGACAACACCTTCTGGATGTATTCGAGCGAGAACTCCCTGTACGACGCCGCTGAAAGGCTCCCGCCCCAGGTGTCGAAGATCATCACCACGTTCACCCCTGCCTCGATCTGCGCGTTCAACAGGGCGGCGACGGCCCGGGTATTTGTCTCAAGGACGCGATGGAGAAGCGCGGGGCGCTCGTACAGCATAAGCTTCACGTTGCGCCAGTCGTCGCTCGCCTGCCCCTCCACCATGTAGCAGGCGAGCGTGTAAGGGCTGCCGGAGAACCCGATAAGGGGGACTTTGCCGGCCAGAGTACGCCGCACCTCGCCGATCGCGTCGGTGACGTAGCGCAAGCTCTCGCTCGGGTCGGGTGCGGCTAACTTCGCGATCGACGTCTCGTCGCGCAGCGGTCGCTCGAAGCGCGGGCCCTCTCCCTCTGCGAAGTAAAGTCCCAGTCCCATTGCGTCAGGAATGGTGAGAATGTCCGAGAAAAGGATCGCCGCATCCAGGGGAAATCGCTCGAGCGGCTGCAGCGTCACTTCAGCCGCGAGCGAGGGCGTTTTGCACAGGGCGAGGAAGCTCCCCGCGCGGCGCCGCGTCTCGTTGTATTCGGGAAGGTAGCGCCCCGCCTGGCGCATCAGCCATACCGGCGTGTACGCGGTCGGCTGCCTGAGCAGCGCGCGTATCAGCGTGTCGTTCTGCAGCGCAGGCATCGGCTCAGAGCTTCATCAAGCGGCGGGTGATGAATTCCCACTCGTCCGCGCTCACCGGGGTGATGGAAAGCCGGTTGCCGCGCGCGAGAGTGCGCATCTTGGACAGCTCGCGGCGGCCGCGCAGCTCGGCGAGGCCGACCAGCCGGGTCTTCTTGACGAATTGGACGTCGACGTTGAACCAGCGGGGCGACTCGCGCTTCGCCTCGATGTCGAAGTAGGGGCTTTTCCGATCGAACTGGCTTGCATCGGGATACGCCGCCGATGAGACTTGTGCGATGCCCGCGATACCGGGCTCGGGACAGCTTGAGTGATAGAAGAAGACCTTGTCGCCGATCTGCATCTCTTTGAGCATGAAGTTACGCGCCTGGTAGTTGCGCACCCCGAACCAGGCCGTGGTCTTGCCTGGAGCCGCGGCGAGATCGTCGATGCTGAATTCATCGGGCTCGGACTTCATCAACCAGAAGGCCATGATCGGGGTTCCACTCCGGGCCCACAAACGAAAACGCAGGCTGGCGCCTGCGTTCTCATCTGTTGCTCCTGCTTTCTCGTCTACTGGAGTCCCCCGCCGGTGCCGCTAGAACCGATTCCTGAACCTTTCGGTTCAAGGTGGTCGCTTTCCGGTCACATCAGGTACATCCGACTAGGGACGCGCACAACAGTGACACTTGGGTCAGCAACCCAATTCAAGCTGTTGGTTCAAGAATTTTCCGGGTCTTGGCGTACACCGCAGGGGACAATTCCTAAGGCACCGCCCGACCTATCTGACGCCTTGCACCTACGGAGCGAGGGCCTGATCGAGCGTCGCCTCCATTGCGGCCATTCTACGCCTGAGCCCCTCGATGTCAAAGCCGCTCGCGTTGTTTCTGGAGCTGAGCAGCTCGTGGGTGATGTTGAGCGCGGCCATGACGGCGATGCGCTCGGCGCTCGCCACCCGGCCTGCGCTTTTGATCTCGGTCATCTTGCGGTCGAGATAAGCCACCGCCGAGAGAAGCGCATTGCGCTCCTCATCCGAGCACGCGACCTTGTAGGTTCGGCCCATGATGTTGACATCAAGGGTCTTGGATTTCTGATTCATCCGGGGCGTTATTCGGGGATCTGCTTGAGCAGGGTCTCGAGCCGATTGCGTGCTCCGTCGATTTTCTCCGCAAGCTGCTTCTTGTCGCCCTGCAACGCGGCCAGTTGTTGGCGCAGCCCCCGGTTTTCGTCCCGCAGCCGCTGGCACAGCCGCGCGGCCTGGCGAATTTTTTCCTCGAGCGTGGCCAATTCCGCGTCCATCGGCACACTATAGTTTGGAAAATCCTGTTAGGTCAAGGTGTAAGGATTCATTTTCAATGTAGATTCCCGATGTCGCCGCAGGGGTGCGCCCTGTGACTTGTGTTGTACAATCAACGCGCTCGTTCGAGGTGTCCCGGCGCGTACCTCGCGCCGGGGTGAAACGGGAAAGAGGTGCGGCAGGCTCTCCTGCCAATGCCTCTGCTGCCCCCGCAACGGTAAGTGCGTGCGGGCGTATCTACCCAGCCACTGTGGGCGCAAGCCCGCGGGAAGGCGATACGCCCGATCCCACAAGCCCGGAGACCGGCCTCGACCGATGGTGGGAAATGCCGCGGGGCGCGGTGGGAGACCGGCGCGCTTCGTCATTGCATTTCCTCTTGCAACCAGAGTCCGGCACGCGGGGACGCATGCCGAGGGAGGAAACCTTGAAACGATCCATCATTGCCGTGCTCGTCGCGGCCGCGGCGCCGTGCGCGCTCGCTCAGAATCAGGACGAAGCCGTCGTCGTCACGGCGAGCCGTCTGCCTCAACCCCGATCCGAGACGCTGCAGCCCGTCACGATCATCACCGCCGAGGATATTGCCAAAGCCGCCCAGCAAACCCTGGTCGAAGTGCTCCAGGCGCTGGGCGGGGTCGAGATCGCAAGCAACGGCGGATTCGGGCAGCCGAGCAGTGTGTTCATGCGTGGGGCCAACAGCGGTCATACCCTGGTCCTGGTTGACGGCATGAGAATCGGCTCCGCCACGCTCGGCACCACTGCGCTAGAGAACATTCCGCTCAATCAGATCGAGCGCATCGAGATCGTTCCAGGCCAGTTGAGCGGCCTGTACGGGTCCGACGCAATCGGCGGCGTTATTCAGATCTTCACCCGGAATGGGAAATATGCTCCTTCTGCCAGCGTTACCGCCGGCGCCGGAACGTACAGCACGAGCAGCGTCACCGCAGGCGTCAACCGCACGACCGGCAGCGCGGACTTCAGCCTGAGTGTCGGATATGTCGGGAGCGACGGCTTCGATGCGACGAAGCCGGGAGCCTTTGGACACGACCCGGACAGGGATGGCTATCGGAACCAGAATTTTTCCGGAAAGATTGCCTACCACCTGGATACGCGGAACGAGCTCGGCGTTACGGTATTTCAAAGCGACGGCCACACGCACCTGGACAACGATCCCACGATCGACGCGGTGAACCATCAGACGCTTTCCGCGTTCTCGGTCTACAGCTCCAACGAGATCACCAGTGCTTGGAAGAGCCTCCTGAGAGCGGGACAAGGCCAGGACAAGAGTACGACCACCGGCGTCTTCCCGAGCGTCTTCGCCACGAGGCAACCCCAGTACACTTGGCAGAACGACATTAAGCTCGGCCCGGGAACCGCGATCGCCGGCGCTGAGTATCTGATCCAGGACGTCACGAGCGATTCGACGTTTGCGCAGAACCAACGCACCATCAAGTCCGCATTCGCAGGCTACCTCGGCGCGTTCGGGAAGCACGACTTACAGGCGAATGTACGTGTCGACGACAACAGCCAGTTCGGCAGCCACACCACCGGCTTGCTCGGCTACGCCCATCGATTGACCGACGAGTTGCGGTTTCGCGTCGGCGCCGGAACCGCGTTCAAGGCGCCCACGTTCAACGATCTCTACGCAATCGATCCGACCGGGAGCTTTACCCCCAATCCGAACCTGCGGCCGGAGAGCTCGCACAGCAAGGAAGCCGGTGTGAGCTACCAGATGGGAACGAACCGGTTCAGCGCCACGTATTTCGACAGCCATATCGACGATCTGATCATCTTCGTCGTCACCGATCCCGCCACGTTCGCCGGAACTGTCCAGAATCTGGAAAGCGCGAGGATCAGGGGCGTGGAGCTGGGCTACCAGGGCTCCTTCGCCGCACTCCAGGCGTATACGCGCGTCACCTTGCAGAATCCAGTCGACGAGGCGACCGGATTGATGCTGCCGCGGCGCGCCAAGGAATTCGGCAGCGCGGGGCTGAGCAAAACCTCAGGATCCTGGACCTTGGGCGGCGAAGTCGTGGCGAGCAGCGCCCGCTTCGATCAGGCGGGCGAGGCGGAGGGAAGCAGAATGCACGGCTACGCGCTGCTCAACCTGACCGCGAGCTACGCGCTCGATCGCGAGTGGTCGATCCGGGCCCGGTGGAACAATGTATTCGACCGGGAGTACGAGCTCGCGCAAAACTTCAACACGCCGGGCAGCAACGTGTTCGTCGCCATTCAGTATCAGCCGAAATAGCGGCGCAAGGTGCCCGTCGCCGGCGCCTTGGGTATCGCCGGGGTTCTCTGCTAATGTGCGGGGCATGCCTTACGGCCCCGCCGACGCGATCGACCCGACCAGGTTACGGCGCGCGCTGGTGATCCAGCTGCGCCACCATGGCGACGTTCTTGTGACCTCGCCGGTGTTCACGGTCCTCAAGAACCGCGCGCCGGCCCTCGAGATCGACGCCCTCGTCTATGCCGAGACTCGCGAAATGCTCGACCTGCACCCGGCGATCGCGCAAGTCCACGTGGTGAGGCGCGACTGGAA
>Ga0137418_10007431_pt1 | contig 10067 bp, 7 predicted proteins | sample CZODoug3_1_2_16f_FD_122242 | JGI IMG/M metagenome (GOLD analysis project Ga0137418, IMG submission 122242) | Vadose zone soil fungal communities from Angelo Coast Range Reserve, California, USA - CZODoug3_1_2_16fungal (Hybrid Assembly) | ecosystem: Environmental > Terrestrial > Soil > Vadose... | reverse complement strand
TGGCGGGACGCTCCTTTCTCGACGTAACGCCCATCCCGGTCCTGTTCGCCGAGCGACCCAATGTTGTGATCTCGGCAGGCCTAAGCAAAGCGTGGCGCCTATTGGGTGGATTGAGACCGCCGCGGCTGGACGCCGCGGCCATGCGAGCCTGGTCGGAGCCTGGATGGATCAAGGCCGGGATGGAGTTTCGCTTCGAACCCATCCGTGTTGGCACGCTGCTCAGTACCGAGACTCGCGTTCTCGCGACAGACCCCGAGTCACGACGAGCCTTCGGCAGGTATTGGTTTTTCATTCGCCCGAGCAGTGCTGCGATTCGTCGCGAGGTATTGCGAACCGTTGCCCAACGTGCGGAATCCCGGGTCCCGTAACTGAGTGAGCCGGACGCGCGGCTGTTGGGTGGTCGTGCTGGGCCGGATGTTCTGGTTGAGCCGGAAGAGGTTCGTCGGATCGTACCGACGCTTGATCGCAGCGAGGCGGTCCCACGTCGGCCCCGGATACGCGTCGTGGACTCGCTGCGGGCCCTCGTCGATCAAGAAGTTGACATACGCGCCCGCATCGCTTTGCTTCAGCGACGCAGCGAAGCCCTTGACCCAGGGCTCATAGACGGGGACCTGGTCGAGACGCTCGCAGAGAGCGGCGACGTTCACCATGATCCGCGACCGGCGATGCGCGAACGCGGTTGCGTCCACCGGCACTCGCGCCATCGCGCCACCGAGCACGCGGAGCTGTGCCACCCGCAACATCGCATCCGTCGCGCCCAGGTGCTCGACGATCGTGTCCGCGACGCGGCGGTCGACGGAGTCGATGAACATCGTTCGATTCGTACCGATCGGGTGATAGCTCTCGTCGTCGGGCGGGTACATCTCCGGATACCGGCCCGGCTTGACCATGTCCATGATCGGTGTAGCGAGCGCGCGGAATGGCGCGACGGCGCGCTCCCCCGCATCGACCGGTCCGGCGTAGCAGATCATCCCGAAGACGACGAGCTTGCCGTGGTGCTCCGCAGGCACGAACGGCATCGGCGGAGCGGGCATCACGTTGGCGATCGTGGAGAGCTCCTCGGGCGCAGCCTCGGAGAGAGCGATGAAGGACTCGATCACTTCCGCGGTCGCCGGGAGCATGAGCATTCCGCCGACGATCGTGCCAACGTCGTGCAGGCGGTAGTGGAAGCGCGTCGCGACACCGAAGTTTCCGCCGCCGCCGCGGATCGCCCAGAAGAGGTCCGGGTGATTCTCGGCGTCGACGCGTAGCAGCTCCCCGTCGGCGGTCACGATGTCCGCGGCGAGAAGGGCGTCGATCGTGAGTCCGTGCTTGCGCACCAAATACCCCACGCCACCACCCAGGGTGATCCCGCCGATGCCAACCGAGCCGGTGTCGCCGAATCCGGTCGCGAGGCCATGGGCGTCGGCGGCTCCGGTGTATGCGGCGGCGGTGAGGCCGGTCTCGGCCCACGCGGTGCGCCGCTCGGCGTCGATCTCGAGCGCGTTCATCTCCTTGAGGTCGAGAACGATCCCGCCCTCGGACACGCTGTGGCCGGCGCCGCTATGTCCACCACTCCGAACGGCGAGCTCCATGCCGGACTCGCGGGCGAACGTGATAACTCGTGAAACGTCGGCAGCGTTCGCGACCCGGACGATCGCGGCGGGCCGACGGTCGGGCCCGCCGTAGAAGATCGCTCGCGCCTTGTCGTAGTCGGCATCGTCCGGGCCGATCACACGACCGGTAATGCTCCCGAGCTCGGAAATCGTCTGGCTTTTCACGATCGCCTCCCGCTCAGGGTCGCGACGTGCGTGGCGAGGTTCTCGAGGATCTGCGTCCACCCGGTGCGCTCCTGCTCCTCGCTCTCGGACATCTCGATAGACAGCGTGAGCTTCGTCTTGCCCTGCACATCATCGAAAGTCGTCGTCATCACTCGGCCATCGCCGAGATCCTGAACGAGGCGCTCGGGCTTCCTGACCTCGCGATACGTTCCCTCGAAAGTGAACCCCTCCTCGCTGTGGTCGGCGGGACGCATGCCGATGCGGAATGTCCCGCCGGGACGCACATCGGCCTCGGCGAACGGTGACTCCCAGTCCTTGGCAAACGACCACTTCACGATGTGCTTCGGGTCCGTGTAGGCCTTCCACACGAGATCCCGTGGCGCATCGAAGACCCGTGTGAGAGTGAGCGTCCGGCCCGTTAGCGAGACGCCGGTGCCGCCGCGCTCCACGAGTGCCGCCAGCTTGTCCAGACTCTGTCCGAGGCCTTCCGTCGCACCGATCTTCAGCAGGGCCTCGAAGTCGGCGACAGTCTTGGCGACCTGGTAGATCGTGAGCTTGGTCTTGCGTCCCTCGTCCTCGAAAACGACCGTCATGAGGATCTGCGGCTGTGCGGGGTCGTCGCCTTCGAACGTGAATGAAAGGCGCTCGTTCGGCACGACCTCGCGATAGACGCCCTTGCCTGGGAAGACCACACCGGCAAACTCGCCCGCGTCCTCGCCACCCTTCATGTCCATGCGCAGCGCGCCGCCGGGCCGGACATCGAGCTCGCACCGCGTGGCGGTGAAGCCGAGCGGCGGGAACCACTTTCCGAATTCCTTCGGATCCGTCCACGCCCGGTAGACGAGCTCGCGCGGTGCATCGAAGACGCGAGTGACGGTGAGGGTGCGGTCCGCCGGTGCGTTAACGGGGCTGCTTGTGCCTTTGGCCACTCTTTCTGTCCTCCCCCTGTAGTTCGCGAAGGTGCGAATCGAGCCGGTCGAGGCTCTGTTCCCAAAAGATGCGGTACCGGTCCATCCACCTCGCGGCCTCACGCAGGCGCGCCGCCTCGAGCCGGGCGGGACGCCACTGCGCATCCCGTCCGCGCGAAATGAGCCCCGCATTTTCGAGCACCTTGAGATGCTTCGAGACCGCGGGAAGCGTCATGTCGAACGGCTTCGCGAGCTCGGTGACCGAGGCCTCTCCAGATGCCAGACGCGCGAGGATCGCCCGCCTGGTCGGGTCGGCGATAGCCGCGAATGTCGCGCTCAGGCGGTCGGTCGCCATTCGTGCCAGATGTACCTCTCGGTTAAATAACTAACTGGTTTATTACATGGCTCCCCGGCAGGTGTCAAGCGCGACCGCCGCAGACGGTATTGCGCGATCAGAAAAACGCGATCAGAAAAACAGGTTGTAGTGCAGGAATTCATCGTCCCGCTGCCAGCCGCATGATTCGTACAACGTCTGCGCTGGCTTGTTCGTGACCGCGGTGCTGAGGATCAAGCCCTTCGCCCCGGTGTCCACCGCATGCTGTCTCGCTCGTTCAAGAAGCGCTCGACCGACGCCACCGCGCCGAATGTCGGAGCGCACGAAGAGATCGTTCAAGATCCAGAGTCGCTTGAGCGAGACCGATGAGAATGACGGGTAGAGCTGCGTGAAGCCCACCGGTTCGTGCGGAGTCGCATATGCGAGAAAGATGACCGACTCGTCACGCTCGATCCGCTCGGTCAGGAACTGGCGTGCTCCGAGGTGGTCCGAGGCTGCCTCGTAGAACCCGCGGTAAGCATCGAAGAGCGGGACGAAGTCGTCGAGCTCTTGGCGACCCGCGCGCACGATCGTGAGGTCCACGGATCACACAGTAGGGCGCAGTCGCGACGCGATGAACACGCCCGCGATCGCGAGGACACCGGCCAAGCCGTCGGTTATCGCGATGCCTACAACGGCGCTCCCACCGCTCGCGACCGCGGCGGCGACCGCGACGGCGCCGATGCCTGTGCCCAGTGCGGTCCCGAGGATGTCGGCGAGCTGCATCGAAGACGCGGCCGCGCCCTCATTGCCCGCGGGGGCGTGGCGAAGGACCGTGAGCGAGATCGGGCTGTATGCCAGCCCAATGCCAAGACCGGCGACACCCCACGCGGGGATCCCGAACCAAGCGGGCGTCACTTCCGTCAAGACAGAGACCATTCCGGCGATGCCCACCGCGAGGAGCAGGAACCCGTACCGCACGAGGGGCGCGGGGCCGACGCGAAACACGGTGCGCTCCTGGATCCAGGCGCCGGTCGTCCAAGCAAGGGTCCCCGCAGTGAGCGCGATCCCTGAAACGACCACGCTCTCGCCGCGGATCGTGGTCAGCGTGAGCGGCACGAAGATGTCGGGTGCGAAGAACGCGAACGTGAGCACGCCCCTCGATAGCACCGCCGCGGGTAGCGCGCCGCGCGCCGTGAACGTGCCCGGTGGCATCAGGTTGCGAAGCGCCGGAACGCCGAGCACAAGACCGACCGCGACGAGCAGTGAGGACAGAACGATGTCGCGTGCCTGCAGCCCGGCGAGTGCGAGGCCAGCTCCGGCCGCGACTCGTACGGCGTCGAGCAACACGCGGCGAGCGGCTCGATCGGGGTTGCCTGGAACGCTGCGCAGCTCGCGCAGGGCGAGCGAACCCGCCACGATCACGACGGGGAGAAGACCGAGGAAGACGGAACGCCAGCCGATGTGGTCGGCGACGAACGCGGCGAGCGCCGGGCCGGCCAAGCCGGGTACGACCCACGCAGTCGAAAGGACCGCGAACATCCGCGGCCGCAGCGCATCGGGATACGTGCGGCCGATGACCATGTACGCGACAGCTGGTATCGCGCCGGCCCCGAAGCCCTGAATGGCGCGTGCGGCGACGAGAACCGGCATCGACGGCGCGAGCCCACCGATGAGGAGCCCGACCGCGAAGAGCGCGAGCCCCGCGCCGAACGGCACGGCCGGACCGAAGCGATCGGCGAGCTCGCCTGCGATGACGATTCCCACGAGATCGGCGAGGAGGAACGCGCTGAAGACCCACCCGTAGAGCGCAATGCCACCAAGGTCCTCCGCGACGAGCGGCATGATCGTCGCGATCGCGAGCGCCTCGAACGCCACGAACGTGACGTTGAGAACGAGCCCCACGGTGAGCCCGCGCCAGCGCTCGTGCATTAGGCCAAAAGTCACCTGGACGGGGGACGTGCTAACACACCTCGCCGACACCCGGATGACAGGTCCGCGGTCGTAACCTCGGCTGACGATGCGGGGAGTGACGATCACCTGTCCGAAGTGCGCGACCGAGATGCCTGTCGCGTTCAGCTTCTGCGGAAAGTGCGGCGCTCGGCTTCTCGCGCTCGCGCCAAGCGATGGCGAAACGAAGCAGGTCACGGTCCTCTTCGCGGACATCTCGGGATTCACCGCCCTCGCCGAGCGCCTCGATCCAGAAGAGCTCCACGAGAACATGCGCGCCGCGTGGGACGCGATCGCCGTCGAGATCAGAGCGTCAGGCGGCCTCATCGAGAAGTACATCGGCGATGCCGTCGTCGCGGTGTTCGGCGCGGTCCATGACGAGCTCGACCACCCGGCGCGCGCACTGCGCGCCGCCCTCGCCATCCTCGGCGCGCTCGACCGCGAGAACGAACGCATCGCCGAGCGCACGGGTCGCAACCTGGCGCTGCGGATCGGGATCAACACCGGCCTCGCCGTCGCGGGGGCGGTCGGCGACAAGGAGAGCGAGTTTGGCGTGCTCGGCGACGCCGTGAACGTCGCGGCGCGGCTCGAGCAGGCGGCGGAGCCGGGCGAGGTCCTCGTCGGCGACGCCACGTACCGGCTCGCCGCGGGACTCTTCGCATACGAGCCGCATCCGCCGGTCGCCGCGAAAGGCAAGACCGCGCCGCTCGTCGCGTGGCGGCTCCTGCGCGTCGAGACCGCCGCGACCGACCCCGGCCGGGCGCCGCTCGTCGGGCGCGATCAAGAGATCGCGCAGCTGCTGGGCGCTCTCGACGAGGCGCTCGCCGGACATGGCCACATCGTCTCGATCGTCGGTGAGGCCGGGCTCGGGAAGGCCCGTCTCGTCGACGAGTTGCTCTCCGATCCGCGCGCGCTCGGCGCACGGGTCGCCCGCGCGCGATGCTCGCCGTACGACGCGCACCGCGCATACGGCGCGATCTCCGACCTCCTGCGACGGGCGCTCGCGATCGGGACGAACGCGCCGACCGAGATCGCGCACCGGATGCTCACCGAAACGGTCCCCGGCATGGAGCCCGAGGCCGCGAAGCTCGTGCTCGCCGCTCTCGGGTACAGCCTCACGCTGCCGCCGCTTTCGGGAGAGACGCGCCGCAAGCTCCTCGACCGCGCGATCCGCGACCTCATCCTTCGCGTCGCTCGCACCCAGCCGGTCATCATGGCGCTGTCCGACGTGCAGTGGGCGGACGCGGCGTCGCAGGAGCTTCTCGCCGCGCTCGCGCCGGCGCTCGCGGGTACCGCCGCGCTCTTCGTCACGACGTATCGCCCCGAGTTGAATCCGCCGTGGTCGACGAGCCGCGGGCACGTGCAGATCCGGCTCACGCCGCTCGACCGCGGCGCGAGCGCCTCTTTGCTCCAGTCGCTGCTGCCCGCGAGCGCGCTCCCGCAGGAGGCGGTCGACGATGTTGTTTCGCGCAGCGCCGGCAGTCCCACCTATATAGAGGAGACCGCGCGGTGGCTTGTGGCGACCGGCGTCGTCGTAGAGCGGGAGGACGCATCGCCACTCGCCGAGGTCAGCCGCATGCGCGAGCTCCCAGAAGCGCTTCCGACGCTGCTGCTGCGCCGTGCGGAGCTCGCGGTCGGTCCCGAGAGGCGCGTTCTTCACGCGACCGCGGTCGCGGCGCGCGCGTGCGAGCCCGGCCTGCTGCGCGCCCTCTTCGGTCAGGACCTGGAGGTCGACTCGGCTCTCGCGAGCCTCTGCGCGCGCGGTCTCCTCGAGCTCACGAGTCCTGGGGACTATCGATTCAGGCAATCGCTGTTGCGCGAGCTGGTGTACGACTCAATCCCGCAGCGGAACCGCGGGGACCTTCACGGACGGATCGGCCAAGTCATCGAGAGCGTGATGCCCGAGATCGCGGTCCAGCAACCGGAGCTTCTCGCCAATCACTTCGCCGAGTCCACCCACGTGACCCGCGCGATCGATTACACGATGCGGTCTGGCGAGCGCGCCGTCGCGTTGTGGGCGCTTGCGGACGCGCTCCATCACTACCGCGCCGCTGCGCGCCTTGCCGAGCGGCTTCCCGGCGGCGGCCACTCGGAGCGCGCCCGCGCACTCGTCGAAGCATGCGACGCGGCGCGCGCGCTCGGACACGAGGACGCGCTCGCGATCGCGGAGGACGCGCTCAGCGAACCCCTCTCCGACGACGTCGTTCGCGCCGCGCTTCGGCGCCGCGCCGGCGAGCTCGCGGCGCGCGCGCACGAGACGCAGCGCTCGGCCGAGCATCTCGCCGAAGCCGATCGCCTCACCCCGGCCGAGGGCCGCGAACGCGCCGAGCTCACTCTCGCCAAGGCCTACCTCGCGCGCTCGGACGAACGACCTGCCGAGGCGATGGCCGTCGGACGGACCGCCGTGAAAGAGGCGCTCGCGGCGAACGATCGCGGGCTCGCGCTCGCGGCGGAGGAAGCGGTCGCGATCTTCGCAGCAGACTCCGGATCCGACGAAGAATCGCTCCGCGCCACTGAGAGGTGCGTTGAGCACGCCACCGCGATCGGGGATCTTTCCGGACTGGCTCGTGCCCTCGGGCTCCTCACATACGCGGCACTCGATCGAGGCGAGCTCGCGAAGGCTGAAGACCTCGCTCACCAGCTCCTGGGGGCCGAATCGCGCCTCGGAAACATCTCGGGGGAAGCGGGAGCGCTCCGCGCTCTCGGTCGCTCGTTCTTCGGGCTTGGCCGCTTCGCCGAGGCCGAGGCCACGCTCGAACGCGCGCTCGGGCTCGCGGATCCGCTGGCGCAGGGCCAGCAACCGGCCGACCCCGCATCCACGCTGCTCGTGCTGGGCTCGCTCGCGATCGAGCGCGGGGACTTCGCCTCCGCCGCGACGACGCTTTCCGAGGCGCGCGCTGTCGCGGAACGGTCGCCGGCGCGGGCCCATCTGGCGCCGCGCATCGCCGCCGAGCTGGCGCGGCTGGCCCTCTACCAGGGCTCGCTCGAGGATGCTCGCCAGCACGCTGCCGCCGCGCACGCGGCTGCGGTCGAGCACGAGTGCCGCCGCTGCGGCGCCGGGATCGCCGCGACCCTCATCGAAATCGCGTGTGCGAGCGGGGACCTCGCCATCGCCGATGCGCGGCGGACCGAGGGTCTCGAGCACGCCTTCCGCCTCGGACTTCCAGTAGCGAGCGCGGAGATCCGCGCGGCCTCGGCGCGCTTGCTCGCGGCGCACGGCGATGTCGCCGGTGCGCGCAACGAATGCATCGAGGCCCTCGCGGTCTTCGAGAAGAGCGGGCCGACCTATCTCGCGGAGCGCACGCGCCGGCGGATCGCCGAGCTCGACGTCGAGGGCAAGGCGCAGAGCGCCTAGGACGAGCGACGAGCGGCTTTGCCGGAAGGAGCGAGACGACCAGCTTTGAGCGCGTCTCTCGCGTAGCGAGAGATTGAGCAGAGCGCCTAGCTAGAGGCTGAACTCGCCGGGCGCGATCTTCTCGCGGCCGCCCATGTAGGAGCGGATCGCCTTCGGGATCTCGATCGACCCGTCCTCGCGCTGGTAGTTCTCCATGATCGCGATCATCAGGCGCGGCAGGGCAAGGCCGGAACCATTCAAAAGGTGCGGATGCTCCAGCTTTCCGCCGGGCTCCCGCCGGTAGCGGATGTTCCCCCGCTCCGCCTGGAACGAGCCGCAGTTGCTGCATGAGGAGACCTCGAGCCACTCGCCTACTCCCGGCGACCACACCTCAACGTCAAACCCGCGCATCGCCTGGAACGCGAGGTCCCCTGTGCAGAGCTCGAGCACTCTGACCGGCATCTCGAGCCGCTCCAACACCTCGACCGCTCGAGCCACGAGCCCGTCCAGCTCTTTCGGCGAGTCCTCGGGGTGGCAGTAGATCACCATCTCGACCTTGTCGAACTGATGACCTCGCTTGATGCCGCGCACGTCGCGGCCCGCGCTCATCTGCTCTCGGCGGAAGCATGCGGTGTACGAGACGTAGCGCACCGGGAATCGCCTGCCATCGAGGACTTCATCGCGGTGAAGTGAGACGAGCTGCGGCTCGGCCGTCGGGATGAGCCAGAGATCGTCGATCTCGTCGTGGTATTGGTTCGCGGCGAAGTGCGGGAGGTGCGAGCTCGCGATCAACGTCTCGCGCTTCGTCAGAAACGGGGGATAGATCTCGGTGAACCCGTGCGGGAGCTTGAGGTCGATCATCCAGGCGATCAACGCCCGCTGCAGCGCCGCACCGGCGCCGCGCAGGACGTAGAAGCGCGAGCCCGACATCTTCGTCCCACGCGGAATGTCGAGGATGCCGAGCTGCTCGCCGATCTCCCAGTGTGGCTTCGGCGTGAACAGACGCTTTGGTGGTTCGTCCTGGCGGATCACTTTGTTGTCGTGCTCGCCGGCCCCGCGGGGTGCTTGCGGGTCGGGCACGTTCGGCACGTGGAGCACCAGATCGTCGCGCTCCGTCTCGAGGGCGGTGAGCTCCGCTTGAAGCGTCTTGATCCTCTCCCCCACCTCGCGCATGTGTGCCTTCACCTCGTCGCTCGGCGGACCGCCGCGGCTGGCCTTGTTGCGCTCGGCGTTGAGAGCCTCGACCTGAGCGCGCAGATCGCGCGCTCTGCGGTCGAGCTCGAGGATGCGGTCGAGCGGCGCGTCGAAGCCGCGCGCGACGAGCATGTCGCGCACTTTCTGGGGTTCCTCGCGAATCAGCTGGAGAGTCGTCATGAAGCGCGTGCCATTATCCGTGCTCTCCGGTGTACGACGTCGTGCTCGTTGCCTTCGAGGGACCCGACCGCTATTCGTTCGTCGGCGGCCTCGCCACGCGCATGATCGATCTCGCCGAGGCGCTGGTCGATCGCGGGTACCTCGTCCACCAGCTGTTCGTCGGCGATCCGAAGCTCCCGGCGCGCGAAGAGCGCGACGAGGGGCGCCTGGTTCTCGAGCGGTGGTCCCAATGGATCAGCACCTACCACCCGCGGGACGTCTACGACGGCGAGGACGGAAAGTGGCGCGACTTCTCGCGCACCGTCCCAGCGCACGTGGCGAACCTCGTCGCCGCGTCCGCGGCGCAGGGCCAGAGAAGCGTGCTGCTGTTCGAGGACTGGCAGACGGCCAACGCCGCGATAGGAACTGCGGCGATCCTCAACATCCGC
>Ga0137418_10007429_pt1 | contig 10069 bp, 7 predicted proteins | sample CZODoug3_1_2_16f_FD_122242 | JGI IMG/M metagenome (GOLD analysis project Ga0137418, IMG submission 122242) | Vadose zone soil fungal communities from Angelo Coast Range Reserve, California, USA - CZODoug3_1_2_16fungal (Hybrid Assembly) | ecosystem: Environmental > Terrestrial > Soil > Vadose... | reverse complement strand
CGCCGAGGCCCGCGGCGAGCCCGTCCATGCCGTCGAGGAACTGGATCGAGTTCGTCACCGTGAGAAACCAGAGGACGGTGAGGAGCACGTTCAGCCAGACGAAGCCCGGAACCCAGTTCGGCACGGTGTCGAGGACGACGCCATAGGCGATCGCCGCGCCGGCGGCGCCCGCCTGACCGACGAGCTTGATCCGCGCGGGCATGTCAAAGACGTCGTCGAGGACGCCCAGGGCGACGACGATCGCCCCGCCGACCGCGACGCCCTTCAGCGCGCGCGAGAACTCGAAGTTGGCGAGCACGGTCATCGCGAGCGCGACCCACACCGCCACGCCCCCGAGGAGGGGCGTGGCGACGCGGTGCACCTTGCGCTCCGCGGGCAGGTCGAGCACGCCCCGCCAGACGGCGGCGGCCCGGATGAGCGGCGTCGCGAAAAATGCCAGGCCCCACGCGAGCGCCGCGAGATAGAGCCACGGCAGGCGCGCGGCGAAGAACACGTCACGCACCGGCGTCAGCAAGAGGACCGCGGGAAACGTGAGGCGCAGGAGGGTCCAGTGGATCACGCCGCGAGCGCCGCCGCGAGCGCCGCCGCGACCGCGTCCGCCTCGGCGTCGGCCAGAAGCGGATAGCACGGGAGCGACAGGCACGTCGCCCACAGCCGCTCGGCCTCCGGGTAGCCGTCGAGCCCGAGCGCCCGGTGGATCGGCCGGAAGACCGGGCGCCGCGCCGTCACGCCGCGCCGGGCGAGCGCCTCGATCACCTGTGCGAGCGCCCGCTCCACGCGCACGACGAACCGGTGGTAGACGTGACCGGCGCCCGCGTCGGCGGGCACGCGACAGCGAGCGACCCCCGCGAGGGCGGCGCGGTAGCGCGTGGCGATCGCGCGACGGCGGGCCAGAAAGGCGTCGAGCCGGGCGAGCTGGCTCCGGCCGAGCGCGGCCTGCATGTCCGTCAGCTTGTAGTTGAAGCGTGGGACGAGGTCCTCGCGCTCGTCGTAGTCGCGCGCGTCGCGCACCCGCGCGACGCGGTCGGCGGAGCCGGCGACGGCGCCGCCCTCGCCCGTGGTGAGGAGCTTGGTCGCGTAGAAGGAGCACACGGCCAGCGCGCCGCGGGACCCCGCGGGCCGGCCGTCGGCGACGGCGCCGATCGCCTGCGCGCAGTCCTCGACGACGGGGATGCCCAGCGCGAGAAGCTCGTCGAGGCCGACCGCGAGCCCGAAGGGGTGGACGACGACGATCGCGCGCGTGCGCCGCGTGCGCCGCCGCGCCGCGTCCTTGGGCGAGAGGCCCAGCGTGTCGGGGTCGGCGTCGGCCAGCACGGGCGTCGCCCCGCAGCGGGTCACCGCGTGGTGGAGCGCGTCGCACGCGTAGGTGGGCACGATGACCTCGTCCCCCGCGCCGGCGCCGAGGGCGCGCAGCGCCAGCTCGAGGGCGGCGCTCCCCGAGCTCACCGCGGCGGCCGCCGGCACGCCGAGCCGCTGCGCCAGCTCCGCCTCGAAGCCGGCGACCTCCTCCCCCTGCGCGAGCTGACCCGAACGGACGACGCGCGCCACGCGCCCGACATCCTCCTCGCTGAGCGTGGGCCTCGAGTGCGCGATCACCACGTAGGTCAGAGGTTCAGGAGCAGCCTGACCGACTGGAACGCTTCGGCGTACTTCACGCGGGCCTGGATGCCGCGGAAGTTGGCCGACGACTTCGCGAGCTCGAGTATGGTGAGGTCCTCGATGTTCGTCTTCGTCACCTGCGAGGCGTGAGCCTTCAAACTCTGAATCTTGTAGTCCTCGAGCACCTCGGCGACGTCCGTGTAGCAGTTGGGAGCGAAGTTGATGGTCGAGGGCACCTCGTAGAAGAGGAAGTTCGGCACGTAGCGCGTCGCGGACATCGCACACTGGGCGAGGTGGCGATGGTCCTGATGCGTGTCGTCGGGGGAGTTGACGAAGATCATCCGCGGCTTCACCAGGCGGATGACCTTCTCGAGGCGGACGATCAACTCGCGAGAGAGCGGCACCTCCGTGTCGCGGTAACCGCCCCAGAACACCTTGCGGACCCCGAGGATCCGCGCCGACTCCTTCTGCTCTCGGCGCCGCTCGTCCGCGCGGCCGCCGCGCGCCCCGTCCGATGCGACGAACATGTACACGGAGTGGCCCCGGAGCGCGTACTTGGCGAGCATGCCCCCGCAGCCGTACTCGATGTCATCCGGGTGGGCGCCGATCGCGAGGACGTTGAGCTCAGGGCGCGAGGCGCGACCACGCGTTTCCCCGGCAGAGGATGGCGAGAGCCTCATCTCCGTGCATCAATAATAAGTCAAGGGCCGACAGAGACGGGACGAATTCCCCGTGGAGCTGGGCGTACACGGGGTGCGTGTATTCCTGGGCCTCCACGGCGATCCCGGCCGCCCGGAACCGGGCGAGATCCATGTAGCGGGCGCCGTCCCGTCCCGCGAGGTAGGTGTCGGCGTCCACGGCCCGGCAGAGGGCCACGAGACGGGCGCTCGCGTCGGCGCCGAGGCTCGCGGGGCCGAGGTCGAGCGTTGACGCGAGCGTGACCGGTGCCGTCACCCCGAACGCCCGGGCGAGCCATTCGGCGCTCGCGGCGGCAAGCGGCGCCAGCCGGTCCCACGCGCGCGCGTAGAGGGCGCCGAGGCCGTCGTGGTAGCGGGAGAAGTGCGGCGCGCGCGCATAGGCCAGCTCGATCGCGCGCAGGTGACGGGCGGCCCACGGCTGGGCGGCGTCCACCGCCACGTCGCTGATCGCCGTCTGCCGGCGCGCATGGACCGGCACGGTCAGCCACTGCGGGCCCTGGGTCGTCTTGATCCGGTTCCGGTTCTGCCAGCCGTTCTTCTCGTACTGCACCGTATCGAGGAAGATGAAGCAGTCCGCGGCGGCCCACTTGGCGACGTAGCCGAGCCACGGGAGATAGTGCGGTTGGTGGATCGCGACTTTCACGGCGCCTTGACGAAGATCGGGTTGGACAGGAGGCGGCCCGGCCCGCGCGCGTCCAGGCGGTAAAAGGTCGGCACGCCGTCGAAGACCTCGCGGTGGACCTGTCGGAAGGGAGTGCGCCCCGCCCACACCGCGACGACCGTGCCGCTCCGGACGAGCGTCGCGCGCACGTCGCGCGCCGAGCCGTCGAGCGCGTCCACGGCCACGAGGACCTCGAGCGCGGTCCCCGCGGGCGCGGGGAGCGTCTCGCCCGAGATCGCGACGCCCCCGCCCGCGCGTACGGCGAACTGGGTGAGCGCGAGCCCGGCCGCCGCGGTCCGCTGGAGCGCGTACATGCGGCCGCGTTTCAGCGCCTCGAGCACGCCGGCCTCCGACCGCTCGGCGACGAAGAACACCGTCTGGATCGGCCCCACGCTCTTGCCCGCGGTGAATCCGTGAAAGCCCGACTCGCCCATCGCCCACACGGGCCTGCTCCGCGCGCCGGTCGCGTACTGCGAGAGCAGCCGATCCCAGCCGCCGCCCGGAAGCTCGAAGCGTGTCGTGTCCTCGTAGATCGCGCCGAAGGCCGTGTAGCGGGTGGTGCGCTCGAGGTCATCGGTGTACGGATCCGTCCGCCAGGCGACCCGCACGGGACCGAACCACCGCTCGCCGTCGTCGCGCGCCTCCGGGAACGACCAGACGGTGGCGCCGCCCACCCGGTCCACGTAATCGATGAGCGCCTGGTGCGGCGCGAGACCGAGATCCCGGTAGGGCGGATACGGCGTCTCGACGAAGGGCCAGGCGCGGACGACCGCCGTCGTGCCGACGGCGAGCAGGAGCCCGCCCAGGATTGCGCGCCGGCGGCGGACGACGACGACCGCGCGCCCGACCCGCGCCAGGGTCCGGCGCTTCTTCGTGAGGAGGATCACGCCGGGGACGACGAGCAGGACCGGGACGAGATCCACCGCCGTCGTCGCCGCGTCGAAGACGCCCGCGCCGGGGTTGCTCGTGACCGGGAACGCGCGCAGCGCCGCGGGGTCGGTCACGCCGAAGACGAGGAGATTCTTCTGCGTGTCGTGGAGCTCCATGTCGAGCTGCCACGGCGCGCCCGTCCAGCGGTAATGCGGGAGCACCTCGACGCCCGGGAGGATGAGCACGCGCGGGTTCTGCGCGCGCGCCGCGGTGATGCGCCGGAGGAAGCGGTCCACCCCGAGGCTCAGCACCGAGGGCTCCTCGTGCCGGACGCGCGTGAGCGCGCGGAAGGGCGGGAGCCCGTACTCGATGCGGAGGAGATAGTTCTCGCTCAGCAGGAGCGCGCCGACGCCGGCCTTCTCCGCCATCGTCTGGAGCTGCTCGAGCGGGAAGTCGCCGCTCGTGAGGTCGGAGTGGATGTGGAGGATCGCGGGCAGCCGCTCGTACTCGGCGCCGACGGCGCCCGCGGGCGCCGCGCAGATCAGCAGGAGGGCGAGCGGCGCCACGCCCCAGCGCCGCACGCCCGGACGACCACGTCGCGCGGCCCCCGCTACGATAGCCGCTTCTCCCGGGCGAGCGTCGCGTACACCTCGCCCATCCTCCGGTCGGCAACCGCGCTCGAGAACTCCTCGGCGCGGGCCACGGCCGCCGCGCCGAGCCGCGTACGGAGCCCCGCGTCGCGGCCGAGCTCGACGAGCGCGCGCGCGAGCGCCACGGAATCCTCGGGCGGGACCAGGCGGCCGCACTCGCCGTCGGCGATGACCGAGGGGATCCCGCCGACCGCGGCTCCGACGACGGGGATGCCGAGCGCCATCGCCTCCACGAGCGCACGCCCCATTCCCTCGTTGCGCGAGGGCGCGGCGACGACATCCGCCACGGCGAGCCACGGCGTCACGTCGTCCACCGCGCCGGTGACGGCGAGGCGCCCGGCGACGCCGAGCGCGGTCGCGCGCGCCTCGAGCGCCGCGCGTTCCGGGCCGTCGCCGATGAGCACGAGGCGCGCGGTGGGCACGGCCGCCGCCACCGCCGGCAGCGCCTCGACCAGCAGGTCGAACCCCTTGATCCGTACGAGGCGGCCGAGCCCCGCGACGACGAACGCCGCGGGCTCGAGGTGAAGGTGGGCGCGCGCGGCCCCGCGCGACGGTGCCGTCGCGCGCAGGCGCTCGATCGGCACGCCGCTCGGCACGCTGACATACTGCGCCCGTCGTCCGATGCCGCGCGCGAGGTGCTCCTCGATGCCGCGGTCCGTGAGCGTGACGATCCGGTCGCTCCAGCGGGCGGCGCGCCGCTCGAGCGCCGTGAAGAACGCGCTCGTGCACGGTCCCCAGTAGCCGTAGAAGACGTGGCCGTGGGGCTGGTGGATCACGGCCGGCACGCGCGTGAGCCGCGCCGCGAGCCGGCCGACGAAGCCCGCCTTCGACGTGTGTGTGTGGACGACGTGGGGGCGCTCGGCGGCGATGATGCGGCGAAGCCGGCGGAGCGCGGCCAGGTCGCGGAGCGGCGCCACCTCGCGGCCGAGCCCCGGCACGTCGACGAGACGCACGCCGCGCCGCCGCGCGTCCTCGAGCGACGGTGGGTCCGACTCCCGGAACGAGACCGCCAGCGCCACGTCGTACCCCGCGCGCTGGAGCGCCACGATGGATGCGAGCGTGTTCTCCGACGACCCGCCGAGCGTGAGGCGGGTGATCACGTGGAGGACCCGCAGGCTCACGGCATCCCCGCGACGCGCTCGAGCGCTTCGGCGAGGGCGGCGATCGCGCGGTCCCAGCCGTAGCGCGCCTCGGCGTGGCGGCGGCACTCCTCACGGAGCCGCGTCGCGGCCGCGGCGTCGGCCAGCGTCTCGAGCAAGCGCGTGAGGTCTTCGGCGAGTATCTCCGGCGTGAGGCCGCGGAAGATCAGCGAGGGCGAGAGCGGCGCGAGGATCTCCGGCGTCGCGCCGACCCGCGTGCCGAGCACGGGCGTCCCGCAGGCGAGCGCCTCGACCGTGACGAGGCCGAAGCCCTCGAGCTCGCGCGTCGGGAGGACGAACACGTCGGCCGCCTGGTAGAAGGCCGGCAGCGCGCGGTCCGGGATGAAGCCGAGGAAGCGCACGTGACCGTCGAGCCCGAGCGCGGCGCTGAGCGCCTCGAGCTCCGCCCGGAGGGAGCCGGCGCCGCCGATCAGCAGGAGCGCCTCGGGAACCCGCGCCCTCACCCGCGCCATCGCGCGGAGCAGGAGGTCGAGACCCATCCGGCTCTCGAGGTTCCGCACCGTGAGGAGCAGCGGGTGCCCCTCGCGCAGCCCGAGCTCGCGACGGACGGCGGCGCGGTCGGCGGCGGGGCGGAACCGCTGGAGCTCGACCGCGCAGGGGATCTTCACGATCCGCTCCGGCGCGACGCCGTAGAGCGCCTTGAGCTGGTGCGCCGAGAAGTCGCTGAGCACGTGGATGAGGCGCGCGCGCCTGAGGCAGGCGCGCTCGACCAGCCAGAGCCCGGCGGCGCCGAAGACGCCCGTGAAGCCGCCGCGGTGGCGACGGGTCATCCCGTGGCGCGCACGATACTCGAGGGGCGCCGGCGAGTAGAAGCTGTAGAGCATCGGGAGCCGGCGCGCCGCGGGCGAGAGCAGCGCGCCGTAGCCCGCGAGCGGCTGGTGGAGGTGCAGGACGTCCGCGGGGCTCTCGGCGAGGTCCTCGGACGTCGCGCGCCGCGCCGCCAGAATCGAGCTCCGGACGAAGCCCACCGCCGACCGGTGGTCGATCGGGAAATGCCGGACGTGGACGCCGTCGAGGTCGAGCGGCTCGTGGACGCCGTCGGGACGCGCGCGGCTGAGGACGCGCACGCGGAGGCCGCGCGCGGCGAGCCGCGACGCCTGCTCCCGAAGCATCCGCTCGCCCCCACCCTCCGGCCGCGCGGGCGAGACGTCGGACACCATGAGGACCCTGAGCGTGCCCGGTGGCGCGACCGCCGGGCGCGGCGCCCGGGGCCGGCGCACGCCCGGAGCTCCGAGCGACCACTGCCCGCCGCGATCGAGGTATTCGCGGATCCAGAGCTCGGCCATCATGAGCGTCCAGAGGCGGTCGGCGTGGTCGCGCGCGCCGGCCAGATGCTCGCGCGTGAGCCGCTCCACCTCCGCGGGCTCGAAGAGACCGCGCGCGGCGACGAGCGACGGCGCCAGGAGGCTCTCCAGCGTCGCCCTCAGATCCCCGGCGAGCCAGGCGCCGAGCGGGATCATGAACCCCTGCTTCCGGTGCTCGAGCACCGGCCGGGGGAGGACGCCCGCGAACGCCGTCTTGAGGAGCCCCTTGAGGTGCGGCCCCGGGATCTTCATCGAGGGCGCGATGGCGAGGCTCGCCTCGACGATCCGATGGTCGCAGAAGGGCGCGCGCAGCTCGAGCGAGTTCGCCATGCTCATCCGGTCCGCCATGACGAGGAGGTCGTCGGGCAGGTAGGTCGCGAGGTCGATGCGGAAGGCACCGTCCATCGGGTCGCCGTGGCCGCGCGTCTCGAACGCGCTCCGCTGGGCCGCGTCCACGGACCCCGTCATCAGCGAGCGCAGCGCCGGCGTCGCGAGCCGCGTCAGGTCCTCGTCGCCGAAGAAGCGCGTCCACCCGACGTAGCGCTCGGGCAGCGGCGTCTCGGCGCCCGCGGCGAAACGGCGCACCCAGCCGCCCAGGTTCCGGCTCGAGCGCGACTCGCGGACCAGTCCCTGCGCGAGCGCGCCCACGGCGCGGCGCGCCGCGCGCGGGAGCCGCGCGTAGAGCTCGGAGACGCGGACGCCGAGGTAGCGGGGATAGCCGCCGAAGGTCTCGTCGCCGCCGATACCCGAGAGCGCGACCTTCACGACGTGCGCCGTCGCCTGGGCGACCGCGAACGTCGGCACGGCGGAGGAGTCGGCGAACGGCTCGTCGAAGTGGCGGACGATCGTGGGCAGGAGCTCGGCGACGTTCGGCTCCAAGACTTCCTCGTGGTGGTCGGTGCCGAAGCGCTCGGCGACCAGCCGCGCGTAGGGCAGCTCGTCGTAGGAGGCGAAGGCACCGGCGAAGCCGATCGAGAAGGTCGCGATACGCCCGTTCGTGACCTCCCGCATGCTGGCCACCACCGCGCTCGAATCGACACCGCCCGACAGGAAGACGCCGAGCGGCACGTCACTCTCGAGTCTCAGCCTGACCGCTTCGCGCAGCTCCTCGCGGACCGCCGCGGCCGTTTCCTTCACCGACACCCGCCGGGCCGCCGGTGGGCCCGGCGGCAGTTGCCAGTAGCGGGAGAGCGTCAACCGTCCGTCGGCGAGCGTGGCCGTGTGCGCCGGCGGGAGCTTCAGCATCCCCGCGTAGATCGAGCGCTCGCCGGGCGTGTAGCCGAAGGCGAGGTAGTGCTGGAAGGCCGCCCAGTCCACGTCGCGCGACACGGCGGGATGCAGCAGGAGCGCCTTCGGCTCGGACGCGAAGGCCAGGACGCTGCCGTGTCGCCAGTAGTAGAGGGGCTTCTTGCCCAGGCGATCGCGCGCCAGGAACAGCGCCCGCCGCGCGCGGTCCCAGATGGCGAACGCGAACATGCCGCGAAGCCTCTCGACGCACGCTTCGCCGAACGCGGCGTACGCCTGGAGGATCACCTCGGTGTCGCTCTGCGTCCGGAACCGGCGGCCGTGCGCCTCGAGCTCCGTCCGGAGCTGGCGGAAGTTGTAGATCTCGCCGTTGAACACGAGCCAGTAGCGCTCGTCGGCGTCGCTCATCGGCTGGCGTCCGGTGACGAGGTCGATGATCGCGAGCCGCGTCATGCCGAGCGCCACGCCGGGCTCGGCGTGGACGCCCGAGTCGTCGGGCCCGCGGTGGCGGAGCAGGTCGAGCATCGCGGGCAGGAGCTCCGGCGACACCTCGCCGACCCAGCCGGCGATGCCGCACATCAGCGACCGCCCCCGGAGACCCGGGCGAGCAGCTCGAGCACGCGCCCGGCGGTACGGTCGGCGGTGTAGAGTGAGGCGCGAGCAAGGCCGCGCCGCCGGAGCTCCGCCCTCAGTCCCGCGTCCGAGAGGACCCGCCCCAGCGCCCCGGCGATGTCGGCGGGCCGCTCGGCGTCGGCCACGAGTCCGGCGTCGGCCACGAGCTCGGGCAGGGCGCCGCGATTCGACACGACGACGGGCGTCCCGCACGCCATGGCCTCGAGCGCCGGCAGGCCGAAACCCTCCTCGAGCGACGGCAGGACGGCGGCCGACGCGCCGGCGTAGAGTCCGGGGAGATCGGCGTCCTCCACGAGGCCGGCGAACACGACACGGTCGGCCACACCGAGCGCGCGCGCGCGCGTCTCGAGCGGTGGCCGGCCCGCGCCGTCGCCCCCGGCGAGGACCAGCGCGTGCGCCGCCCGGAGCGCCTCGGGGAGCGCCGCGTACGCGTCGAGGAGCCGGGGCAGGTTCTTGTGTGGCTGGAAATTCCCCACGTAGAGGACGTAGGACGACGCGATCCCGTAGCGCACGGAGACGGGCGGCGCGGCCGGCGTGAACTCCGGGCCGAGCGCCACCGGAATCACCGTCACCCGCTCCGGGTCGATCCCGAGGCGCGCCGCGATCTCGCGCCGCGAGTGCTCCGAGTCGGCGACGATCGCGGCCGCACGCCGCGCGTAGAGGCGCGCCAGCCGGATCAGCGTCGCGTCGTAGAGAGGCCGGCGCCGGCCCGGGTAGCCGATGAAGAAGAGGTCGTGGATCGTGAGCACCACCGGACACGGGGCGGCGAGCGGGCCCTTGTAGTAGGGTGACAGGAAGACCGTCGCGCCGTCCTCGCGAAGCGCGCGGGGCAGCCGCACCTGATCCCACACCTGCGTCAGGCGTCCCGCGAGGACGCGCGTGACAACGCCGGGAAGGGCCTCGTCGACCACCGTCGAGGCGTCGCCGTAGACGACGCACGGCCAGCCCGCGCGCGACGCCGCGCGCAGCACCTCGACGAGATAGCGGCGGATGCCGCTGCGCACGCCCGCCCGGAGCTCGCGCCCGTCCACCCCGACCGTGGGCCCGCTCAAAACTTTCTCACCAGCGCGAGCTCGTGCGGGTCCACACGGGCGTCCGGCACGTACAGGTCGAACTCGCCGAGCGCCTCGTGGGCGAAGCCCCGGCCCGCGCGCCGCATCTCTCGCACGAAGACGCGGCTCGCCTCCGTCTCGCGCGCGAAGACGTACGCCGGACGCGGCGCGGCGGCCACCGCGCGCGTGTACGGCGG
>Ga0137418_10007427_pt1 | contig 10070 bp, 8 predicted proteins | sample CZODoug3_1_2_16f_FD_122242 | JGI IMG/M metagenome (GOLD analysis project Ga0137418, IMG submission 122242) | Vadose zone soil fungal communities from Angelo Coast Range Reserve, California, USA - CZODoug3_1_2_16fungal (Hybrid Assembly) | ecosystem: Environmental > Terrestrial > Soil > Vadose... | reverse complement strand
AACCACGAGATCTGGCGTGTCACCACGCCGGTGATGGACGACAACAAGCAGGCGATGATCGAAGCCGACGAGTTCGACATCGACACGATGATGGTGATGTTCACCGAGCTGCGTGCCAAACAGATCCGGGCCGAAGCCGAGGGGAAGGACGCGCTCTCGCCCGAAATGCGCGCGTTCATCGAAGAGGCGAAGGCGCAGGGCATCACGCGCTGCCCGATCCGCGACATCGAGGAGAAGATGGACAAGTGCCCGGTGGACATGAAGGCGGTGACACCGGAGGACGCGAAGCGGGCGGTGGAGAAGCTGCTACAGTGAACTACGTCCCGCACGTCGTCGCCTGGAACCTCACCAGGCGCTGTAACCTCGAGTGTTCCCACTGCTATATCTCCGCGGGCCCGCACGAGAGCGCCACCGCGGAGCTCGCGACGGCCGAATGTCTGCGCATCGTCGACGAATTGCTGGCGGTGAACCCCGCGCCGATGCTCATTCTTTCGGGCGGCGAGCCGCTGCTGCGCGACGACCTCGTCGAGATCGCGGCCTACGCGTCGCAGCGCGGCGCGACCGTTGTCGTGGGCACGAACGGCACGCTGCTCACGGACGAGCGCATCACCGCGCTACAGAGCGCCGGGGTGCGCGGCGTCGCGGTCTCGATCGACTCGCTGCGGCCCGCCTACCACGACCGTTTCCGCCACGGCAGCGGCTCGCTCGACGACACCGTCGCGGCGCTGGGACGGCTGCGCGAGCACCGGTTGGACTTCATCGTCCAGACGACGGTGACCAAGGGAAACCGCGCCGAGCTCGAGCGGCTCGTCGCGTGGTCGGCGGACGAGGGTGCGGTGGCGTTCAACTGCTACTTCCTCGTGGCCACGGGGCGGGGCGCCGGCTTGTCCGATCTCGCGCCCGCGGAGTACGAGGCCGTGCTCGCCGATCTCGCCCGTTGGCAAAAAGACTACCGCGGCAGGCTGATGATACGCGCCAAGTGTGCGCCGCATTTCATGCGCCACGTGCACCAGGCGGACCCCGATTCGACCCTGCTCAACTACCAGACCCGCTGTCCCTGCGGCACGCAGTACTGCCGTATCACGCCCGACGGCAAGCTCACTCCCTGTCCTTATCTCCCGGAAGTCGCGGGCGATCTCCGCACACAGAGTTTCGGCGAGATCTGGCGCTCGGCGCCGCTGTTCCGGCAGCTGCGGGAAGGGACGCTGGGCGGAAAGTGCGGGCGCTGCGAGTACCAGAAGCTGTGCGGCGGCTGCCGCGCCCGGGCGTTCGCGCTCGAGGGCGACGTGCTCGCTGCCGATCCGTCGTGCGTGTATGAGCCCGCTCCTGGGACGGCCGTGATCGAGGCGGCTCGCGCGATGACCTACGGGCAGGAGTTCCAGCCGGCGCTCGTCTGGGCCGATGCGGCGCGGGCGCGGCTCGAGCGGATCCCATCGTTTGTGCGCGGCGTCGTGGCCAAGCGCATCGAGGATTGGGCGCGCGAGCACGGCGTACACGAGGTCACACCCGAGCTCCTCACCGAAATCCGATCCGCGATGCCGGTGGATTTCAGCAAGAAGCGGCCCTTCTTCATGGCTGACAGCTGATGGTCGACGCCATCCATCTCCTCCAGGCCGCGACCGACAGCCTGCCTGCCTATCGCGACTTCCCCGTGATCGGGAGCCGCGCGGCGGTGTGGATCGCGGCGGAAATCCATCTGATGTTCGCGGCCTTCGTGCTGGGCGTGCCGATGTTCGCCGTGGTGGCGGAGGCGATCGGCATCTTCGGCAAGGACCAGCGCTACGACCGGCTGGCGAAGGAATTCACGCGTCTGCTGCTGATCGCCTACAGCGCGACGGCGATCTGGGGGGCGGTGCTGACGTTCTTCCTGGCCACGCTGTACCCGAGGTTCTTCGCCTACCTGACGGCGATCTTCGGCGTATCGATGTGGATCTACGTCTCGATCTTTTTCCTCGAGTCGTTCACCCTGTACCTCTACTATTACGGCTGGGACCGCTGGAAGTACGGCCGCGCCAAGGTGGGCCACTGGGGACTGGGCATCCTGCTGAACCTGTGGGGCACGACGGTGATGTTCATCGCCGACTCGTGGCTCACGTACATGATGACCCCGCCGCGTGACATCACGCCCGACACCGCCCCGGGCTCCATCAAGCTGTGGCACGCCATCCTGAACCACACCTGGATGCCGATCAACATCCACCGGCTCATCGGCAACGTGGTGTTCGGCGGCGCCATCGTCGGCGCGTACGCCAGCTATCGCTTCCTGGCCGCCAAGACCGACGAGGAGCGCGCCCACTACGACTGGATGGGCTACGTCGGCAACTTCATCGCGATCTCGGCGCTGATCGTGCTGCCCTTCGCCGGCTACTGGCTGGGCCGCGAGATCTACCAGTACGACCAGTCGATGGGCATCACGATGATGGGCGGCTTCATGAGCTGGCTGTGGGTGATCCAGGCGTTTCTCATCGCCGTGCTGTTCCTCACGGGGAACTACTACCTGTGGGTCGGGATGGGCCGCATTCCCGGGGCCGAGCGCTTCCGCCCCTACACCAAGTGGCTGCTCGCGGTGCTGGTGCTCGGCGCGATCGTGTGGGGCACGCCCCACACGATGATCGCCGACTCGCGCGAGCTCGCGGCGATGGGGGGTTCGCACCATCCCTTCCTCGGTGCGCTGGGCGTGATGAGCGCCAAGAACACCGCCGTGAACCTGATGATCCTCACGACGTTCCTGTCGTTCCTGCTGTACCGCCGCGCCAACATCCGGCCGGTCGTGCCCTGGGCGCGCACCGGGACCCTGATCCAGGGCGGGATGTTCGGCGTGGCCGCCGCGATCGTGTTGTTCTTCGGGATCCGCGGCTACTTCGTCGAAGCGATCGTGCGCATCGGTTACTCGGTGTACCAGGTCGGCGCGGTGCTCGCCTGCATCATCTTCGTCACCGTGATCGACGTCCTGATGGCGCGCGGCGCACAGTCGCTCGGCGCCATCCAATGGGGCAAGATGCCGCCCCGGTCACAGTATGCGCTCTTCATCCTCGCCGTCACGTTCACGTGGCTGATGGGTCTGATGGGCTTCGCGCGCAGCGGCATTCGCCAACACTGGCATGTCTGGCAGGTGCTGCAGGACACGACCAAGTACGCGGCCACACCGGCGCTCGGTCAGGCGGCCATTATGATCAGCATCTGCGTACTCATCTTCTTGTCGCTCGTGGGCTTCATCTTCTGGCTCGGCGGGCTCGCCGAAAAGTCGACATTCGTGCCCGCAGGAAAGGACGGCGAGCATGTGGGGCACTAACCTCCGGATCCTCGGCGTCGTGCTCGGGACGCTGGCGCTCTATACGCTCATCGCCAACAAGATCCCGCAGGTGCAGTCGGAGGTGCCCCGCGCGTTGACGCTCGGCGCCGACGTGACCCCCGAGCAACTCGCGCAAGCCGGTGAGCAGGTATTCACCGGGATCGGCGGGTGCACCACCTGTCACGGGCTCGGCACCCGGGCGCCGAACTTGCTCACCGACGAAAAAGGACAGGGGCCGATCGGCGCGCGCTGCGGCAAGCGCGAGCCCGGGAAGGATTGCAAGGCGTATCTCTACGAGTCGCTGACCCAGCCGCGCGCGTTCGTCGTAACGGGTTACGAGCCGATCATGCCGGACATGACCCGCACGCTCTCGCCGCAACAGATCTGGGCCGTGATCGCGTTCCTCGAGTCGCAGGGCGGGACGATCACGGTGAGCGCGTCGGATATCCCGGCTGGTAACCAGGGTGGACCGACCCCGGGCGCAACCCCGGGAATCGCCGGCGGCAGCACCGATCCGATGGCGATCATCCGTGGTGCCGGGTGCATCGGGTGTCACAGAGTCGGCGCCGAAGGCGGTGCGGTAGGGCCCGACCTGACGCACGTGGGTGGACGACTCAGTCCGGCGGGGATCCGTGAGGCGATCCTCCTGCCCAACGCCAAGGTGACGAAAGGATTCGAGCGTTTCGCCGGCGTCATGCCCAAGGTGTTCGGCGAACAGCTCACCGCCAATCAGTTCGAGGCCCTCGTGAACTACCTGGCGGGGCGGAAATGAGAGAGCGACTCCGGCACCCGTTCTGGCAGGCAGCCGGCCTCCTGGTGCTGGCCTACATCGTCGTGGTGTTCGGCATCCCGCTCCTCCCGGGCAGCGCCGTCGTGCCGAAGAGCGTGGTCCTGCAGTACATGGCGACGATCTTCGTCGGCCTGCTCATCTGGGTAAGTGATGACGAGGCGCGCTGGACCCAGTTCAAGGAACCGCTGCACGCCGTCCTGATCGAGCCGCGCCTCAAGGTCGTCCGCACGACCCTCCTGGGCGCCGTCACGCTGCTCGTCGGCGGCCTCACCTACGGTCAGGTGAAGGCGTCGGTCTCGGCGCCGCCGAATCTCCGGTCGATTCATCCGGCGCCCCCGGCCTCGATCACGTTCCGCGGCAAGACGATGACGTTGGCGGGGCTCGAGAATCCGCTTAGCGCCACGCAGGGCGCCGAGCGGGCCCAGCACCTCGCGGTGGGACGGCGCGTCTACTATCAGAATTGCGTCCCCTGTCACGGCGACCATCTCGACGGTCAGGGCCATTACGCCAACGGCTTCAATCCAATCCCTCTGAACTTCCAGGACAACGGGACGATCGCCCAGCTCACGGAGAGCTTCGTGTTCTGGCGTGTCGCGAAGGGCGGGCCCGGCCTCCCGCGCGAAGCCACGCCCTGGAACTCGGCGATGCCCGCGTGGGAAGACTTCCTCTCCGAGGAGGAGATCTGGTCGGCGATTCTGTTTCTGTACGACCAGACGGGGTGGAAGCCGAGGACGTGGGAGAAGAGCGCGGAGGGCGGGCATGATTAGCTCGCTGCTGGCCCTGGTGCTCCTCACCGTCCAAGACACGACCGCGGGGAAGGCCGTGTACGCCAAGTGGTGCGCTGGCTGTCACGGCGACGGCGGAGCCGGTGACGGCGAAGCCGCCCGCTACATGCTCCCGCATCCACGCGATTTTACGGGCGCGATCTACCAGATCCGGTCGACCGCGAGCGGCGAGCTCCCCACCGACGCCGATCTGCTCCGTGCGGTCGATCAAGGGCTCCCCGGGACCGCGATGCCGGGCTGGAAGACGCGGCTCTCCGATCGGGAGCGGCGCGACGTCGTGTCGTATCTCAAGACATTCTCCACGTTCTTCGCGGACACGAGCGTGCATTCGAAGCCGCTCGACTTCGGCCGGGCACCAGGCGGTGGGAGCGGCGCCGAAGCCCTGCGCGTGGGTCGGCAGTTCTACGATTCGATTGGGTGTCGCAAATGCCACGGTGACCTGGGCCGCGGCGATGGGCCGTCGGCACCTACTCTCAAGGACGACGCCGGGCGCCCGATCTTTGCCGCCGACCTGGCGCAGAACTGGCGCTTCAACGGCGGCGGCACCGTCGAAGACATCTATCACCGCCTGCGCACCGGCCTCGACGGCACACCGATGCCGTCCTTCAGCGACCTGCTCGATCAGAAATTCCTCACTGGGGAGCAGCTGTGGCGCGTGGCGCAGTACGTGCGCAGCCTCTCGCCGGTCGACGCGCCAGCGGTCCGCGACGTCATTCGCGCACCGCAGGTCACCGGACCGCTGCCGCGCTCGCCCGGCGATTCCGCGTGGGGCCGCGTCGACACTTATTGGTTCCCGCTCGTGGGTCAGGTGATCAAGAAGACCCGGTGGTTCGCGCCCGCGGTGAGCGGCGTAAGCGTCCAGGCGGTGCACACGCGCGACTCCCTGGCGCTGCGCGTGGTGTGGGATGACCGGTCACAGAGCCCCGACTCCAGCTGGCTCACGCACATCGGCCGCGTGTTCGCGGCGCTGGCCGGCGACGACTCTGCCTCGGCCCCGCCCGAGCCCGGACTGTGGCCCGATCAGCTGGCGGTGCAGTTTCCTCTCACGATCCCCCAGGGCATGGAGCGGCCGTACTTCCTGATGGGCAACGCGACCGCGCCGGTGTATCAATGGCGCTGGTCGAGCCAGGGAGGCGCCGTGGCGGGCGTCGCGCGCGGGCTCGATCGGTTCGATCCCGCGGCCGGTGGCGGAACCGTCGGCGCGCAAGCGGTTTACGACCACGGCCAGTGGCGCGTCGTCTTGGCCCGCGCCCTTGCCACGGCCGACACAGCACACGAGCTTCAGGTCCGAACCGGCCGGGCCATTCCGGTGGCCTTCTTCGCGTGGGACGGGTCGAATGGTGAACACGGCACGCGAATGGCCGTCAGCACCTGGTACTTCCTCGCCCTCGATGAGCCGACACCGGCGCGCGTCTTCATCTCGCCGGTGATCGCCATGGCTCTGACCCTGGCGCTGGGCATGCTGATGGTGTGGCGCGCGCAGCGACCGAAATAGATCCTTCAGGAGGTTGGAAATGAATCGCAGACTGCTCGGCATGATCGGTGGTGCAGTGGTGCTCGCCGTGGTGGCGTCGTCCGCGGCTCGGCAGACGGCCGAGGCCGTTCAGGCCGGCGCGACGATCAGCGGCAAGGTCAAGTTCACGGGTGTCCGGCCCACCAATCCCAAGATCGACATGAGCGAAGAGGCCGCCTGTAAGGCCAAGTACCCGACGGCGCCGACTGAAGAGACGGTGATCGTGAACGCCAACGGGACGCTCTCCAATGTGTTCGTGTACGTGAAGGCCGGGCTGCCGGCGGGCGCCACCTATCCGGTACCGGCGACGCCCGTGACGCTGGACCAGAACGGCTGCCGCTACCATCCGCACGTGCTGGGCATCCAGGTCGGGCAGTCCCTCAACATCAAGAACAGCGATCCGCTGCTCCACAACATCAAGGCCAAAGCGGTGAAGAACCGCCCCTTCAACGTCAGCCAGCCGAACGTGTCGGCGACGCCGACGGTGCGCACGTTCAATGCTCCCGAGGTGATGATTCCGCTCGAGTGCAACGTGCACGGCTGGATGAACGCGTGGCTCGGCGTGCTGCCGCATCCGTTCTTCGCGGTGACGGGCGCCGACGGCAGCTTCTCGATCAAGGGCCTGCCGCCCGGGACGTATACGATCGAGGCGTGGCACGAGAAGTACGGCACGCAGACGGCGACGGTAACCGTGGCGGGCGCAGCTCCCAAGACCCAAGACTTCACCTTCGCCGCGCACTAGGCGCGAGGAGAGCGGGCATCATGCATTGGTGGCTCCCCACGGCGGCGTCGACCTTCGCGGGACCGATCGACGGGCTGTTCCTGGCGATTCTCATCATCACCGGGATCGCGCTCGTCATCGTCGAGGTCGGGCTGGTTTGGTTCTCCGTGAAGTACCGGGCGCGCCCGGGCCGGAAGGCGTTCTACACGCACGGCTCGACGCGCGCCGAGGTGATCTGGACCTCGATTCCCGCCGTGACGGTGGTGGCGCTCGGCATCGTGAGCAACCACTACTGGGTGCAGATCAAGGGCCGTGACAGCGTGCCCCCGAACGCCTACGGCATCGGCGTGCACGTGAAGCAGTTCGAGTGGCAGATCACCTACCCGGGGCCGGACGGGAAGCTCGGCACGGGCGACGACTTCACCCTGCGCAACCAGCTGCATGTCCCGGTCGATCAGCCGATCGTGGTGCATCTCACGTCGGAGGACGTCATTCACTCCTTCTTCATTCCGCAATTCCGGATCAAACAGGACGCGGTGCCCGGGCTGACGATCAACGCCTGGTTCCAGGCCACCAAGACGGGCGAGTACGAGATCGGGTGCGCCGAGCTCTGCGGCATGGGGCATTACAAGATGCGCGCGCGCGTGTTCGTGCACACGCCTGAGGAGTTCACCGCCTGGATGGCCCAACAAGCCGCCGGAGGAACCCAATGACGAGCGTCGCGCACGCCGCGCCGGCCCACGGGGGGGCACACCACGCGCCGATGAGCTTCTGGCGCAAGTACATCTTCTCGACCGACCACAAGATCATCGGCATCCAGTTCCTGTTCGTCAGCCTTTTCTTCCTGCTGCTGGGCGGATTGCTGGCGATGCAGATCCGCTGGCAGCTCGGGTTCCCGGGCCAGCCGCTCCCGGGGGGCGGCATCCTTCCCGAGTCGATGACGTCGGGCGGGGTGATCCTCCCCGAGTACTACATCCAGCTCGTGACGATGCACGGCACGTTCATGGTGTTCTTCGCCATCATGCCGCTGCTCATGGGCGTCTACGCCAACTTCCTGATCCCGCTGAAGATCGGGACGCACGACATGGCGTTCCCGCGCCTCAACATGTGGTCGTTCTGGCTGGCGTTCACCGCGGGGCTCATCATGCTCGCGGGGTTCTTCGTGCCCGATGGGGCGGCGCGGGCGGGCTGGACCATGTACGCGCCGCTCTCGGCGCGGCCCGATCTGTCGGGCGCGACCTACGGGCAGATCCTGTGGTGCATATCGATCGTCGTGCTCGGTCTCTCGTCGGTACTCGGCTCCGTCAACTACATCACCACGGTGATCAATCACCGCGCCCCCGGGATGACCTGGTTCCGGATGCCGCTGTCAGTCTGGGCCCTGTTCATTACGGCGATCCTCGCCGTCCTGGCGCTGCCGGTACTGCAGGGCGCCGCCATCATGCTGCTCTTCGACCAGACCATCGGTACGCATTTCTTCGACCCCATCGCCGGCGGCCAGGCGTTGCTGTGGCAGCACCTGTTCTGGTTCTTCGGGCACCCCGAGGTTTACATCCTCATCCTCCCCGCCATGGGGATGGTCTCCGACATCATCGCCAACGGCAGCCGCAAGCCCATCTTCGGCTACCACTCGATGGTGTTCGCGATCGTCGGGATCGCGTTCCTCGGCTGGATCGTCTGGGGCCACCACATGTTCATGAGCGGCATGAACCCGACCCTCGGGTCGACGTTCATGGTGTCCACGCTGCTCATCTCCGTGCCGTCGGCCATCAAGGTGTTCAACTGGCTCGGCACGATGTGGCGCGGGAACCTGCGCTTCACGGTGCCGATGCTGAACGCCGTGGGCTTCGTCTCGATGTTCACGATCGGCGGACTGTCGGGCGTGTTCATGGCGGCGACGCCGGTGGACATGCACATCCACGACACCTACTTCATCGTCGCCCACCTCCATTACGTGCTGTTCGGCGGGTCGCTGTTCGCGCTGTTTGCCGCGATCCCCTACTGGTATCCCAAGATGTTCGGCCGGATGATGAGCGAGCCGATCGGCAAGGTGCATTTCTTTCTGACGTTCATCTTCTACAACATGACGTTCTTCCCGATGCACATCATCGGGATGGGTGGGCAGATGCGCCGCATCTACGACCCCACCATCTACGACTTCCTGAAACCGCAGCAACCGCTCAACGTCTTCATCTCCCTCAGCGCCTTCGCGCTGTTTGCGGTGCAGATCCTGTTTGCGATCAACTTTCTCTGGAGTCTGAAATTCGGTAAGAAAGCGCCGCAGAATCCGTGGGAGGACAATGGGCTCGAGTGGTCGTTGCCGAATCCGGCGCCGCACGGCAACTGGGAACGGACGCCCAACGTGTACCGTGGGCCGTACGAGTTCAGCTCGCCTGAAGCGGGCAGCGCCGACTTCCTCCCACAGAACTTGAAGCTCCCCTCCGACCGCGATCCGGTGCCGGCGACGTTGCCGGCCGGACACTGACCGGGAGACCGAGGCGATGACGCACGCGACGCAGACTGTCGACATGATGCGGCCCCCGTTCCCGGCGGAGCCGGGGGCGGGCGTCTACAGCAATAAGCTCGGGATGTGGGTGTTCCTGGCCAGCGACGTGATGTTCTTCACGGCGCTGATCGGCTCGTACATTGTCCTGCGTTTCGGCATGGGGTCGGCGTGGGCGAGGCCGGGCGCGGTCCTCAATGTGCCGCTCACGGGCCTCAACACGTTCCTGCTGATCTGCTCGTCCGTGTCGATGGTCAAGGCATACGCCGCGATCGCGGACGGCAAGAAGTATTTCCTGCGCAAACTGCCAGGAAAGCGGTTGCAGGACGGTGGGCTCAAGTTCTGGATGCTGATCACGATCATCTGCGGCGCCGGCTTCGTCGGAGTGCAGCTGATCGAGTACATCAAGCTCGTGGGCGAGGGTTTCACGCCGACCGGCTATCGGGAAGGCTCGCTCTTGGCCGAG
>Ga0137418_10007426_pt1 | contig 10070 bp, 8 predicted proteins | sample CZODoug3_1_2_16f_FD_122242 | JGI IMG/M metagenome (GOLD analysis project Ga0137418, IMG submission 122242) | Vadose zone soil fungal communities from Angelo Coast Range Reserve, California, USA - CZODoug3_1_2_16fungal (Hybrid Assembly) | ecosystem: Environmental > Terrestrial > Soil > Vadose... | reverse complement strand
GCGGAACTTAGCCCGTCGCCGTTGACGCTGAGGCCGTCTCCCGTCAAGCTGGCCCCGGCTAGATCGGAAAAACGGACCGTCACCACACCACTTGTCACCCTTATCGGGTCAGCGTGAGCAATTGCCGGGGTGAGCCCTAAGACCGCTGAACATAGGAGGAAGATTACCTTGCACCAGAAAACGCGCATACGCTGACCTCCTGCGCTCGCGCTCGCAAACGGTACGCCACGGCGGGCATCCCATCCGAGTTCACACTGCGGGCGAAGAGTTGTCGTGGACCCTCAGGTGGCGCCGAGTAGTCTGCCGCCAGCTCCGGGGCAATCAGCTGGAGGGGCCGACCAAAACAGGACTAGATCAGGGCCTGATTCAACCAGTTTTGATCTTGAAGGGCGAGCCACGTGCTGGTGAAAATCGGCGTCAGTCGGAGCGTCTACGCGATCGCAGGACCACATACTCGAGCCCTGCGCCGAGTGCGGCCGTGCCCGCGACCAGGGCGACGCCAGCATACGTGATCGGGCCCGGCAGCGGCCCGACGCTGGCGCGCGCGGCATCGGAGGTCGCGCCGTCGCCGGAACTCCAGCTTCAGACTCGCCTCTCTTTGCGCCATCGCCCACCGATGGTTCGCCTCGAATAGTGGCTTCAGCGAAATGTCAGGTTGCGCAGGAACGGCTTCTCGGCATTGAGCCGCCAGTCGTACGCGATGACGACGAACGGACCGTCCTGCTCGAAGGTGCAGATGCCGCGGCCCTCGAAATCGCCGGCCGCCACGAGCGTGAAGCCTTACGGATAACGTGTCTCGACGACTTCGAACGTCCGCTCCTCCACCTGAAGGTACACCGACGGCCATCACCGCGCGAGCGCCAGCGGGTCGCCGAGCACGTCGGCAACCTCGCCGCACGTGCCCTCGACCCGCCAGCGCGTTAGAACTGATGGCTCACTGCGGCTGCGGGATGGTCTTGCCGTCAACGTCGAGGAACGTGATGTCCTTGAAGCCGCCGAGCTGCTCCTTCACCTTGGCCCAGTCGCCCACGATCGCGATTACCGAGTTCTCGGAGCCGAACAAGGTCGTCGCGGCGCCCTTCACCTGCGCGGGCGTGACCGCGGAGATCTTCGCGCGAAACGTCTCCGGATAATCTTTCGGCAGTCCGAACACGTAGACGTTGTTCAGCGTCCCCGCCAGGCCGGTTTGTGTGGCCGTCTGGATGGGAAAGATGCCACGCAGGTACTGCTTGGCGCCCTGCAGCTCCGAGCCGTCGCTGCCTTCCGCGCGCATCTTGTCGATTTCCTTGAACACCTCCGCCAGCGTCGCCCCGGTGACGTCGTTCCGGACGTCGGCGGCGAAGCGATAGAAGCCGGCGTCGGCGAACCCGGTCAGGATGGACGAGGGCGAATACGTGTAGCCCTTTTCCTCGCGAATGTTTCGGACGATCCGCGAGTTGAAGGCGCCGCCGTAGACCGTGTTCGCCAGCGTCAGCTCGTACCAGCGCGCGTCGCTCCGCTTGACGGCGATGTTGCCCAGCGCGATCGACGACTGGATGCTGTTCGGCCGCTGGACGAACAACACCTTCCGGCCGCTCAGCGCCGGCGGCGCCGCGAACGGCGGGCTCGGCACGTCGCCGCGCGCCCACGCGCCAAACGCTCTTTCGGCGGCGGCGATCATCGCATCGGGATCGATCGCGCCGACGATCAGCAGGAAGGCGTTGTTCGGACGGTAGTGATCGCGATGGAACGCCGCCAGCCTCGCCCGGTCCATCGCCTTCAGCGACGCCTCGGTCTCACTCGTCCGGGCATACGGATGGCTGCCGAACAGCGCGCCGCGGAAGGTGCGGTTGGCGAGGAATTGCGGCGACGCCTTCTGCTGCGACACGGCCTGCAGATGCTGCTGCTTCAGGATGGCGAGCTCGTCCTCGAGGAGCGTCGGGCTCATCGCGACCTCGGCCACCAGATCGATCAGCTGCGTCGCGAACTCCGAGAGACCGCGCGTCGAGATCGAGGTATAGTCCTGCGACGCGGCCGCGGTGAGCGATCCGCCCATGCCGAACGCGTCGCGGCGAATCTGGCGGCTGCTTCTCGTCTTCGTGCCTTCCTGAATGAGGTCCGCCGTCAGCGACGCGAGACCCGTCAGATCCGCGGGATCGCTCGAGTAACCCGACAGCACGGTCAACGTAATCGACACCTTCGGAATCGCCGTCTGCCGGGTGACGACGACGCGCAGCCCGTTCGGCAGCGTGCGTTCGACGCGCGGCGCGAGCTGGAAGGGGCGCTCGGGTCCCACGGCGGGGCGCTCCGTCTGGGCGCCGGCCTTCGTGGCGGCAAGGACGAGCGCAACTGCGAGAATGGCCGATCGGACGATCGGCGATCGCCGATTGTCGCGGATCACTGTCCACCTCCCGCCGGGCGGCGATCGATCGACGTTCTGTTCGCCGGCACGAGGTATTTCTTCGCCGCCTGCTGCACGTCAGCCGTCGTCACCTTGTCGAGATCGCCGAGGATCGTGTTGATCCGGTTCGGGTCGTCATCGTAGAGCGCGAGCGCGGCAAGCAGATCCGCGCGGCCGAAGCCGCCGCCGCTCTCGAGGCTCTCGAGAAAGGACGACCGGAAATTGACCTTTGCCTGCTTCAGCTCCTCCTCCGTGATGCCGTGCTCCTGAATCGCGTTGATCACTTTGTCGACGACCTTAAGGACATCCGGCCCCTTGAGGTCGGGCCGATAGTCGACGCGGAACGTGTACAGCATCGGTCCGTTGTAATCGAAGTTGTTGCCCAGACCGTAGTTGAACCCGCCCGACACGTCTGACGCGATCTGGTTCTCCTTGATGAGCGCCTGATAGAGCCGGGCGCTCTCGTCGCTGACGAGCAGCGGGTCGAGCAGCGTCAGCGCGAAGAAGTCCTTCGTCATCCGGTCCGGCAGGTGATAGCCGAAGGCCAGCGCCGGCGTGCGCGCGAGCTTGTCGCCCTCCTCGAAGGACTTCTCCGCCGTCTGCGGCGGTTCCTTGATGTCGGGCCGCGGCGGCAGCGCGCGTGGCGGAATGCCGCCGAAATGCTTCTCCGCCAGCTTCATCACCTCGTCTGCCGTCGTATCGCCCGAAACCACCAGGACGGCGTTGCTCGGCGCGTAGTAGGTATCGAAGAACGTCTTCACATCGTCCAGGTTCGCTGCCTGGAGGTCGGAGAGATCGCCGTAGAAATTGTGCGCGTTGTACCAGTTCGTGTTCGCCTTCTGCGGCAGACCGAGCCACTCGAACGCGCCGTACGGCTGGTTGAGCACGTTGACGCGGACCTCTTCGCTCACCACGTCCTGCTGGTTCTTGAGATTCTCCGGCGTGATCTTCAGCGACCGCATGCGGTCGGCCTCGAGCCACATCGCGAGCTCGAGCGCGTTGGACGGCATCACCTCGAAGTAGTTCGTGTGGTCGAAGCGCGTCGAGCCGTTCAGCGTGCCCCCGTTCTCGTTGACGATGCGGACGTGCTCGAACTTGCCGACGTGCTCGGACCCCTGGAACATCAGGTGCTCGAAGAGGTGCGCGAACCCCGTCCGGTTCCGTGGCTCGATCCGGAAGCCGATCCGGTACATCACTTCCACCACGACGACCGGAGCCGCGTGGTTCTCGCTGACGACGACGCGCAGGCCGTTCGGCAGCTTTCTGTAAACGACCGGAACCGAGAAGGCCTGTCCGGAGACGGACGATCCGGTCGGCGCCAGGACGACGAGGCACAAAGCAAAGGCGAACGTGCGCATGAATCGTGACTTTACCATACGGGTTTTAGACGAGAATTCACGTGTAAGGTTTGATCCCCCGGCCGACAAACGCGACCAACAGACGCCGCCGGAGCTCGTTCGCGACCCGGCCCTGCGTGAGCGGAAGCGTCTTGAACTTCACGCGGATGGTGGCGGCGCCGTCGGCGAGCGATTCGACGCCGAGAATCTCGAGCGGGGCCTGAATCGCGGGGGCCCAGGCTGGGTCGTGCTCCATCACCGCCCCGACTTCGCGCATCGTGCCGATCACACGATCGATGTTCTCGGAGTAGGCGACCCGCATGTCGACGATGGCGTATGCGAACTGTTTGCTGAGATTCGCCAGCGCCGTGATGCTCCCGTTCGGGAACACCTGGACGGCGCCCTCGGCGTCGCGCAGGACGATCGTCCGCAGATTGATCTGCTCGACGGTGCCCGACACGCCGTTGATGCGCGCCAGGTCGCCGATCCGCACCTGGTCCTCGAGGATCAGGAAGAATCCGGAGATCACGTCGCGCACGAGGTTCTGCGCGCCGAATCCAATCGCGAGGCCCGCGATCCCCGCGCCGGTCAGGATCGGCAGGACGTCGATCGTGAGCTCGCGCAGGAGCATCAGGATCGCGACGAACGCCACGATGACGGTCACCGCGCTGGTCACGATGCCGCCCAGCGTCGTCGCGCGCCGCTGCCACTCGAGGTCGCCGTCGGCGTGGCGGCGCGCCAGCTTGAACTGCAGATGCTCGAGCACCAGGTGCGCGGCGCGGCTGACGATGAACGCGCCCGCGACGATGATGAGGAGATTCACGCCGTGTGTGAGGAACCAGTGCCCGAACAGCCGCGGATCCCACCGCGGCTCGTACACGCCGAAGCGCTCGAGGGCGAGCGAGATGCTCGCCAGCGCCGCCACACCGTAGACCAGCACCGTCAGCGCGCGGACGAGCTGCCGCGCGCGCGCCTGGACGGCCTTGCGATTGTCCGCGCCGGTGATCTCGAGCGCGTTCAGCAGGCGATGGATGGCGGCATGCGCGACCCGCGCGGCGAGCGCGGCAATCAGGAATGCGAGGAGGATTGCCGCGATTGTGGCGTAACGGAACGGCGGCATTACAAGCGCGACATCTTCAGGAAGTTCGCGTCGCCGCGCGTCAGATCGGCGCTGATGTTGACGAGGACGACCGTGGCCCCGGCGGCCACGAGGCCGCGTGCAACGAGCTCCTGTCCGATGAGCGCGCCGGCCGAATCGACGTTCTCTCCGATGGCGGTCCACAGCGGCACCACGCCCCAGTAGATCGCGAGACGCCGCGCCGTGTCGTCGTGATCGGTGGTGGCGAAAATCGGCGCGCGGGGCCGGAGGGCGGACAACCGCCGGGCCGTGCCGCCGCCGCGCGTCACCGCCACGATGGCCTGCGCGTCGCCGCGATTCGCCAGCGTGACCGCCGCCTCGCACAGCGCCTGCGCGTGGTCGTCGTGAAGCGCATCGCTCGAGCGCCGGGTGACCAGGGCCGAAGGGGTCACTTCCGCATCACGAATGATGGCGTCCAGCGTCTGGACCGCTCGAGCCGGATACGCGCCCGCGGCGGTCTCTCCTGCGAGCATGATCGCGTCGACGCCATCCTCCACCGCGTTGGCCGCGTCGTTCACTTCGGCCCGGGTCGGACGCGCTTCGGTGGTCATCGACTCGAGCACCTGAGTGGCGACGATTACCGGAATTCCGTGCCGGCGCGCGCTCGCCGTGATCTGCTTCTGCGCGCGGGGTACCCGCTCGAGCGGCATCTCCAGCCCGAGGTCGCCCCGCGCGACCATGACCGCATCGCTGGCGGCGAGAATGTCGTCCAGGTGCTCCAGCGCCTGCGGCCGCTCCAGCTTCGCGACCAGCGGCACGTCGGCGGCGCCGCTGTCCGCCATCAACTGGCGGGCCTGGCGGAGGTCGGCCGCCGTCTGCACGAAACTGACCGCGATCATGTCCACGCCCAGTGACACGCCGAAGCGCAGATCATCGGCGTCCTTGGGCGTGATCGCCGACGCGGGCAACGGCACCCCCGGTGCGTTGATGCCCTTGTGTTCGCCGATCGTGCCGCCTTCGACGACCGTGGTCTGGATTTCGGCGCCGTCGGTCGAGTCGACGCACAGCTCGACCAGGCCGTCGGCGAGCAGCAATCGATCGCCCGGCCGGACGCTGCGCGCCAGCCCCGCGAACGTGGTCGACAGCAGACCGGGTTCTCCCTCGAAATCGCCGGTGACGATCCGCAGCCGATCGCCCGCCTTGACCTCTATCGGCCGGCCCCCCTTCAGCTTGCCGGTGCGGATCTTCGGACCGCCCAGATCCTGCAGCACGGCGACCTCGCGGCGCGCGCGTCGGGCAACGGCGCGGACGCGTGCGAACGTGGCGCCTTGGGACTGCTGCGTGCCGTGCGAGAAATTCAGGCGGAAGATGTCGGTGCCCGCGGCCATCAGCGCCTCGAGCATCGCGTCGGAATCGCTCGCAGGCCCGACGGTGGCAATGATCTTCGTGTGCCGCATGACGTAGGATTTGATTATGGGCCAAATAGTGCCCGACGCCATCGAGCGGTATCTCGCGACCCTCAACCGATCCTCGGACCCGGTGCTCGAGGACATCGCGCGGGGCAATCAGTCCCGGGGGCTGCCGCTCGTCGACGCCGAGGTTGGCGCGCTGCTTCGGGTGTTGGCCACGGCCATCGGCGCGTCGCGCATGCTCGAAATCGGCACCGCGATCGGCTATTCCACCATCTGGCTCGCGGGAGCGCTGCCGACGGGCGGCATGCTGTTGACGATGGAGATGAACGAGGAGCGGGCGGCGGAGGCGCGTGAGAATATCGCGCGCGCCGGCCTGTCCGGGCGCGTCAGCGTGATCGTCGGCGACGCGCAGCTCAAGATCGCGAAGGTCTCCGGCCCCTTCGATCTGATCTTTCAGGATGGCGACAAGAAGCTCTACGCGCTCCTGCTGGATCGGCTGGTGGCGCTGCTGCGCCCGGGCGGTCTCCTGATCACGGACAACGTGTTGTGGGACGGGGAGGTCGTGCCCGGGATCGCCGCGGTGCCGCGTCACGCCGCCGACGAGACCCGCGCGATCGCGGAGTACAACGAACGCGTCGCATCCCACCGGGATCTGCTGACCGCCATCGTCCCGTTGCGCGACGGCGTGTCGATCTCGGTGAAGCGGACTTAGAGGCCAGGCGCGCACCACGAAAGCACGAAAAACGTTTCGTGTGTTTCGTGGTCGTTGAGCACGGTCGTTCTGCCGGACCATGGGAGAGACGATGAACATCGATGCCTGGCTGCAGGCCGCCATCGCCGACGCCGAGCGGCGAGGGCTGCCGGAACTCAAACCGATCCTCGAAACGCTCGCACGCGCGACCGCGGCCCTGCGCGCGGCCGACTTCAACGAGCACGCCAGCGGCGGCCGGCACGCGGCCGTCGGCAGTCCGCAGACGTCAGTCGGCGGTCGCACGTCATGATGACGATCGAGCAGTTCGGCCGCCGCCTGCGCGCGCGCGAGTTGACGGCGGTGCGCGTCACCGAAGAATGCCTGCGGCGGATCGAAGCCGACAACAGTCGCCTGAACGCGTTCATCCTCGTGATGGCCGACGAGGCGGTGCGGCAGGCGCGCGAGGCCGACAAGGATCTCGCGGCCGGCCACGATCGCGGCCCGCTGCACGGCGTCCCGATCTCGATCAAGGACCTGTTCGATATCCGCGGCGTGCCGACCACGGCGGCGTCACGCGTCCGCGAAGGACATGTGGCGGAGCGCGACGCGCCGTCGATGGCGCATCTGCGCCAGGCCGGCGCGGTCTTTCTCGGCAAGACCAACCTGCACGAGTTCGCGTTCGGCACCACCAACGAAGACTCGGCGTTCGGCCCGGCGCGCAACCCCCACGATCCGACCCGATCGCCCGGCGGGTCGAGCGGCGGATCGGCGGCGAGCGTCGCCGCCGGCATGGCGCTGGCGACGATTGGCAGCGATACCGGCGGCTCGATCCGCATTCCGGCCGCGGCGTGCGGCATCGTCGGCCTCAAGCCGTCGCTCGGCGAAGTATCGACGGACGGTGTGGTGCCGCTGTCACGCACGATGGATCATGTGGGACCGCTGACACAAACCGTGTCGGACGCCTGCCTCGTGTATCACGCGCTGCTCGGCGACGCGCGTTCCCCGCTGCCGGCGCCGATGCCACTCCACGGCCTCCGGCTCGCGGTGCTGCGCAAGTACTTTTGCGATCGCCTCGACGACGAGGTGCGCGCACGCTTCGACGAAGCGCTGGCCCGATTGCGCGGCGCAGGCGTGCTGATCGACGAGGTCGAGATCGGTCATGCCGCCGACATCGCGCCCGTGTATCTGCACATCGTCCTGAGCGACGCGGCGGCGTTTCACGCCGCCACGCTCGACACGATGCCCGAGCGATACACACCGGCGGTGCGCGCGCGGCTGGAAATGGGCCGCACGGTGCTGGCCGAAGATTACGTGCGGGCGCTCAAGGGCCGTGAGGTCCTCAGGCGTGAGGTGGATGCCGCGCTCGGCCAGCACGACGCGCTGGCGTTGCCGGCGCTGCCGATCCCGGCGCCGCCGCTGGGCGCGACCAGCGTGCAGGTTGGCGGCTCGAGCGAGCCGGTGCGAAATGCCATGCTGCGGCTGACGCAGCTCTTCGACGTCACCGGGCATCCAGCGATTTCGGTTCCTGCGGGGCGCACCTCAACCGGGTTGCCGTGCTCGGTGCAGCTCGTCGGTTGCCGGATGCAGACCGATGCGCTGCTCAAGGTGGCGCTGGCGTGCGAGGCTCAGATTGCCGGCCCGCCGGCGCCTCGCTCGGGGACACTCGGCGGCTGAATGTCGGGCGGTCCCGGCGGATTCGACGGAATGTCGGGCGGCGGCACCGGCTTGATGTCCGGCGGCGGCGAATCGATCGGGTCGACCGGCCGGGGGAACTCGACCTTCGAAGGCTGTTCAATCATGATGGGAATTGCTGCAACAACGTTGCCTGCTCTCGGGACGGTCTGAAGACCGTCCCCTACACCACACTGCCAGAGGACACTACTCTCGGGACGGCCGAAAGACGGACTCCTACAAGATACCTCGCAGAGGGCCCACACGATGTTCGCCGAGGACGACGACATGTAATTTTGGCGGGGACGCATCATTTCGTAGCGTTATTCGTAGCGGACGGCCTTCAGGCCGCCCTTGTGGATCGAGCCTATACATCGAGCCCAATCGCGCGCATCAGGGCCAAGGCGTTGCTGTGCTCGACCACGCCGGGCCGCAGCGTGTAGTCGAAGATCATCCGGCCATGCTCCAGGCGATCTTCGAAGTGCATGTTGACGGCGACTCCGCCGAGCCTTGCCGGCAGCTCGGTGAGCGCGAGATCGTGTGTGGTGACGAGGCCGATGGCGCCGAGGCCCACCAGCGCGCGCACGATGCCTTCGGCGCCGATGCGGCGGTCATGGGAATTCGTACCGTGCAGGATCTCGTCGAGCAGAAACAGGAGCGGCACCGGTCCCCGCCCGGCCTCGACGATCGTGCGGATGCGGAGAATCTCGGCGTAGAACCGCGAGTGGCCGGCCTGTAGCGAGTCCTCGATGTGCAGCGTGGCGCCGAGGACGAGGGCCGACACGCGCAATCGCCGCGCCGTCACGGGCGCGCCCGCCAGCGCAAGGACGACGCCGACGCCGACCGACCGTAGCAGCGTGCTCTTCCCGGACATGTTCGAGCCGCTCAGGATGATGACGCGCGGCCCGTCGCCGCCCAGCCGCACATCGTTCCTCACGCCGGAGGCCGACGGCATCAGCGGATGACCGAGCCCGTGGGCGTCGAACAGCGGGCCGGCGTCCACGAGCTCGGGGAACGGATCGTCGGGACGCTCGTACGCGAACGTCGCCAGCGCCGCGAGCGCCTCGATCTCGCCGACCACACGCAACCACTCGGCAACCGCGGGTCCATAGGCGGCGTGCCAGCGATCGATCGCGATTGCGATCTGCTGCCGCAGTAGCAGCACGTAGGCAATGGGCGCGAACAGCAGGTTGTGCGTGGAATCGAGCCACGACACGAGCGATCGCAGGCGCGCGATGCGTCTGGAGGGCACGATGCCCTCCGTCAGCAGCGCCTCGTGCAGCGCCACGAGCAGCGGCGACGTGAACACCTGTGATTCGATCCGCGCGAGCAGTTCCGCCAGCAGGCCGAGATCGCGCTCCGGCGTATCAATCGCGTGCAGCACGCGGTGAAACGCGCGGCGCCAGAAAGACACGAGCCCGGCCTCGATGAGCAGCCATGCAACGAGCACGTCAGGCAGCACGACATCGTAGTACGTCGCCACGGCAAGGCCCACGGTGAT
>Ga0137418_10007424_pt1 | contig 10072 bp, 4 predicted proteins | sample CZODoug3_1_2_16f_FD_122242 | JGI IMG/M metagenome (GOLD analysis project Ga0137418, IMG submission 122242) | Vadose zone soil fungal communities from Angelo Coast Range Reserve, California, USA - CZODoug3_1_2_16fungal (Hybrid Assembly) | ecosystem: Environmental > Terrestrial > Soil > Vadose... | reverse complement strand
CGCCCGAAACCGGTTGCCCATGTCACTCATCGCGCCGCGTTCTCGCACGATGCGCCGAGTCGGCGCTCGGTAGTGAGGGCTATGAAATATTTGGACCCCTTGCGTGCAGATACGTACCTGATTTGCATAGATCCAGCCACTTGAGATTTCATACCCTTGGGGGTCGCGCGAGCTATCGATTGCGACCAAGGACTTGAAAGACCAACTTTCTCAGGTCGTGAAATATCTATCCCAGCAGGGCAGGACCGGATGTTTCACGGTTGATGTTGGCACGGCAGGCTTAAGTTTTTGATTTGATGGTGGCCAGGGGCGGAATCGAACCACCGACACGCGGATTTTCAGACCGCCGAATTTTGCATCCAGCGTCACTCAAGAACATCCAACACAAGCACTTACGCGGTTCGGAGCAGCCGGTAGCGCACCGGTTGGCTGAGAGCGGAGCTGTTAATCATGCTCGGCACACAAACAACGGGGTAGCCGAAAGGGCTACCCCGTACATTAGCCTGTATGTACTATCAGTTGTGACCAATCTGCCCGACGCTTGCAGTTGCGACGCCATCGGGGATATTGGCCGTGAGTGAGAACACGTCCTCGTCATGGACGACGCCGTTGGCGGGCGTATAGGGATCGGCATTGCGCGTGTCTGACCAGATCGGATGCGCCTGCGCGCTCTGGTCGACGGCCAACCCGCTATAGTCGCCGTTGAATCCTGCCTGGCTTCCGTCCGGGGGTGCGAAGACCGGCGAAACCACAGTGAAGTGGAACGGCGCTACGACGTTCTGACCGCCTGCCAGGACGTAGTCGGACGGTTCAGCTTGAACACCGGATTGCGGCGGAGCCTGGGTAGCGCCCGAGTTCTCACCGGGGACCCGCTGGCTACGGTAATAGCTGACCGCGACGTGATCCTGGCTACCGCTTCGTACCACGTCAATCGCCGGCATGTAGTGGTCCAGCGCGGTATCCGGGTTTAAGGTTTTGCTCGGCGACCACGTGGCTCCACCATCGGTCGATTCCGTCAGTTGAATGTCGTACTCATGGTTGCGGTAATCCTGCCAGGCCGCAAACAGATGCCCGTTTGCGCGATTGACTCCGAGCCGGGGGAAGTCGTTGGTGCGAATGTACGGTCCCGGTATGCACTCCTCGCGCCCTCGACCGAAGTCGCACTGTGGCGCGCTCGAAACGATATCGTCACCGACCTTCGTGGGTGTCCCGCAGCTCAGGTGCGCTGTTCCGAGCGGCGAGCTTCCGGTCGGGTGGCAATGGACGGCAAGCTGTTGGGCATCGGGGTTGCCGACAGGGGTATTGCCGTTGTTGAAGACTACCACGAGATCACCATTGGGCAGCACCCTTGGGTCGGACCCCTGGTCGAAGTCGCAGTCGCTCGGATTGCGAGTCGGATCGAAGAAGTTGCCGAAGAAGCAGAGTGTAGCGTTTCTACCGCTGATCTCGGCGGGCGTAGACCAGGTGCGGCCGTGATCGGTCGACATGGAGCCATATATTGGTGAGCCGGCGGTGTTGAAAACAGTCCACGTCGCGTACACGTTGTCCCGGTTGGGACTGCCCTGATAGGCGTCCGCGGTGATGAAGGGTTTGTCGTGAAATACGGTCACGTCGTTGTCCTCGACAACGATGTAGTTCCTGCCCGCCGAGGGGATGTTGAAGAAAAACGATCCGTCAGCGCCCAACGGGGACTGCACGACATACAGCAGGCTCGCGCTGCTACCGAGATCGAACGCGACGCAGCTGAAGAAGCCTCTGCCTGCCGAATCGAACGCCGTTCCCGGGTCGCTGGCCGCATCATAAGTGTGGCCGGTGCCGGGCGCTCCGGTGATGGTGTTGCGGTTCGGATCGCCACCAACTCCTGCCGCTTCGCCCATGGGATCGTTGATCCGCTGGCGGAACGGCGGCAGCAGGTCGCCCCAGTGCTGGCCATTGTCGAGACTGAAGTCGATGCCGCACTGGTTGAATCCAACCCGGCTGTCGTTCTGGCCGGCCAGCAGATTGCCCGGGCGGATCGGATTGACGGCGATCATCTCTTCGGCCTGGCGCCGGAATGTGCAGTCCTGATTGACCCGTGTGCCACTCTTGCCGCCGCTGCGTCGGCTGCAGCCCAGCGTGCCGGGATTGATGCCCAGACTCGGAGCTCCGAGATCGTCGGGCGAGTTGGCATCGGCCGCCTCCTGCCGATTGTCCGCGGCACCTAGCGTCAGAGCCTCTATAGCTGTGACCAACGTGCCGCCGGAAATGAACGGCGCCGTCTTGATGCCGGTTAGGCTCGGCAATTTCGCGGGCTGCAGCTTGCCGGTGGCAGCATCGCGAATCACGCTTTTGGTCGGGATTTGCCCAAACGACGGGCCCGCACAAAGCAAGGCGATCGAGACCGCTGAGATGCACTTTAGTGATGCTTTCATACTCCCTCCTTAGTTTGCTCTACGTGCCGGCGGGTCCTCCTGGACGGTCGCAGACGTTAGTCCTTTCGGACTACATGTGTATCAGGAAAACACGGGAAGACGATCAGGCAAACACAGTACGGGGAAACCTGTATCGGTTTCCCTCGCATCAACCGACGGCCTAATTTCCGTACAACCGTCCTGCTTGAGAGCGAATGGGAATTGCGCCATATGCCTGAGACAAACGCAGCCGTAAGCGAAGCGCGCCGCGAACAGAGCTACTGGAGACCCGGGAAAAGTTGCTTCGCATCTACGGCGCTCAGCCCACCGGCAATCAGCCGTTCCATGCTCGACCGGCGAGAGTCGAATCGTCCACGCCCTGCGGAAGCTCTTCTTGGACAGCGGCACCGGAGACGGAGCCTTCAGCATACCGGACGCACATTCCTCCAGCTCTACAGCGATTCCGTTTTCCCAACACTGGCGTTTCAACTTGTGCAATTAATTGCACAGCCACTTCGTGATGAACGGTGGGCATTACCGGCGCGGTACGTTCATCGCCGGCGGCAGATACGACGGATGCCAGTGCCGGCGGCTTCTTGTTTGATTCAATGGTGGCCAGGGGCGGAATCGAACCACCGACACGCGGATTTTCAGTCCGGTATCGGCGGTTCTAGGGGCTTCTAGATCAATCACTTGCGACGCTTGCCGGCCCCGACCCCCAGCCTCACCCAGGCACAATCCCGGCACACCCCAATCTGAGCTCGTCACATTCCTGGCACACAGTCCGGATTTCACGGCCGTTTACTAGCCCGACTCACTAGAAAATGTTCCTTTACTAACGGATAGTCTAAAAGAATCCTTTCCTAGAGTGTTCGTCGCGCTGTAATGCGGTTGTATTGTCCCTGACCTGCAGACCGACAAAGATCAATGAGGCAACCAGGGCAATTGAGGCGATGATCTGCGAGACGAAGAATGCGTGTTCGAGCGACATACACTTCTACCTGTAATTAGGGACCGCGACGCGACAAAGCAACTTCATTGCGCAGTTTCGGGGATCGCCGCAAAAACAAACGGTGAGGCTGCCGGAGGGTCCCAGTGACCCGCGCTGATGATCCCCCGCTCTGGCGCCCGCTTGTCGGCAACGATGTGATTGTTGTTGTTCGCGCTCAGCAGTCTGCACCCACGCCAGCACCTGAGCAACAACCGGCGCCGTGAGCTCAACAGTCATTCGGCGCTTACTCTCCCCGCAGCGATCATCTCTGTAACCACTAGGTCAACTGATGGGTGTGGTCCGCAGAAATTCGGCCCGGGCCTGCTGAAGGGGTTTGATTTCCGGCCCGATGCCGTCACCCGGCAGAACGAGTATCCGCAGGGGCATTAGTAGACTAAGACGCCGACGTTCACGGAATCCTCCAGCGGGTCGTGCGGGCTCGCCCGGCGGCGCGTCCGCGGCGTCGCGTAGCCGCGCCGGCTGCGGTTCCGCGCTTCGCGCTTTCCAACTCTTCGTGATACGGTAAGCAGGGCTCCGAGTAACACCAATGCGCCCCGCCGTCAACAAGGTCCCCACCGTTCAGCTGCGCAGCGAGCTTGGCGCGCGCTTCTCCGCACCGCTGATGAGCTTCTTTCTCCGGCGGCTGAAGGACCGGTCGCAGGCGGAGGACCTGACCCAGGAGGTGCTCCTGCGGGTCCTCCGCGTCTGCGGCGGGGATGCGATCGAGAATGCCGACGGTTACGTATTCAAGACCGCCGTGAATTTGCTCAAGGACCAAGCACGGCGCGCACTGCGGCACGGCACACCCCACTTCCTGTCGATCGAGGATGCGCTGGACGGCGAGCTGCAGAGCGAATTGGTGGAGGGTCGCTCGCCGGAGCGCGTCTTACTCAGTGAGGATGTGCTCGGCGAAGTGCTCGCGGCTCTCAAGGAGCTCGGCGAGCTCACGCGCAACATCTTCATCCTGTTTCGTCTCGAGAGCATGAAGCAAAAGGACATCGCCGCGCTGTACGGAATTTCACAGAGCACCGTGGAGAAGCACGTCATGAAGGCCGTGCTTCATCTGGCTACGAGGTGCGGACGAACATGAGCAGCGAGATCGAGCCGCATCGCCTGGTAGAGGCCGCGGTCTGGCACACCCGTCTGGCCGAAGCATCGGCCGACGGCAGCGAGGAGCTGGCAGTCTGGCTGGCCGAGGATCCGCGTAACCGGGCCGCGTGGCGACGGGTGCAGACTCCGTGGGCGTTGCTGGGAGAGCAGGCCACGGCGCCGGAGCTCATTCGCCTGCGTCGCGCGGCTCTCACTCATGCACACGATGTGGGGCGCAGCCGCTGGCTGCGTATGTGGCGCTTCAGCCTTTCCGGCGCGCTGGCCGCCGCGGCCGGCATCCTCACGGTTACGATAGTTACGCTCCTCGTTTGGCAGACGGAGCGCTCTGAGGTCTACCGTACCCGGGCGGGGGAGCGGCGCGTGGTCACTCTCGCCGATGGCTCGCAGGTCGCCCTGGATTCGCAGAGCGAAGTCAAGCTCCGCTACAGCGCACACGCGCGCGAGCTCACCCTCACAAAGGGCCAGGCCCGCTTCGATGTGGTCCACGACGTCGAGCGGCCTTTTTCGGTCGCGGCCGATGGACACAAAGTCATCGCCACGGGAACCGCCTTCAACGTCGATCTGCTGGGCTCCAGCCTTCTGGTCACGCTGATCGAGGGTCATGTGGTCGTGTTACCCCAGGGCGCCGGTACCCGATCCGTCGGACCGGCCGCTCCCGGCGCGTCTGCGCAGGTCACCGGGCTGCCCGTCACCCCGGCGGACAAGGGGCGCGGGCCCGGTTCCCTGTCCCGCATTGTGCTCGATGCCGGCGAGCAGCTGGTGCTCTCGCCGACCGCGCCGCCCAACATCCTGCATGTCAACGTGGACCGGGCGACGGCCTGGGAGAACGGCGAGCTGGTGTTCGACAATGAGCCCCTATCCGACGTCGTCGTGCGCGTCAGCCGCTACGCGGCGCATCCAATCATCATAGGCGACGACACGACGGCCAGCATGCGCATCAGCGGCGTGTTTCACACGGGCGACGCCCAGGGATTCGTGACCACGGTCGTGAGCTATCTCCCGCTACGCGCGCAGCAGGCCGCCGACGGCTCGATCCGCCTCACGTCCCGGGAACTCGCGAGCGCCCGGTGACGCCGTGGCGGAGGATTCCGAGCGCACCTTCAGGTTCGGGCGGCTCTTTTCGGGTATCGGAGGAGGATTTTCGCGGCGGCCGCGTCTGTAGCTATATGAACCCCGCAAGCTGACGGGGCCCTCAACACACGCATAGCAGGGGGAGCGCATGTTGATCCATCGGCGGTTGATGCGCACAGTCTCCAGCCTTGTGGCGCTTGGTCTGCTAGCGACGGCCGCCGTGGCCTACGAGCGCACCTTTCACTTCGAGATCAGTCATCAGTCCCTGTCGCAGGCGCTGCGCAGCTACGGACAGATCTGCGGACTGGATGTCATCTTCACCGAAGACGTCGTCGCCGGCGTCGACGCTGCATCGGTGCAGGGCGAGTACACGGCGCAGGAGGCGCTCAACCGGCTGCTTCAGGGCACCGATCTCGTCGCCGAGCGCTCGCCTTCGGGCGCGCTCATGATTCGCCGGCGGCAACGTGCCGAGGTCTCCACCGCGAACCCGGCGCCGCTGAGCTTCGAGAGAGTCACTTACGTGGGCGCCGAGCTGCCGTTGGCGCAAGGGCAGCCGAGTGGCCCGCAGAGCGGTGCGCCGCAAAGTGTTTCGGCGGAGCGATCCGAACCCGCCAACGAGAAAGTGCCAGAAGTCGTTGTCACCGGTACGCGCATCGCCCGCCGGGACTACGCGGCGGAAAGCCCAGTCGTCACCCTCGGCCAGGATGCGATCACGGCCACCGGCCAGGTCACCGTCGATCGCGCCCTCGGGCAGATGCCGCAGTTCGCAGCGGCCCAGGGCCTGACCGAAGTGGGCGACGCACAGGCCAACACCGGCTTCAACGGCGGCCAGGCGTACGGCGATCTGCGCGGCCTGGGCCCCAACCGCATGCTGGTCCTGTTGGACGGGCGCCGCATGCAGATCTCCAATCCCGACGGCTCCGTCGACCTGAACACGCTGCCGCTCGGCCTCATCGAGAACGTCGAGGTGATCACCGGCGGCGCTTCGGCCGCCTACGGCTCCGACGCGATGGCGGGAGTGGTGAACTTCAAGCTGCGCCGCAAATTCCACGGCCTGGAGCTCAACGTCCAGCACGGCGCCACCACCCACGGTGATGGGCAGAACGAGCGGCTCGGCATGCTGGTCGGCGGCAATTTCGCCGCGGACAAGGGCAGCGCTGTGCTTGCGCTGGACTACTCGGAGCGCTCCGTGGTCCACGGCGGGGCGCGGCCGTTCTTCTCGCGCGTGCGGGCGTTTGCCTTCCCGCAGGAAGGCATCGTGCAGCCGAGCGGCAGTAACGCGCCGACGATCGCGGCCGTGAACCAGGTGCTGGCCGGTTATCCGGGCACCTCGCCCGTGGCCGGAACCGGCTCCTTTCCCGGCTCGATCGGCGTCAACACTGACGGCACGATCTTCACCGACAAGTATCCGCTGAGTCCGGTGCAGAACTATCGCGGCCAGGGCTCGCCGCTCGTGATCATCGACAACAATCAGGTCAAGACGGTGCTAGCGCAGTTTTTTGACCTGCAGGTGCCCTTGCAGAAGTACAACCTCTTCTCGCGTGGCTCGTTCAAGCTGAATGACGCTGTGTCCGCATTCGGCCAGCTGAACTATCTGCGCTACACGGCACGCGACGAAACCTCACCGGCGAACGCGACCTCGCCCGGCAAATTCCTCACCATACCGGCGAACAGTCCGTTCATTTCCCCCGACTTCGCCACGATCCTCAACTCGCGGCCGAATCCGGCCACCCCGATCACCTACGCCAAGCAGCTGGCCGAGCTGGGCAACCGCATCGAGAGCTACGAATACGACGTGTTCCAGGCCACGTTCGGCTTCGACGGCGATGTCCCCGGCCATGACATGACCTGGGAGTTGTTCGGCTCCTACGGACAGGACATCTTCGACAACGTGCAGTACAACGACGGCAGCAAGGCCGCCTATGCTCAGATGCTGAACGGCACGGCCAACTACACCAGCCAGTCGGGCGCCACCTGCATCGGCTACGGCAATTACAATCCCTTCGGTGTCCACCCGCTGTCGCCCGGATGCCTGGAGTTCGCACGCCGTAATAATCACAACACCAACAACATCGCCTCGAGCAACATCGAGGCCAGCTCCCAAGGCAAGCTTGCGGCGCTACCCTACGGCGACCTGCGCTTCGCGCTCGGAGCGGACTATCGCGGCGACCGCTTCAACTACGTCCCTGACTCCAGCATGGTCGTCGGGGACGGCTTCGCCTACGGGTCGGTGCTCCCTAGCGGGGGCAACACGAGCGTCAGGGAAGTCTTTGGCGAGCTGCTGATCCCGGTGCTCGGGAAAAAGCCGCTGGTGGAGGAGCTGTCGTTCGACCTCGGCTATCGCTACTCGCGCTATGCCCGCTTCGGCGGCGTCAACGCCTACAAGTCCGATTTGAGCTGGAAGCCGGTGACCACATTGCGCATGCGCGGCGGCTATCAGCGCGCAATCCGTGCGCCGAGTCTCGGCGAGCTGTTCGCGCCGCTCATCGCTCAGACCCTGCCGAGCGGCACGCCTTCCTCGCCGACGAGTCACCGCCTGACCGGGGATCCCTGCGACGTGAACAGCGCTTACCGCAACGGCCCGAACGCCGCGCAGGTCATAGCGCTCTGCGAGGCTCAGGGCGTGCCGGCCTCGCTGATTCCGACCTATACCTACGGCTCGGAATCCATGTTCGGCGTGTCGGGAGGCAATCCGGACCTGCACCAGGAGACCGCCGACACGTATTCCATCGGCGCGGTGTGGAATCCGCAGTTCGAAAGCGATCTGCTGAGGAATTTCGACCTGTCGCTCGATTACTTCAACATCAAGATCAAGGAGGCCGTCGGCTCGATCGCGCTGACCGACATCCTGCAGCGCTGCTTCAACGCGGACAGAGTGAGCAATCCCGCATACTCCAACGACAACGTCTATTGCAAGCTGCTGACGCGTGACCCCTCGAGCGGCAACGTCGCGCTGGGCCGGCAACTGCTGCTCAACCTGGCGACCTACCGGACCGCCGGCGTCGATCTGCAGTTCGACTGGGGGTTCGGCCTGGGCGCCGTCGGGCTGTCCGACAGCCTGGGCGCGCTGCGACTGAATTCCCTCGTCTCCTATACGCGCAGCTTCGACGTGGCCTCCCTTCCGGGATCGCCCGTCCTGAATTTCGCGGGCAGCATCGGTAACGACTCGGTCAGTCCCGAAATCGCCCACCCGCACTGGAAGGCCGTCACCGGTCTGAGCTACGCGCGCGCCGGGCTGAAGGCCGGAGTGCATTGGCGCTACATCGGCGCGATGGTGCATCAGTCCACTGTGCTGGACCCGACCAGCGTGACGCCAGGGGTGCCCGCCTACAACTACTTCGACGTGGATGCGCGCTACAGCTTCCGCAACCTGGAGCTCGGGGTCGGCGTGACGAATCTCTCGGACAGGGAACCGCCCGCCGTGAGCGGCGCACCGCTCAATACGGATCCGGCGACCTACGACATCATCGGGCGCGCGTACTTCATCAACCTGAAAGCCACGTTCTGAAGCAGCGCGCCGGGCAATCCGGGGCTGCGGGAGACTGTGGAGAATCTGCATGGCTGGTTCGCGAATACGCAACACCTCGTTCACGCCGATGGTGGCCGGTCGCGCCGAGGGCTGGGTGCCACCGTAAACGCTCATCAGCACGATCGGGACGTCGGGCCGAAGCCGCCGGATCTCGCGCGTGGACGCGGATGGCGCAACGCAATGGTGTGCTTTCGGGCACATAGGTTACAGACCATTCCGGACACATAGCTGACACTTTTGGGCTTTTGCGGAGACGCAAATGCCTTGGCAGGAGTGTCGCAAAGTGGACGAACGGCTGCGCTTTGTCGCCCGGTTACTCGATGGGGAGAAGATGGCGGTGCTGTGCCGCGAGTTTGATGTCTCCCGCCAGACTGGTTACAAGATCTACGCCAGGTATAAGGATTGTGGCCTGGAAGGCCTGACGGATCGCTCCCGACGACCGTACCGACAGGCCAACCGCTTACCTTTCCAGGTCGAGTCCCTGATTGTTCAGCTGCGCAAGGAGCACCCCAGCTGGGGTGCTCCCAAGATCCGCGAGAAGATCAAGCGCCAGCGCCTGGGCGTTGCGCTGCCGGCCATCAGCACCGTACATGCGGTACTTGATCGGCATGGCCTGGTGACCCGCGGCCGCCGGCGCCACCACTTCAAGGCCCAAGGCACCAGTCTCTCCCGACCGGACCATCCCAACGACTTGTGGTGCGCCGATTACAAGGGCGAGTTCATGCTCGCGGATCGTCGCTACTGCTATCCCTTGACCGTGACCGACTTCGCCAGTCGCTACCTGCTGTGCTGCGAAGCCCTCGAGACCACCAAGGAGCGCTACGCATTTACCGTCTTTGAAAGGACTTTCAAGGACTTCGGGCTGCCACGCGCGATCCGTAGCGACAACGGCGTGCCCTTCGCCAGCAACACCGCCTTCTTCGGCCTGAGCAAACTGTCCGTCTGGTGGCTACGGCTCGGCATCGCCATCGAGCGCATCAA
>Ga0137418_10007422_pt1 | contig 10073 bp, 8 predicted proteins | sample CZODoug3_1_2_16f_FD_122242 | JGI IMG/M metagenome (GOLD analysis project Ga0137418, IMG submission 122242) | Vadose zone soil fungal communities from Angelo Coast Range Reserve, California, USA - CZODoug3_1_2_16fungal (Hybrid Assembly) | ecosystem: Environmental > Terrestrial > Soil > Vadose... | reverse complement strand
GGACCCGTCACGGGTCGCAGCCCAGATCGTCACCGGCATCGGCTTCCTGGGGGCGGGCACGATCTTCCTTCGCAAGGACCTGGTCCGCGGGCTGACGACCGCCGCGACGATCTGGGCGGTGGCCGCCATCGGCATGGCGGCCGCGACGGCGCAATATTTCGAGGCCGTCTTCACGACGCTGTTGATCCTGGCCGTCCTGATGGTGTTGAAGCCGATCGAACGGCGCTTCTTCAAGCGGCCCAACGAGGCGCTGGTCAGCCTGATCCTGCCGCGCGCCGAGGGCGAGATCGAACGAGTGCGTGCCGCGCTGCGACCCATCGGTGCCTTCCCGATGTCGCTGCGGATTCACGAGCTCAACGAGACCGACGACCGGTTGGAGATCGACGTCGGCCTGCCGGCCGAACGGACAACCTCCGAGTTGCTGCGCCAGCTCCGCTCCATCGAGGGGGCGAAGCAGATCCTCATCTCCCGGGAGCTGATCGAGGACCGCGTCCGCGCCGGGAATTGATACAATGGCGCCTAAGAACTGGGAGGTGGTGCCCATGGCATTAGTTGATTTAGGTGAGAGCGGCGGGTAACACCGCCGCTCTTTCTTTTTAGGGCTCCAGACTTCTCGCGCGGCCGAATTGCGGATTTCGTTTCTGCAGGAACGCCTCGATTGCCTCTTTCGCATCGACGGTTTCCGCGGCTACCGATTGCAGCTGGGATTCGAGCTCCATGGCCTGCTCGAGGTCGAGGTCGAGCGCGCGTTCCAGGCCGTGCTTGATCAGGGCATAGGTCTGGCGCGGCCCATCGTTCAGGCGCCGGGCCCGTTCCATCGCGGCGGGCATCAACTGCTCCGGCGGGACGACCGCCGCAACGAGGCCGAGCGTGCGGGCGTCTTCCACCGTCAGCGGATCCCCTGAGATCGCGAGCTCGGTCGCCTTGCTGAGGCCGAGCATCCGCGTCAGGAAGAAGAGGCTGCCGGCATCGGGAACCAGGCCCACCCGAACGAAGACCACGATCAGAACGGCGCCGGCGGCGGCGATCCGCAGATCGCAGGCAAGCGCCAGGCTCAGCCCCGCGCCGGCGGCGGTTCCGTTGAGGGCCGCGATCACCGGCTTGGGGCACGCTCGGATGGCTCGGATCATCGGCGCGTAGTTGGTGCGCAGATCGTCACCCAGGTCGCGCTCGCCGGCCTCGCGTCGCGCGACCACATCCTTGAGGTCGGCGCCGGCGCAAAAGGCACGGCCGGCTCCGGTGATGATCACCGCTCCCACCTCGGGATTACGAGCCGCCGCCTGCATGTCGTCGCGCAGCGCGCCGGTCATCTCTTTAGTGAGGGCATTGAGCGCCTCCGGCCGGTTGAGCGTCAGGGTCAGGACGCCGCCGTCAAGCGTGCTCGGGACGAGGTCGCTCATCGACCGGCCTCCAACGCGCCGACAAGCTCCGCGATCGTCTGGGGATTGAGGGCATTGCGGACCTGCGGCCGGTTGATCTTGACGATCCCGACCGCCCCGTTGGACTCGCTGAGTACGAACTCGTAGGGCATTGGCTCCCTCCTGCGGGCCCAGTCTAGCCCGGGAGCCGCTAGACAACCGGTGCCAGCCATCGGCCGAATCGGCGTTATAGGCTCGTGAAGCGGCTGGTTGTGGCGCTCGCCCCCGTCGGCGCGCTGCTGCTGTTCTCGGTGACGGCCCTGGCCGAGGATCAGCCGTTCAAGACGGTCGTCGACACCATCGTGCCGAAGACACCAGGGCTGACCATCGAAGGCTCAATGGGCGGCTGTGACCTGTTGCTCCAGAACCAGACCAGCCAGGACGTCGTCCTCTTCGACATGAGCAAGCCGCCGAAGCCCTTTCGCTTCGCCGCTCAACCCAAAGCCGCCACCCCCCGGGCTCCCATCCCGGTTCACCTGCCGACCGCCGGGGTCTGGCCTTGCGCCAGCCTGCCCGCGGTCAATGAGGACCAGCGCTGGAACCACGCCGTGACCACGGTCGGCATCTGGAGCCTCACCGGCACAGTGGGCGCGCTCAGCTTCAAGCTCAATGCTCGAACGCTTTACGATCCGGCCCTCGATCCCTCCTCGGACTTGACCATGTACCTGCGCATCGGAGCCGGCGCGCTGGCGGTCGGCGGACTGTTGATCGCCGTCCCCTATCTCATCCTGCGGCGGCGCGAGATCCTCGGCAGCAACCAGAAAGCCGACTGACTCAAAGTCGGGAAACTTGGCTCTGGACGAGCCGTGAAACTGCCCATATAATCCGGGGGCAGTTCGATGAAGGGAAGCGGGCGGTATTCAGAAGGCGCCAACTTGGACGTTGCTTTTCTGATAACGCCGCTATAGAGTCTTTTTCAATGCTGGGGATTGGGGACGTGGGCACCGCCGTCAGCAGCCGGGTGAGAAGCTTCGGCAAGAAAGATGTCTCCAACCGCAAGAAAGCCTTCATTCTTGGCGGGTTCTGCACGGCGCAGGTGCTCGATGTGACCACCACTCACATCGGCCTCTCGCAGGGACGGCAGGAGCTCAACGGCGCCGCCGCCTGGATCATCGCTCACAACGGGGAGCTGGCGGTCTACGCGATCAAGCTCAGCCTGGTCGCGGGGCTGGTGATCTTTCTGCTCTTCTTCGGGCGCCAGGTACGGAATGTTCACGATGATCGCGAAGCGATCGACCGCCGCGGTCAGGATCTCGGCCGCCCGCGACAGCTCGGCCAGCGGCACGAACTCGCCGGTGCGGTGCGCGACCCGGATGTCCCCGGGCCCGAACACGCAAGCCTGTGCGCCGAGCTGGACGAGGTAGGGCAGCTCGGTCCCGAAGGGAATGGTGGCGGGAGCGTTGCCGGCCCGTGCCTGGAGGAATGCGACGATCTCCGAATCCGCCGGCACCAGCACTCCTGCATCGAGACGCAGGGGCGCAACTTCCACGCGGATGCGGTCCGACGAGATCCGCTTGCACCCGTCTTCGAGCAGGCCCAGAGTCCGCCGTGCGTCTTGCGAGGGGAGCGGGCGCCATTCGACGGTGAGCTTGCAGAGCCCGGGAATGATGTTCTTCGCCTTGCCGCCCGCGATCAGGCCGACGTTGAGGGTGGTGTGCGGAGGCCCGAAGAGCGGATCGGCTTCGGCTCGGAGCTCGTCGCCAATGCGCTCGATCTCCCGCAGCATGCGGCCGGCCGCGAGAATCGCGGATGCGCCCGTCTCCGGAAAGGCGCTATGGCCCTCTTCGCCGTGGACCGTGATCTCGGCGAGGCAGTATCCTTTGTGGCCGATGACGGGGATCATCCGCGTGGGCTCCCCCACGACCGCGTGGCGCGGCCGCAGCACACCCTCCTCGACCAGCTTGTGCGCGCCCAGACAGCCCACTTCCTCGTCGGCGGTGAAGACGAGCTGCAGCGGCGCTGCCTGCGTCCGGGAAGCCGCGGACAGCATGGCGGCGAGGAACGCCTTGGTATCGGCGGCGCCGCGGCCGTACAGCTTGCCGTCCTCCAGGGACGGGCGCAGCGCGCCTGCCCAGTCCGGATCGAACGGAACGCAATCGGTATGTCCCACCAGGGCGAGGCCACCCTGCTCCCCCCCGCGCTGCGCGATCAGGTTGGCCTTCCGCACCCCGGCTGGGTCGGTCCAGGCTTGACGGCGCGTCGCGAAACCGAGCCCGCTGACGTGCCGCTCGAGCACGTCGAGGACAGGCAGGTTGCTCTTCGCCGACGTCGAGTCGATCGCGACCAGCTCCCGGAGGACGGCGGCGGGATCGATCATCCCCAGAGCCTCCGCATCGCGGCGCGAAAGCCGGGGAGCGCGGCCTCGAAGTCCAAGCGCAGCGGCTCGCCCCCCACCCAGGTCTCGCGGATCGCCGTCCGCTCCATCGCGAACACCACATTGGCCATCAGATCGTCGGCATTCGCGCCGGCGATGGACGGGTCGTCGAGATCGACGGCGATGAAATCCGCGGGCTCGCCGGGGCGGAGCGTCCCTCCGGGCAGTCCCAAGGAGCGCATGCCGCCCTCGCTGGCCACGCCGTACAGCCTGGCCCCAAGACCGCCGACACCGGCCGGCTCGACGTCGAGGACCGCTCGCGCCTCTTGCAAGAGGCGCAGGTGGTACTCGAGCTCGCGCGCGTCCTCGAGCGGCGAGAGCTGCACCTCCGAGTCGCTTCCGATGCAAAGCCGTACCCCCGCCGCCAGGAGCAGATCGGCGCGCACCACGCCATCACCCAGGTTCCGCTCGGTGGTGGGGCAGGCGCAGACCGTGGCGCGCGCGCGCCCCAGCGCAGCGATGTCCCGCTGGCCGAAATGGATTGCGTGGACCGCCGTGGTGGTGTCGCGCAGGGCGCCGAGCCGTTCCAGCAGCAGCGCCGGGGTGGTGCCGTGCTCCGCCTGGCACTGCTCGACTTCGCCTCGCTGCTCCGCGACGTGCAGGTGGAGCGGCCAGCCACGCCGGAACGCCTCCTGGGAGATGTCGCGGATCCATTCCGCAGGGCAGGCCCGCACGCTGTGCGGCGCCGCGCCGACGGCGACGTGTCGCGAGAGCGCGTCGAGGTTCCTCAGGTACTCCTCCGCGGAGCCCTCGATGAAGCGCTTCTGGCGCAGGTTCTCGGGGAGCATGAATCCGCTCCGCGCGTAGGCCACCCGCAACAGCACGATGCGCAACCCCGCTTCCCGCGCAGCGCGAGCGACGGCGAGGTCGAGCTCATTGGGGTCGGCATACGGCTTTCCCGAGGGATCGCGATGCAGATAGTGGAATTCGCCGACCGCGGTGATCCCGGCCCGCGCCATCTCCAGGAAGCAGAACTTCGAGACGGCGTAGAGATCCTGAGGAGTCAGCCGCTCCGCCGCCGCGTACATGGCCTCGCGCCAGCTCCAGAAGTCGTCTTTCGCGCGGGTAGCGGACCCGTCGTCGCTCTGGAGGCTGCGGTGCTCGGTCCGGCCGCGAATGGCGCGCTGGAAAGCGTGGCTATGCGCCGCCACCATGCCGGGGAGCAACGCCCGCCCGCGCATCGGGACCACCTCCGCGCCCGCGGGAGCGGCTCCCACGGCCTGGACGACCCCATCCTGCACCACCAGCGAGACCCCCGAGAGAACGCGGCCGCCGGAAAAAAGGTAGTCGGGACGCAGGGCGCGCATGGGGGACGCCATGTAGCCTCATCTGCGGAAAAAGGCCACATCGCCGCTCGGACGGGAGTGGCTGTAGCATACGCGGTCCTTCTGGGGGTTCTGCACATGAAACCTCGGTCTTTGTGCGCGCTGGTGTTCGCGCTGGCGCTTCCGGCGCTCGCCCAGACCCAACCGCCGCTCGAGCCGCTCGTGCCCAGGAAGCCCGCGCAGCCGCAGCTCCCGCCGATCGAGCCGCTCTCGCGGCCCGCGCGCGGAAGCGTTCTGGTGGGCGTCCTGGTACTGGGCGCACTTCCCGAGGCCGTGTCTTCGCAAATGGTGGAGGGGTTGCGCGCCGTGCTCAAGCTGTCCCCGTCCGTCAAGGACGCCGTCATCCTGGAGGCGCCCCGACCCTGCGCGAACGAGGCGTGCTGGATCATGGCCGGAGCCGCGGCGAGCGTGGACCAGGTGGTCGTCGCCGCTTTGCAGGGTGGCGCGCTGCGCCTGAAGGTGGTGGACGTCGCGACCCGCAAGCAGATCGCCCAGGCGCAGCGGGAACGCGTGTCATCCAATCCCGACGAAGCGACCGCCTGGGCCGAGGCGCTTGCCTGCCAGTTGCTGGTGCCCGCGGGATGCACCGGGCAAGTGGTGGTGGACGCGCCCGAGGGAGTCGAGCTGTCCCTGGATGGGCAGCCTCTGAGGAGCGGCCAGTCCCGGATGGTGCCCGTCGGCGTGCACACGCTGCGCATCAAGGAGGGCGACACGCCATCGTCCCGGCCACTGCCCGTCCTTCATGAGCGCACGAATGCGCTGGCGCTCGGAGCGCCGCCGGTCGCGCCGCCGGCTGCAGCTCCCGTAGAGGCTCCGGTGGCCGCGCCGGTGGCCGCGATTGCCACCGCGCCAGCCCCCGCGCCACGGCGCACCTGGACCCGGACGGCCGGATACGTGACCGCGGGCGTCGCCGTGGCCGCCGCCGCGACCGGCCTCTACTTCGGGGCGAAGAGCAGATCGGACCTCAACGCGGCCGAGTCCGCTTACCGCAACAACGGCGGCGCCTACCAGCCGGGCGACCTGAACAAGCTGCAGTCCGGCAACTCGGCGGCGCACACGGCCAACGCACTGTTCATCGCCTCGGGCGTCCTGCTCGCGGCCGGCGCGGTACTGACATTCGCGTTCTGACTCCATGCGCGCCATCAGCCTCCTCCTCGTTTGCGTTTCCGTGGCTGCCTGCCGCAGCTCGAGCCTGGGGGCGTGCGCGAGCGACAGCGATTGCTCCGGGGGCGCGGCTTGCGACCCGACCCAGCGCGTTTGTGTGGCCACCGACGCACCCGGAATCTCGAGCGTCGCCATCACGACGCCCGCCGACTACACCGATCCGCAGGGGCGTGGGTTCTTCGACACCACGGGCGCCCCGCTCTCCGTGTCCGCCACGGTCGCGGGTCATCCTGGAGTGGACCCGTCCAGCGTCTGCTTGAGGATCAAGGGCGAGACTGGCGCGTGCGCGCACCCCGGGACGGCCGGAAGCGGGAGCACCTACGCGTTCACCCTGCCGCGGCCGGCGGCGCCCTTGGATGGGACGGCGCCGCTCCAGTTCACGATCACCGCAGCCAGCCCGGCCGGCCATGCCGTGACGAGCGCCGCGCAAAACGTGTACTTCGACAACCAGCCGCCGGCCGTCTCCGTCGCCCCCGACTCCACGCCCTACGCGCGCACGCTCCCCGACGGCGGAGCGGCGGCGATCAACGTCTCGGTCACCATCGTCGATCCGACCGGCGTCGTCTCGCCGCAGCTGCTGTCGGGATCGGCGGTGGTCGCCCCGGCCAGCTCGGACGGGGGCGTCTACGTCTTCCAGCTGGATCCGCGCAACGCACCCGCCGGCGCCGAGGGTCCGTATGCGTTCCACGTCCGCGCGCTCGACCACCTCGGCCATGACGGCGGCGCGGACGCCACGCGGGTGGTGGACGACAAAGCGCCGGTGATTTCCGGAGTGCAGGTCTACAAAGACGTGCCGGACGGCGGCGGCGTGACGTATCCGGCGGCGGTGGCGAATACGGGATGGACCGGCGCCACGTTCGTCTATTCCGATACCGTCCACGTGCACGGAACGATCACCGACCAGAGCGGCATTGGATCGGCGACGCTTCATCTCGACGGCATCGATTTCGACGGCGGCGTCTCGCTTGGGACGTCGCGGTCGCTCGGGTGCGCGCCGGGATCGTTCACCTGCCCGTTCTCGATCGACGTCGTCCTGAACGATGCCGGAAGCGCGTTCCACACCGGCGCGTCGACCTTCGATGCGGGGACCACGGTCGGCAACGTTCCGGCAGGAATGCTGCAGGTCACGATCCAGGCGCAGGACACGGCGGTGGCGTACGGCGGGGTGGCCGCGCCGCATGCGGCGTCGAGCGCGACGGCGGCACGGGCGACGCGGCTGTTGTGGCAGCAGACGCTTGCGGGGAGTGCCGTGTCGGGGCTGGCCGTGCATCCGAGCGGAGACTTGATCGTGACGATGGACGGCGGGACGGCCGATACGCTGTACGCGCTCGCCCCTGACCGGCCGGTGACGCACTGGGGGCACACCCTGGCAGCCACGCTGCCGCCGTTTGGCGTCACAGGCACCCCGGCCATCGGTGCCGGGGATGCGGCGAGCGCCCGCATCTACGTGGCAAGCTCGATCGGCGACCTGTACGCGATCAATCCGGACGGCGGCGAAGCGTGGGCGTCCGTGACCAGTGCCACCAACTTCGCCGTCGGCCCCGCGGTCATGCAGCTGGACGGGGGAGTCGACCAGATCGTGGTCCCGGACGGCGTGGGTGGCGGAAATTCCAAGCTGTGGCGTGGAACCTCGGGCACCGACGTGACGTCGGTTGCGAGCGACGACCGCGATTTCCATGCTGCGCCGCTGATCCTCAACGGCAGCGTTTACTTCGCCGTCCAGACCAGCAGCGCGGGCTCTACGACGCACCTGACGAAGCACTCGATCGGCGCGAACGGCGCTCTCGGTGCATTCACCAGTTCCAGCGCGAACGGTGGCGCCCCTTACCTTGGCCTGGTCACCGACGGCACGAACCTCTATGCGGCGACGCGGCCCGCAAGCGGCGCCGGCGTGCTCACCGGCCTCGACACTTCGCTCGTCCCGCTCCCGGGCTGGACGAGCACCGCGATCGCTTCCGGGCTGACAGCGGAACCGACTCTCGGCATCGACGGCAAGCTCTATGGCGCGAACCTCGCGGGCAACGTGCTGACGTTCGCTCCGGCGACCGGCGCCGCGAGCCCGTTCCTCACGCTGGGGAGCACCACTCCGGGCCTGACTCCGCTGCAGGGCTCCGACGGGCACATCTACATCCCCCAGCGCACCAGCCTCTTCTCCGCCTACGACGGCAACCAGCTCTCCTGGACGTTCGATCCGCCCAACGCCATGCTGCGATTCGCGACCATGGATTGCGCAGGTCGCCTGTTCACCGCCGCCGGCGCCACCGTATACGCTTTCCTGAGCGACGACCGCGGGCTGGCCGACACGCCCTGGCCCTCGCTGCGCCGCGACTCGCGCAACACCGGCAACGCTTCCGCTCTGAAGTACGGCATCCGGACCGCCTCGGGCTGCACGCAGTAAAGTTGCCGGCCCGGCCTGGCGTGGCATTGCTGCGCCATGCGCGCCATCGACGCGTCGGTGCTGCAGGGAAGCGAGCTGTACCGCGAGGTCATCCTCGACAAGCTCGCACACGCTCGCGAGTCGGTGCTGATCGCCACGGCGAACGTCAAGGACATGCAGGTCGAGCGCGGGGGGAAGTTCGGGTCCGTGCTCTCGCTCCTCTCGGAGCTCGCCGGCCGCGGCGTCGAGCTCCGCCTGCTTCACGCGGAGCTGCCTTCCCGCCCCTTTCGCGCCTCCTTCGAAAAGCGCCGGCGTCTGACCGCGGGCGGCCTCTCCCTCAAGATCTGTCCCCGCGTGCACTTCAAGGCGGTGGTGGTGGACGGAGCCTGGGTCTACTTCGGCAGCGCGAACCTCACCGGCGCCGGCCTCGGCGCGAAGGGCGAGGGCAAGCGCAACTTCGAGCTGGGCCTCTGCACCGAGGACTTCGAGACCGTCGATCGGATCAAGGCCCTCTTCGAGGCGGTCTGGAGCGGCGCGGAGTGTGCGGCGTGCAGGCTCCGGAGCGTCTGCCCGGATCCGATCGGACAGCCAGCGCCCCGCTCGCTGGTGCGCCTCGGCCGCGCGCGCCGGCTGCGGCGCTGAGCTATACTGAACGCCCGTATGGGTCGAACCGGAAGTGCAGACCTTCCCCTCCACGGAGGCCGGGTGCCGGAGTGGCTGGCCTCGCGCATGGCCCGCCTGGGCTCGGTCATGGTGGAGGCGCTGGTCCTCGAGGAAGGCCCGCACGGCGTCCTGCGCCGCCTGGCGCATCCGTTCTGGTTCCAGGCGCTCGGGTGCGTGATGGGGATGGACTGGCACTCGAGCGGGATCACCACCAGCGTGCTCGGGGCCCTCAAGCGGGGACTTCTCGGGCGCGAGCGCGAACTGGGGCTGACCGTGTGCGGTGGCCGCGGGCGGCAGTCGCGCAAGACGCCGGGCGAGCTGGTCCAATTCGGCGAGCGCAGCGGCCTGGACGGCGAAGCGCTGGCCCGGACCAGCCGGCTGGTAGCGAAGGTGGACAGCGCGCTCGTGCAGGATGGGTTCGACTTGTACCTGCACGGCTTCGTGGTCGCGAACGACGGCGCCTGGACCGTCGTGCAGCAAGGCATGAACACGGGCCGCCGTCAGGCGCGCCGCTATCACTGGCTGTCGGAAGGCGTCCGCAGCTTCGTGGAGGAGCCGCACGCCGCCATCGAGGGCAGGCCCTTGGGTGAAGTCGTGAACCTGACCGACCGGCGCGCCGCCGCGTCGCGAGAGGCCACCCTCGAGCTTTCGCGCGACCCGGAGCGCGTGCTGCACGAGCTGCCGCGCCTGCGGATGCCGGCCCACCATGACGTCCGCAAGAGCGACGTCTTCCTCCGGCGGCTCCACGGCAC
>Ga0137418_10007421_pt1 | contig 10073 bp, 7 predicted proteins | sample CZODoug3_1_2_16f_FD_122242 | JGI IMG/M metagenome (GOLD analysis project Ga0137418, IMG submission 122242) | Vadose zone soil fungal communities from Angelo Coast Range Reserve, California, USA - CZODoug3_1_2_16fungal (Hybrid Assembly) | ecosystem: Environmental > Terrestrial > Soil > Vadose... | reverse complement strand
GGAGCCGCGGCGACACCGTTTTTCACCAGCACCGGTTCCACCACTACGTCGTTGCGCCAGGCAACATCGTTGCGCACCATTTCCTGAATCAGATAATTCGGCACCGCGAACCCCACGTGCAGTGATGCCGCTGTGGCCACCGGGCCTACGGGATTGTGACAGGCGACGGCTATCTGATAGGTCTCTGCCATGGCCGCGATGCGCCGGGCCTCGCTGATGCCGCCGCAATGCGAGACATCAGGCTGAACGATTGCGCAGCCGCGCTTTTCAAGCAGTTCGCGAAACTGCCAGCGGCCCACCAGCCGCTCGCCCGTGGCAATCGGGAATGGCAGCGCCCGCGCCACTTCCACCAAGCCGTCCACTTGCTCATGCCAGCACGGCTCTTCATACCAGTAGAGGTTGTAATCCACAAGCAGTCGGCCGAACTGTATCGCGGCAGCCGGAGTGGTGCGCGCATGCAGGTCGAGCATGATATCCACACCGTCGCCGGCGGCCTCGCGCATGGCCGCAACACACCGCGCCGCGTGCTTCAACGTGGTGGGGCTCTCGATCATCTCGGAAACTGGAATGGGCAGGGCCTTTATGGCCGTGAAACCCGCTTCCAGGCTTTGGCGCGTGCGGTCGGCGAACTCCTGGGGCTCCGCGCTCTTGTAGATGGCCTCGAGGTTTCCGCCGCCAAGATGATCGTAGAAGCGCAGCGTGTCGCGTACCGGACCGCCGAGCAGCTCACAAACCGGCTTTCCCGTTTCTTTGCCCTTGATGTCCCAGAGCGCCTGGTCGATGCCGCTGATGGCGCTCATATCGCTGATACCGGAGCGCCAAAAATACTGGCGATGCATGATTTGCCACAAATGCTCGGTACGGCGCGGGTCTTGACCGATCAACAGCACCGAAATGTCTTCGATCGCACCAGTGACGGTCTTGGTTTTCCACTCGAGCGTGGCTTCGCCCCAGCCGTAAAGGCCGGGCTGATCGGTTTCCACCTTCACGAAGATCCAGTTGCGCATGCGTGCATTGACGACGATGGTGGAAATTCGAGTGATTTTCATTCGAGGCCGATGCGTAACCCTGTGATGCTAACATGCCAGTGCGCTTTCGCCGGTCTGATCATTCTGAGACATCGTAACTTTGCATCGCAAAGTACCTTGTAATGGACCGGGCCGTGATGTATAATGCGCTGATGGGTTCTGTACCCGTTCAGCGAGCGAAGGCGGAGCCGCTCGAGCTCCACGCGCACGCCATGGACAATTTGCGGTTCATCCGCGAGACCATGGAGCGCGCCGCCTCATTCACGGCTGTGCCCGGCCGCGGCGGAATTCTCATGGGCGCAACCGCGCTGATGGCCGCGCTGGTAGCGGCTCGCCAGCCGAGCCTGGATGCATGGCTCGCAACTTGGCTGGTTGAAGCTGTAATTGCCGTCGGGATCGGCGCCGTTACGGCCGCCACCAAAGCGCGCGCCGCCAAGAGTTCGTTGCTCTCCGGTCCCGGCCGGAAATTCGCGCTGGGCCTGGCGCCGTCAATTTTCGTAGCTGCGCTGCTGACGGCAGTGCTCTACCGGGCGGGTCTGTACACCGTGATTCCGGGAATGTGGCTGTTACTCTACGGCACGGGCATTCTTTCGGGTGGTGCTTTTTCGGTGCCCATCGTGCCGGTTATGGGTAGTTGTTTTGTGGCCCTGGGCGCGGTCGCTATTTTCTTCCCGCTGGTGTGGGCGCACTGGTTCCTGGCTGCCGGGTTCGGCGGCCTGCACATTTTCTTCGGCGCGTTGATCGCGTCGCGGTACGGAGGCTGACATCATGGCGCGACAAAGTGCTCTCAAGCAAGAGCGCCGGCCGCCCGGTCAGACAGTTGCCGAGACTGCGCCGGCAAAGCTTGACCGGCTGATTCACGAGCGCTTGCGCCTGGGCATTCTGAGCGCCCTCGCGGCGAATGAATCTCTCACCTTCAACGAGTTGAAGAAGCTGCTAAAAACCACCGACGGCAACCTCAGCGTCCATGCTCGCAAACTCGAGGATGCGCACTACGTCTCCTGCACGAAATCCTTTGAGGGCCGGCTTCCCAAGACCGAGTACCGTTTGACCGCCGCGGGCCGCCGCGCGCGGAGGGCCGCTAGGTCACCGTCCAGGTCGATCCCGACTTGAGCAGTCGTTCGATGCTTCCCGCCCCGAGCCGCGCGGTCGCCTGGATGCTCTGCTGCTCGAGGATCTCCTCCAGACGCGGCCGGTCGGCCCGGTAGAAAACCCCGACCGGGACCGGGTAATCGGGATAGGTCATCCGGGACAGCAGGTACGCCAGGGTCGGCTCCTGGGCCGCCTCGTCGTGGACCAGGAGATCCTTCTCCGTGACCCCGTCCTCGCCGATCGTCACGACCTCGGGATGCACGCCGCGCAGGCGGATCCCTTTGCGGCGATCCTGTCCGAAGATGACCGGCTTGCCGTGCTCGAGCTGCACCATCCGCTCGGTGCGCACCTCGCGGGCGACGAAATCGTCGAAGGCGCCGTCGTTGAAGATGTTGCAGTTCTGGTAGATCTCGACGAACGCCGTGCCCTTGTGGGCGGCGGCGCGCTCGACGATCGAGGACAGGTGGTGCGTGTCGATGTCCACCGAGCGGGCCACGAAGGTGCACTCGGAGGCCAGCGCGACTCCCAGAGGATTGATCGGCTGCTCCGCCGTCCCGTACGGGCTCGATTTCGTCTTCTTGCCGAACTCGCTGGTGGGCGAGTACTGGCCCTTGGTGAGACCGTAGATCCGGTTGTTGAACAGCAGGATCTTGATGTCCAGGTTGCGCCGCATGGCGTGGATCAGATGGTTCCCGCCGATGCTCAGACCGTCGCCGTCGCCGGTGACCACCCACACCGAAAGCTCGGGGCGCGACACCTTGAGGCCCGTGGCGATCGTCGGGGCGCGGCCGTGGATGCTGTGGAAGCCGTAGGTGTTCATGTAGTAGGGGAAGCGGCTGGAGCAGCCGATCCCGGACACGAACACGATGTTTTCGCGCGCGATGCCCAGCTCGGGCATCACCTTCTGCACCTGCGCGAGGATGGCGTAGTCCCCGCACCCCGGGCACCAGCGCACGGTCTGGTCGGTCGCGAAATCGGCTCGCGTCAGCTTCGGCCCTTTGACGTCGACAGGCATGGGCTCTATCCTCGCAGGATCCCGTCGATCGCTTTCCTGATCTCCGAGACCCGGAACGGTTTCCCCTGGACCTTGTTGAGGCCGATCGCGTCCACCAGGTAACGGGCGCGAATCAGCATCCTGAGCTGCCCGAGGTTGAGCTCGGGCACCAGCACCTTGTCGAAGCGCTTCAAGATGTCCCCCAGGTCGCGCGGGAACGGATTGAGGTAGCGCAGGTGGAGCGAGGAGACCGGCAATCCCTTCGCCTGCGCCTCCTCCACCGCCGAGGTGATGGCGCCGTAGGTGCTCCCCCATCCGATCACCAGGAGCCTGCCCGACGCCGGGCCGAACACCTGCAGCGCAGGAATGTCGTCGGCGATGCGCGCGATCTTCTCGGCCCGCAGGCGCACCATCTTCTCGTGGTTCTCCGGATCGTAAGAGACGTTCCCCGTGACGTCCTCCTTCTCCAGCCCGCCGATGCGATGCTCGAGGCCCGGAGTCCCCGGGACGGCCCACGGGCGCGCCAGCGTCCGGGGATCGCGGAGGTACGGCTGGAAGCCGTCCTTCTCGGTGCGGAACTTCACGTCGAACTGCGGCAGCTGGTCCCGCTTCGGCACCCTCCACGGCTCGGCGCCGTTCCCCAGGTAGCCGTCGGACAAGAAGAAGACCGGCGTCATGTACCGGGTGGCGATGCGGAACGCCTCGATCGCCATGGTGTAGCAGTCGGCCGGCGTGGCCGGGGCGACGACCGCGACCGGACATTCGCCGTTGCGCCCGAGGATCGCCTGCATCAGGTCGGCCTGCTCGGTCTTGGTCGGCAGACCGGTCGACGGCCCGCCGCGCTGGATGTTCGCGATGACCAGCGGCAGCTCGGTCATGACCGCCAGCCCGATCGCCTCGCTCTTCAGCGCCACGCCCGGTCCGCTCGTCCCGGTCAGTCCGAGGGCGCCGCCGTAGGCGGAACCGATCGCCGCCCCGATGGCGCTGATCTCGTCTTCGGCCTGGAAGGTGGTGACCGGGTAGTTCTTGTAACGCGACAGCTCGTGCAGGATGTCGCTCGCCGGGGTGATCGGATAGGAGCCGTAGAACAGCGGCCGCTTCGCGAGCTTCGAGGCGGCCAGCATGCCGAGCGCCGTCGCCTCGTTGCCGGTGATGTTGCGGTACGTGCCGGGCGCCAGGTGGGCTGGCGCGACCCGGTAGTGGGTGTGGAAGATCTCGGTCGTCTCGCCGAACGCGTAGCCCGCCTTCAGCGCCCGCTTGTTGGCCTCGGCGATGACCGGCGTCTTGCCGAACTTCTCGTCGATCCAGCGGAGGGTGGGCTCCATCGACCGCTCGTAGAGCCAGAACATGATCCCGAGGGCGAAGAAGTTCTTCGTCAGGTCGATCTGCTTGGCGGTCATGTCGAGGCCGGCAAGGGCCCGCGCGTTGAGCGTCGAGATTGGAATCTCGAAGACCGTGTACTGCTTGAGCGAGCCGTCGGTCAGCGGGTTCGAGGCGTAGGCCGCCTTGTTGAGGTTCTGCTGGCTGAAGGCATCGCTGTTGACGATGAGCGCGCCGCCGGCCGGCAGGTCGCCGACGTTCGTCTTGAGCGCGGCCGGGTTCATCGCGATGAGGACGTCCACGGCGTCGCCCGGCGTAAAAATCTCATTCGACGAGAAATGCAGCTGGTAGCCGCTGACGCCTGGGAGGGTTCCGGCCGGGGCGCGGATTTCGGCCGGGAAGTCCGGGAACGTGGCGATGTCGTTGCCGTAGAGCGCGACGGTATTGGTGAACTGGCTGCCGGTGACCTGCATACCATCGCCGGAATCTCCGGCGAAGCGGATTACGGCGCGGTCAATTACTTCGCGCTTGGTTTTCGGCAGCGGGATATCAGTGGTAGTAGCCATTCCGGTATCAAACTCCCCCAAACGAAAAGGATAACACAAGGAAACGGCTAGGGATGCGGCGTGCGGTCCACGACAACAGCCAGAATTTCAATGAGAAGAATAAAGAAAAGTCGTGGAGAGGCGAGTCAGTGCGCAGCTTCGGCGGAGGCTTTGAGAAAGCGGTCGCGGAAACCGACGAGGACGCCGAGGATGGCGCTGGAAAAAGCGATACCACCGATTAGCGCACCGCGGGCGAAGCTGTACGTAAGAAAGGGATTGCCACCGGGTAGATCGGGATTTTGAGCCGCGTTCTGTTGCATCGCGGCGTACATAGTGTGCAGAAACGTGGGGCTTGCCAGAGAGAGCATGGCGTTGACTAAAAGGATCCCCTGGAGAGCGATGATTATGTCCAAGGCGCGAGGTTTCAAACGGATGAGACCGATTGCCAGTAGTCCAGAAATCAACGAAAAAACAGCGAAGCCGATTTTGACGCCAGGACCGGAAAGGGTCAATCCAAAGAGGAACACCGGCGTAGCGACTCTTTTGGGGAGCAGCAAGAAGAGCGGGGTAACTATCGTAGAGAAGAGCAGGAACCCAGCGACAATCAGGAGTGGCAGTGGGCAAGAGGGCTTTTTGGGAGCGACCGGGACCGGTACGGGAAAGCCGGAGGCGTCAACGGCCCACTGCGCGGGAGCCCCAGGAACCATGGCGCCGGGCGCTCCAAATGCCGCCACCACACGAGGGCGATTGAAGAGAATCAACCACCAGACGGAGATGGCGAAGGGGATGCCGAAAAAGACGAGCATAAAGAACTTCATGAAAACGAAAAAGGCAGGATCCTTTGGGGTTTGCGCGGTCTGCGGCAGGAAAGTTAGCGTAAAAAAAGTGCCGATGCAGGTCAACGCCGAGAAAAATGCCATGATGCCCGCCCAGACGAGGAGAGCGATGCGCGCCCAATTTTTTCTACGCAGAACATTAATCGCGATGATCAACTCGCCCACACAGATCGCAAAAAGAACCGCGTAAACGCCGATCACCATCGCTCGCGTTTCCGGCGGCACCGGGGACTTGCCGGGCTGATTGGGGAGATTTGGCATTATCAGAAGAACGAGCGTGACCAAACCGCAGGCCAAAACGCCGAAAGACGCGAAGATAATCGCGACGACTCCTGCAGCTGTAACCGCGGGAAGGGACTCACGCTGGGGAAGCATGAAAGATGTATATCACCGCTAAAGCCGCCGTGGAACTGGTTAGAAGGGCGAGTGGCGCGAAGTTTGGACTGCTTGAAGGAAACTGCGGCGGTAGTAGAAGAGTCCGGCGATGATGACTAAAAGAACCACAACACCGATAATGACGAACTTACGGCTTGACTTCTTTTCTGGAGACTCTGCCGGTTGACTCTCGTTGCCGCTCTGCGTCTGTTGCGCGTTCTGATCTTGATTTTTCTGGTCGTTATCGGCCATCGTTAGTTCCTTCCAAGGTAAGTCTGATAGTTGGTCTCGGCTATGCCGAGGGCGCGCGCGAGGGACAACTTCGCGACGTTGTGCTGGTAGAGCGCACTAATGTACTGATCGTGTGCCTGCTCGGCCTGAGCCTGCGCATCGGAGACTACAAGGTTGTCGGTGACTCCAGCACGAAAGCGCTGCTGCGCTTCGGAGAGAGCCTCGTTGGCAAGATCGACATTGGACTTCGCGGCATCGACGAGCTTAGCTGCGGCCTCGATATCGAGAATAGCGTCGTTCACATCCTGGTTGACCTGCTGAATCTGATCGGAGAGGCGAGCCTTCGACTGCTGCAGCTGGGAATCAGCTACCTCAATATCACCGCGAGTCTTGGCAATCTGCAGGATAGGTGCAGTGATCTCGCCTTTAGCGGAGTAAGTACCGTGAGAGTGTCCTGGGGTGTTTCCGATATCGCCGAAATCGCCGCTGACATGTCGTTCCTCTACAATCTGTGGCTCGACATGCGCCAGAAGGCTGAGAAGAAGCCTGCTCCTGTCCTGCTCCATCACGATCTCCGCGGGAGCTGCATTGAGTGGGATGACAGAGCAGTTCAGCTCGCGCAGGATCTGTGGCAGCACCATCGCGACCGCGCCGTTGTTGTAGTCGAGCACGACCTTGAAAGCTGCGCCGCGCACTGACTCGAGGTCGAGCTTCGAGATCAGGTCCTCCAGGTAGCGCTCGGTTTGCTGGTCCCGCCGCGTGATACGTCCCATCTCGTAGTGGGAGACGCGCCGGATGTCTTCGCGGAAGAACAAACCTTCGAGCTTGCGCTCGCTTCTCTTGTCGACGTCAAGTCCGTGATCGTCGAAGATGCGGACATCGGCCGAGCGGGGATCAACCGGCGAAGTCTGCACGTGAACCGCTGACACATGGTTGTGCCGCGACCAGTACCGCGAGATCGGGGCCGGCAGCACTGACAGGTCGATTACGTTCGTGCCCGACGAGATCATCCCGGACATCAGCGCACGCCCGATCATGCGGGCCGACCGCGTGTAGTCGCGCGAGAACGCGATCTCGGTTCCCTTGGTGGTCAGCGCGCCGATCGCAGCGCCGAGGCGCGACGCGAACTCAGGCGTGATCTCGATGTTGATCAGCCCGGTGAGTCCGTACGAGCTGAACAGCCCGCGCTTCCAAGAGCCCGCCCAGATGATCGATTCGTGCACGACCGCGCCCGGCTCGACCTCTTTGTTCGGCCAGATGCGAACGTTTGGGTTGACGGTTGAGCCGGCTCCGATGACCACGTCGCTGCCGATCACGCTGCCCTCTTCGAGGACGCAGCCGTTCTTGATCGTCACCGACCTGCACACCACCGAGCCTCGCAGACGCGAGTTGAGACCGATGTAGGTGTGGTCCCACGTGATGGAGTTGGAGATCTTGACCCCGGAATCGATCGTCGTGTATCCGCCGATCACAGCCGGCCCGTTCACCCACGCACCCGCGCGCACCTTGGCGCCGGCGCATATGAGAGCGGGACCGTCGATGCGCGCACCGGGGGAAACCTCCGCCTCCGGGTGGATCCACGTCGAGTCTCCGACGCGGTCGCCGGGGATCTGCACCTTGACCTTGCCTTCCAGGCAATCGAAGTTCGCCTTGACGTAGGCCGCGTGGCTGCCGACGTCTTCCCAGTAGCCGGAGGCAACCCAACCGAAGACGTGCTCGCCTTCCTTGAGCAGCTTCGGAAAGACGTCGCCCGACCAGTCCGTCACCTCGCCCGCCCGAAAGAAGTCGAACACGGCAGGGTCAAGCACGTAGATGCCGGTGTTAGCGAGGTCCGAGATCACCTCGCCCCAGCTCGGCTTTTCGATGAAGCGCTGGACAGCGCCGCCTTCATCCACCACCACCACGCCGTACTCCAGCGGGTTGGGCACCGGCTTCAAAACGATGGTGGCGATCGCGCGGCGCTCACGATGGAAGCGCACGGCGGCTGCCAGGTCGATGTCGGTCAGGGAGTCGCCTGAGATGACGACGAAGGGCTCGGTCAGCTGCTGGCGGGCGAGCATCACGGAGCCTGCCGTGCCCAGCGGCGAGTCCTCGACCGAGTAGGTGAGCGCGACGCCCTGCTCGGATCCGTCGCCGAAATAGTTGCGGATCGAAGCGCCCATGTACTGCACGGTGGCGACCACGTCGCGCATCTGGTGGCGACGCAGGTGAAGCAGGATGTGCTCCATGATCGGGCGCCCCGCGACGGGGACCAGAGGCTTGGGTTGGCGGCTGGTGAGCGGCCGGAGACGCGACCCCTCCCCTCCCGCCATCACAACCGCCTTCATCTCGGTACCGCATAACATCGTAGGTCTTGGCAGACGAACTAAACGAACTCGCTCACGACCTGCTGTGGACCTGGCAGCCTCGAATCGAAAATCTCTTTCGCACCATCGAGCCCGAGGTGTGGGAGTCGACTCGCCAGAACCCCGTCCTGATGCTCTCGCGGCTCGGAGAGGAGGCGGTCGCCCGCGCGTGCGAGCGCGAGGACGTTCGCGCCGCGCTCGAGGATGCCCGAGCGGCGCGCAGCGAGTACTACGACCGCAAGCCGCGGTTCATGGACGCACAGGCGCCTCTCGTCGTCGCCTACTTCTCGCTCGAGTTCGGCCTCGCGGAATGCCTGCCGATCTACTCAGGCGGTCTTGGAGTCCTGGCCGGCGACCACCTGAAGGCGACAAGCGACCTGGGCCTGCCGTTGATTGCGGTCGGGCTTTTGTACAGGCAGGGTTTCGGGCGGCAGGAGATCGACGGTGGCGGCCGCCAGGTCGAGGTCTATTCGGAGAATCGGGGACTCGACCTGCCGGTGCGAAAGGTCGAAGGCGTCGAGGTCGAGGCGCCGATCGGGACCCGAACGGTGAGGATCGGCGTCTGGCGCGCGCAGGTCGGCCGCGTGCCGCTTTACCTGCTCGATACCGATCTGGAGTCCAACCCGCCGGACCTCCGTTCGATCACGGACCGCCTCTATGTGCCCGAGCCCGACCGCCGGCTGCGCCAGGAGATAGTGCTCGGCATTGGTGGAGTTCGCGCGCTGCGCGCGCTCGGTGTGACCGCAGGCGTCTTTCACCTCAACGAAGGCCACAGCTTTCTGTGCGCGGTCGAGAGGATCCGCGAGCTGCGTGCGTCGCGGCAGATGACGCTGGAAGAGGCCCGGCTCGTCGCGAGGGCGGGAATCGTGTTCACCACCCACACGCCGGTTGCCGCCGGGAGCGACTACTTCGAGCCCGGGTTGGTCTGGGATCTCCTCGGCCCGTACCTGGCTGAGGTCGGACTCTCGTTTGACCGCTTCATGGACCTCGGCCGACAGAAACCTGGAGACCCGCGCGAGCGCCTGTGCACCACTTACGCCGCGCTTCGCCTCGCCGACCAGTCTGTTGGGGTGAGCCGCCTGCACGGCGCCGTGTCGCGACGCCTGTGGAAGGACGCGTGGCGCAACCTACCCGAAACACAGGTCCCCATCGGCTCGGTCACGAACGGCGTGCACATGCCGACGTGGATCGCGCCAGAGATCGCCGCCCTTCTGCGCCGCTACGTCGGCCCGGACTGGTGGGACCTCGACGGCAGGGATGGCCGGTGGCAGGCGGTGATGGAGATACCGGCAAACGACCTGTGGTCG
>Ga0137418_10007420_pt1 | contig 10077 bp, 7 predicted proteins | sample CZODoug3_1_2_16f_FD_122242 | JGI IMG/M metagenome (GOLD analysis project Ga0137418, IMG submission 122242) | Vadose zone soil fungal communities from Angelo Coast Range Reserve, California, USA - CZODoug3_1_2_16fungal (Hybrid Assembly) | ecosystem: Environmental > Terrestrial > Soil > Vadose... | reverse complement strand
CGGGGCTATGCCATCGAAACTGAGTTGCGTGAGAATCGAGACCGCTTGAGCCAGCTCGCCATGGAGATTGATCGAGCGCATGCCCGGCGTCGCCACAACGATGAACGTTGCGCAGAGCTTGTGGTACGTTCCGCCTCGGCCGAAGCGGAGCTGGCGCAAGCCCGTCATCGCCTGACATCGCTTGAGGCCGAACGCGATTCGAATCGTCAGGTGCTGGAATCCGCAGCCGCAGATCTGGCTGCCGCTCAGCACGAGCTTGCGTTGTCGCAGCAGGAAGCTGCGGCAGCGACGACGGCGCTGGCGGAACTTGAACGTCAGCAGGAAGAATCTCGCGTTGCCATCTTTGACGCCGTTTCATCGGTTTCGCGACATCGCAACCAGCTTGCTCAGGCGGAAGAGCGCTACGCGGGTGCAGACCGCGAAGCCTCCCGCCTGCAAACCGAAATCACGAACGCCAATCTGCAGGTGGAAGCCTTTGGCGGGCAGCGCGGACAACTCGCCCTTGAGTTCGAAACGGTTACGCAGCGCGTCGCCGGAATCACCGAAGAAATCGGCCAACTTCGACACCTCATGCAGAGCAAGCGTGTCGAAGAAACCAAAGCCAAAGCTAACCTGGACGGGCTTCGCGCCGAATTCGCTACCGCTCTGGGCAAGAAAGGATCTCTGGAGGCGGTGATCGCTGAGCACGGCTATTCCACGGAGTCGGTTCGCCGTCTTTTCCAGTCAGGCGTGATGCAGAGCGGTCTAGCACCCGTCGGCGTGCTTGCAGATTTCCTTGAAGTCGAACCGCGCTACGAGCGCGTGGTTGAAGATTTTCTGCGCGACGAGTTGAACTACATTGTGGTCAAGTCCTGGGACGCTGCCGACGAAGGCCTTCGTCTGTTGCGCAGCGACGTTGATGGCCGCGCCACCTTCCTGGTGCACCCGGAGGATTCGCAGGCCAAATTCTCTTTCATCGTCGATGAAGCGGCTCATTGCGCGCCGCCGGAGCAAACTGGATGACCGACTGGAACGAAACTCCGTGAGGAACTTCCGCCACGACATCGGGCGTGATGTTCGTGACGGTCTTGGACGTCGTGGTGTCAATAAGCGGTGCCTCGCCACTAACTTCCACCACGGTGCCGGCCGTGCCCACTTTCAGTTCCAGATCAAGCGTAGGTAGATGACCCACTGCGATATTGATACCGTCGCGCTTCACCTGCGTGAAGCCGGGCGCTGTGACCATCAGTGTGTAAGTGCCCGGAGGCAGGTTGATAAAGTGGTAGTAGCCGCTACCATCGGTTGCCTGCGTCTTGGAACCGACCAGGGCTGCGCCCTTCAATTCGACCACCGCTTTGGCAACCACAGCGCCGCTGGGGTCTTTCACGGTTCCCTGCAGTCCGCCAGTTGTCTCTTGCGCGAAGGAAGCGAAGGCCAGAATAGCAACTACGAAGAGGCACAAAATGGAAATCGAGCCGCCGAGCTTGCCTAACCTGGCACAGCTTCGGGGCGAAAAACTTCTCATGTCCAGCATGCGTGCACCTTCCTCCAGTTTTCTTGTACTTCTGCAGCCCCCCCACAAAAACAATCCACCTCTGTGAAACGCGTCGAATGTCCTCTCTACGGGGCGCTCTACAGCCCCTCAACAAACAAGACTCGAAGAGCAAACCGCCCGTGATCCGCACGAGAACATCAGCCGGGTGAGCGCGCCCTGCCAGGAAGGATGCAATGGACAGTCCATAACATTCGTGCCGAACAAACGCTTCTCGCTGCAGGACCTTGCTAACAACCCAAACTGGACCTACATTTTGTCAACCACACGCTCGGCTCCGGAATCTGGGAACAAGCTTCGGGAAATGGGAGTGACGATGCGCAATCCAGCTGAGCGAAGACCGGTCGATTGTTATGTTAGTTAGGCAGGCGCGACGGCGTTCTAATGAGACTCAACAAAAGAGAGTGGCCGCTTCAGACAAGAAGACCACCAACCCCAAGCAGGGTTGGTGGCCGAACCACTGATCGCCTGACTGCTTCTTAGAACAGGAGTCTCATCCCGAACTCGATCTGCCTCTGGGACCCCTGCGAGTACACCCCGGTGCCATTGCCGACTCGGAAAGCTTCGAGTCCCGCCCGATCGGTGCCGTTGAGCGAACCTGAGCTACCGTCGAGAAGATTACTCATTGTGTTGGGGGGCAGATTGAAGTTGCTGAAATTGCCCACGTTGTAGAAGCCCACACTCGGCTCCACCGTGAAGCGCTCCTTAAAGATGTGTCGCCAAGTCAGCTTCAGGTCAACGCTGCGAAGCCAGCTGAAGTTCACGGCCCCCGTCACTGGCGCCGGCAAGGGCTGCGCCACTCCACCGATTGCCTGGAGCTGGTTTAGCGTGAACAGACTGTTGTCGATCAGCACTTGGCCAGCAGGCGTAACCTGTCCGGCGACGTTGGTGTTGTACTTGTTGATTGTGCCGGCTAATTGATTCGCGGAAATGCCACGGTCAAACTGCCCAAAATGGGTTCCGGGAATTGCGTCCTGAATCGTTCCATCACCAGTGAAGTCGGTGCGGAAGATCTCGCCATTTCCCAGTCCACTGGCAGGAGCCACCAAGGACCCCGACAGCGGGCTGTAGAAGTGTGCGATCGTGCTCACTCGAAATCCGAATGGCACATCCAGGTACCCACCAAACGACAACTGATGGGTCCGGTCTAGAAGGCCAGGCCCAAAGAACTTGTTCACTTTATTGTTATCCGCGGCTTGGATGACGAAATCCTGGTCGTTATCCACGCTTGTACCGTTGATGTTGGTGCCGCCCGAGTTCTCGTAACGCGAGAAGCTGTAGGCGATCTGGAAGTTCGCTGCTTTGATGCCGCGTACCGGGTTGACAGTGTTTTGCGATAACTTCAACTGCAACGCGTTGTAGACCGCCCGACCGATAGGAAGCAAGAAGAATCCCTGTCCAACGTTGGGATTGATCCCTCCAAAAGCGCACGGATGGCCTAGGGTTGATCCAGCCGGCGCATTGGGCGTGGGATCGGGTGCGTTCGTCGCACAGGCACCGCCAAAATCGAGTGATGAGGTTAGACCGAAATTGGCAAAATCTACCATGCTGACGGGCAGTGCATTGCCTTGGCCATCGGTTCCGTCCAGCGCCGCGCACCTGTGGCCGTTGATGGCATCATCGATGCTCGAAGCTCCGCACGCGCCGAGTGTTGAGCTAATTGCCGCTGCCCCTACGTTCTTATCGAAGAGGCTGGTATCGCCGACGCGGTTCACGTCTACACCCGCCAGCGTGTGCGTCGTTACGTTACGGAGGTAGTCGGCGGACAGCACCATTCCATGGCGGATCTCGCGTTGGATGCCGATATTCATCTGCACCGAGCGTGGGCTCTGGTACTTGGGTCCGAACAGCGCCACCGGAAGGCTCACGTTCCCGGCCAGGAAGTTCCCGACAAAGTTCGGGTTGGGAGCCTGGAGGTCGAGTGGGTTGAGCGATTGGTACTGCTGCTGGAAGGCGATCAGGCCAGGAGCGGCGTTACCGATCGCGACATTCTCACCGCAGAATTGTTGATCGATCTGCAGCGTCTGCCCGCCATTGATGGGAATAGGTTGCGCTTGGCCCTGAGTGTTACAGGCGTCAATCACCTGATTGAAGGCGCCGGTGCGCAGACGCAGCGGTCGATCAAACAGGACGTTGTTGTAGATCACGTTCTCGTAGAACAGCCCGATACCGCCACGAATCACAGTCTTGCCGTTGCTCTTCGGATCCCAGGCAAAACCAATCTGTGGAGCAAAATTCTTGTTGGCCTGTCGTACTGGATCTCCATACCCGGGATAGGCGGCGTTGATTTCGGGGATGGCGGGCAGGTCACTGTCGGTACGCCCCGTGTCGCGGTCCCAGCGCAAGCCGGCATTTACCGTGAAATTGGGCTTCACCTTCCAGGAGTCCCCGACATAAAGACCGACCCGGTTGTCCGGCCCCAACCCGCCCGCAGGAAAACCTAGCGCCGGTTCGAGGGTATTGAACCCCAGCCCGTTGCCCACGGTAAGCCGTTCCACAGGGAAATTCAGTGGATTGGAAGCTCCCCCGGGCCCGAACGGATCGGTATTGGCAAAAGCGATCTGAGCGGCACCCGACTTGTCGCGAATGCGAGGCGCCAACTGATAAAAACTAGCAAATCCGCCCCCTTGCACGTGGTTATAAGAGACTCCATAGCGAATCAGGTGGCGGCCCAGTACACGGCTGCCGTCATACTTGATCTGGTGGTTGGACTGCGGTGTCGCCTGCGGTGCGAGATGGTTAGGACCAGCGAAAAATGTGGTGCCAATCTTCAGATCCAGCCCTGTGCAGCATAGGGGCAGACTATTGTTCCCTAAAGTCGCGTCGACTATACCATTCTGAAATTTCAAATACGAAAAGCGAAAACTGTGGGAGAAAGAACCGGTCGCCATGTCCAATCCCACAACGTGCTGACGGGTGTAGTCCTTATTGTCATACACTTCGTAACCTAAACCGAAAGTTGCGGCCAGCAGGTTTTCGAAATACGAGTAACGATAAAAAGCTTTCGCACCCTGGCTAAAGTTGTAATCCATCCGGCCAAGCAGGTTGTTCTCGCGGAAGGGCTGGCTAAAACCGCCGGAGAAGTTACTCAGGGGAGCGGACACCTGTACCGCCGCGAACGCGTCCTGCTTGGTCCGCTCACCATCCAGGAAGAAGAAAAGCTTGTCCTTGACGATGGGTCCACCCAATTTGCCGCCGAACTGATGTCGCTGCAGATAGTAGTCGTGGCCTCCGGGCGAGGCGGCCGCGAAGGTGTGGTCGCGAACGAAGTAGAAGCCCTCCCCGTGCAACGCATTTGTTCCCGACTTGGTGGTGACATTTACCGAACCCGAAGAAGTCAGATCATTGGAGAGATCCAGCGAGGACTGACTCAGCTGAAATTCGTCAATCGCGCTGGCGGGAATGTCTGCCGTTGTCGTGCCCACCGTCTCGTCGCTGACGTCGACGCCGTCCACGTTGATACGCGCCGTCCGCCCAAATCGCCCGCCGAACGAAATTGAGGAATAGCCCGCTTTCGTGGGGTCGAAATTTTGTCCGTCCTGAATCTGTACACCCGGTTCCAACTGAGCGAGGTCGAGGAAGTTGCGCCCGTTGACTGGCAAGTTCTCGATCTGTTGCGAAGTTAGGACCCCTTGGACGATGGCCTGCTCCGTATTGACTTGCATGGAAGAACCCTGCACTTCGATCGTCGTTGACTCCTGGCCGAGAGTCATCTTGGTGTTTAACGTGGCAATGTTGCCGACTTGCGTAGAAACTGTGGTATCCACCTTGTTAAATCCTTTGGCCGAAACCTGCACCTTGTAGGTGCCAGGAGCAATCGCACCGGAGTTGTACGAGCCCGAAGAATTCGAGGTCAGTTCAATATTCTGTCCAGTGGCAACGTTCGTAATGGCAATCTTGGCCCCGCTGACCACGGCTCCGGACGGATCGGTCACTGTGCCTACGATGCTGCTAGTACTAACCGTGGTCTGTGCCAGCATGACTAAAGGCAACATCAAAACAACAGCTAACCCCAAAGGCCATTGCTGTATCAGGGGGCAAGAAACTTGTGCTCTCAGCATTTGTCTACCTCTCTCCCAAAGAAGTTTGCGTAAAGAGTCATCTCAACAAAACATTCTGTTGCTGTGATATGAGCCTTGAAATGCCGTGCTGCTCAAGCGTTTGCGTCTGCACGACGACTCGTCGTCCTCGCACTGATTTGTTGATTCACGCCCGAACCGGCCAAGCTCTTGGGAACGAACCGTGCAATGGACAGTCCATAACAATGTCTTCTCACAACGGCGTATCACTGCATCGGCTTACACGGACCGCAGGGATGCTTCACATTTTGTTTATCGCCAGACACCACTACACAATCTGGGAGAGGACTCCGAGAATCCGGAGCCAAGAACCGGTAGGCATCAAGAAAAAGCCACCGATCCCTAAGATCGCAAATATCACCGTGAGAACAACGCTAAATCGCAGCGCGAAGTAGGGGAATCGTTGATTCGAAAACATTTGCACACCTTCCTCTGAAATTTTCACGCCTCGGAATCTGCCCTGTATGGGCAGATCTGGGGAAGATAAAGGCTTTTGGCAGGGTGAAGTTACAGGGCTACTTCGACGCCTCGACTCTACGGTGACAAACTTAAAAGCAATCAACACTCCATAACACTGCTAATTTACACAACATGTTGATTGTGCATACCTTAGATATAGAAAGAGGGTGGTTAAGGCGCCATGCCGGGAAGGAGTCAGCCTACAGAATTCCATACATCGGATATACAAAACAAAAAGTCTGGGGACGCTTTGCTTCAAAACAAACCGGCTTGAACCCTACTCGCTGGGTCGAGACGAGTAGTACCCCGTGCGGTGGCGCACCCGAAAATCCGCGACGTCGGTGACCCCGTGAAGGGTTACCTGAATCCGCCGGAACTCTGTGTCGGAAAAGCGTTGGGAGGGATAGTAGGCCAGTAGATATTGCGTGCGCAGTTCATCACTGATCTGGCGAAAGGCGCCGTCGAGCTGTGGAAGGGAGTTGGCGTAGTAGTACTTGCCGCCGGTATCTTCGGAGAGCTGGATGAGCGCATGCTCTCCGCCGGTGTCGCGTCCGGCGCTTGCTTCCACGGGAACGACAATAATACTGTAGACGATGGCTTCTGCTTCCTGCGCGCTGCGCACCGCGTCGCGATAGTCGTATTTGCTGACCGTGTCTCCGCCGTCGGTGATCACAACCATCACCTTCCGGCCGCGCCTGCGATCGAGCGCCTGCGACCCAAGACAGATCGCGTCATATAAGGCGGTGGCCGCACCATTGTGGATGCGATCAATCCCGCGATCGATGGTCTTCACGTCGGCCGTGAACGGGACGACTTCGTCCACAATCTCGCTGAACTGAAAGACCGAGAGCGCGTCGATCGGTCGAAGGATCGTGTGGGCGAAGTGGCGCGCCGAAGCAAGTTCCAGCGGCAGATCTTTTTTCGTGCTGAGGCTGGTGTCAACCTCCAGGATGATCGACAGCGGCAAGGCCGATTCCTTGTCGAAGACGGAAATCTTCTGCTCCTTGCCGTCTTCGATCAAATGGAAATTTTCTTTGTTCAAACTGCCCACCGGCGCCCCGTGCTGGTCGGTCACCGTGACGAAGTTCGACACGGTGCGCGGCGTTATTGTAGATGCGGGCGCCTGCGCATACCCTATCGAGACTAGTGCGCAGAGCAGGGCAATACTCAGCAGGGCTTCCTTGGGGCCTCTCATCGTACTCTCCCTTGTGTTTAAACCAGTTCTCCTGGCTTCGTCGCATGTTGGTTTCGGTATCTGTCGATCTCGGACGTCGTTATCAACGACGCCTCGCCCGCTACGACAGCTCGTCGCGGTGTTGGTGAGCGATCACTCTTGTGGCGGCAGCCCTGTAACACGAGCGGGCGTCGATGGTGCCTCATTGTGGGATCGAGCACAATCCGGCAAAAGTTCCCGAACATTTGCCAATGGATCGGGGCTGCAGGAGGCGCTTCGTCGGGGTTACCGATTGCCCGGTCGCTTCGAATCCGTTTAGATGAGGACTACGCGGTTTGGAAGAGCAGTCCGGTCGCCCGGAGGAAGACTTGATGTCGAAGACTTCGTTTGCGGTTGCCGGTGCGAGTTGCCTTGCCTTAGCGCTGGCGCTGGGGCTCGTGTCGGAGGCCGCCGAGAACGCCACATCGGTCTGGGAAGGGGTCTATACCAAGGAGCAGGCGGCGCGGGGCAAGACGCGTTACTTTGCAGCTTGCGCGGTTTGCCATGGCCCTGCGTTGCAGGGCGATAGCGACAGTCCGGAGCTTGCGGGAAAATCTTTTATGAAGCGCTGGGGCGATCAATCGGTCGGCACCTTGTTCGCGTTTGCATCTAGTCAAATGCCGGTCGGCCGCCCGGGCAGCCTCGGCGTGCAGGGCTATGCCGACGTCATCGCTCATATCCTTGCGACCAACGGCTTTCCCGACGGTCAACGGGAGCTGCCGCCGAACGCGCAAGCTCTCGAGCGCATCATCATTGAAGGCAAGAAGTGAGCTGGTATTAAGCCGGCCGTGGTCGCCCAACCTCGCCCAGGGCGCATTCCAATAGAGCCCGATCCCAGCGACCGAGGTCGGCCGCCGCTTCATACGTGCTTCGTAGGAATTCCATCAGCGCGCCCTCGGGGTCCGGCGCGGTGCGCACCGCATCGTAGGGCAGGATGAATTCGCCCAAGTCCTTGGAAAAGAAGGCCCGGGCCGGGCGCACCACGGCAGAAGCAAAGCCCTCGGGCGCCGGGTAGGCATAGGAATAGAACGCCGCATCGGCCACCGGCCCGCCGCCGCCAGGCCAGAATCCGGCGCTCGATACCTCATGCGAATAAGCTTCGCGGGCGACGGCGTCCGGCAGGTGCGGCACGCCGCCCGGATGAGGCGGCGCCTTTCTGCCGGAAAAGCGCGTCACCGCCAGATCAAAACTGCCCCAGAAAAAATGCACCGGGCTCACTTTGCCGAGGAAGCCAGTGCGGAAATGCGCAAGCACGTTGTGGGCCGAGAGCAAGACGCGCCAGAAACGGTTGGCATAGTCGCGGTCGTAGGCGGCGTGGGCGAAGTCTTGATCGAATGGGATGCAATCAGCGATCTCGCACGGCATTGTCGAGATGGGTATTTCGATATTGAGTTCGGCAAGCGCCGCGAGCACCTCGCTGAAGAACTCCGCAACCGGCTTTGGCGCGAGCATGAGTTGACGGACGTGCCCGTCGCTGGTTCGCACCCACAGCACATGGTCGACAAAGTCGAAATCGAGCTCGAAGGAGCGGGCGGCATACGGGATCGGCGATGTCGTCAGGCCGCGCGCCGTCAGGTACAGCGCCACGTGCCAGGAATGGTTGAGCCACGGCGTCTGCGCCAGGCGTATCTTGCCGACGACCTGCGTCCACAGGTGCAGCGTCTCGCAGGTCTCCTTCCAAGCCGCATAGGGCAACTCAGGCCACCGATCGATCTCCGGAGTTGACGGCATTGCTGTCTCCTTGCGCCGCGTCTCCGATTGCTCCCGCAGCGGTTCCGATGGAAGCTCCTCGCGGGCCGAACATCGCCCGCTTCCGTCATCCCGTGACATCGGTCTCGGGTCGATCCTTGCCGGCCGAAAGTTCGTCGTGCCAACGCCCGTGTTCGTCTTCGTACAGTGCTCGACCGCTCGGCGAGACCAAAATCCCAGGGACTTCGTTCAAAATCTGCTGCAAATTTGAAGATTTGAATGCTATATTCTGGCCTTCAGAAGGCAGGGGGCACGACGGTCATGGCGCGCCGAATCTTGTTCGCATTCTCCGTGGCGGCGCTGTTCGTTGCTTCTGATGCATTCGCCAAGGGTCCCTTTCGGCACGATCAAGGTGGGCAACTGGACCGGCGGCGCTTACACGAACGATACCACTGGCGCCTTTTCGCATTGCCCACCCCTCTTGGCAGCTCCGGCCGGCGGAAGCTTTCCCAATCGACCTGACTTTCGATGGCCAAGCTCAATTTCACGTTTTTGGGAGCGCGTTGACGAACAATCAAGTTCTCGTCCCGATGCCAATTAACTCTACTCTCTTTGGCTCAATTTCGGAAATCAACAACAATGACGGCCTTTGCGAAGGGGCAGCTTTTTCAATTTAAACTGGACTCCACTTCCCAACTTATTCCGATGCTCGCTAATTGCGTCGCCTCGATCAAGGCAAACGGGTTCGCTCGTGCCGGTGATTTCAGCGTGAAGCCGCTCCCAAACCCGCTACTGCGGCAGCGCCTCCCCCGAATCCCGCTGTTGGTGGCAGCCTCAAGGTAGATTCGGGGCCGCCAACCTCCCCCGAACTACAGATCGAAGCGATCGAGATCGATTTCGAGCCGCTGCCATTCGTCGTCGATCCGATTGAAAGCCTGCGTCCCGGCAGCGCGAACGCGCGCACGCAGGGCAACGTCTGGATACGCCCCGCGGCACCGCCGCCGCCGCCCGCTCCTGCCGCCGGTGCCACAGGCGCTGCCCCGGCGGCCGCCGGCCGCGGTGGACGTGGCGCCGCCGCCGGCGCGCCCGCGCCGCCGCAAATCGCC
>Ga0137418_10007418_pt1 | contig 10077 bp, 8 predicted proteins | sample CZODoug3_1_2_16f_FD_122242 | JGI IMG/M metagenome (GOLD analysis project Ga0137418, IMG submission 122242) | Vadose zone soil fungal communities from Angelo Coast Range Reserve, California, USA - CZODoug3_1_2_16fungal (Hybrid Assembly) | ecosystem: Environmental > Terrestrial > Soil > Vadose... | reverse complement strand
ATTTCGGCTCGTTCCTTCTCACAACCCGATCACTTTCAAGACCGCTTCCTTCGTCGGTTCCACTACCAGCGGTTCATATCCGGCCGCCTTGATCGCGGTATCCGGGTCGTTCAATCCGTGGCCGGTCATCGTGGCGGCAACCAGGCTGCCGGTAGCCGAGGTGGTGCGCAGCCATTGGCGACTCTTTGGGCGCAGTTACTACCAACGCCACGATTACGAAGGACTGGAGTTGCAGGCGGCCACGGAAATGGCGAACATCGAGGAACATTTTCCTGCGAGAGACCAGCAGGTCTTTGCCGAAAACCAGGCGACTCCAGCGGCCTACCTGGCGAGCAAGCCCGAGCAATTCGCTTACATCCACTTCGTGGCGCACGGTACCGCCAGCCGGTTGAGTCCGTTGGATTCCGCAATCGTACTGTCACGGACCCACCCCGAGGATGATTCTTTCCGTCTGTACGCCCGAGACATCATTCGGCGGCCGCTGCGCGCTGACTTGGTCACGATCTCCGCCTGCTACGGTGCCGGCTCGCGCGCCTATTCCGGAGAAGGGCTGGTCGGATTGTCCTGGGCATTCCTGCGTGCCGGTGCCCATAATGTGATCGGCGCACTGTGGGATGTGAGCGACGCTTCGACTCCGCAACTCATGGACCGCATGTACGCGGAAATCCGAAAGGGCAAGCGCCCAGAAGAGGCGTTGCGGCTCGCGAAGCTGTCCATGCTGCATTCTGACAACGCGTTCCGCCGGCCGTTCTACTGGGCCCCGTTTCAGTTCTATACCGGGTCATGATCCGCTAGCAGCTCACCAGCGAGCCCACAAACCGGCCAATGGTGACTGCCGTGCCGGGCTACTGTGTAAGCTGAAATCTCCGCTTCAGCGGCAGATTGTCGGACGACCCGCCGACCCAAATCGTGAAGTCCCCAGGCTGGGCCGCCCAATCCTTGTTCTCGACGTCGTAGTAGGAAAACGCGCGACGATCGAGAGTCAGGGAGACATGTTTGCTCTCGCCTGGCTTCAAATCCACCTTTGCGAAGCCCTTCAATTCCCTGACTGGTCGGGGGACGCTGGTGTGTGCGTCACCCACATACAACTCCGCCACTTCGGCCCCCTCGACTCTGCCGGCGTTGACCACATCAAAGGCAACCGTGACGGGTTCGTTCAGATTCCCGGACTGCGGCACAATCGAGAGGTTGCTGTAGACAAAGGTCGTGTAGGAGAGCCCATATCCGAAAGGAAACTACGGCTGGACGCCGGCTTTGTCGTAATGACGGTAACCGACGAAAACACCTTCGCTGTAGGTAACTTTTTTGCTCTCGGCGGGATCAGCGTAATAGCTCCTGGAAACGGCGTTCTCTTCGAAACGCCGGTCAAAACTCACGGGCAACTTGCCGGACGGGTTTGTGTCGCCAAAAAGCAGCTGCGCAAGAGCTGTACCGCCTTCCTGTCCTGCGTACCAGGATTCGAGCAAAGCAGGCACGCGATCGACCCATGCGTTCATGTCTACTCCACCGCCCGAAGTGATGACCACAATCACATTCTTGTTCGCAGCCAAGGCTGCCTGGATCAGCACGTCCTGCCCGGGCGGCAAGCGGAAGGTGCGGTCCGCGCCCTCGCTCTCGCTGGAGGGATCAAACCCGACTGCAACCACGACCGCATCCGCCTCACCTGCAATCGTCGCAACATCCGGAGACACCACCGTTGCCTGATTCACGATTCCAAGCCGTACGTTCGGATCGCCAAACAAGCGGCGCAGTTCCAGGCGAATTTTATGGGGCCCGGCCGGAAGGTCGAGGAGCGCGTAGTTGACCAGAGCGGTCGCGCGATTCCAGTTGTCCACTGCCAACTTGTCGTCCACGAACAACCGGTACGCACCGTCCTCGCCCGGTCCCTGCACGAATGCCTCGTACTTGCCCGCGTCCCTGGCGAGGTAATATCCGTTCCACCGAGCCGAGCGGAAGCGCCCAGGAATGCTGTAGAACGATGGCCACTCAAACCCAAAGTTCACATGTTCATCGATGCCGTTCTCGGCTGAATTGCCGCTCAGATCGTTCGACAAGAAATGCTCGTATTTCAGTCCTGGCTTGGCAGTGCCCGAGATTTCGGTGATGAAGTCTGTACGGTCTGCCATCTCGGAGAGCGTCGGAATCCCGGGCGCATAGGTGACCCTCACGGCACCGCCTGCATAGTTGGCCAGCCCTTCAAGAAAGCTGACGGCATGAAACGGACGTACACCCGCACTTCCACCGCCCACGGGCTGTCCTGGATAGGCGTCCGGGCCAAGGACCGCCAGCTTTTTCACCTTCAACTTATCCAGCGGCAGCAGGCCGCCGTTATTTTTCAGCAGCACCATGCTCGACCGAGCGGCCTCGAGCGCCACCTCCCTGCCTCGGACGTTGTACACGGGAATCGAGGGGTCGGCCTGTTCGTGGTCAAGCCAGCCGAATTGCACGGCACGGCGCAGGATTCGCCGAACGTGATCGTCAATCGTCGCTGCGCTCACTCTTCCCTGTTTCATGGCTGGCAGCAACGTAGCCCGGTTCATGTGATCCCCGGCTGGCATTTCGAGATCAAGCCCGCCGTTCACCGCGGCAACTCCGTCGTAGGTGGAATCCCAATCCGACATAATGATGCCGTCAAATGCCCACTGCTTTTTGGCGACTTCATTGTTGAAGTAGCCGTTCTGCGACATGTGCTCGCCATTGGTGAGGTTGTAGGAATCCATGATCGCGCACACGTGAGCTTGCGGCACCGCGGCCTCGAAGGTCGGCAGATAAATCTCACGCGCGGTGCGTTCGTCGATCCGCGAGTCGACATTGTGGCGATCGTATTCCTGATTGTTCCCCATGAAGTGCTTGATCGTGGCGCAGACTCTCATCGACTGGACGCCCTCGACATAGGCAACCGCGGTGCGCGACGCGAGGAAGGGATCTTCTCCGAAGTATTCGAAATCGCGCCCTCCCATCGGTGCTCGGTGGATGTTGACGCCTGGCCCCAAAAGAATGTGGACGCCGCGGGCGCGGGCATCGTCACCGAGCACAGCGCCGGCGCGTCGCACAAGTTCGGGGTCCCAGGTGGCTGCCAGTGCGATCCCTCCAGCCAAAGCGGTAGGACCGCCTTGTGGTGATGCATCGACCTCCTCCACGGGGATGAATTGCTTCTGTACCCCGTCCGGTGGCTCATTTTGCATGTACCGGGTTGATAAGATTCAGGGTCAGCGCGGAATCGCAATCCGCCATTGAGATGTCCGCGCACCCGTCGAGCACCCAATCGGCACCTGCCGCCCGAAGCTCGGATGGCACCCAGGTTGTCTGAAGCGCAATCACCCGGGCCCCTGCGGCTTTGCCCGCGCGAATACCGGCGGGAACGTCCTCGACGACAACGCACTCCGCCGGGGGAAATCCCAGGAGGGCAGCGCCCTTGAGGTAGGGTTCGGGATGCGGCTTGCCATTGCTGACATCGCTGGAGGTGACCAGGGCCCCGGGAATGGTCAGTCCGGCAGCGCGCAGGCGGACCTCGGCCAGTGGACGCGTCGAGGAGGTCACGATGGTCCAACGTCCCGGAGGCAGGCTGGCAAGAAGTTCTCGGGCACCGGGAAGCGGGACAACGCCTTGCAAGTCTTCCATCTCAGCTCGCTCCACGATCCGGTTTTCGGCGTCGTGGTCGGCGTCGGGCAGATACTCCCGCACCGTGGTCAGGCTGGGACGCCCATGTGCCCTCGCCACAACTTCTTGCGGGTTGAAATGGTGGGCAATCGCCCATTTTCGCCACACACGAGCAACCGCCGGTGTGGAGTCAATGAGCACTCCATCCATATCAAACAGGAGTGCGCTACATCGGATTTGAGTCATGCTTCAAGAATAGCTTCCTAAATTCCGAGCCGACAAACTGTAGCACGTCGTGCGCGGCTTTTCTGTAACATGGTGGCTCAGCACGGCCGTATACAGCACCTGGCGCCTCCATGATCGAGCGATTTGACTTCTCAGATCTCCGCGAACTGTTTGCCAAAGCCAACGAGCAAAAATCCGGCGACCAGTTGGCCGGAATCGCCGCGCGATCAGAACGGGAGCGAGTCGCGGCGAAACGCAAGCTGGCCGACTTGACGCTGGAGGAAATTGTCCGCCGCCCTCTGATTGATCCTTCCGAGGACGATGTCACCCGTCTCATCCTGGAAACGTTCGATCCGCAGCTTTTTCGCTCCCTCGGGAGCATGACGGTCGGAGAATTTCGGGAATTTCTTCTCGACGACGGAACAACCGGCACTCAACTGCAGCAACTGCAGGAGGCCATCATCCCGGAAATCGCCGCCGCCGTCGCCAAGCTAATGAGCAACAAAGATCTGGTTCTTGCAGCCGCCAAGATCCGCAACGTCACACGCTGCCGCAACACCATGGGAGAGCGTGGCGTGTTGGGCATCCGGGTGCAGCCGAATCACCCCGCCGACGACATCGGTGGAATCCTTCTGGCTGCGTTCGAAGGGCTGCTCTACGGCTGTGGAGATGCGGTCATCGGCGTCAATCCGGCCACCGATTCGATCGACACCGTCAGTTCGATACTCTCGGCGTTGCAACGCTTGATCGACGCCTACGAGATCCCTACGCAAAGCTGCTGTCTGGCTCATATCACCACTCAACTGGCGGCGCTCCAGCGCGGGGCGCCGGTGGACCTTCTTTTTCAATCGGTGGCGGGCACCGAAGCCGCCAACCACAGCTTCGGAATCACCTTGAGCCTGCTGCGCGAGGGCCGAGAGCAGGTTCTCGCGCATCACCGCCAACGGGATGCGGGCTGGGTGGGAGATCAGGTGATGTACTTCGAAACCGGTCAGGGCAGCGCTCTGTCGGCCGACGCGCATCACGGAGTCGATCAGTTGACCCTCGAAGCACGAGCCTATGGAGTCGCACGCGCTTTCGAACCCTTTCTCGTCAATAGTGTCGTCGGCTTCATCGGGCCGGAATATCTGTATGACGAGAGGCAGATCATCCGTGCCGGTCTTGAGGATCATTTCGTGGGCAAGTTGCTGGGCTTACCGATGGGTTGCGATGTCTGTTACACGAATCACGCGGCTGCAGACCAGAATTCAGCCGACAACCTGCTACTGCTTTTGACGGCTGCGGGCTGCAACTATTTCATGGGCGTTCCGTGTTCTGACGATGTCATGCTGAATTATCAATCCACCAGCTATCACGACGCATTGGCGGCGCGCCGTCTTTTCCAACTGCGTCCTGCTCCCGAGTTCCTGGCTTGGCTGCAAAGCATGGGCATTTATCAGGGTACTGAACCCGCGGCCCTGGACTCGTCCGTGCGGCGACAACTGATGAAGGGTCTGGAATCTTCCCTGGAGAAGGCTGTCTGAATGGAGCCCGGCGACGACAGCCTCGCACCGCGATCCGACTTACCTGACATCGTAAAGAAGGTACGGGCGCAGACGCCGGCGCGCTTGCTCGAAGGCCGGAGCGGGGCAAGCTACCGGACCAGCACACAAATACAATTGCGCGAGGCGCATGCTGCCGCCCGCGACGCGGTGCGCGCGGAATTGAACGTTCCAGCAGATCTGGGAACCGAGTTCATGCAGAAGTGGAACCTGTTTGAAGTTTGCTCCCTGGCAACCAGCAAAGATGAATACCTCCTGCGCCCTGACTTGGGCCGTCACTTGGACGAGGCCTCCCGGACGGAGGTGTCCGGGCGTTGCCAGCCGGGATGTGATCTGCAAATCGTGATCGGCGACGGTCTCTCCGTGACCGCGGTTGCCCGGCAAGTTCCGCCGCTATTGCCGCTCCTCTATGAAGGAGCGCTGGCCCGGAACTGGAGCATGGGTTCAACATTTGTGATTCGTCACTGCCGGGTGGGTATTCTCAACGAGATTGGCGAGTTGCTGGCTCCCGGAGTCGCCGTGCTGCTGATCGGGGAACGGCCGGGTTTGGCGACCGCTGAAAGCCTGTCTGCTTATATGGCACACCGGCCGAAGGCGTCGGACACCGACGCTTGCCGGAACCTCATCTCAAACATTCATGCTCGGGGCGTAAACACCGAACAAGCCGCCCAGCGCGTTTTGAATCTGGCAGCCTCGATGATGAAAACTCACACGAGTGGCTGTCAACTCCGGGAAAAACTCCCGACCCTCGACGCAGGATGAGCGACGGTGACTAACGCGCGAATCGACGCGGCCAGGGGATGCTCGTCCGGTTGGGGGATGCCGGCGGCCGTCAAGCCGCGCTGTACTCCGAATGGGCGGGGCGACCCGGGCGAAAATCGCGGTAATCCCGGGAATCGTGTTCACACGTCGCAGAGTTCCGCCGCCTGCCGGAGAGAGACTAGGGGGTCGCGGGTGGGAACGAACTCGTGGGCGACGTAGCCCTGAAAACCGGCGGCGACAATGCCACGCATGACTCCATCCCATTGAACTTCCTGAGTATCGTCGAGTTCATGGCGGCCGGGTACTCCGCCAGTGTGGAAGTGACCTAGCCATTGAATATTCTGCTGGATGGTGCGAATCAAGTCCCCTTCCATGATCTGCATGTGGTAGATGTCAAACAGAAGCTTGACGCGCGGCGAATTAACCGCCTGAACCACCTGCACTCCCCAGCCAGTGCGGTCGCACATGTAGTCTCTGTGGTCGACCTTGCTGTTGAGAAGTTCCATGCAGATGGTGACGCCCTGATCCTCGGCAATCTTCTTGACGCGGTTGAGTCCGAGGATGGCGTTCCTGGCGCCTTCCTGGTCCGCCATGCCACCGCGATTCCCGGAGAACGTGATGACGTTCGGCACGCCGGCCTTGGCCGCGAGCGGGATGTACTTCCGAAAGCCTTCTTCAATTTTTGCGTGGTTCTCGACGCGGTTCAGCGCGCTGACAATCTCTCCGCCTCCAGCGTAACCCATGCTGCAGACCAGGCCATAGCGCCGGGGCACATCGTACTCATCGGGATTCAAGAGGTCGATGGCCTTCAGGCCAATCTTGGCGGCTGCGGTGCAAAGCTCCTCGAGCGGAATCTGCTGATAGCACCAGCGAGAAACGGATTGTTTGATCCGGCCCTTACGGTTTGGAGTGTTCTGCTCGGACCAAGACACACCCGGAACAGAAGCCATGGTGACTCCGGAAAAAGCGCCCTTCAGCAGGGTACGGCGGGAGAGGTGTGACATAAGGAATATGAAGTGTACAAAAAGACCGGGTTGCCGGCAGTAGGTATTTTCGATGAGCGAATGGCGCCTACGACGTTTGAGCTCAGAAGCAACCGCGGGGAAGACTCGGATCACAATTCCGCGAGTCGTGCCAGGTTTCTTGAAGAACCGCTGCCTGCGGTTCGAGCTTGGTCAACATGCAGGGATATAATGCTCATGCGCATGAGGATGAAGGCAATCCTGCTCCTCGCAGCAGTGGCCACGCCTGCTCTGGGTCCGGCTCGGTCCGCAACCGGGAAACAGCCAGGGACCAACGTCGTCGTGATTACGATTGACACTCTTCGGGCAGATCACATCGGCTGTTACGGATACAGGCAGATTCGCACACCGTCGATCGACTCCCTGGCGGCCGACGGATTCAGGTTTGAGCACGCCTATACGCCGGTTCCCATCACATTGCCAGCGCACACCGTGATCTTTACGGGAACCTATCCGACGTTTAGCGGCATGCACGACTTCAGCGCCAACCGTCTGGGTCCAAAGCAGCCTACGCTGGCCGCACTGCTCAAGGAGAAGGGATACGCCACCGGGGCGGTCGTTGCGGCGGGCGTGCTTGACTCTCGGTTCGGGCTCAATCGCGGGTTCGACTTCTACTACGACCACTTCGACTTCAATCGGTTGCAGGAAGCCAACTTGGACGAGATGGAGCGGCCCGGCAACCTGGTGGCCGATCAGGCTCTTGATTGGCTCGCAAAGAACTCCGGCGGGCGCTTTTTCTTGTGGATGCATCTGTACGATCCGCACTATCCTTACCGCCCGCCACCTCCGTACGGCGAGGAGTACAAATCGCACCCTTACGACGGAGAAATCGCGTTTGCGGATAGCCAAGTTGGGCGTGTCCTCCGCTTCCTGAAAGCAAAAGGCCTGTATCCAAATACGCTGATCGTCCTCACCGGTGATCACGGCGAAGGACTGGGCGAGCATGGAGAGCAAACGCACGGTTTCTTCATCTATAACTCCACGCTGCAGGTGCCGCTGATCATCCACCTGCCCGGAGCGAGTGCCGGGAAGCGAGTGACGGACATGGTCAGTCTGGCGGACATTTTGCCGACTGTGCTGCAAGTGCTGAACCTCTCTGTCCCCCCGGAAGTGCAGGGGAAGAGCATGGCGCGGCTCTTGGCGGGCGAAGAACAAGCGCTCCAGCGATCTCTTTACTCGGAGACCTTCCTGCCCAGACTGCACTTCAACTGGAGCGAGCTTCGCGGCATCGAGAGCGCGCGCTACCATTTCATCGACGCGCCCAGACCCGAGTTGTACGATCTCGCGAGTGACCCCGGCGAACTGCAGAACCTGTATTCCCGGAAGAATGCGGTTGCCACCGAACTCAAGGGCAAACTGCAGACCATGATTCAGGAATACACTCCCGGCGAAGAAATCGCCGAGAAAACCGGTCTCGATCCTGCCTTAATGGAACGGCTGAAATCCCTGGGTTACGCGGGCTTCTCGGGGGGCGGTGATCCCAAGGCAAGGAATTCCGACTTGCCGGATCCCAAGGACCGCATCCAGGTTTACGAATTGATCTCCGAGGGCATGGCAGCCAGCCAGCACGGCCGCTACCAGGAGTCCGTCGAGAAATTGACCGCTGCCCTGGTTACCGAACCGAACTCGGTGTCGGTTCACTATCTGCTCGGGTTGGACTACTACCGGCTTCAGGACTTCCCGAAATCGATCGATCATTTGCAGCGGGTACTAGAGGCAAGTCCGGACTACGCGCTCGCGGCCTACCAACTCGGCTTGTCGTACGCCCGTGCGGGAGATATGGGGAATGCGATCAAGAGTCTGCAGCGAGCATTGCAACTGGATCCCACGAATTTTTCGGCCGCATACAACCTTGGAGCCGCCTACATGCACGAGGGTGACGCAGCCCACGCTGCCACCTCCCTTCGTCAGTCGCTCTCGATTTCCCCGGACTATATGGCCGCCCACCTGGCTCTTGGGCAGCTCCTGCTCTACCAGGGGCAGACGGATGACGCTGTGGACGAACTGCGCAGGGCGGTGACTCTCGCTCCCCAGGACCCGCAAGTTCACGGAGCGTTGGCAAAAGCGCTTGAGGCAAAGGGCCTGAAACAAGAAGCACAGGACGAACTGCGCAAGGCCCAGGAAAGCGGTCCGAGATAGACCAGTGACTCCCAGCAAATCAAGCGCAGTCGCTCACGTGATTCTGGCACTGCTCGGTCTGCCGGGGTTGTCGCTCGCCACCTCGAAGGCTTCTTCTGCCCCGCCGCATCCCAATGTCATCCTTATTACGATGGACACCCTGCGTGCTGACCACGTCGGGTGCTATGGTGCAAAAGGGGTGGAGACACCGACGCTCGATGCGCTGGCCCATGACGGAATTGTCTTCGATCGGGCGATCGCGCAAGTTCCTCTGACCTGGCCTTCGCACACGGCCATTCTCACGGGCACGTATCCGTTCCAGAACGGTGTTCAGGATTTTACGGGCCACCCGCTGGACCCGAAGTTTCGATCGGTCGCACAAGCGTTCAGGCAGGCCGGCTACGCTACTGGGGCAGTGGTGAGTTCGTTCGTGCTGGACCGCAGTTGGGGACTCTCGCGTGGTTTTGATTTCTACGATGACGCCTTTTCCGCCGCTGCTTTTGAGCAAAAGGACCTGGGGCTGGTGGACCGCAAAGCGGATGGGTGGTCATGAGAAGGACTCGAGAGCGCTTGACGAGAGGTTGGAGTTTGAGAGCGAGGGAAAGGGGGGGACAGGGAACGGTCGAGGCGGGGAGATATTAAAGAATTAGGTTGAGATGGAAGGATGTTGAAAACCTGGGACAGGGGGAGAGATGGTTGGACGGAGGGGTTCGAGGGATGATCATTAAGAATTCGGCTGAGTGACATGGAGGGAGAGGGAGAAGATAGTCGTGGGACTAATTATATGCTAAGAGAGATGCGTGTTTTTT
>Ga0137418_10007416_pt1 | contig 10078 bp, 10 predicted proteins | sample CZODoug3_1_2_16f_FD_122242 | JGI IMG/M metagenome (GOLD analysis project Ga0137418, IMG submission 122242) | Vadose zone soil fungal communities from Angelo Coast Range Reserve, California, USA - CZODoug3_1_2_16fungal (Hybrid Assembly) | ecosystem: Environmental > Terrestrial > Soil > Vadose... | reverse complement strand
AGGAAGCTAGTGGCCTACCTCATGGCGGTCGACCGTGGGCAGCGGAATTTTCAGGTGGTGGAGACGAGTAACTGCGTCGCTGCGTAGAACGCGGCGGTGAACAAGGAGGATTTCTTCGACGCGTGGCCTGCCAGGTCTTGCCGTTAAGCCGACTGGGCGAAGGAGCGCAAGCTCTGGATGCTCCCGTTGATTAGTTTCGAGACTGGCAGGAAAACACAAACTCAATCTTCTGACCAAGACCACTCGCTGATCTTGGAGACAGCAAATGGAAGTCTGGTTCTATAGGAAATAGGAACCACGGCCGAGAGGCCAACACACGCGGAGAAGAATCGGAAAGAATTTACACCCGCGCTCCTCCCAAGCGCGTCAGGAGAGCTTTTGCCCTCTTGACAAAGACCTATCATGGAAGTCGCCTTACCGGAGATGTGAAGTAACACTTCACTTGTACGGTTAGCGCGTTAATCGAGCACTAAGAAGCTACGGCTCACTTTTTTATAGCTTCCCGCACTTTCTCGCGGTATTCATTTGCCAATTTTAGGAAGCGTTCTCGTTCCTCTTGGTCCTTAGAGCCATGGAGAGTGTTCAGCTCTGCGAAGCGCTTCTCTTCCTCGGACGAGACTATAGCTTTGAGGTTTCTTGTCATTCGGGAGATTTTTCTCTTGGCAGAGAACCACATGCCCAGCAGCCATGCCAGTACTCCCAAAAGAAATCCAGCGAAAGCATAGGCGGTCCAGCCAAGCCAGCCGGAGAAGAATAGAGGGCTGTTTATGGAAGAAGACGGTCTCAGAATGAACAGCGTTGCGCTGTACAGCAACCATAAGAACCCATGCCTGCGAATGTGAAAATTCCGACCCAGAGGAGTATCCCAGCGTACGTAACCGCGGCAAACTTATTTACCTGCCGGTTGTTGGAAACTGCTTCTACTTGCAAGCCAGTACAGTCATAGATAAAACAGCGCACTGCCCAATGTTCAGCCGTTACTCTTTTCGAGTCCTCCCGAGCCTCTTCCAAACTGTCAAAAATGCAGCAAATCTCAGACGACTGAACGGGTTCTCCTGTGGGATTACGAGCAAGACCTGTCTTGAAATCTTTGTAGCGTACCGCAAATTCGCCAGGGTGCATGTGTTGCAGCCAAGACTCTTTCGGAAAGATAGCATTGGGGCCGCCACTGAGGATTTGTTCGTGTGTTGGAAAAGGGCCGTCGTAGATTCGGACTTCTCTCATCGTCATAGAAACACACCATGAAGCAAAATCGACTGTGGGTTTGCAGGCTACTCCGTCAGCCTAGCATGGCCCTCTTCTACATAATTATATGGTTTGTCGAAGTCCGCTTTTCGATTACATCGAGGTCAGGTCCCGATAAGTCTTAGTGCTTTATCGGAAGCGCGCTTCCGCCGAGCAGGATGACGGGAGCAGATGTTTCGGGGCGCTTTCGATAAAGCGACTTGAAGGGGGCCGCCCGCGCGGCGGACGCGGGCCCTATGGAAATTGAATGTAGGGAGGGGTTGGCGTGGAGATGCGCCGAAACCGTGCGGCGGAGCACAGCGGATCACACGGCGCGTCCGAAAACTGGCTTCTGCGAGAAAATGTCGCAAAGCGAGCCACCAAGGAAGCCGGAAGAAGAGATTCGTTCGGCGATAAGACGAACAACGACGGAGCGTGGCGAAGCACCCAGAGTTTTCTTGATGTGAGGAGTTGTTTCATGCGACGGCGGTGACCAAAGGTGGAGAACGAAGTTGCATCTCGGCAGCCGTGAGCCTGTCTACGACGACCATCGGTCCAGCACACTTGGGGCAGAGCCAAAGATCGCTGGAGCCCTCGGTGCCTGACGGGTCTTGCTCTGTGTGCGGTGCTGAGCCGAGCAACTGAAAGCAAAGAGGCAAGAACGTGGCACGCCGTCGGTTGGCCAGGAAACCGAAGTTGCGGATACGCACGAAGCCATCCGGAAGCAGGTGCAACAAGAAGCGGCGTAAAAATTCATCGAGCGAGAGAGTCATCGGTCGTTGTTCGTTGTTGTGGGCGGAGTCACGCCAGCGAAAGGTGACTTTCTGGTTGGTGAAGGAGATCAGTCGGTGGTTGGAGATGGCTACGCGATGGGTGTAACGGCCCAGATAGCGGAGCACATACTCCGGGCCTCCGAAGGGTCGTTTCGCGTAAACCACCCAGTCTTTTCGGAACAGTGGTCTCAACCACGCAGCAAAGGTTTTCGGCTGAGTGAGGAGCTTCAAGTCTCCATGAAAGCTGAGTTGGCCGTTCTGAAAGGCGCGTTTGAGTGCCTCGTGAAACTTTCCGCGGAAGACGCGACTGAGCACTTTGACGGGAAGAAAGAAGTCGTTGCGGGGTTTGATCCAGCGCGTGCGATCAGCAGAGAGTCCACCGGCCGGCACCACGCAATGCACATGCGGATGAAGTTCGAGTTTCTGACTCCAGGTGTGCAGCACGCTGAAGAAGCCGATCTCTGCACCGAGATGTTGGGGATCGCGGGCGACTTCGAGAAGCGTTTCTGCACTGGTGCGAAACAGGAGATCGTAGACGACCTTCTTATTCTGCAAAGCCAAGGGGGCCAGCGGACGGGGTAGCGTAAAGACCACATGAACGTAAGGCGCCGGAAGAAGTTCCCGGCGACGCTTTTCCAGCCAGCGTTGGCGAGCGCCCGTCTGACACTTCGGGCAGTGCCGATTTCTACAGGAATTGAAGGAGATGACGCGATGTCCGCAGCGAGTGCACTCATCGAGATGTCCGCCGAGCACGGCGGTACGACACCGCACCATAGCCAGTAGCACTTTGACGTGCTTCCAGCTGATCCACTTACGGCTTCGTTCGATGAATGCCTGTCCTGCAGCGCGAACGAGATCGGCCACCTCGAGCGGCGGCCGATCCATCTACTCCTCCTGCGGTGACTCGCTTTTCAGCGACAAGGAGTCCAGTGGACTCGTTGTGGCATTGAGGTGACGTTCGGAAATATGGAGGTAGAGGGTGGTTTGTTCCAGGTCGTTGTGGCCTAACAGTATCTGGATGCTGCGCAGATCGGCACCCCGTTCCAGGAGATGCGTTGCGAAACAATGACGAATGGTGTGAGGGTGTACCTGCTTTTTGAGGCCCGCTCGCTTGGCGGCATTCCGGCAGGCATGCCAAACCACTTTCGTAGTAATCGGCCGATCGCTGTTATGGTGCCGGTTGCCTGGAAACAGCCACTCGCTTGAGTGTCGATTTAACCGGCGCCAGTGCTTGCGTAACTCGCCGAGTAGCTTTGGGCTGAGCATGACATCGCGATCTTTGCGACCCTTGCCACCCTGAACGTGAACGACCATGCGCTGGCTGTCGACGTCGGTGACTTTTAGACGCGCGAGTTCGGCACGCCGAAGTCCGGTGGCATAGAGGGTCATCAGCAGAGTGCCATGCATGGGAGGGCTAGCGGCATCGATGAGTTGAGCCACCTCTTCCTGGCTCAGGATGGTCGGCAGCGAAAATGTCCTTTTCGGATAGGGAGTTTCGGCGGTGCTCCAGGCCCTCTTGAGCGTCTTGGTGTAGAAGAACCGCAGCGCGGCAAGATATACCGTGACGGTGCTCGCTGCGAAATTCCGCTTCGCGAACAGTTCCGATTGATATTCGCGAATGTGCTTAGGGCCCAGGCGGTCAGGAGAACGATGGAAGCGTCGCGAAAAATCTTCCACTATGCGGATGTAAGTGCTTATGGTAGTTTGAGCGTAATTACGACGCTGGAGATCTTCCAGCATCATTCTTCTGAGATGGGTCACGGGGACCTCCTTGTGACCCAAACTTATCCCACCCAAGAGGCAACCACCGCTCCGAGCGCCTCACGCGTAGCGTCCGCCGCGCGGGCGGCTTCGTCCAAGTCCGGTTGTGGGAAGTTTGAGATTCGCCGGATTCGCGGCGAACAGATCCTACCTAACGCTGCTGCGTTTTCTGATTTCCAGGAAACTAGATTCTCAGTCGTGCGCTCAAAGGCCAGAGGCTCCCCGGCCAGAAATGGTTTTTTGAAACCATTCGGTAGTCTGCCGAATGCTCTGTCGTTTTCCAACTGATTGAGAAAATTAAGGTTGGGTCTTCGACGGATGCCTGCCCAGAGTCTGAAATTTGGCCAATCGAATGTGGCGAATTCTAAACACACTGTTTCGTGCTGATTACGAGAGGATCGAATTTACAATTCTGGCGCCAAGAATAGAAGTTGCACCCAACTGCACCCAAAGTGAGTTGACGAACATTCCGCGAGGTGATGGCTGTACGGAAAGGAAGCCGCAGGTGTACTGGCCGGAATACTCGGACACATTGCGTTTTACTGTGAGGATAACGACATCCCGCCCCCCTCCGTGGTTGGGAAGGGCCGGGAAAGCCGGTATACCGAATACCTGTTGATCCCGCGCGAATAGATGAAGAGCCTGAAAACGTCTATCAACATAATTGGTACAATATCTACCCACCGTCTTAGGCAGATTTAGCGGCTTCATATAAGGGGCACCAGAAGTAGCGAACCCCGCCTGCGACTGTTTTTCCACATTCTTTCCACAGTCAAGTTTTAGCTACTTGACATTCGTCAAAGACTTTTGGATTATGATTCAGTCGGGAATCCACCTGGAGTTGGTTGGGCCCCCCTTGGACGGACGCCAGAAGTTTTGAACAGAGACGAATCGTACGCAGCCAACCTCAGTGATGTGTCAAATGGCTCAAGCAGAGAGTGCGAGAGGCTGGCCGATCGGGGTCGCTTATGGCAATTGGGGTGAAAAGCAAGTGGGTAGGCTCCTGAGTTAGTTGCGCTTTTTTAAAACCACGACAACCTAATCGTTTGACGAGCCCCGAATAGGCAATTCGGGGAAGAGTCGGGCTGCGCCTGTGGCTCGTCTTGTTTGCCACTTGGATTCCGTCTTCGTACGCGGATCGGGGTGCATTTATAACTCGGGGCTTAGGTGTCCACATGGAACACAGGGAGAGATTGATGAGGGGTGAGCGAGTTCTAGGCCTCTTTGGATGGACGACAGAAGCTTGAACAGAGACAGTGATGTGTCAAGAGGGTGGTCATGCGCAATCGGTTTTGTCTTTTTGCCGCCGGTCTACTAGCTTGTAGCCTCTTGTTCACCACGGCCTACGGGCAGAGCCAGGACGTCCGGCCCGATGGCCGCGGCGATCGAATCCGGGGAACTCCCCCGAAAGCCTCCACGGGAGCCGTGGTCACCAGCAACGGCATCAATTATCACGGCGGGCCGGTGCTGCACACAATCAATGTTTATTACATCTGGTACGGTAATTGGAACGGGCTCGACCCAACTGGCCCTCCGATCTTAACCGACTTCGCCAGCAACGACGGCGGTTCCCCCTACTTTGACATCAACACTACCTACGCCGACACGGCCGGCAGTGTTCCCAACGCCGTCACGTTTGCGGGACAGACCACGGTAGCCGGAAACAGTACTTCCCTGTCGGACAACGATGTCGCCAATATCGTAGGCACCGCGGTGGGCCAGTTCGGCGGCACCCCGGATACTAATGGCGTCTACTTTGTGCTGACTGCTCCGGGGATCAACGAGACTTCCGGGTTTCTGACCAAATATTGCGGATGGCACACCCACGGCAGCTTCACGAATGGAGTCACAACCTGGGACATCAAATACGCGTTTGTGGGAAATGCTTCCGGTCCATCTCTCGGAAATTGCGCCGAGCAGACCAGCAGCAGCCCGAACGGGGATCCGGGCGCGGATGCTATGGTTTCTGTCATCGCACACGAGTTGGATGAGTCCGCCACGGATCCAGATCTAAACGCCTGGTACGACAGCAGCGGCATGGAAAACGCCGACAAGTGCGCCTGGACGTTCGGGGCCACTTATACAGCGAGCAATGGCTCTCTGGCCAACATGAACCTCGGTGCGCGAGATTATCTGATTCAGCAGAATTGGCTGAATGCGCAAGGCGGCTTGTGCACACTCTCTTATGTCAACCCTTCCGGGGACTTCTTGCTGTCGGCATCGCCGTCTTCGCAAAGCGTGGTTCAGGGCAGCGGGGCCAGTTACAGCGTGACAGTGACCTCGTCCGGAGGCTTTTCCGCTACTGTCAGTTTGAGCGCCAGCGGACTTCCCCCGGGCGCGAGCGCCACGCTCAGTCCGGCCTCGATTTCGAGCGGATCCGGGAGTAGCACGCTGAGCATCACGACGAGCTCGAACTCGCCGGTCGGCAATTATCCGATCACGATCACCGCAACCAGCACCAGCCCGAACCTTACCTACTCCGCGACGGTAACCCTGGTGGTGAGCCCGGCGGGTTTCTCGCTCTCGGTAACACCCAGTTCACAGAATGTCTCGCAGGGCAATTCCACGAGCTACACCGTGGCGTCGACCCCGTCGGCGGGTTTCAGCGACAGTGTCACTTTGAGCGTCAGCGGCTTGCCCGGAGGCGTCGACGCCACGTTCGACACGAATCCGATTACCGGTGCTTCGGGCAGTAGTACGGTGAACGTTTCCGTTAGCTCCAGTACGCCCACGGGAGCCTATCCGCTGACCATCACCGGGACTAGTGGGGCGTTCACCCACACGGTGGCCGCCACCCTGGTAGTATACGCTCCGGTTGTATACCCGCCGAATCTGGATCAGGGTGGATTTACTAACGCAGGGAGTTCGGTGACCAGTCCCCCGGGCACCCTGAACATTAACGGTTCCACTCTCACCTTTCAGTCGACAGACGGTACTATGTCGATCAACGGCACCTTCACGAGCAGTTCCCTAGTGAAAAGTTGCAGCGGTAGCGGCCCCAACGTGACCTGTAGATACACATTCAAGGGCGCATTTAGCGGCACGCTGACTTTGAATGGCGTCCCGCAAGCTATTAACGGCTCGACATACCAGGTTTCTCCAACATCCAGCGAGATCGGCAACGGGTCCACCGTATTTAACTCGGCGTACACGCCGCTTTATTTTTCGAATACCGGCCAACTGGTACGCTCCGACGATTTGAACGGCACGAACCTGACGACGTACGGCACACCAGGCAGCGGAGTGGGGCAGTTTTACGGCGCCTACGGCATCGCGCTAGATTCCCTCGGCCGTATTTACGTCGCCGACACCTACAACGCCCGCGTCGTTCGCATCGACGATTTCAAGGGTACGAACTGGACCACGTTCGGCACCTACGGAAGCGGCATGGGGCAATTCATAAATCCTTACGCCATCAGTGTCGATGCCTCGGGCAGGATCTACGTGATGGATACCGGCAACTCACGCCTGGTCCGCATGGACGATATGAACGGCGCCAACTGGACGGTGGCCACGACCGGCGTCGGGTCCGGTGTCGGTCAGTTCGCGCAATATTCGACAGCGGTGGCGTTCGACGCCGACGGCCTGATTTACGTCGCCGATAGCGGGAACAGGCGCATCGTTCGCATGAACGATTTGAACGGCGTGGGTTGGACCACGTTGACGCAGTCGCCGGTCATGGGCGCTTACATCTATTCATTCACGAGTCCCGTCGGCGTTGACCTGGATACGGCGGGCCGGATTTACGTTGCCGACACTAGCAGTCCCACGGCCTCGGTCATTCGCGTCGACGATATGACAGGCGCCAACTGGACCTCGGTTTCTTTGGGCGCTGGCGCAACTCCTCATAGCATCGCACTCGATTCGGGAGGCATGGTGCTTGTCGGAGGCGGAGGCGCGCAAATCGTCGACAACATGATGCAGGCTTTCACTTCGGGAAGCCAGCTGACGGACTACACGGGCGGTTACGGCCCCTATTACGTCTTTGGCGCGACGCTCGCTCCCCTGCCGGCGCCGCGTCCTTCGGCGATCAGTTTCAGCCCGCCGGCGCTCACTTTTTCGCAGAACGTCACCACTACCAGCACCCCTCAAACGATCACCGTCACGAACTTCGGCGGTAGCCCGATCCACAACTTGAATATCGCCACATCCGGGGTATTCTCTCAAACGAATAATTGCCCTTCGGCCCTTGTCGCGGCGACAAGTTGCACCGTCAGCGTTTCGTTTACGCCGTCTGCCGCCGGTCCAGTGACCGGATCGCTGAACGCCACCGACGATTCCTATAACCTGGGTTCTTCGCAAGTGGTGACACTCAACGGCACAGGCACTGCGCCGGGCGCTTCGATTACGCCAACGTCGCTTTCCTTCGCGGCCCAAGTCGCCGGGACAACAAGCAGCGCAAAAACGATCACGGTGCTGAGCAACGGAACGGGACCGCTGCAGGTTTCGAACGTAGTGGCCAAGGCGCCATTTAGCCAAACCAATAATTGCAGCAGTCCGATGGCGCCCGCCGCGTCGTGCACCATCCAGGTATCGTTCGCGCCGGCCGTGGTTGGAACCGCTTCCGGCAGCGTCACGATTACCGACAACGCGGGAACCCAGACGGTCACTCTTTCCGGGAGCGGCAGTGCGCCGGTCACTTTTTCGCCAACTAGCTTGAGCTTCGGCACTGTTGCCGAGGACACGAGCTCCACACGCACGGTTACGGTAACCAATCGGCTGAACACCGCCCTGGCCGTGAGCATCGGAGTTAGCACCGGCCCGTTCACCGTGCCTGCCAACACCAACACTTGCGGCACGAGCATTGCAGCAGGGGCGAGCTGCACGGTGGGCGTTACCTTCTCGCCGATGGCCGTTGGCTCGGCCGCGGGAACGTTGACGTTCACCGATAGCGCCGTTACCAGTCCTCAAACCGTGAGTCTGTCGGGAACCGGTAGCGCCCCGGTGACCTTTTCCGCCAACTCCATCAATTTCTCTACCGTGGCGGTGGGGACCACGAGCTCTGCTCGAACCGTAACAATGACGAATCACCTGAGCGGCGCTCTTACGATTACAACCGTCAACGCGAGCACGGGATTCAACGTGACGAGCAACACCTGCGGCACGAGCATCGCCGCCGGAGCGAGTTGCACAATCGGCGTGACCTTCTCGCCGACGGCCGTAGGCTCAACTACGGGAACGTTGACGTTCAACGATAGCGCCATTACCACTCCTCAAACGGTGAGTTTGTCTGGAACTGGCATCGCACCGGTGACTCTGTCGGCAAGTAGCCTGAGCTTCAGCACCACAGTCGCGGGCAATACCAGCGCTGCCAAAACGGTGACGTTGACCAATAATCTGGCAGTGGCGCTGAGCATCACCAGCATCGCGGCGAGCGCCCCGTTCGCCGTGGCCAGCAACACTTGCGGCACGAGCGTCGCGGCAGGAGCGAGATGCACGGTGGGCGTTACCTTCTCGCCGATGGCCGTTGGCTCGGCCGCGGGAACGTTGACGTTCACCGATAGCGCCGTTACCAGTCCTCAAACCGTGAGTCTGTCGGGAACCGGTAGCGCCCCGGTGACCTTTTCCGCCAACTCCATCAATTTCTCTACCGTGGCGGTGGGGACCACGAGCTCTGCTCGAACCGTAACAATGACGAATCACCTGAGCGGCGCTCTTACGATTACAACCGTCAACGCGAGCACGGGATTCAACGTGACGAGCAACACCTGCGGCACGAGCATCGCCGCCGGAGCGAGTTGCACAATCGGCGTGACCTTCTCGCCGACGGCAACGGGAACTGTAAACGGAACGCTGACGTTTACCGACTCAGCGGTGACCAGCCCGCAGGGGGTGACCCTTTCGGGGACCGGGCAGTAGCACCTCGAACGTATTTAGTCGCCGGGCTTGGGCAACGCCGATCGGAAATTCAGCTTCAGCGTGAACTGCACCTGCCGCCTCTTGTTGACAGTGTTGGTGATTTTTCCGAATGTCGCAAGGGCCAGTTGCACTCCCGGCTTGTTGAACTGGGGCGGCGTATTGAAGAAGTTGATGAATTCGCCGCGAACGTCCAGCGAGCGCTCCCCCGCTACGCGGAAATTCCTGCCGAGCGCGACGTTCCAATTCGCGGTTCTATCTTTCCGGAACGTGTTCATCCCCAGATTCCCATCATTTCGAGTTTTAGCAACTCGGTGAGGACCTTTTCTGCCTGCCTCTTCGTCACGCACAATTCGTCTATGACCGTTGCGTAGTTCACTTGTTCGCTTCCAAACCGCTGAAAATACCTGCGGAGTTGCAAGCCGTCGACGCCTGCGATTCGATCGCCCCGGTTCAGTCTCATT
>Ga0137418_10007415_pt1 | contig 10078 bp, 10 predicted proteins | sample CZODoug3_1_2_16f_FD_122242 | JGI IMG/M metagenome (GOLD analysis project Ga0137418, IMG submission 122242) | Vadose zone soil fungal communities from Angelo Coast Range Reserve, California, USA - CZODoug3_1_2_16fungal (Hybrid Assembly) | ecosystem: Environmental > Terrestrial > Soil > Vadose... | reverse complement strand
GCCGACCGCTTCTACGCGATCAAAGAGCCTGAATGAGACCAGCGTCGACGAGCGCCAGTCCCCTCGTGTCCCCTCGTTGACACTTCAATGTGTGTTTAGTATACCCAGTGGAATTAACCGTTTGGATGCAGAATCAAGAGCGCGGTTGAGAGGCTGGGTTGGAATCCAGCAGGTCAAGAATCCGCCGAGCCGCAAAAGGCGGCAAGACCGTCAGCCTCGGACAGAGATGTAGACTGGAAGAAGATCGATCGGTCAGGCCGCCAGCATCTGGATCAAGGAGCACTTCCCCCAAAATGTGGCCATCGGAGCGCGATCACCCTTCAAGAAGAAAGCCCCTTAGGCTCGGGAACGAAGTTGTTCCCGCGCTGAGAACGGTCGGTTTAGCCGCGGTTGTGTTTCTGGCCCCTACAGGGGCGGCCCCCTCACGAGCGCAGCAAGCCGCGCCAACCACGAGCGGACAAGGCGCGACCCCGGTGCAGGAAGACTCCAGAGCGATTCGCACGCGAGAGTTCCTTGGCTTGGGCAGGATGCCGGACGCCAAGATGGCTGCCGAGGGGATCCAACTACATCGCTCCCGTAGTGGTCCACGCGCTGCTTCAGAGGGAATGAAAAGGAGAGCTCTTGAGAGCAGAATCGATGACCACACACTTTGTCACAGGACGACGTCGACTGGGATTGTGGCAATTGTTCATTTTGTTCGGTGCGCTTTGCCTGCCTGCGGTCGCCCCGGGCAAAACCAAACATTACCAGGGCGAGCCGTTTCACGACAGCGTATATAAGGGTGGTCCGCAAGATATTCCGGGCCGAGTGATGTGCGCCTACTACGATCTAGGCGGTGAAGGTGTCGCATACCACGATGCCGATGCGAAAAACAACGGTAGTGGCGGCTTGAACCCGGCGGATGGGACTTATTTGAACCAGTTCCGCATGGATGAGGGGGTTGACACTTCTTATACAAAATTTCACGACGCGATTGACAACAATCCGTACAACTTAGTGCAACCGCCCGAGAACCTACTCTATATCGGATGGGTTGTGGCGGGCGAGTGGTTCAACATGACAGTGGATGTCCAACGGGCCGGTGTCTACACAGCAGACCTCCTTTATACCTCAAGCGGTGGCGGCGACATATCGTTTGATGTGAATGGAAAACAACTCACGGGGCGTGTCACTGTCCTGCCGACCTACAATGCCTCCGACCCGATCGCCTGGCGACAAATGCACCACTGGGGATTGATGAAGAATCTAGTCAAGGTCAAACTGAAAAAGGGAGTGCAGGTGTTGACTCTGCGCGTGCTGACGAACGGGCACATGAACTTCGCCTATCTGGATTTCACGCCCAAAAGTGGTTAGGGCTTCATCGGAACCAGGGCATCGTGTCTTAACTCTCAATGTCCGGTTGGCGCAGGGACCCACGGCCCTATCCGCTTCGCCTGCTTCAGACTCTCCGGTCTTTAGTACTGAGGAGGTTGCTGTGTCACAATCACGTCGTGATTTCCTGAAAGTGAGCGCCGCCGGAGTGGCGGCTTTGAGCCAGGGGGCATACGCCTTTGGCGTACCCGCTGCCCCCAAGGGCGAAATCGATGTCCGCCTGACTGCGGGCGCTGCGAGATTCGCCCCGCAACCGTCGGTCAAATGGCAATCCCTCGCCGGCATGTCCGGTGAAACAATCCTGCTCGATCCCACCAAGGCGTACCAGGAGGTTCTGGGCGTCGGCGCCGCGCTCACCGAGGCGGCCTGTTACATGTTCAACCAGTTGCTTCCGCATGTCCGAGAGCAGTTGTTCCACGAGCTCTATCATCCTTCCGAGATGGGTTTCGGCGTCTGCCGGACTTGTATAGGTTCGAGCGATTATTCCACCGTGGCCTACAGCTACGATGATGGCGACGTGGACCCCGAGCTGCTGCGCTTCTCCATTGACCATGAACGTGCGTACGTTCTACCGATGTTGCGCCTCGCCCGCAAGATGAACCCGGAGCTGTATGTGTTCGGCGCGCCCTGGAGCCCGCCGGGGTGGATGAAATCGAACGGATCCATGCTGGGCGGAAGCATGCGGAAACACAGCCTGGCAGTGTACGCCGACTATTTCGTCAAATACTTGAAAGCCTATGCCTTAGAAGGCGTGGTAGTCGACGCGGTGACACCCCAGAACGAAGTGGATACCGACCAGGACGGACGGATGCCTGCCTGCCTCTGGGCCCAAGAGCACGAGATTGAGTTCGTGGGCAAACATCTTGGCCCGGCGTTGGAAAAGAACCAGCTTGCCACCAAGATCTGGATCCTCGATCACAACTGGAACCTCTGGGGAAGGGCGACGTGCGAATTGGAGGATCCTGACGTCAATAGGTACGTTGAAGGTATTGCCTGGCACGTCTACGGCGGCAAGGACACTGCCATGAGCCAGGTGCATGAGTCCTACCCGAACAAGCATGCCTACGTGACCGAATGCAGCCCCGATTACAAAGACCCGGCTTATATGACCAATTGGGCGACTTGGGCAGAACAGTTCGCCGGTATGTTCCGGAACTGGGCCCGTTGCGTTACCAGTTGGAACATGGTCCTGGATGAGAAAGGCTGGCCCAACATTGGACCTTTTTCAGCAGGTGGTGTTCTGACTATCGACTCGAAGACTCACGAAATTACGCGCACCGGCCAGTACTGGGCGCTGGCACACTATGCACGGGCGGCCCGCCGTGGTTCGCTACGCTTCGATTCCCAGGGCCAAATCGAGAAGGTCTCGCACGTAGCCTTTGCTCACCCCGCTGGTAGCCACGCCGCAGTGCTGACGAACACCGGCGGAGAAAAGAAAATCCGCCTGCAACTGGCCGGCATGGCAGCCGAAGTTGTTTTACCCGAAGCCTCTGTACTGACCTTGACTTGGAAGTAGACAGGAAAAAGTCAGTTTAAAATCCATGCCCAAAACTGTAACGTTTCGCTTGTTCAAATCCCAATATATACCAGTCACACCGCTCGATTGATACCAGGCCCACGCAGCACGCTCGATTCCAGAAATTGCTGGCGGCGATCGCAATTACCTCCCTGGGTCCTCGGCGAAAAGTCCGCACGCATTGCCATTTAAAGAGGAGCTTGCATGTTCCGAACAACGTTGTTGTTGATTTCGACAGTGCTTCTTACGACGAACGTGAACGCTGTCGTGAAGGTCGATAAAATTGAATACAAGGGTTGGAAAAACTGCTACCGCGTTACCAACGGGGAGATCGAACTGATCGTGACGGGTGATGTGGGCCCGCGAGTCATCCGCTTCGGGTTCGTGGGCGGGCAAAACCTGTTCAAGGAGTTTCCCGATGAGCTTGGGAAAAGCGGGGAAGAACGGTTCCGAGGGCGCGGTGGAGACCGGGTTTGGAAAGCTCCGGAAGATCACATAGGAACGTATGTCCCCGACAACGATCCCGTCGAGATCCATGTGACACCTATCGGCCTGCTCGCTCGCGAGCCGATCGAACCTTCGACGAAGCTGCAGAAGGAAATCGAAATCAGCATGGAGCCCTCCGGAACACGAGTGAACGTGTCGCACCGAATCGCCAATCACTCTCTCTTCCCGCTGGAATATGCAGCCTGGGCGGTGACGATGATGCCCCAGGGCAGAGTCGAGGTTGTGGGGTTTCCGCCGCGCGGACCGCATCCCATCCATCTGGAGGCCACCAACCCACTGGTAATGTGGGCGTATACGAACCTTTCGGACCCGCGCTGGAAGTTCACGAGAAAGTACCTCACTCTCCGCCAGGATCCAATTAATGAGGATGCGCAGAAGCTTGGACTGTTCAGCCCGGACACTTGGGCCGCGTATTTCCTGAACGATGAAGTATTTGTAAAGCGTACGAAGGCTGACCCCTCGAAAACCTATCCTGATTTCGGGTGTTCTTTTGAAAACGTCACCAATAGTCAATTTGTGGAAATCGAGACCTTAGGGCCAATTACCAGGGTGCTTCCCGGCCAAATAGCAGAACAGGTGGAATACTGGGCGCTTTTCCGGTTGCCGACAATCCGCTCGGGAACCCGTGTACTAAGGGAGATAACCACTCTAGTGTTGCGCTAGGAGGTCACGAACTTATCTCTTTTCAATGCCATCTCGACACTCTTCGTTACGTGGAAGATACAGTCTTCCAATCCTGCCGGAGCTCCCGATAACGGAAACAATCGACGAGGTGATCGTTTACCATTCCAACGGCCTGCATGTGGGCATACACGACCGTCGAACCAACGAAACTGAATCCGCGATGCTTGAGGTCCTTGCTGAACGCATCGGATTCGACAGAAGTTGCAGGGATCTGTCGCATGATCTTCCACCGGTTAAGCTTTGGCTGTCCGTCAACGAAACGCCAGCAATAGGAGTCGAAGCTTCCGAACTCTTCCTGGATTTTGAGAAACGCGCGTGCGTTGCGCACGGCGGCCTCAATCTTCATACGGTTGCGAATGATCTCAGAATTTAATACGAGCTTCTCGATTCGTCGAGCCGAATATCGCGCGACTTTCTCGGGTTCAAACCCATCGAAAGCGCGCCGATAACCTTCCCGCTTCTTCAGTACAATCGTCCAGCTCAACCCGGCCTGCGCAGCTTCAAGCACGAGAAATTCAAAGTGCTTGCGGTCATCGTGGACGGGGACACCCCACTCGCGATCATGATATTGGAGCATCAGCGGATTATCTCCGACCCAGGAGCATCGTTTTTTTGTCACATCGTCGTGCATAGAGGCTTCCTTTTAAACTTTGGCCGCAGTTGGCTTGTATGGATGCAATCTTAAGGCAAACCTGTCATCCTATACACGACCGTTTGTTCTGCAACGGAGGTCGCGATGGGCAAAAACGCATCGCCGAAGCCAGATAATACTCCGCAGACTTCATCCGAAGCTCCCTTCACAACATTCATTCAATTGGACGGGAAGTCCCCCGTTCCCTCGCAGTTTCGTACTCCGGGGACCTTTACGATCACCCGGCTCCAGTCGCCGGCAGGGCTTCCTGACCGAATCACAAAGTTATCGCCCGTCCCCGCTCTGCTGGTGTCGATCTCCCTCAAGTCTCTGCCATCATCGAGCTACCAGGTGTGGACAGCAGACAAGCTCATTCCCACAGCCATCGTTCACCCCTTTCGTTCCAATGTCATCGACTTCGATTCCCAGCCAAGGTGCTGGGCAGGTACTGCCTTCGATTACGTTCACTATTCTGTCCCTCGTCAGGGGCTAGACGACATCGCGGAGGATCTCGGTTTTGGCCGTGTAAATGATTATCGCCTGGCAGTGCTCGAAGATGATCTAGTTGTGGCCCAGATCACGAAAAGCACACTTCCGTTCCTTGGGCGGAGCGACCGACTCTCTGTGCTGGCGCTCGATCAATTCAGCCTCATCCTCGGAGCACATCTTATCCAGCGGTATGGTCTACTCCAGAAAACAGCACGACGTTCAAAGGGAGGGCTGGCGCCATGGCAGAAGCGCCGAGCCTCGGAACTTCTTCATGAGAACATGCATGGCCGCATCCGGCTCTCCGAGGTTGCACGTGAATGCGGACTTTCTGCGAGCCACTTTGCACGTTCATTCAAAACATCTTTCGGCATCTCCACTCACCAATGGTTGATTCAGCATCGCATTGAGCATGCCAAAGAACTGATAACCCAGACCACCATGTCGCTGATCGAGATCGCCGTTCAATCGGGATTTAATGACCAGGCAGCGTTCACGCGCAGATTCCATGAAATCGTGGGTGTCAGTCCCGGAAGATGGCGCCGATATTACACGACGAGGCATTCCCGAGCGTAAGACTCCATTTTCTTATGTTTCGAGAACAGTTACGCCTCCTGTCAGCAACTGCGACTTATTTTTAGGCGATAAACAACAAAACCAGCAAAATTCTGCAAAAGGGCACGCGCCCAAAAGCCTAGAGTTGACCGCGACGTGTTCGCTGTTGTCCAGCTCTATCGAAACAGAAATGTGTGAAACCATAAGGGGAACAAAAAATGAAATCGACGCTAACAAAACCAAGCATTGTCTTCTGCCACGGGCTTTGGGCAGATGGTTCCTGCTTCAGCAAGTTAATCGTTCCCCTGCAGGCCGAGGGGTACGAGTGCATCGCGCCGCAGTACGGCCTCAACTCAACGGCAGAGGACGTCGCCTTAACGAAAGCAACGATCGGTCGGGTCAGCAGCCCGGTTATCCTTGTCGGCCACTCCTATGGAGGAAGCGTCATCACAGGCGCCGGAACCGACGATCGCGTTGTCGGCCTGGTTTACATCTGCGCGCTTGCTCCGGACGCGGACGAGACTTCGCAGACGCAGCAGTCCAATTTCCCGAGGACAGCGGTCTTCTCCCACATCGACGTCAAGGACGGACGCATCTGGTTGCTTCCGGACGGCATCGATGATTTCGCGGGCGATTTGCCCGAGCACGAGAAAAAGCTCGTTTTGGCGACGCAGGGTGTTCCGAAACCCGACCTGTTCGAGGCAAAAGTCGGAGGAACCGCCTGGAAATCAAAGCCCAGCTGGTACATCGTCGGCAAAAAAGACCGCACGGTTCATCCCGATCTGGAGCGCGCTATGGCCAAGCGCATGGGTGCAACCACTTACGAGCTCGACAGCAGCCATGTGCCGATGCTCTCCCAGCCGGAACGCGTCATCGACGTAATCCGTGCCGCCGCAAAAGCGGCTCAGGAAGCTATGGCAGCTGCGTAGTCTCCGGAATTTTGCGAAGGGCCAGCAGTTTCGCTAACAGTTCAGTTGGACCGTGACGATGTCTCGTCCGGTCCGGCTGAACAGTTGTAGGAACTCTCGTGAAGACGACACCCGAAGAGAACAAAAAACTTGTCTTGATGGCCTTCGACACGCTGTTCAACAAGCGTGACTACGAAGCAGCCGCGAGATTCTGGTCACCCGACTACATCCAGCACAGCGCGCACATCCCGCCAGGGAGAGATGGGCTGTTCAACCTTGTACGAGCAGCGCCGCCGGACATGCGTTACGAGAATCACGTGACTGTCGGCGACGGCGACTACGTACTGCTGCATGGCCGTTTCACCAACAGCGGGCGTGCACGGGCTTGGGTCGCTGGGGACGTTGTGAGGCTTGAAAACGGACTCCTGATCGAGCACTGGGACACTCTCCAAGACGAAGTGACACAGGATGAGTCGAAGAGTGGCCTCCCGATGTTTGGAGACCGCTTCTCTACGGCGGAACCGGCGCTCACCGTGGAGAGGGCGAGCGAGATCGTCGCGCCGCTGTACGAGGCGTTGAACCAGCCGCAGAAAAAGGACGTCCGTTTCCTTCTCGCCAAAGCCTGCCACGAGGACTACAAGTCCTATTCGACCAACGATGAGTGGCTATCGCGCGATGCGCTTGCGGAAGTGTTCAAGCAGATTGGCGCAAGCGTTCCAGACCTGGCCTGGAGCCTCACGGACATCATGGTTTCGGGCGACCGCGTGATTGTCCGCGGCGAAGCGACCGGAACCCCCGTGGGTGAGCTGTTCGGCGCTCGCCCGACCGGCCGAAGCTTCAAGACCATGGCGCTCGATGTGTTCACCGTCAGGGGTGACAAACTCGCGTCTGCGTACCACGTCGAGAATTGGGTCGGCGCAATTCAACAGATCCAGCGATAGTCAGCCGCCATGAACACGTTCAAAGACAACCGCGCAGGAGAGACCGATGTCATCGACCAAGACCGCGGGTAGCACGACCGCCCCCACCGAGTTTCTGCAGGCCAATGGCCAGTCCTACGCTTACCGCCGGTTTGGCAACGGTCCCGGACTCCCCCTGCTCTTTCTTCAGCATTTCACTGGGACGCTCGACAACTGGGATCCCGCCGTGATCGATTCGCTCGCCGCCGGACGTGAGGTCATCCTGTTCGACAACGCTGGGGTGGGGCGGTCGACCGGTAAGGTCCCGGTCACGATTGCGGAAATGGCGAGACACGCCCTCGCGTTTCTTGACGGCCTTGGGCTTGAGACATGCGACATCGTTGGGTATTCCCTCGGTGGGATGGTCGCGCTGCAGATGGTGCAGGACCGGCCGTCGATCTTTCGGCGGATGATGCTCGTCGGGACCGGGCCGCGAGGCGGCGAGGACATCATGCACCTCGAGAAACCAAGCCTGGCGAAGCGCATTCAGGATCCAGCGAACCGAGGGTACGATGTCTTGAAAAAGATCTTCTTCACATCGTCAGCTGCGAGTCAGGCCGCGGGTGAGGCGTTCATCCGGCGGATCTCGCAGCGTAAAGACGACCTCGATCCCCCCTCGGGTCCGAAGGTCGCGAGCGCGCAGATCGCGGCGTTCCGCGAGTGGGAAGGGTTCAAAGGCGAGCGATTCGTTGAGCTCAGGTCCATCCGGCATCCCACGCTCGTCGTGAACGGTGTCCACGACGAGATGATTCCCGTTCCCAACTCCTACCGATTGAGCGAGAACCTGCCGAACGCCGTCTTGCTGACGTACCCGGACGCGGGGCACGGCTCTCTATTTCAGTATCCGGAGTCTTTCACGAGACACGCGGCGGCGTTCCTGTCCTCCGACTCCGAGTCGGCCGCCTTCTGAGCGCGAGCCGGATGTGCAGCCCAAACGGTGTTCCTGGGTCGACGTCGATCATGAGCTGCTGCGTGAGTATCACGATCGGGAATGGGGTGTGCCGACCCACGATGACCGCACCCATTTCGAGTTTCTCATTCTCGAAGCCGCGCAGGCGGGACTTAGCTGGTCGATCGTGCTCAATAAACGCGAGGGCTACCGCCGCGCATTCAGCCGGTTCGATCCGGAGAAGGTCGCGCGATATTCCCAGTCTCGAATCGACAAGCTAACGACCGATCCGGGGATCGTCCGGAACAGGATGAAGATCGCGGCCGCAGTGAGGAACGCTCAGGCGTTTCTCGTCGTGCAGGAAGAATTCGGAAGCTTCGACGCGTATTGCTGGCAATTTGTCGATGGCCGGCCACGGCAGAATCGATGGAGCTCTCCGCGCCAGATTCCCGCAACGACCGCCGAGTCGGACGCATTCAGCCGCGATCTCAAGCGCCGCAGGTTCAGCTTCGTCGGATCGACAGTGATCGACGCGCACATGCAAGCGGTCGGCATGGTCAACGATCACTTGATCGACTGTTTTCGAGACCGTGGCGTCCGCCGGCTCGGCCGCAAGGAGTGAGCACCATGACGGAATCAGCGCCGCACCTACGCACGATGGCCGGCGGAATGCCGGCCGACATCCCGTCGATGGATCTCGCGCGGTTCCTGCTGAATTCTCTGTACGGTTCGATCCTTCGATCCACAACGGAGACGACCGACGACCTCGCTCACGACGCCTGTTCGCTGCTGTCCACCGACGCAGTCCGAAGCAACAACTGACAAAACCGGCCGAATCCTGCAAGAACCGTTCGGCCAGTCCTCGTAGGCTGACGTCTAGGAGGAGTTGTTATGAAGTCCACCCATCAGACCGCACCGACGCAGTTTCTCGAAGCCAACGGGATCCGCTTTGCCTATCGCCGGTTTGGCAAGGCCAACGGCGTGCCGCTCGTCTTCAACCAGCACTACCTGGGTACCATGGATTACTGGGACCCGGCCGTGACAGATGGTTTAGCTCGCGACCGTGAGGTGATCTTATTCAACAACGCCGGCGTCTCCAGCAGCTCCGGCGAGGTCCCGACGACGTTCGAGCAGATGGGCGCCAACGCGGTGGCCTTCACCCGAGCACTTGGTCTGAACAAGGCGGACGTGCTCGGCTTCTCGATCGGCGGCATGGTCGCGCAGGAAATCGCGGTGCAGGCGCCCGATCTCGTCCGCAAGTTGATCCTCGTGGGCACCGGTCCACGCGGCGGTCAGGGAATGGAGTCGCTGACGCAGGCTGCAGGGCGGCTCTTCGGCGCCACCTACGATCCGCCCGAGTATGTCTGGCTCGCGGTTCAATTCAGTCCGTCCGAGGCAGGCCAGGCCGCGGGGCGGGCGTTCTTGAAGCGCACGCATCTGCGTCAGGATGGGCGCGATCCCGAGGTGAACGACAGCGTGTCGTCCGCCCAGGTCGAAGCGATGGACCAGTGGGGCGTTCAGCGAGAGGGGTCCTGCGACTATTTGAAGACGATCAGGCAGCCAACACTCGTC
>Ga0137418_10007414_pt1 | contig 10079 bp, 8 predicted proteins | sample CZODoug3_1_2_16f_FD_122242 | JGI IMG/M metagenome (GOLD analysis project Ga0137418, IMG submission 122242) | Vadose zone soil fungal communities from Angelo Coast Range Reserve, California, USA - CZODoug3_1_2_16fungal (Hybrid Assembly) | ecosystem: Environmental > Terrestrial > Soil > Vadose... | reverse complement strand
CTTCGCGTCAAGGGCTCGGTCGCTGCGGCCGAAACGCGCGGCTTCCCGGAATGGATCGAGGTCAATGCAAAGGAAATGAAAGGCACATTCAAAGCGCTTCCTGCACGCTCCGATCTGCCTTCCACGATCAACGAAAGTCTGGTGGTCGAGCTGTATTCGAGATAAGGCTGCACTCGAATATCCGGCGAAAGCCACATCGTATCGAGGGTCTTACATGCAAACCAGTGGATTTCTGAAACCGCGCATCATCGACGTTCAGGGAATTGCCCCCAATCACGCCAAGGTCGTGATGGAGCCGTTCGAGCGCGGGTATGGCCATACGCTCGGCAATGCGCTGCGCCGAGTCCTGCTTTCGTCGATGCCCGGATTCGCGGCGACCGAAGTGCAGATCGCGGGAGTGCTTCATGAATACTCCACGATCGAAGGCGTCCAGGAGGACGTCGTGGACATCCTGCTCAACCTCAAGGGCGTGGTGCTCAAGCTCCACAACCGGGAGGACGCGCTGCTCAATCTGAAGAAAAAGGGCGAAGGTCCGGTTATCGCAGGCGACATCGAGGCCACTCACGACGTCGAGATCATCAACCCCGAGCACGTGATCGCGCACTTGTCTCCCGGAGGCAAGATCGAGATGCAGATCAAGGTCGAGAACGGCCGCGGATACATCCCCGGGAATCTCCGCGTAGTCCCCGAGGAATCCAAGGGGATCGGCAAGATCATACTCGATGCGTCGTTCTCGCCCGTCAGGCGCGTGTCCTATTCGGTCGAATCGGCGCGAGTGGAGCAACGTACCGATTTAGACAAGCTTATCATCGACATAGAGACGAACGGCGTGATCGAACCCGAGGAGGCGATCCGTTACGCAGCGAGGATCCTGGTCGATCAGCTTTCCGTTTTCGCGGCGCTCGAGGGCACGGCTCCGGCGGTCGAGGAAAAGAAGGCTCCGCAGGTCGATCCGATCCTGCTGCGTCCAGTGGACGATCTCGAGCTCACGGTGCGCTCGGCGAATTGCCTCAAGGCGGAAAACATCTATTACATCGGCGACCTGATCCAGCGCACCGAGACCGAGCTCCTCAAGACGCCCAATCTCGGCCGGAAATCGCTCAACGAGATCAAGGAAGTTCTGGCCTCGCGCGGGCTGACCCTCGGCATGAAGCTCGAGAACTGGCCGCCGGCCGGTCTGGAGACCGCGCGGACCACGTGATCGAGGCGAAGGGAAAAGAAGATGCGACACCGGCACGGACTCAGAAAGCTCAATCGCACCAGCAGCCATCGCCTCGCGATGTTTCGCAACATGACCGTGTCGCTGTTGAAGCACGAGGTCATCCAGACCACTCTTCCCAAGGCAAAAGAGCTGCGCCGCGTGGTCGAGCCGATGATTACGCTCGGCAAGCAAGCCACGCTCGCCAACCGGCGCCTCGCCTACAACCGCTTGCGCGACCGCGGCATCGTTACAAAGCTGTTTTCCGAGCTGGGGCCGCGCTACGCGAAGCGAAACGGCGGCTACGTGCGCATCCTGAAGTACGGGTTCAGGAAGGGAGACAATGCGCCGATGGCGCTGGTTGAATTGCTCGACCGGCCTGAACCGAAGGAAGAACCCAAGCCGGCTGTGACCAAGACATAGCGCACGCCGGCTCAGCAGATCAGGATCGCCCGGTAGTCGTTGACGTTGGTCCGGGTAGGCCCCGTTACGACAAGGTCTTCGAGCCGCGAGAAAAATCCGTACGCGTCATTGTCGGCGAGCAGTTTCCTGGCGTCGAGCCCGAGACGGGTGCCGCGCGACAGAGAATCGGGTAAGAGCACCGCACCCGCATTGTCCTCCGAGCCGTCGATGCCGTCGGTGTCGCAGGCAATCGCATAGGCGTTCGGGGCGCCGGCGAGGTCAACAGCCAGCGACAATAGAAATTCGGTGCAGCGTCCGCCGCGCCCGTTGCCGCGCACGGTGACCGTGCATTCTCCTCCTGAAATCAGGGCTACCGGCGGCTTCGCCGGGTCGCCGTGCCGTGCGATCTGGCGGGCGAGGGCTCCGTATACCTTCGCCACCTCGGCTGCCTCGCCCGTCACGCTATCGCCGAGGTTCATGGTTTGGATCCGGTTCAAATGGAAAAATTCCTGCGCCGCGCGCAGCGCCTGGTGCGCAGTGGCGATAACGCGGTTTTCGACGCGAGAGAAAATCCTGTCGCCCGGTTTGGGCGTTTCCGGAACTTTGCCGCCGGCGCCTCGCTCGAGGTGTTCCCGGACTGCCGACGCAGCGTTGACGCCGTAGCGATGGAGGACTTCAAGCGCGTCGCGGTACGTCGTCGGGTCCGGCGCACACGGACCGGAGGCGATGTGCGTGGGATCGTCGCCCGTGACATCCGAGACGATCAGCGCGAGCACGGGTGCCTTGCACGCCGCCGCGAGCCGGCCCCCTTGAACCGCGGAAAGGTGTTTTCGCACGGTATTGATGTCCTGGATCGGTGCGCCGCTGCGGAGGAGTTCCCTCGTCGTCGCCTTCAGCGCTTCCATGCCGACGGTCTCGACCGGAAGGCTGAGCAGCGCCGAGCCTCCACCGGAAATCAGCGCGAGCAGCAGGTCGTCCGGCGCGAGGTTTCTTACCCGTTGCAGAATTTCTTTCGCTGCGGACTCCCCTCTCTCGTCGGGAACGGGGTGCCCGGCTTCGATCACCTTGACGCGTCGCGTCGGCAGCCCATGCCGGTAGCGGGTGATGACCAGGCCGTCGAGCGCCGCGTCCTGGGGCCAATGCTGTTCGACCGCGAGCGCCATCGAGGCGGCCGCCTTGCCCGCGCCGATCACGAGCGTTCTCCCAGGCGGTGGAGGGGGTAGGTGACTTGGAAGGATCTTGAGCGGGTCGGCGGCGGTGATGGCGGCCTGAAAGCTTTGTATGAGCAGCTGCTTCGGATCCATGGCCGGACTCTAGCCGTATTTGGCCCGGACTGTGCTACCGGTCCATCATCTCGAGCATCGACTTGAACAAACCGCTCCCGGGGTCGGCGATCTGCTCGAGCACCGTGAAGTGATTTTTCCCCGGGCAAGGCATGTCCCTCCTGTGCACCTTGCCCCATTTTTCCGCGATGAGCCTGTTCTGGATGTGGAATCCTTCGTTTTCCTCTCCGCCTACGGCGGTGTAGAGGGGTGCGTCGGTGGCAGGCGGGAGGAACGCAGGACTCACTTTCAGCGCGGATCTCTGGTCGAGGCGCACGTCGCAATTCACCGAGGGCACCTTGATGATCTCCGTCAGATCGTACAAGCCGCTGATCGACATCGCGGCACTCACGACCTTCTTCGGCAAGTCCGTCGAGTAGTCTGGCCAGCGGCAGGAGAGCATCATGGCCGCGAGATGCCCCCCCGCGGAATGTCCGAACAGGGTGAGTCGGTTCGCGGGCGCGCCGAAATTTCCGCCGTTACGGTAGAGCCACGCACAGGCCTGAACCATCTGCATCACGATGTCTTCTACTCGCACCGCGGGGCAAAGAGAGTAGTCGGGCACCGCGACCGTGACTCCGGCCCCGGCGAGCGCCGGGGCGACGAACGAGAAGCGCTTCTTGTCGAGTGAACGCCAATATCCGCCGTGGATGTACATCAAAAGCCCCCGGCTTTTTCCGTGCGCGCGAAAGATGTCCATCCTTTCCGCTTCGCCCGAGCCGTAAGGCACGTCCAAATAGCAGTCGAGGCTGGCACGGGCCCGCTCCGATTGCTTTTCCCAGCGATCGAAGATTTCCTGATAGTCCTTGACTACGAGCCGCGGATTGTAGAGAAGGTCGTAGTTTGTCTTGTCCGCGTGCATCGTGTTGTTCCGGAGGCTCTCGCCGTGATTCAGGGCGCACGGCCGCCCGACGGGCGTGGGAAAACGGGGCGGGCTCGCTTGGGGCGGACTAGAAGGCCTCGCGCCAGAGATCGAGTGCCTGTTGCACCGGGCGGTCCGAGAAACTGAACAGCACCGCTTGTTCATCGGCTTCGAGCCGGTACGGCAGCCAGGACGGGCACACGAATACGTCCTTGGATCCAAAAATCAGTGTCTCGCCTCCGACACGGCAACGGCCCTTGCCTTCGACGACTGCATAGACCGTGGAGTCGGTCGAGCGATAGTCCCTGCCCATGAATCCCTTCGGGAGGAGTTGCATGAAGGTGCCGATGGTCGGCATCGCCCAATCGCCCGTCACCGGATTCGTGTATTGCAGCTTGTGGCCCCAGCAGGGGTGCGCGTCGTGAGCCCGCCTCAGCGTCTCGAGCGCTTCGCGCGTGCGCTCGTACGGATACCAGAAAAGGGGCGAGGTGCGGGTCTTCGCCCTGTACTCCACGGGTTTCATGGTATTGCCGAATTGCGCGAGGTTGTCGCCTTCGGTGCGGCTGGTGTGCTGAGCTTCCTGCGGCCCCTTTTCCATGAACTGGGCATCGAGCAATTCGACGAGCGGAACGTCGAGGCCGTCCAGCCATACCATCGGTTCTTGCGACGGATTGCCATGGTCGTGGAAAGTCCACGACGGCGTGATGACGAAATCTCCCACGCCCATCGTCACTTTCTCGCCGTCCACCGCGGTGTAGGCACCCTTGCCGAGCAGGATGAAGCGCAAGGCGGATTGCGAGTGCCGATGCGAGGGTGCAACTTCCCCGGGCAGGATCAGCTGCAGGCCGGCGTAAAGGCTGTGGGTAATGCTCGAGCGGCCCCTCAGCCCGGGGTTCTCGAGCACCAGAACGCGTCGCTCGGCCTCCTGAGCGCTGATCAAGCGGCCGGCTTCCTGGATCCACGGCCACATCTGATCCCATTTCCAGAGATGAGGCTTGCAGGGTGTGCTGGGGGTGGCAGTGATGATGTTGTGCAACACCTCCCACAAAGGCGTGACGTTGGCCTTGTCGATCTTGCCGTAAAACGCCTTGCGATCTGCGGCAAGCTTGGTTTGCAGAACCGCGGCCATCCGCTCCTCCAGAGATTCCCGACGGGGTTGAGGAACGATTTTCCGCTAAAGCAGACGATCACGGCAACCTCGCGGGCCAGCCCAGGCGATGGAGCCGAGGGCATAAGGCGAGCGTCCTGAGAAAGTGGGCAGAAGCCCATTTTTCTCGTATGATAGCGCCGATACTTGTAGACGCTTTCCTCCGTCATGAAGGTCAGGCTCAGAGGGCTTACTTGGAATACCTCAAAGGGTATATATACTAACTATTTGATAATAAATATATTATTTGTATTGTTGCGTCGGAGTGTGCGCTGACACAGGTCCAGTGGGATTCGTCCCACTATTATTCCCACTTTCGCGATGGGCAAAATTGTGGTTGACCCCCGTTGCCCAGGCATCCTGTAATTACGCCGAAGCGGCCAGTCGCTCGACGGGAGGAAAGAGGAGGAAATGACGTGACGGCTGAGCAGTTGCTGAGCGAGATCGCGGATTACTGCAGGCGCGTCGGCATGGCCGAGTCGACCTTCGGGCGGCGCGCCGTAAACGACGGCAAGCTCGTGGGCCGGCTGCGCATCGGTGGGCGCGTGACCATGGAAACCGTGGAGCGCGTGCGCACGTTCATGTCGGAGCACCGGTCGGTCGAGAGCCGCGGCTTGGTTCGGCTGCGGTCCTCGGCTGGGAGCCTGGCGAGCGGCGGGGGCGCGGTCTTGGATCAGCCCAAGATCGCCGCGTCCACCGAGGCGAGGCACGAGTCGAAGACCAACTTCCGCTTCTACGACAACCGCCAGAAGTATTTGCTGTTCGTCAGCACCTGCAGCGAGAAGTGGGTGGTCGCGCAGCGCGTCGGCATGGAACTCGCCAATATTCATCCGCGGCCTCCCGCGGTCAGGGTGTTCGATGCCGGCGTCGGCGATGGCACCGTGCTCGCCCGCGTGATGCGTGCCATGCACCAGCGCTATCCGACGATGCCCTTCCACATCGTGGGCAAGGAAATCAGCCTGGAGGACGTCCGGCTCGCGCTCGATCGCATGCCGGACCGCTTCTTCGAGCACCCGGCGACGGTGCTCGTCATGACCAATCTCTACTACTCGGAAGCTCCGTGGCTCACGCCGAAGTCGGTCACCGCCGCCACGAGTCTCGTCTGGAAAGAGGTCGCGCTTACGGGAGCGACCTCCAGCGAGTTCGAACAGCAGATCATCGACCTGCAGCCGTTCCTGAACGAACACTGGCGCGCGTCGGTGAGCAAGACGAGCGGCAATCCCGCGTATGCGAAGCCGGTGGTGCTGGTGTTCTACCGGGAAGATCACAAGTTCCTTCTCGACCAGGTGTTACCGCGCCGCGGCGCTGCCCGCGCCGACTACGACTTGGTCATAGCGTCGCAGCCCTACCGTGCCCGCGCCTCGGCCGAATTCAAGGCGTCCAAGGTCCTTGCACCGCTCGCTCGGAGCCTGGCGCCGGGCGGGCGGATGATCGCGATCCATTCCCACGGCCGGGACCCGGGGCTCGAGATCGTGCAGCGCGTCTGGCCGGGAGAAGATCCGTTCCAGACCGATCGCCACTCGCTCCTGAAGGCCACCCGCGCCGCGCTCGGCGCAGACGGCCGCGACCTCAACTTCAACGCCTACGCCGACAACCGCTCGATCTTCCGCTACGAGATGCACACCCTCCCGGAGGAAATCAGCGACGCAATCGGCACCTCGACTCTTCTCGCCGCGTGGAACGCCGCCGTTTACGTGGCGCAGATCGAAGATCAGCGCCTTGGCGAGGTCATGGGAGACCGCGGATATCTCGAGGCCACGCAGGAGGTGCTTCGTCGCCACAAGGGCCTGTGGTTCCTCGACGAGTCGTACGTGATCTCGCGCAAGCGCGACTGAGGCGCATGCAAGCGGACCTGACCGTGGAGCCTGACACCGCAACGCGACTCGTCGGCCCATCGCAAGGCGATGAGCACCGGAACATCCCGGCTCTGCTAGCCGGGGCGTCGCTCGAATTGTCGTCTCGGGATCCGGCGGAGATCGACGCGTGCACCGGTCTGCTGGAGCCGGGGACCGCAGTTTACATCAGCATGCCGCCGGGACAGACCTACCACGGAAACGTGGCGCTGGCCACGCGGCTGAAACGAGCCGGCTTTCACCCGGTTCCCCACATCGCGGCGCGCCGGATCGCCAGCCGCAATGCGCTCGAGGAGTACCTTGCGCGGGCGGCAGGCGAGGCGGGAGTTGACAGCGCCCTTGTGATCGCCGGCGACAGCGACCGGCCGAGCGGGCCGTTCGATTCGAGCCGCGCCCTGCTCGAAACCGGCCTGTTTCAGCGTCACGGAGTCGTGCGCATCGGGGTAGCGGGCTACCCCGATGGTCACCCCAAGATAGCGGAAGCGGCCCTCGGGACCGCGCTCGCCGAGAAAAGAGCCCTCGCCCGTGGGGCAGGTCTCGATCTGCAGGTCGTGACGCAGTTCTGCTTTGAGTCCGAGCCGATTCTCGCATGGGCCGCAAAGATGAAAGGGCACGGGCTGCCGATGCGCGTCGGGCTCGCGGGCCCGGCGAGCCTGCCGCGGCTGTTGCGATTTGCGGCGCTTTGCGGGATCGGAAACTCGGTCCGCGCCCTCAAGGCACGACCGCGGGCGATTACGCGCCTCCTAGTGGAAGCCGGCCCGGAGGCCGTTGTGAGGGACATTGCGCGTCCAGGCGGTGCGGCGATCGCCGGAGTCCATTTTTTCTGCTTCGGGGGCCTTTTGAGGACTGCGCGCTGGCTGCGAGCGGTGCGTGAAGGGCGATTCGAACTGACCCCCGACGGCGGTTTTCGGGTCGGGGCCGCTTAAGTCCTGCGGCGATCACCTACAGGATAAAGCTCACTAGGCCGAGTGAGCGGAGCTCCATTGCGCTAACGCCGCCCCGCCCTCGGCGGGTAAGGCAGAATACGGGCGATGGAAACACAGGTACTGGTCGTCGGCGGCGGCCCAGTCGGCCTTACGCTTGCCATCGATCTCGGCAGGCGCGGCGTGCGCTGCACCTTGATCGAGCAGAAGCAAGCACCGCAGTTTCTGCCGAAGATGGAACGATGCAATGCACGCACCATGGAAATCTTCCGGCGCATGGGAATCGCCGACAAGGTCCGTGCCGCCGGACTGCGCGGCGACATCCCGATGGACGTGTTCATCATCCTGTCGCTCGCCGAGCCGCCACTTCTGCACCTGCCCTACCCTTCGGTGGAGAGGGCGCGTGCCGAGATCCGCGCCTGCAGCGACGGAAGCATGCCCCTGGAACCGTACCAGCTCATTTCGCAGTACACGCTGGAGCCGCTGCTCAAGTCGATCGCCGAAGGGCTGCCCTCGGTGACGGTACGCTACGGTTGCCAGCTCGAATCGTTTACCCAGGACGAATCGGGAGTCACCGCGCGAGTGAAGCAAGCGAATCGCCCGGGCGGCGCGATCAGCGCGTCGTATATGGTGGGCTGCGACGGCGGCGGGAGCGTCGTGCGCAAGCAACTCGGCATCAAGCTGCGCGGCGAGTACAACATACTCGAGCTGCGCCAAGCGCTGTATCGCTGCGACGAGCTGTTCGAGCGCATCCCCATCGGCAACGGCCCAGGCAAGGGGCGCCACTATCACCTGGCCGACGGCAACAGCGGCCTACTGATAATGCAGGATTCGACGAAGCACTTCACCCTGCACGCCGTGGTCGAGAAAGACGAAGACATGAAGGCGACGTTCGAGCGCGCCGTGGCAATCCCGGTGAGGTACGAGATGCTCACCTGTGCCCCGTGGCGGCAGAACCTGCTGCTAGCGGACCGCTATCGGGATGGCCGCGTGTTCCTTGCGGGCGACGCCGTGCACCTTGTCATACCTACCGGGGGTCTCGGCATGAACTCCGGTGTCGGCGATGCAATCGATCTTTCCTGGAAGCTCGCGGCGACCCTGCAAGGATGGGGTGGGTCTGCGCTGCTCGACTCGTACGAATCCGAACGGCGGCAGGTCGGCGACCGCAACGTCGGCGCCTCGCGCTACGCTTCGCTCGGGCGGCGCAAGTGGCACGCACAATATCGGCCGAACATTCGTGAGAACACACCCGACGGCGCTGCCGCGCGTGAGAACCTCGTGCGCGTTGCCAGCGTCGAGCAGCCCAAGTCGAACGAGATGATCGGCGCCGAGCTCGGCTACCGCTACGTCGATTCCCCGATTGTGTGCGGTATTCCCGGCGGGCCCGAGCACCGTTTCAGGGTGTATGAGCCGAGCACGTGGCCGGGCGCGCGCTTGCCGCACGTGTGGCTCGCCGACGGCACGCCGATGCAGGACCACATTCCGGACGAGGGCTACACGCTGCTGCGTCTAGGCAGCACGAACGCCGACACTTCGGCGCTGGAAAAAGCCCTGCGCGCCTTCGGTGCGCCGCTCGCCGTGCTCGACATGCCGGACGACGCTCCGCGCCAGGTGTACGGCCACGACCTCCTGCTGCTCCGGCCCGACCTGCACGTCGTCTGGCGCGGCAATCAGCCGCCGGAGGATCCGGGAAACGTGGCGGCAATTGTGACCGGGTACGGGGAATCCGATCGAGGGGCTCAGACGACTCTGTGATTCTCCGGTTGAGGCCGGCGCATGAATCTCACCGGCTTCGGCGTCGGCGGCAGCGGCGCGATGCCGTGCGTCTCCAGGGAGAGCTCGAGCTTGCGACCTTCGGGGTCGGCCAGCGCCGCTTCGCGCGCCTTGCGGATCGCGTCGATCCGGGCGCGGCCGTCCGGCACCGCGTCGCCCTCCACGAGTGTGTCGAGAATCCTCAGGAAGCTGCCCTTGCCGCGCTGATGCGTTTCGCCGTAGCCCTTGATGAGCCGGCCGCACAGCGCAATTTCGAAGGCGAGACCGACATCCCGTTTCGCGGCGGTGGCGATCGCGGCCAGCCAGCGGCCGATCAGCATCTGCTCCTCGTGCCAGCGCGAGGTGAAAGGCCGCAGCGGCCGCAGCCAGGCGAGGAAACGCAGCGCGAGAAATCCGCTGACACTGGTCGTCTTGACGTGCATGCCGATGTTGAGCTTGCGGGCGAGGCCGCTCGCCTCGGCCAGGGCCTTCACCCGCCGTGCGAGAAAGCGCGGGAGCACTGCGGTGAACTCGTCGACACCGGGCTTCAGGAACTCGATGATGCGCACCGGCTCGTGCGGCTTCGCCTGAACCTCCCCGCGAACGCGCTCGAAGCGGCT
>Ga0137418_10007411_pt1 | contig 10080 bp, 7 predicted proteins | sample CZODoug3_1_2_16f_FD_122242 | JGI IMG/M metagenome (GOLD analysis project Ga0137418, IMG submission 122242) | Vadose zone soil fungal communities from Angelo Coast Range Reserve, California, USA - CZODoug3_1_2_16fungal (Hybrid Assembly) | ecosystem: Environmental > Terrestrial > Soil > Vadose... | reverse complement strand
CCTCCTCGTAGTGGTCCTGTGCGGCATTGTCGTCATGTTGGTCCACACCTACTACGGCTTCCACGCGACGGGTGGACCTGCCGGGGTTGGCGAGGCCGTGGGTCGGGCCGTGCGAACGTCCCTGGTGGCGGCGATCTTCGTGATCATGCTCGCGACGTTTGCGATGACATCAACGCCTGCCGGTGTCGGTTGATCGATGCGATTAAGCGAAAGCAGGTCCATGACGGGACTGGCTGCACGCTTCTGATATACGCGCGAGGATATCGGTTCCTGCTGATAGATGTGGATGTGTCTGAATTGGTCGCCAATGCAGTCCGCCAGGCCGGAACGATGACTTTCGAGCGCGTTTGCGTGGTCGATGAGCGTTTCTTCTGGGAATCCGCATAATGCAATGAACCAGCAAGATAAAGCTCCTGAGCGATACTTCTACCATGGCTTTCCACGACGTGCGCGAGACGGTTCGCGCGATGCGGGTCGTCGATGGAATCCTTCGCGGGGGCGACGGCTCCGTTTGACAAACGCGTCGCGGGGCTGAAAACCTTTAATTCGCTGAACCGGTTGGTCTGGTAATGGTATCTCGCAAGGCCGTTGCGTCACTCCTTGAGGACTACCGAGACATCGTCGTCGCGACGGTCTGCTCGCACTCTTCGCTCCAGATTTTCCACGGTGCCCGTCAGGAGGGTTTCCGTACACTTGGAATCGCGATCGGTGAGCGTCCCAAGTTCTACGATGCGTTTCCCCTCGCCAAGCCCGACGAGTTTCTCGTTGTCGATTCGTACGCGGACATCCTCGATCGGTCGGACGACCTCGTCGCGAGACAGGTCGTGACGGTCCCCCACGGATCGTTCGTCGAATACATGGGCCCTGATGTCTTCGCGAAACTGCGCATTCCGACATTTGGCAACCGCGAAGTCCTGAAGTGGGAGTCGGATCGCGACAAACAGCGAGAATGGCTGACCTCCGCGGGTGTCCCGATGCCCCAGAAGATCGAGCGTCCCGAGGACATCGACCGCCCCGTCTTCGTGAAGTACTACGGCGCCAAGGGCGGCCGGGGCTCGTTCATCGCGAAGAATCACGAGGATTTCAAGGAGTCCATTCGGCCCGGGATGAAGTACACGATCCAAGAATACGTCGTAGGGACGCGGTATTACATTCATTACTTCTACTCGCCCCTTGCGACGACCGGCTATGCGCTGTCGAAAGGGGGGCTCGAGATGCTCGGCGTTGACCGCCGGGACGAGGCCAACATCGACGAGATGTACAAGCTGGGTGCCCAGGAGGCCCTTCGAAAGATCGGGTTGCTGCCAACGTTTGTGGTGACGGGGAACATGCCGGTCGTCCTCCGAGAGTCCTTGCTGCCGAAGGCGTTCGAGATGGGAGGGCGTACCGTGGAGCGGTCGATCGAATTGTTCAACGGGATGATTGGACCCTTCTGCCTCGAGACGATCGTCTCGGACAAGCTCGAGTTCAAGGTCTTCGAAATCTCGACCCGCATCGTGGCGGGGACGAACCTCTTCATCGCCGGATCACCGTACGCCGATCTCGTGGAGCCGGGGATGTCGACGGGGCGGCGCATCGCGCGCGAAATCCGCCTCGCGCAGAAGGCCGGGCGTCTGGCCGACGTGCTGAGTTGACGTGCCGCGTCGGACGGACGAAATCAGCCGAGAAAAGAGCAAGGAAACGCTTTTATGGGCCTGGCCAGCATGGGCGGACACCATGGCCGATCCCGTCACGGACCAGGTCACGGTCGGCATCGTGCTCTTCGTGATCGCACTCGTACTCGCCGCGTTCTTTGAGACGCGGTTCCTGCGGAAGAAGATGAAGAACCGTCGGGTCCGGACCGCGAAACGGGAGACAGAACTCCCGGACGAAGCTCACAATGCGATTATCACGACGAAAGCGATCATCTCGTCCCTGGAACGCCAAGGGATTCGAAGCGAGGAAGCGAGTGCGTGGGTTCGCGAGGCCGAGATGGCGTACGGTCGTCACAACTACCGGGTGGTCGTCGAGCTCACCGGGAAAGCGAGGGATCGGTTGCTTGCTCTCAAAGCGGCCGATGGTTCGAAAGGCGACCTGGTGAAACTGGAGCAGCTTTCCGTCGCTGGAGGCAGCGAGGAGATCACGACGAAGGAAGTGCTCCAGAAGGAAGTCACGCCGAATCTCCTACAATCCAAATTCTCCATCGAGGTCGCGGGGACCGCGATCGATCAGGGCCGACTCGCGGGTCGCGATGTGTCGCAGGCGACGGAGCTACTCGAGTCTGCGAAGGCTCGGTTCGATGCGAAGGAATACGACGCAGCCCTCTCGATCGCACGGCAATCGAAACGCTCCGCCGAGGGCAAGGCGGTCGACGTATCGATTCCGCCGCCCCCCGTACGCGCGGCTCCCGTTTCGCCGGAGGGTCGAACCTGTCCCTCGTGCAACGCCACTCTCCAGTCCGACGATGCCTTCTGTCGCAAGTGTGGGACGCGGCTCGTGCCAACGTCGTGTGGTTCGTGCGGAGCCAAGCTTCTCCCGGACGATGTTTTCTGCCGAAAATGCGGCGCTGCGATTGCGCGATGAATTTCATCACGCGCGCGGATAAACCTTAATTACCGAGGCCCACCATGTCTCGCACAATGGCGATCGGAAGCGACATGGAACAAGCCCTCAGCGCATTGTATGGGGAGGACCAAGTCGCCGCCGTGATCACGCTGAAAGTCGACACAAAGGAAGCGGACCGAATCGCGACGCAGATCGCCAAGTTCGAGGTGATCCAGGACGTGTTCCTCGTTACGGGAGACACGGACATCATCGCGAAGGCACGCTTCAAAAACTACAAGGGATTGAAGGATTTCGTCCTCTCGAGCCTCGCACCGATTCCGGGGATCAAGGACACGAAAACCTTGATGGTCGTCACGACCTACAAGGAAGCGGGACAGCCGAGGGCACCAAGTTGAGGGCGAAGAACAAAGCCGTGAGATGGTCAGATGGACACCGAGGCGAAGCTGAAGCAAATCATGGACGTCCTCGACCAGATTGCGGAGGACACCTCCGTTGCTAGGAACATCCGCCGCGGTGCGGCCGACGCCAAGGCCCGCTTGGCGAAGAAAACGGAGGCGCTCGACCTGCGCGTGACGAGTGCGATCATGATCATGGACGACCTCGCCAATGATCCGAACATTCCTCTGCACGGCCGCACTCTGATTTGGAATGTGATCTCCCAGTTGGAGACCGTGAAGTAGGATCCGAGCCGAACCCTTTGCGTCGACCGTCGCCTCGAGCCAAATCGAAAAATACCTCCGCGACGCTCTCAACGATGCCCGCGGGGCTAGTCTAGTGGTAGGACAGAAGCTTCCCATGGCTCTGAGATGACCTGAAGAACCGGAGTGAGCTTCTAACGCGGGTTCGATTCCCGCGCCCCGCACTCGCTCGCGGTCCCGGCTCGCGTTCGTGATCCGACTCGTCCTGGTGTCCGGTGGAACCGTGCATTACTTAGGCCGTATGTCCAAGCCCACATGCCACGCGGTCCGGCAACCCGGACAGTGAACGTCCCGCGTCATCGAGTCGCCTTCGTCGGCCAACTTGAACGTGAAAAACAGAGGATTGTTGCACTTGGGACAGCTGAAATTCAAGCCACCGACGGTCATGGAATTCCCTCGATGCCCCGTGTCGCCTTAAGGTTGCGCCTTGAGTCTCTCCAGGTTTTCGTCGGTTCGGAATGCATTTTCGGAATCGACGCCGGCAAGTTTATGAAAGTCACATCCTTGCCCGAGTCGCATGCTTGTCGAGAAGGTCGTCAGTCCACCCCTCGACAACAACGCGTATCTGGTGATCGACGAATCGAGCAAGCAGGCCGCGGTCGTCGATCCCGCGCTCGCGGGCAAGGAACTCCTCGCTCTCGCCGAACGGTTAGGGGCGAAAATTGGGTACGTCCTGAACACGCATGGCCACGCCGACGCCACCGCTGACGACGCCATGATTCGTGCGGCGACCGGGGCGAAGATCGCCATCTTCGAGGTCGAGGCCCCGCGACTCGAGAAGAATGCACGCGAGACTCACTGGTTTCTCCCCGCTCCTCCGCCCGCTGTGAAGGCCGACGTGCTTCTGAAGGAAGGCTCCGAGATCAAACTCGGCAATCTCGTGATTCGCACGCTTCACACCCCAGGTCACACGGAAGGCAGCTCCTGCTTCCACGTGCCGTCGGAACGCAGTCTGTTCACGGGGGACACGCTCTATGCCGGGTCGTGCGGCCGGACCGATGTCTTCGGTGGCAGCCCCGCGAAGATGGTTTTCAGCCTTCGCCGCCTCATGGAACTCCCTCCTGCCACGCGGGTGTTTCCCGGCCACGGCCCCGAGACGACGATCGGGGACGAGACTTGGGTTACCGACCTGGCGTATCCCGTCGTGTGATCAGCGGCGGCCACTCGCCGCTCGCCAACTCCTCGCGGACGGCATGTGCCGAACGAGCCGAATCGGAGTGGCCCTGCGACCGATGCCTAGCCCAAGGCGCCGATACACGATTTTCATGCTGAAGATTACCGCGAGGAAATAGCCGTACAAGATCAGCAGCGTCGAGGGCCAGTAGTACTGCCAGATGATCGCCACGAGCCCGACGACGCCCAAGGCCCCGACAACGATCCGGAGAACAAACGCTTCGATTGCGGAGCGGCTGAATGGTCCCGCATCGACTCCATAGTTCGTGTGACGAACCGGATCTCGGAACGCATGGCGCGCCGACGCCCAGACCGCGATGACGAGGGCGGGTGTGAGGAGCGACATCGCGAGGTGTGCGACTCCGGTCGTGACCGTCAGGTCGATGATCCACGCGGCGTAGAAGACGAGCGAGGCCTGGAACAATCGCTTGCGTCGATAGATCGGCAGGAAGTTGGGCATGATCACCGTCTTGAGAGTCCTCTTGACGAGTTCCGCCCCGAAGGTGATGGACTTCGGAAGATGCTTTGCGAAGAAAGTCGCCAAGCGATCCGAGCGCGTCATGAGAATGGGAGCGAGGGAACTCATGACGATACAGAGGATTCCTGCGAAGGGCGTAAGGAAGCGCGCCGCGTACTCATTCGGCAGCTGTGGGTTCGCCTGGATGGCGCGGGCTCCCACGGTGGCGTAGAGGATCGCCTCTTCGTTCCGCGCTACCATGCTCGATCCGATTGCGGTCGACGCGCGGCCGGAAAATCCGATGAAATACGCCAGGGTCGCCGTGAGGAACAGGTCGTTCAAGAGGATCAGCGGGACGGCGATGAGCAACATAGGGAGGACGGAGCCCAATGCCTCGGGCTCGATCAGCATGCCAAAACTCAAGAAAAAGATCGCAACGAAGGCATCGCGAAGGGACTCCATCTTGACCTTCAGTCGACCCGCGAGCCGGGTGTCGGCGAAGACCATGCCGATGAAGAACGCCCCGACGATCGCCGGGATCCGGAACGTTTCCGCCAGCGCGGCAGCAAGAAACACAATACCGAGCGCGAAGAGAACGAACAGTTCCTCGCTCTTGATGCGCTCGAAGACGGCGGCCGTGCGCGGGACGACGACGGCCGCGAGGAATGCGAAGAACCCGATGAACGCCCCGACACCGATGAAGAGGGAGTACACGTCGGTCGGGGTCGCCGACGGAACGATCATGCCGTTCACGAGGGTCAAGAGAAACATCGCGAGAAACGACTCGAGGATCACCATGCCGAGCAGGAACTCCGTCTCCCTATTCCCGAGTCGTTTCAGATCAATGAGCGACTTCGCGGCAATCGCGGAGCTGGACATGCTGATGACCCCCGCAAGAAAAATCGTGTCGATGAGAGGCCAGCCCATCCACGTCCCGATAACGAAGCCGGCGAACATGCCCACGGCGAGGTTCGTGACCGCGAGGACCGCGGCGGCCTCTTTCGTCTTCATCAGTTTCGTGACGCTGAACTCGAGGCCGACGAAGAACAACAAGAGGACTAGGCCGAGTTGCGAAATACTCTGGAGGAAGGCGCTGTCCTGCAGAACGCCGTCGTACGCCCAGCCGAAGATCTGAAAGTGGATGTTCGGTCCGATCAGCATTCCCGCGACGATGTAGCCGATGACGATTGGCAGGCGGAGGCGCGACGCCAACGCAGCACCAACGAAGCCGACTGTTGCGATGACGCCGACATCGAACATGATCGACGCGGTCTCAATCAGAGAATCTCCCCGCATGGAGGAACCGTCGCCCGAGCATTGCCGCTGACGTGTTTCGCTCGAGAACCGTAGTTCCCATCCCGTCCGACGAATCGCCGGTGGGTCTACAAATATCTGCTGTCAACGCGGAAGATCCGTGCGGATGCGGAATCCCGCGGCTGTCCGGAAAGAGGTTTATTACGAACACGAATATTGGGCGCGCGATGGCGGACGACTGGCACTCCGTTTCGGCGGAGGCCGTCCTCCAGCGCTTGGACGCCTCCCCTCTGGGGCTCACGAGCCTCCAGGCCCGCGAGCGATTTCAACGGGTTGGACCCAACGAGCTGGTTCAAGGGACGAAGATCAGTCCGTTCCGTATTTTCCTCAGCCAGTTCACGGATGTCCTCGTCATCGTCCTGATCATCGCCGCGGTCATTTCCGCGGTCCTCGGCGTTTCCCAGGGCGAGAGCGCCGATCTCTGGGACGCGGCCTTGATTCTGGTCATCGTGGTCATGAACTCGATCCTGGGGTTCGTCCAAGAATACCGCGCGGAGCGGTCCCTCGAGGCCCTGAAGAGCCTGGCGGCCCCGAGGGCACACGTCCTCCGGGAGGGCGGCGTCGTGGCCGTTCCTTCGCGTGAGCTCGTGCCGGGCGACATTACTGTGCTCGCTGCAGGCGACCGGGTACCCGCCGACGCAAGACTCCTCGAGGTCGCGAGCCTGCGGATCAACGAGGCATCCCTCACGGGCGAGTCGCTGCCCGTGTCGAAGGCGGTCGAGTCGTTGCGTCGCGACACCTTCCTCGGCGATCGAAAGAACATGGTGTTCATGGGGACGACCGTGGACGGCGGACGCGGCAAGGCCGTTGTCGTCGGGACGGGCATGGCGACGGAGCTCGGAAAGATCGCAGGGCTCGTGCAGCAGGAGACGAAGGTAGAGACGCCCCTTCAGCGACAGCTCGATCGTCTCGGACGACAGATCGGCATCGCGATCCTCGCGGTTGCGGCCCTCATCTTCTTCATCGGAGTGCTCCGCGAGCCGATCCTGGACACGAGTCACATCGAGCTTCTGTTCCTCACCGCGGTCGGTCTCTCCGTCGCCGCTATCCCCGAGGGCCTCCCCGCGATCGTGACGATCAGCCTCGCCCTCGGTCTCCAACGGATGATTCGCCGGCACGCCCTCATCCGCAAGCTTCCCGCCGTGGAGGCGCTCGGAGCGGCATCCGTGATCTGCTCCGACAAGACCGGGACGTTGACGAAAGGCGAGATGAACGTCCGCACCCTCGTGGCGGGCGCGGCCGAGTACGAGGTGGTCGGGGAGGGATTCAATCCGGCCGGGGAGGTCCGCCTCGGAGGGCAGCGAATTGAACTCGCAAACCAGCCGGACCTGGCCCGTCTCTTGGAATGTGGCGTCCTATGCAACGACGCCACCCTGAAAGCCGAAGGGGAACGTTGGGTCGTCGAAGGCGATCCGACGGAGGGCGCGTTGATCGTGGCGGCCGTTCGTGCCGGGTTGCAACCGGATCGGATCCGGGGCGAGATGCCTCGCGTCGCGGAGATCGCGTTCACCTCGGAGCGGAAAAAGATGGCCACGCTTCATGTGGCGTTGCCTCCGACCGAGTTGACGCGCATTCTCGCGGTTCCGGAGGATCAAAGGCATCAGCATCTTGCCGGCAAGGCCGCGAGTTTGTACGTGAAAGGGGCTCCGGAGCGCATCCTCGACGTCTGCTCGCACCACTTGATCGACGGGGAACGGAAGCCCCTGACGGACTACGATCGGAAGCAGTACCTGTACCGGAATCAGGAGATGGCAGCGCGCGCCCTTCGAGTCCTCGGGTTCGCGTATCGGGAGTTCCAGGGAAACGTACCGCAGTTGCGCGAACAAGAACTCGAGCGAGACCTCACGTTCCTCGGCCTCGCCGGAATGATGGACGCGCCGCGCTTGGACGCGATTGGTGCGATTGAACGCTGCAAGAAGGCGGGCATCAAGGTGGTCATGATCACGGGAGACCACAAACTGACCGCCATGGCCGTGGCCCGGGAGATGGGGATCCTGGGAGAGGGCGAGCGAGCCCTCACGGGAGAGGAGCTCGAGGCGATTCCGGACGACGAGCTGGTCCGGCAGGTCGCATCGATTCGAGTCTACGCGCGGGTCTCGCCAGAGCACAAGATGCGGATCGTCGACGCCTGGAAGAAGGCGGGGCACATCGTCGCGATGACGGGGGACGGCGTCAACGACGCGCCCGCACTCAAGCGTTCCGACCTGGGCGTCGCGATGGGGATTACGGGCACGGACGTCGCGAAGGAGAGCGCGGACATGGTCCTCACCGACGACAACTTCGCGTCGATCGTCGCCGCGATCGAGGAAGGGCGGGGGATTTACGAGAATATCCGAAAATTCGTCGCCTTCCTCTTGTCCGCCAACGCAGGCGAGGTTCTCGTGATGTTCATCGCGACGTTGGTCTTGAGCGTTGACCCGGCTTTCCTACCGTTCTTCTTCCCGGTCCAATTGCTGTGGATCAACCTCGTGACCGACGGTCTTCCCGCGCTGGCCCTTGGCGTTGATCCGTACCCGACCGACATCATGGAGCGACCGCCTCGCAATCCCAGGGAAGGCGTCCTCTCCCGCGACATCTTGTTTCTCATCTTCGTCGTCGCGGGGATCCTCACCGTAGGCACCCTCGGCATTTTCTTCTGGGAGCGCAACGAGGGTGCCGATGTGGTCCGTGCTCGCACGGTCGCCTTCACCACGATTGTTTTCTTCGAGCTCTTCCTCGTCTTCGCGATGCGGTCTCCCCGTCAGACCATCTGGAAGATCGGTCTCTTCACGAACACGAAGCTCATCGTGGCCGTCCTCGCATCGATGGCATTGCAGGCGGTCGTCATCTATGCGCCTTCGCTCCAGACCGCGTTTGGTACCGAGCCGCTCACCGCGTTCGATTGGATTCGGACCCTTGCGATTTCCTTCACCGCATTCGCCTTCGTCGAGGTCCTGAAGGTGGCTCGGGGGAGAAGGGCCTAGGCGCGATGCTCGAGATCGATGGTGCGCATGGCGAGGGTGGAGGTCAGCTCCTCCGAATGGCGGCGGCGCTCAGCGCCCTGCAAGAGGTCCCGATCCGCGTCGTTCGGATTCGCGCGGGGCGGCCGAATCCGGGTCTCGCGGCTCAGCATGTGGCGGCTCTGCGTGCCGTCGGGGCCCTCTGCGGCGGTCAGCTCGAGGGCCTGGCGGTTGGCTCGACGGATGTCGTCTTCCGCCCTGGGCCCATCATCGGTGGCCGTCACGCCTTTGATGTGGGCACGGCGGGAAGTGTCACCCTGGTGCTTCAGGCGTGTCTCCCGGTCGCGCTCGCGGCAGCGGGGGCCACGCGGATACGGATCACGGGCGGCACCGATGTTCGATGGTCCCCATCGATCGACTACTTCGCTCGTGTCTTCCTGCCGCTCCTCCGCGGGGTCGGAGGGCATGTGGAGGTCGAACTACTGCGAAGGGGATACTTTCCGCGGGGAGGCGGGGTGGTCGAGGCCGTGATCGAGCCCGCCCGTGCCTGGAACCCGTTTGAGGTCACGACCCGCGGCCCCATCGAGTTCGTTCGAGGCGTCGCGCACGTCGCGAACCTTCCCGAGGACATTCCGAAGCGAATGAGTCGGGCCTCCGTCCGGGGGCTGCATGGAATTGCCGAAGTGAAAATCGAGGAACGGCGGTACGCCGGCGAGGAGGCGGTCGGGCAAGGCGGCGGTCTGCTCCTGTCGGCCACGGCAGGCAGGGCAATCCTCGGCGCCGCCTCGCTTGCGGAGCGAGGGAAGACCTCGGAGAGGGTCGGGGAAGATGCGGCGCGCGAGCTTCTTTCGGAGATCGACTCGGACGCGACCCTCGATGTCCACGCTGCCGACCAATTGCTGATCTATCTTGCGAAGGCGAACGGGCCCTCCCATTTCGTTGTCCGCGACAAGTC
>Ga0137418_10007410_pt1 | contig 10081 bp, 10 predicted proteins | sample CZODoug3_1_2_16f_FD_122242 | JGI IMG/M metagenome (GOLD analysis project Ga0137418, IMG submission 122242) | Vadose zone soil fungal communities from Angelo Coast Range Reserve, California, USA - CZODoug3_1_2_16fungal (Hybrid Assembly) | ecosystem: Environmental > Terrestrial > Soil > Vadose... | reverse complement strand
GAACACTTGTCTGGTCCTCTAGTTTATGTCTACAACTTGAATGAAGTCATTTGATGCAGATTTGACCAATATATAATAAAAAGGCAGCCCTGCACTTTTTTTGGCCACCACTGTACAGGACCACCTTCTGACAGAAGCAGGGGTGTTATCAACAGTTGGAAAATTTGCTATGCATGAATCAGCCTGTTAAGGCCATACCATACAAATTAGCCTATAACATAGGACACAGATAGAATATTGACATTCTGACTTCAGATTCTGAATCTACATAAAAAATAGATCCTGAAAATATATATTATGTCACATCTGGTTAAGTTTTCAATGTTTCCATATTGACTTTATGGCCATAACATGGAATATAGACCACATATCAACTATCCCTTGGTGAACATGTAATCACTATATCATTTCACACCAGACAAACAACCCCCCTTGTCATGCTTTAATAAGGTCATTCTACCATCTGCTGATCTGTATACTTTTAATGTCTGACATTCATTGAATAAAAATGTGTTCAATTCTTGACCAAATGTCTCAAAACAGATTGTAAGGTCTAGACAGTCATCTTGTACATCTGGGAAAATTGAGGTGTGGAAAAATTAGCATGTGGTGGCCAGAAATAAGCCAAAATGTTGATTTTGAGTGGTTGCAGAAATGTATAAAAACATATGCATTTGAGACCATGACCAAATATGGTTAGCTTGATCATGAAACAGATGTCACAGTTGAATTTGTATAGGCAAATGGTTCCAGAAACATATAGAAACATATGCATTTGAGACCATGACCAAATATGGTTAGCTTGATCATAAAACAGATGTCACAGCTGAATTCATACACAAAAATGGTTCCAGAAACATATAGACACATATGCATTTGAGACAATGACCAAATATGGTTAGCTCAATCATGAAACAGATGTCACAGTTGAATTTGTACAGAAAAATGGTTCCAGAAACATATGCATTTGAAGCAATTACCAAATATAGTTAGCCAGATGATTAATTTTTTCCACATTTGAACAAATTACCAAATATGGTGAGCTCATTGGACTCCCTCTGCATTTGAATATTCAACTCCTTGAGCTCATTGGACACCATCTGGAGTTCAGTATTGAACTGCAGTAAGCTCATCCAACACCCCCCGGAGTTCAATATTCAAGTCTGGTGAGCTCAATGGACACCCTCTGAAGTACAATATTGAACTACAGTAAGCTCATCCAGCACCCTCCAGAGTACAATATTCAACTCTGGTGAGCTCATCAGATGCCCTCCAGAGTACAATATTGAACTACAGTAAGCTCATCCAGCACCCTCCAGAGTTCAATATTCAACTCCGGTGAGCTCAATGGACACCCTCTGGAGTACAATATTGAACTACAGTAAGCTCATCCAGCACCCCCAGAGTTCAATATTCAAGTCTGGTGAGCTCATTGGACACCCTCTGAAGTACAATATTTAACTGCAGTAAGCTCATCCAGCACCCTCTGGAGTACAATATTTAACTACAGTAAGCTCATCCAACACCCTCCGGAGTTCAATATTCAACTTACCATGAGCTCAATGGATACTCTCCAGAGTACAATATTGAACTACAGTCACCTCATCTAACACCCTCTGGAGTTCAATATTCAACTTACCGTGAGCTCAATGGACATACCCCAGAGTTCAACACTCAACTCCGGTGAGCTCATCAGACACCCTCCAGGGTTTAATATCAGGCTCCTATATACCAACCTCTATTAATTGATAAGTAAACAATGAAGAGCTCACCGGAAATGTTCCACACTGTAATATTGAACTAGTTAATACAATATACCATTGGTCCGGACATGCTCCAGTAGTTCAATACCCAACTCTGAATGAGCTCACCGGACTATATCAGTAGTTTAGTACAATCTGCCAAACATCCAGGGAATGGACTATATCAGGGAATTGTCAACTTCATTTTCTAAGTCCATGTATTTGACTGAATGGGCTCTCTCGAAAGGTTGTTTCCACTTTTAGAGGCATGTACCGGTCTGATCCTGTTGTCATCAGTTTCCTGATATGTATTTGCAGGTATTCCTCATTACCACAAAGCAGATTTTGCAGAGCAAGATGCCTCTTGTGCATGAGGTCATCCCCATTTTCAACATCATTACACGAGCACTTGACAAACATGCAGAGGATCTGATGTTGCCACCTGCTGTCCACATGGCAGCTGTTTGTGGGTGCATTATGCTCAATAAATACTATGGCCTCACCAATGATTCCATAATATACTGGATCAAAATGTATATGTTATCTTCCAAGTAACAACCATAGTCTCACTAATATATCATGGACAGTACTACATCCTCATTAAAAAGCTTCATACTTTCACAAAGCAGGATGGCCTTGTGATTGGATCACTACAGCTGAAGATCTTCTCTGAAATGAATGGAACTTGAAGTATAAGCCGGTGGTTCTAGTTGAGAGTGCACCTGTTGTAGTAAGCATCCATAATCTGCTGTCAGCTGTCATCTATATGAAGTCTATAGGCCTTGTCTTTGCATAACAAGTATTTCAGTAGCCTCATAGCTTTCAATTCAGTATCCACCACAGCCAATGCAGTTGACGAGTGGCTGAACACTCCACCAATTTCTAATGTTATGAATGAGTTACTGGGTGGCCATGGCAGCGAGTGGACATCCACTAGCACCAATGGCCAAGAATTTTTTATCCATCCCAGGTATGTGGATGCAGCAACCTATACAATAAATATTGGATCTAATTTATTGTATTTTATGCAGCTATCTCAACTGATGTTGAGTGCACCTTCTCGTGGGGTGGTCTTACCATTTCCAGAATGCACCATTCTTTATTGGATGAAAGTACATGGGCAGCATCAGTGCTGGGAGCTTGGTGTGACTTGCCTGGAGCAGTCCCTTGTGACAATATCATGGCTGTCTTCAAAGAGAAGAGCAAGAGACCTAAAAACAATAAATCTGTGGAGGTATCAAAGTAGTCATGTCTTAGTATATAATGTTTTGTGCCAACATTTTTCAAATATACCCATGGGTACCTTTGGGTACTTGTAAGTATCTGCAAGTACTTGCCAGACCCAGATTCACCATAAGGACCTGCCTTTTCCCAAGTACTTGACCTGTGGATCTGTGTAACCTGTGCCTGATGACTGACCAAATCTGGGTATGGATTCTGTAAGTCTGTAAACCCATGGGTATAGATCTAGGTCACCCATGGGTGTACTCATGCTCAGCCTTAATTCCTATGACCATCATAGGTATCACATCATTGAGAGCTATTGCTCTCTTGATGTTGGCGATGATATGCTCATCTTCAATTATCTTCATTGGATGAGGAGTTATCCTCATTCGTGTCACAGGTAGTTGTTTCCATATCTTCAGACTCCTCTTGTCTGTAGGTACTATCTGTGGAACTCAAGTCACCACTTAGTTCAGAGGGATCATCTCCCATTCCATCATCTCTGTCAAGATGACTTGGAGAAGCGTTCGATCTTGAATGTCTTACAGAATCCGAATGTGGATGCCTGCCATAAACAGGTCTCTTATTGTGGTTGGGTATGTTTGAACTACCAGTATTATGGAGATCATTGTACCTTATGTTATCAAGCACATTTTGTGTGGATAGCCATTTGAGATAGTGTTCTTGTCTTCACATCTCTTTCTCCTTACAGAGATTGTGATTCTTGCCTCCATCAGAGGCAGGATAGAATTTCTTATTCATCTCTGTGGATTTGTGATGCATTGCATTGTGTTCCTCCTGCTCATCAAGAAGCTGGTTTAATTTGTTCACTATGGTGATGTGGGTGCATTGTACCTGCTGCCCCACCACCTCTGGAGCACATTGTTTGCACAGATGAGCACTGGCAGCTTGCTGTGCTTTGAAATCTTCCTGAGTTTCACTCAGTTGTCTTACTGGCATATGCAATTTGCACATAGCCTCATTAATGTTCTCATCTGAATTCTCTTAGGTAGAGTCATTCTCATTATGAGAATGATTTATATTTATTTTATTGTAGGAGCTAGTGCTCCTTGAATCACTTTTAATATAGGAACTATTATTCCCATGCATATGCTCATTACAAGCAATTCGAAGACACTTGTTGGCTACTTGAGCCTCCTCTTTGAGAGTGTGTAGCATGTCACTACTAATAGGCTTGCGAGCAGTTCTCTCAGTTCCCCTGGCCACTACTGGGGATCCTCTTTTTGACGACTGCATGAGTCAATGAGCGCTGCTCATTTGGATTTCCTCCACTTCATTGAGTGGGTTAATTCAGAACTGGGTAACTGGGAACCAGGGTTCCTGGTTGTTGTTTCACATTGGTCGCTACCACAATTGATGTGTTTGTCAGCATGACCAACACCTGTCATTTGTCCATACACATTGTTCGTGTCAATCTATCAACATAGATGATTGAGGTTGTAACCCCTCATCCCAATTCTCAGGGTCATTTAGTATGCCCCTTGTGTCTACTATCACCCTCTTCCTAATGGAATTAGGTGAGTTGTCAGGGGCATCATATGCACAATGACTATTGTTGTTGAGGGGGGCATCTTGTGCCTTCCTCTGCTGTCTTTTCTTTGATTTCATGGCAACTTTAGTTGTATGGTTTAGTAGCTCTATGGAGGTTCAAAAAAGTGTAAAATTTGTACTTAGGATGTTTGGCTTATGTCACACAATAGAACCAGACCACTGTGTGATTGTTCTATGTACTTGTGTGTATGAAAATAAGCTCTAAGGAAATAACAGACATAAACATGCCAGTTAAATCCTAAGGCACAGCCACTACAGATATACATAGAGTGTACGTCCGGTCGCCCCAAGGGCCTGGTGACGGCGCTGGTGACGGGCACCAGCGGGTACGTAAGCGTCACCGACGAAATACCCACCAGTACGAGCCCCCAAGCCCACACTAAAGATTTTTAGAACATTTCGAACGCCGTTTTGCAACCCGCGCCCCTGACGCCGAAAGAACCCTAAGAGCCGATCGAACAAATCGAAAAATATATTGCCGACGCCCGAGGCCCTGCTAAAGTACTCTAAGAACCCTTCGAACATTTTTTTGCCCCGCGGCAAATATATTTAGAGGTTTTTGAAGGTTTCAAATGTTTTTTTGAGCCGGGTAACGGATCAAATGACGGATCAAATGGATGGATCAAATGGATCGAACGGATCGAATGAATAACTACGCGAATACAAAGAGCCCTAAGAGCCGATCGAACGAATTCGAACAAATCGAAAAATATATTGTACTCTAAGAACCCTTCGAACATTTATTTATTTATTTCCCGCGGCAAATATATATTTAGAAAGGGTTTTGAAGGTTTCAAATGTTTTTTTGAGCAGGGATTTTTGTAACGGATCAAATGGATCGAACGAATCGAATGAATAACTACGCGAATACCACTGAGCAGATTCTGCGTGCCCTCAGATAATTAAATTAAGAACATTAAGAATGCCCTTTTTTTTGGCTTATGCCCACTTCTTCTTCTTCCCACTTTTTCTTTTCTTCGTGTGCTAAAGCTTCTATCCCCGGATCTGCTAGAAGGAATCCGGTGACGAGGGCAACGAGGGGGCGCGCAGTTCAATGGCATTCAAAGCGCCTGAAACGTGGCACCACCTGCCATTTCGGGCATTTCCGTTGGTTTCGTTCGAAGTGATCATTCGAAACGACACGATCCACCTGTTCGTTACTTTTGATTCCTTCTATTTATTTGTTCGTCTCGTTCATTTCATTTGTTCATTTCATTCTATCCCTCCGAAATGGCTCCCAAACATCGCATGTGCGCATTGCAAACAAGACGACGGTACTCAGACAAACAGGTTCAGATTGATTGTCAAGACTCCGCCGCCGACGAACGACTTATTTTCGACCCCTTCTCCCGCATTTGCTAGTGACAATTAGCACGCTTTCATAACGGAAGCGATAGCTATCTCCCCCCTTGTTTCCGTTTATTATTTGGGACGGTCTACCTACACACTACCCTTTTGCTGAGAGCGAACCCGCAAATTTGATTTGCACCTCCCGCACGGCTCTCTTATATGTCATCCTCAATGTGAGTAGGGCCATTGTTAGTGTTTTGGTGTATAATGCTGACTGGCAGCATCCACAGGCCAACTTTGCTGTCTCCCTCCTGCTCCCCGCTTGGATACAAGAGGCGCCGTTTCGAGGAGAACCCGAGCAACCCTACCATGCCGTTGTTTCAGACGGATGTTGATATGGGGGGTGGAGATGACGACGGAAGTGAGGAGATCAACGGGATGCTCCCACATGCCACACCGTTGTTTCAGACGGATGTTGATATGGGGGGTGGAGATGACGACGGAAGTGAGGAGATCAACGGGATGACAATGCTCCCACATGCCACGTCTTTTTCAAGCGCACAACCTAGTAGTTCCATGCAGCAGATTTGCGCAAGCTCGGACTTGTCTGCACGCATGCGGCAGTCTGTTGACGATCTCGAAGCTGCCTCCCAAGCTGTGCGGCACCGGATCACTGCAAAAGAACAGAGCGACAAATCGACAACCGCCTCTTATGAGAGGCATATCAACAACTATGTCGCATGGTGGGCAGTTTACCAATCAAGCCTAGTCAACGCAGATCCATCCCAAATCCCGATCCCCGCATTTCCGGTCACCGCTGCAAAAGCGACCATGTTTTTGGAGTACACAAGCACCCGTCCAAAGGTAATGCCTCGCTCATCCTTGTGACCTGCCCCCCAGCTTTCTGACAAGCTCTCATTCAGCGTAAGCATGGGAGCTCGGAAGCAATCCCTGGTTCCGTTGTCGGGCTGAGTGTGATCAAGCAGACCATCTCGGCCCTCGAGTACCATCGGTTCCAACACCAACACCTATACAAACATGTTCCTGAGTCACAAGTGGGGCTCCGCCTAGATGCTCGTATCCGCCGTTTTGAGTCTGCTGCCAAGCATGATGAACCGAAGCGTGTTGAATCCGCCCAGGTGCTCAAAGCATCAGGAAGCTCATCTGGTGAGCTCCTCCGTCTCCTCAACACTAACATGCATCTGACCATTTAACAGACACGTACACAAAAGATGAGCTCGAGCGCTGCTCGCTCTTCTGCTTGACAGATTTTAGCGGACCGAAGGAGATATTTGTTGGCTTACGTGATCGAGCGATGCTCCTCTTGTCAACGACGACCGCATTCCGTGGTGCCAGCTGTCGTGCTGTTGAGTTGTCAGATCTTTTCCCATCTAGTATTCCCTCAGACGGGGATGACAGCTTGGGGATTGAGGTAAGGGATAATCTAACAGCGCATTCTTTATATTGATGTGGTTTAAAGGTACTCGGCATCCTGTTGGACAACGCCAAACACAACCAGACTGGTCGCACTGATGAGCACGGAGCTATTCGCCATCGCCATGTTGAACTCTGTCCCATCAACGCGGTTGCCATGCTCCTTTGGGCGACATTCCATCTGCGGCACCGCCCTGTTCCAGATTTTGTTCCAGACTTCTCAGACCCCAAGTTTGGCGAGTTTGGGCGGCGTGACTGGTATAACCACCTCCTTTTCTTCTCAAGCACGGGCTCACCAACAGTAGCTATGAAGTACAAGAGTGAGCACCTTTTACTATTTTCTTTCCACTGTCCCAGAACCTGACCCGATCTTCAGCGCACAATGACAGGGTGAATGTCATCCATCTCAGGAATGATGTGTCCATCACCAAATCAACACATGCCGGTCGTCCATTTGCAGCACAAACTGCTCGTGCTCATGGTGCGAGTGTCAGTGGGACAAAGGCACTTGGTGGCTGGAGTGAGAGCGGCTCATTCCGACCTTGTTATGACCGGGCCTTCCCTGCCGATGCGCTCCTTGGGGCTGCCATGTTCAATGCTCGCCGGCCCGAGGCCCACTTCCAACCTCGGAATGCCCTTGGTGAGTTGGTGCCCTTGTGTCATCCATCCGATCAGGCTCTGACATCCAGATACAACCATTAGAACCACCTCCCGAGCTGTTATCTTCCATATTCCCGTGGGTGGAACAGGAACAGGAACGGCTTGCTCAGCGTCAAGCCAGCAGCTCAAAGTCGGTGGATATAGCTCTCAAGCAGTTCCTCCGCCTGCTAATATGGCTCCGTCGAGTTCTTCTCCAAGATTGTGCGATTCTGTTCTCGAAGTACCCCTCCTGTCCAATGTTCCGCTATCCACCTTTCAACAGCCCCACTTTCCGCAAATTTGCGGTAACCTCTTTGTCTGTGGTTGATCATGCCGAAGAAGAGGTTCGCCATGCCCTCAAGAATCTGCCCGAGCACGTCGCAGCAACTTTCCGTGGCTTGGCGACTGACATCAAGATGGATCAGCGCTCTCAACGCATTGATACGGAGGCTCGCTGGGATGCTATGGACAGCCGGCTCAATGAGTTGTCGGGTTTGCTGCAGATGCTGGTTGGGGCAAAGTCATCAAAAGGTGGCCGCAAAACACGGACAGGTAATGCCGTCATGTCATGTTTTCATTTTGCGTTGTTTAATCTCACTTTGCTAGCAGCTCCTGAGACCCTTCCGAAGGCAAATACCTCCCCCAATCATGATATTTTCCCTGCAATGACAGATGTCCCGCCACTTTTTGAACCTTCCACAATGGCTGCCATCCCCAACATCACAATCAACATCACTAATCCCTTGGCCGAGGTGTCCAAGTCTGGTTTGACATACACTGTTGCTCAGCCAACTCGGCCCACCGCAATCCCACCTCTCTCCAATTTCACATCGCATCCCACACCACAGCAGCCTCCCAAGTACCAGGGTCAGCCTATGACTCCTGCTCAGCTCACCAAGTGGAACTATCTCACCGGAAAGTATGGTGAGGGACGTGTCCACAAGCATTCGTGGGAATGGATCCATGGGGACTTCCTTCCAGTGTATGTATACCAGTCTGTCAATGTGATCACAGACTATTGGACCGAGTGGACAGAGGGCATGGGGGGCTATCTATCAACACGAGAATTGACGGAAGCTTGGGGTGCGAAGTGGAGGCGCAACAATGGGGGGCAGCGAACAGAGTGTGGTAGAAGAAAAAAGGTAATTGACCTTGTAATGGAGCTCTCCACAAGGTCTGGCTGGAATGTCCAGCTTGCACTCCGGTTCCTGACTGACAAGTATGGGGAGTTGTATACTCCTCGGAAATTCTGTGATTGGCTCAAGCCTGAAAATGTACAGGTGGTTCTTGTTGCTGCGGTCATGTACTGTTAACTTATGTATCTAGTTATTGTTCCTGTTATTGGATGTTCTGGCATGTAAAAAAGCTTTCCGTTGCAACACTTTGGCGGCTGTATTCGCATCACAGATGGCCTTACTGAAACTGAAATATGGTTGATGTCACAGGTCACGATGGGGTCTACTGAATGCCTATGTCATCATGGGTGTCTGTTCTAGGTAAAATGTGGTGAAAATTGCAAGTTTCCAGTGATTAACTACAACATTTTTCAGTGTCACAGCATCTGAAGGTACCTACTGAAATACAGAATCCACCAAACGTGTCACAGTCACAGAGCCATACCAAATAGATCAGAATTGTACAGTATGTCACATGTGCCGAAATATGGGTATTGTCACAGGCCCTGACAAAAGGTCAGAACTGTGACACCCCACCAGATATGGCAATTCCGACCTAAATTTGAAAAATATTCCACAGGTAAACAGCTAATTTTGGCTGGCGTATCCCCACTTTAGAATTCTTGCCAAACCAGCCCAAGCAATGCAGATATAGAGCTGCACCTGACGAAATCCAGACCCTGTCATGCTGGGTGATGAAATGAAAATTTTGTCAGGCCTGTCACAGTCACAGAGGGGTGATGAATCGATCAGTACAGCTTTGAGCACATGGAACTGCCATTCCGTTGATGAGCTACCCCTGGCTCTGGACGCATATTCCAACACTCATGACCTATGGATGAACCTCTCCAAACACTTTCCGAGTGTTTCCGACCCTCCCTAACCATTTCTGAGCTTTACTGACCCTCCATGAGCTTTTGCGATCATTTGTCAACCTCGGATCACCATCGTAAATTCCCACAATTATTTGCCACATGTATGCGAGCCACCAGCTATGTTGCCTGA
>Ga0137418_10007409_pt1 | contig 10083 bp, 12 predicted proteins | sample CZODoug3_1_2_16f_FD_122242 | JGI IMG/M metagenome (GOLD analysis project Ga0137418, IMG submission 122242) | Vadose zone soil fungal communities from Angelo Coast Range Reserve, California, USA - CZODoug3_1_2_16fungal (Hybrid Assembly) | ecosystem: Environmental > Terrestrial > Soil > Vadose... | reverse complement strand
GCCGCTACGGTAATGGAGGCGGAAGGGCGTGCCGATCACGGCTACTGAAAGACTAACAGCCTGCGTCGGGAAATCGACGACGGGGCCAACGATCCTATAAATCTGTCCTTGAGGATACGGCGCTTGTGCCAAGACAGCCGGAGACAAAAAGAAAGTCACGCAAAGTAAATACCGGTACATAAGTCTAGCCTCCCCGTGCGTGTACAATTCAATCTCACCCGTATCATCGGCGTGAGACCAACTGGTCCGCGTACTTGGGGAACACCGTCCCTTCCATTCCATCGTCGATGGAGTCCTTGATCGCCTTGAGAATCTTGCCGTCCGCCGAGACGAAGAAGGTGGCCCACCCGCTCCGCTCGCCTATCCAGGCCAACTGGGTCGCCTCATCGCCGCGCAGGACCGGGTACTTGGTCCCGAACTTGCTCTTGCAGCTCTGGATCGCAGCATCGTCATCGAACAGGTCGATGCCGACGACTTGCAAGCCACGCGCGGAATAGTCGCGATCGAGTTTTGCAAGGACGGAACCGCTCCAGTCGCAGGTCTGGGCTGTGAAGAAGTTCGCGACCAGAGGCTTCCCCTTGAAGTCCGACAGGCGGACCGCCTTGCCTTGCAGGTCCGGCAGCGAGAACGCCGGGGCGGAGACGAGATCACGGGGCTGGACGGCGGTTGCCTTGCCGGGGGATTCCGCGACGGCCGCAGCGACCGCGTTCTCCAGCTTCTGCCAGTCGGCATCCCCTCGGTCGAGTCCGAGGTAGGTCACCTCGCCGCTCCGCGTGACGAGAAAATTGCCGGGCGTCGAGCCGCGCTCGTTGGGCTGGACGATCATCTCGCGCCTGAACTCGCCCTGGTCGTTGAGTCCCACAGGCCAGGTGATGTTGTAGCGCTTCAGATACGCGGGGATTTGGCTGACTGTGGATCCATGGTCGTCCGAGATGCCGAGGATCACCAGACCCTTTGGACGGTACTTCTGATTCAGGCCCACCAGCTTGGGACTCTCCCGCTGAGACCAGCCGCAATCCGTCCTCCACCAATTGATCAAGACCACTTTGCCGGCGTAGTCGGAGAGATGGATGAGCGACGCGTCGGTCGCCGCAGGGACCGTGAAATCCTTGGCTGGTCCCAGACCGGCAGCCCCCCAAGCTGCTACTCCGGCGAAGAGGAGCAACATGAGGATCCGCGGATGCTTCGAGATCGGACTCTTGTCGGAGAGCATTCTTCACCTCCCCGAAGATCGAGCAGAGCCATAGGATCGCAATACCCAACCGGTCAAGCGTCAGGCAGATAAAATAGTCGTACTGTTCGCCCATCCAGTCCAGCAACGCGAAGGCTGACGTCGACGCCGAGCACGGCACCCGCATCACTGGGCGCCGACGGGCATGGCCTGTATTACAAGAACATCGACCTTCGTCCTGGTCCCAGCGCTTCGAGCTTGGTCAGCAGCGCATTTCCTTCGTTCGGGCCTGGGAAGCTGCTTCATCTCTTTCAGTGGCGGCCAGCGAAACGAAAGGTCGAGCTGGAACAGGCGAGCCAATTGATGGGCCTCGTTGAGAGACACGTCCGCTCCCAGGCTCAATCTGGCGTACAACCAGGCGCCGATCGTGGAAAGTACCTGCCGAGAGATAGCTATCCATGCAACGGTGATGATCGCTACGAGAATGGGTACTGAATAACCAGCCGGAACACCAATTCCTCGCAACCATTCCTCGGCATGCAGGGATTGAGAAAGCACCACGAGGCCGACCATCAACGCAATCTTCAGTAGAAGATCCCAAATGTGTGAGTAGACCATAGACGTCCTCCTTCAGTCTGACGCCAGGCGAGTCCAGGCGGCGGCCGCCCTGGCTGCGTCGACGTAGAGAATGCGACCGAACCTGGGTCGATGGCCAATCGAGCGAATGCGCCTGCCGGAGCTGGGCGCGGTTCCGGGGGTGACGGACGAGAGGGCACGCAGCCCGAACCGCAAGTTCCTCATCCGCGCATTTGAGGAAGCGCTCGCGAGCAGCCGGCGCACGCAACTGAGCTCCTCGCGGAGGAGCCCGTCGCGAGCGCGGAGGACGCCCGGCACGACACGGACGCGGCGGCGGAGGAGGAAGCGCGACGCCCGCACCCTCGACGAGCGCACCGCACGTGAGGGCCCGTGCAGTCTACAAATGCATCCGTGCGCCGACGGGGTAAGACGCGATACATGATCGATCTCCTTCCGTTCGTTTCGGGACTCGCCGCCGATCTCGTTCGTCGTCACGGCGAGCTCGTCGCGGAGAACGCGCTTCTTCGACAGCAGCTCATCGTGGCGCAGCGGAAAATCGCGGGCCGCGTCCGGTGGGTACCTTGGCAACGATTCACCATTGCTCTCGCCGCACGCGTCGCGCCAGCTTGGCGTGAGGCAACCTTGCTCGTCCAGCTGGCGACTATCCTCCGCTGGCATCGGGCCGGATTCCGCGCCCTCTGGCGGCGGCGCTCTCGGCCATCGGGACGGCCGCCCACCTCGCGCGCGGCATTGATCCGCGAGATGGCGGCGCGCAATCCGCGCTGGGGCGCCGAGCGCATCCGCGGCGAGTTGCTCAAGCTCGGCGTCCGCGTCTGCAAGCGGACCGTCCAACGGTACATCCGCGGCTCCCGGCCCCCAGGCGACGGCCAAGGCTGGTCGACGTTCCTGCGCAACCACGTCACGTGGGCGTGCGACTTCGTCCAGACGTACGACATCCGGTTCCGCGAAGTCTTCGTGCTCTTCTTCCTCGACCTCCGCCGCCGAAGGATCATCCATGCCGCGGTCACGTATGGGCCGACCGCCGGATGGTGCGCGCAGCAGGCCAGGAACGCCACCATGGACGGCGCGCCAGATGTGCTCGTCTGCGACCACGACACGAAGCTCGGTGCTCGCTTCGCTGACGTATTCAAGTCGTCCGGGGCGCGAGTCGTGCGCGCCGCGGTACGCGCGCCGGACATGAATGCCTTCGCTGAGCGCTTGGCCGGCACGCTCCGACGAGAGTTGCTCGATCACATCCTCATCCTCGGCGAGGAACACCTTCGATGCGTCGTTACCGAGTACGTGCGTTTCTACAACGAGGGACGCCCGCACCAAGCTCTCGCGCACCAGCAGCCCATTCCCCGTCCACCGGAGACCGAGGGATGCGTTGACGCAATCCCTGTGCTCGCCGGACTCCACCATGACTACCGGCGCGCCGGTTGATACGCGCCGCGCCGCGCCCAGATGCCCAGCTACCCCCTCATGCGTGATGGGATTTCTAGCCAGCACGAGTATCGCCGCGCGCTCACTGTTGACCTGCGCTCGTATCTGTCGCAGCCTCCGTGCGCGCAGATCGTCGGAGCCCTGCTGTAGGAGAAGCAACTCCCACGTTTGGGGGCCACATGCTCTTCTTCTTGTGCATCGCGTTGGCAGGCGCCTTGCCTCTCGACGTGAAAGCTCTGCTGAAGGAGCGGGAAGAGGCACTTGCCGAATTTCATGATGCGCGCACGAGCCCCCTCGCGGTGATTTCGCGCCACGTCTTCGACGGTGAGCAGCCATTGCGGATCGGCAGCGATCGCACGAACCAAGTCATGCTGGAAGGGTTGGCGCCGCAGGCCTTGGAGATCCGGGCGCGCGGCGGTTCCTTCGAGGTGACGCGGGACGGGCGCACTGATCGGGCCGAGACCAAGGCCATGATCGAAATGGGACGCTACGGATTGTGGCTCGTGGGCCGGCTCCAGCCCACGCTGCTGGTGTTCGATTCGGAGGCGCCTGGGCTGCGCAAAGGGCCTTGGCCAGTCTGGTTCGCTCCGGACCCGGCAACGCGGGTAGAGGCGCGGCTCGTGCCCGCGTCGTCGCCGAGGGAACAGACCGTTCTCACGACCCGAGGTGCTAAGCGCCAGATGCTCCGCCTTGGGAAACTCGAGTTCTCGCTCTATGGGCGGAAGCATTCGCTGGTTGCGGTGCGATCGCTCGAGCCCGCCGGCAACTCTACGATATCGATCTTCTTCCGCGACGCCACGACGGGAAAGGAATCGTACGCGGTGGGCAGATACATCGATGCGGAAGCGCTGGGGGAGGATCGCTACGCACTCGATTTCAACCGCGCTTACAACCCGACCTGCGCGTTCTCCCCATTTTATGATTGCCCGATTCCGCCAAAGGAGAACGTTCTCTCCGTGCCGGTGCGCGCTGGCGAACGCGACCCGGGCGGACATTAGGTCGCTGCTCAGGAGGTGAGCAGCGTCCGCATCCGTCCGCGTCGGGCCTTTGGTCGTGTCTGCTCGCTTGCCCCGATGCCGTCTCCAGAATGTCTCCAAGACTGCCCCATGGCCAAGGCACAGTGGGTGTGGCTCGCTTCGCCCAGGACGCGAAGGATACCGACACCGCCGAGGTCGCCGTCCTGGTGGTCCGTCGCTGAAATAGCTAGGGAAGCTATTTTGGGATGATGTTGACCTTGGCTGCTCCTGCCTGCTGGCGGCCGATGGTGTGGCGGATGAGGAGATCGCCCGGTGTTGTTATGTGGCGCCTGACTCGTGCGTGCATGGAGGGCGCGGTTCGCGGCCACGGGTGTCGACGGAGTCGGGGTGATCGCCAAGGGTCGGGGCCGCAAGTCGTGGTTGCCGGAGGTACCGTCGCCGAGGTGGTGCGGGTGGCGCTGGAGGAGACCCCGGACGACACGTCGACGCACTGCGGATTGTGTCTGAAGAGGCCCTGTGACTTCCGCATTGCGCTTGCAGCGCCGGATCATCGTGAACGTCATCGCCCCCGGCGCCATCGCCACCGACTCAGCCGCGGGATGGTTCGCGACAACCCCGAGATGAACAAGCGGGTGACCGCGATGACCGCGCTCGGCCGGGTCGGGCTGCCCGACGACGACGGCGGAGCCGTGTCGATGCTGCTCTCGCCGGAGAGCGGCTGGATCACCGGTCAGCGGATCGAGGTCTCCGGCGGGATGGGACTCTGAGCCCGAGCCGCGCGACCTCCCGATGCCGAAAGCAGTCGACCAGATGATCGTTGACCATCCCCACGGCCTGCATGTGCGCATACATGATCGTCGAGCCGACGAAGGTGAAACCACGGCTCTTCAGATCGTTGCTCATGGCATCGGATTGAGCAGTGCGAGCCGGGATATCCCCTACGGCTCGCCAGCGGTTCTGGATCGAGCGGCCGTCGACGAAGCGCCACTGGTAGGCGTCGAAGCTTCCGAACTCCTCCTGCAGGTCGAGAAACGCCTTGGCGTTCTTGATCGCCGATTCAATCTTGGCCCGGTTGCGCACGATCCCCGCATCTGCCAGAAGCGCGGCGACCTTCCTTTTGTCGTAGCGGGCGACCTTCCGCGCGTCGAACCGGTCGAACGCGCGCCGGTAGGCGTCCCGTTTGCGCAGGATCGTGCTCCAGCTCAACCCCGCCTGGGCACCCTCGAGGACGAGAAACTCAAAAAGGACGCGATCGTCGTGCAAGGGAACGCCCCACTCCTCGTCGTGGTAGGCGACGTACAGCGGGTCGGTGCCTGACCAGTCGCAGCGTTTCTTCAGGCGCATCGGCACACGATCACTACGTCTCGAGGAGGGTGCCGAGCAACTCGCCGAACCGGTTCTCCATTTCGCCTGGCCGGTTGAGTCCGCGGTTGAACAGCGCCTGGAATCGCCGCTGCGATTCCGGCCATGTCAGCGCGGCCGTAAAGGAATTGAGCCCGTCGAGGAGCCGGTCGGCGGATGGCAGCGACACCCGGTTGACCAGATTCTTCGCTGCCTCGATCGGGCGCCGATCGAAAGAGGCGATTCGGCGCGCGAGCACGTCGACGAAGCCGTCAAGCTCGGAGTCGGGAAGGGCCCGATTGACATACCCGTATCGCTCAGCGGTCGCTCCGTCGAAGTCGTTTGCGCCGAGAATGATTTCGAGTGCGCGTCCGCGGCCAACGAGCGGTGGGAGGCGCTCGGTGCCGCCGCCGCCCGGATGCACTCCCGCCCCGACTTCGACTTGAGCCAGCACGGCGTTCTCGCGCGATGCGAACCGCATGTCGCAGGCGAGGACGAACTCGCTGCCCACGCCACGCACTCGGCCCCGGATCTTCGCGATGCTGACGATCGGGGACCTGGTGAGACGAACGAACGCGTCCATCAAGATCGGGAGGCCGGAGGGCCCGGCAATCTTGAGGAGGCCGAGGCTCTCCGCCGTCAATTCGAAGTGGGCAATGTAGAACTCAGGGTTCGCGCTCTCGAAGACGACGACACGCAGGTTCGGGCTGGCGTCGATTCGAGCGAGCAGATCCTGGAGGCCTTCGAACATAGCGGCGCCCATGATGTTGAGGGGCGGGTTGTCGAATACAACCCTCCAGTACGCAGGTGTCTCCTCGATGATGCGCAGGTGCGTCGCTGATTCGCTCATGATTCTGCCCCCTACTTCCTGCGCGCCGCCAGCGCAGCGAACTCCTCCTTGCCGAAGGCGGTGCCGGCGATTCCCCAACCGCCTTCCGCACCCTCGGTCAGCAGCACCCAGGTACGGCCCGCCTGCGTGGCATCGCCGGAGATCCTCGCGACGATCTGCGTGGCCTCCGCCACCAGCTGCTTCTGACCCGCCCGGTTGAGAACGCCTGGCGGCGTGAGCACCTGCACCCGCACCGTGCGCGCCGCACCGGCCGCCGCCGTGTTCACCGCGCTCGCTGGCATCCGGTGAATGTAGGCGCCTGTGTTGTTGAGGTGGGTCGGTCCCGGCTTCTCCACCCCTTCGGCCTTGAGGAGCGCGGCGGTCAGCTCCTCGGCGAGCTTGCGGTCGGCATCTGCAGGGAAGAGATCAGCCGCAGCATATACATCGATCATGGGCATGCAGATCCGAACAGCAATCGAGAGGCCATCGCGCCGCGAGCGGGCGGGCGCAAGCGCGCGGGGCAGATCGAGCAATTGCCCGGCAACTGCCGGGCAGGATCAGACCGGCTTGAACTGGTGCTTGTTGATGCGGAGCGCGCGAATTCGCGACTCCAGCGCCTGCCGGGGAGTCCCTAGCAGAGTTGCCGCGCCGCGCGGTCCGGAGATCCGGCCTTCGACGCCGCCAGCGCCGCCTCGATCTTCTGACGCTTGCCGCGCCCGCCGTTTGCGAGGAGGCACGGAACGAGAAGAGGAGAGCGACCCCCGCTCCTCTCCACTTGCAACTTATGCCAGACACGGGGGCTTGCGGCAAGGCCCGGGTCATGCCGCACGGTCCCCGGCCACAAGCGAGAAATGACAGGAGCGGGAGGATCGACATGCACGACGAATCCGCACGCACCGCGGCCATGACAAAGCATGCGGTGGTGATCGCTGGAGGAGGTCCGACGGGGCTGATGTTGGCGGGCGAGCTGGCTTTGGCGCGGGTTGACGTCGCCATTGTCGAGCGGCGCGCCAGCCAGGACCTCGCCGGCTCGCGCGCAGGCGGTCTGCATTCACGCACGATCGAGGTGCTCGATCAGCGTGGAATCGCGGAGCGCTTCCTCTCGCAAGGGCGGGTCATGCAGGTCGGGGGCTTCGCGATGATCCCTCTCGACATCAGTGACTTTCCGACTCGCCACAACTACGGGCTCGCGCTCTGGCAGGAGGGCATCGAGCGCACACTGGCCACTTGGGTCGACGAGCTGGCGGTACCGATCTATCGCGAACATGAGGTGACGGGCTTTGCCCAGGACGACACCGGCGTCGACGTCGAGCTGTCCGACGGCCGTTCGTTGCGAGCGAAGTACCTCGTCGGATGCGACGGCGGTCGCAGCCTGATCCGCAAGAAAGCCGGCATCGACTTCCCGGGATGGGACCCGTCCATCAGCTACTTGATTGCCGAGGTCGCGATGACCGAAGAGCCGGCGTGGGGCATCCGCCGTGACGAAAGGGGCATCAATGCCCTGGGCAAACTGGAGGACGGGAAGCGAGTGCGGGTGGTGTTGAATGAGCCGCACGTCAGGCAAGGCGACGAGCCGACCCTGGACGACCTTCGCGCGGCGCTCATCGCCGTCTACGGGACCGACTTCGGTGTTCACAACGTCGCGTATCTCTCGAGGTTCACCGATGCGGCCCGGCAGGCGGCGTCCTACCGAGAGAGACGGGTGCTCTTGGCCGGCGACTCGGCGCACGCGCATTCCCCGGCCGGCGGACAAGGACTCAACATCGGTGTCCAGGACGCCGTGAACTTGGGATGGAAGCTGGCGCAAGTGGTCAACGGCACATCGCCGGAGAGCCTGCTCGATACCTACCAGGCCGAGCGGCACCCGATCGGTGCGCGCGTGCTCAAGAGCACCATGGCGCAAACGGCGCTCAACCGCGGCGACGAACGGATGAAGGCCTTGTGGGAGACCATGTCCGAGCTGTTGAAGATGGACGAGCCTCGCAAGCGATACGCCGCGATGATGTCTGGTCTGGACATTCGCTACGACCTCGGCACGGGACACCCGCTGCTCGGGCGCCGCATGCCCGATCTCGACTTGGTCACCGCCAATGGCCCACGGCGGGTGTTCACCCTGCTGCACGATGCCCGACCGGTACTGCTCAATCTCGGTGAGCCCGGCGCCCTCGACATCGCTCCATGGGCGGGTCGGGTTCAACGGATCGACGCTCGATACGCTGGTGTGTGGGAGCTCCCGGTGCTCGGCGCGGTCGCTGCTCCTACTGCCGTCTTGATTCGGCCCGACGGACACGTCGCGTGGGTCGGAGACGGCACGGACCACGGCCTTCGCGACGCCCTAATCATTTGGTTCGGACCGCCCAATCACGGCTGAGCCGGTCACGCCGTTCCTTCGCGGGAGGACGGCGCGCTCAGGCGCTGCATGCCATCGAGGATCTCGAAGCTCTTCGTCCCAGACCTATCGCCCCTCGCGATAGGGCGTCTGCAGATCTCCAAGCAAGAGAAGCTTCTCCGGCTTGTCGGCTTGCCGATATGCGGCCTCGCTCCAGACGCGCCGCTGGTGCCCGAACCTCGCCACCACCAGCTTCTTGCGCAACTCGCCGAGATAGTCGGCTCGAAGCCAAGCGAACAAGGATGGAAGGTCCTTGATCTGGTCGCTCGCCGCCTTCATGTTCCATCCACGAACGACGCGCCCGGGATGTCCGAGCGGTCCGACGCCGTGTATCGGATTCACCAATTCATTGACATCCGTCAGTAAACCGAGACCGGTCCGGGGGGGGGCAGCGCCGACCACCCGACTCCACAGATCCAGTGCACAAAAGCAAAGGCCCGGTCGCCTGAAAAAAGCGCCGGGCCTCGAGAAGTTTGGAGCGGAACACCGGGTTCGAACCGGCGACCTTCGCCTTGGCAAGGCGACGCCCTCTACACTTAAGGCCGGTCGGTTTCCTTGCTGATCCACGCCATCACGGCGGCTCGTAGGGCAGCGTGGAGCGGTATCCCTTCCGCCTTGGCGCGTTTTTCGAGATGCCTCCAAACTCTCGTCGGGAAGCGAACCGAGCGAGGGACGGTCGGGCCGGTTTCCATGCCTTTCCTGGGCCTGCCCCGACCGACGTGGATGGAGATCCCCTCCGCCGCGAATCGAGCGGCGTACGGATTGCGACGAACTTTGGCCTTGTCAAAGTTCACCTCGGGCATCTCTCGAAGTGATGCGCGGGATGGCCCGCGAAGCTTCTTACCAGTCGTTTTCTTCATAGCGTTTCTTCTCATGGGAGGTAGCGCGTCTCGCGCTGATGATACGAATTGTGCCGTCGGATTCCTCCAGGAAGACAACCAGCAGGACACGTCCCTCGTCCGACTGACCGACCAGGATCGCGCGCTCAGGGTCCATTGCATCTTCCAGCATCGCGGCAAGCGGGTCGGCGAACAAAGAGGCGGCCTCTACAAATGAGACTCCGTGCTTCTTGATGTTCGACGCGGCTTTCTTCGGGTCCCACGTGAACCGCACGCAAATAAGTGTAATACACTTTTGTGCCTGCGCAAAGAAGCCTTCCGGCACCGCAATTTGGTCAGCCCGTGGTCAGAGACGGCCGAGGAGGCACAGGGTTCGCTGGCGTCTGGATCGACGTAAGCACCGGAAATCTCTCGATCCCTCGCTCGAGCTCTTGCTACCGCTTGCGAACCTGCGACCCTCGGGTCGCTGCCCGAGCCCGAAAACGCGCAGGCCCTACAAGCCAAGCGCCTGTAGGGCC
>Ga0137418_10007408_pt1 | contig 10084 bp, 13 predicted proteins | sample CZODoug3_1_2_16f_FD_122242 | JGI IMG/M metagenome (GOLD analysis project Ga0137418, IMG submission 122242) | Vadose zone soil fungal communities from Angelo Coast Range Reserve, California, USA - CZODoug3_1_2_16fungal (Hybrid Assembly) | ecosystem: Environmental > Terrestrial > Soil > Vadose... | reverse complement strand
CGATGGGTGGATCACGGCTTTCAGAAGGAGGCTGAGTATTACGCTAGCTTATCAGAAGAGGGAGTTATTGAAGAGGGGGAGGCTATGCAGCGTCGCTGGGCCACGGGACTTGGTCTACTTACTAGTTGGTTTTCGGTGGTCCTCATAGGTCACCGCCACCACCGTCAGGGGCCATTTCGGTTCACCTTAGCCATTGATGGAGGTGGCTGTCCTCTTTCCTTTGTTCTTGACCATCATCGCCCCCCTTAGAATCTTTTATAGACCATGTTACTAGACCTTGTACGACATGACTTTTGACCTCAAAAAATTCCTAGCAGATGTTTTAAAATAAATAAAAGAATTTATATTGGTCGCAAGCCAATGCGGCGTTGCGGTCTGAACTTACAATTCATTGCACGCCGATGGCAGACTCGGAGCGTCTGCTGTCTGAATTTTATATTCAATGCGCGCTCGACGGTCACGGAATCGGTGGGCGTTGCTGTCTGAATAACTTACAATATTCAATCATAATGCACGCTTCTACCAGTCACGTGGGTTGTTGTGATTTAGGACTTTTGGTTACCAAGCCGTTCACCCGCCAGTGCCATCACGCGAAAGCATCATGCAGCAGGCTGTGGACCAGTAAGTTATCTCGTTCATTTTCTACCTAGATAATGCTTTCTTGACTATTTAATCAATACTGGCACATTCCAGTTATATTCAAGAAACTGTCTGCGCTGGTGTCAAGAAGAAGCTAATTCTAAAATATCCAAATGCCACCATACCGATTGTCTATTTTTGTGTTCGTTGCAAAGGCACAAAGAGGCAAAGAAACGAGGAAGAGTGTCGGTTTAAAGGTATGTCTCATTATTTTTCAGTAGTCGTGAACTGATGTCTATGTAGGACTTCGCCATTTTACGTCCTATAATGGGCAGATCACAACGAGCTTCAACCTTTTGGAACAATCAGCACATTTCCAAAGTATATATCCAAGCATCTGGAACCGACGATGCGATATTACCCTTCTTCAGACTCAAGCAGTATGTTTCAGCCCATCTGGCCAGGGTGCTTCTTTGATGTGATCATAGGAACTGTTCGGTCAACTTCTGCTCCCCCTCCTTGTATCCGAGCGCGAGCATGAGAGCAGACCTGATCTCATCAGGCGCGCGCGTCATCCGGATATCTGGGAGCCATGTGGTAAGTCCTATTCGGATATCCGTATGCATTGTTTAATGTCAGTGCAGATCTTTGTTTGACTTTGCTGTTTTCGTCCAGTTGGATGTGCCAGTATTGTGCATGGGATATCTGCTGTGATTGCCTTTCTCTTAGATTTGGCAATGGAAATGAATTCAAGGTATATCTTAAATATACATCCTTGTATCCTCTAGTTTCTCACTCCCGGCCCGTAGCATTCTTGTGTTGCAAGACAACTTCACAACCATTGTCGTGAAGATCTTCTGCCTGTCTCACGCTTCCTCCCTGGAGAACTCGAACGGATCATCCACGACACCGTAGCCATTCCTCGTGGACCGTCGCCTGCACCCTATGTGCCCAGCCGGGAAGTGTCACAAAATATTACAGACGCACAATGCGAACGACGTGTAATGATAATACCGTGGAAGGAGTTAACCGATTCTATTTTTGATGCCTTATGGTCTGCTGAAGACCCATTCCCTATACTGGTGACGGGAGCTATGGAGGGTCTCCAACTCGATTGGGATCCTTCGTTTTTCAGCGAAACCTTTCGCGACTACCTGTGCCAGGTCCAAAATTGCGTTACCGGAGAAATTTTCACGACAACCGTGGATAAAATTTTCTCCAACTACGGACAGGACGCCGATATTGTTGGCCATATGAAAGTATGTAACATCTTCCCCGTTATTCCTATGCCGAGTTCATTGTTCATTCGTAGGACTGGCCTCCAGGTGAAGACTTCAAGACTACTGTCCCCTTCAGTATCCTTTGCAATGACCTTCTCCGAACACTGCCCGTGCGCGATGTATTACGACCAGATGGATGCCGCAATGCCATATCTTATTTCCCTAATGGTCGCGCAAAGCCTGATCTAGGTGAGGTCTTTGTTGCAGCTGCTGCAATCCAACGCACTCAATGACTCCTGCAGGCCCAAAGATTTATGCCGCCAAGAAAGACAGGGATAATGTTGGGTCCACTAGACTTCACGGAGACGTAGCAGACGCCTTCAATCTATGTACTCATGGTGAGGCGATATGGATTGGCTTCGCGCGTAAGGATGCAGGCAAAGTTAACGAATTCCTCCTTGAGCTGTCGGGAAATACTGTCCACCAACAATTAACCTTCTTCACCACCTCACACCTGGATGATCTATTTGCGAAAAAGGGAGTCAAGCCATTTATTATTCATCAGCATCGCGGCGACATGATAATCCTCCCTGCAGGCTGCCTTCATCAGGTGACATCTTATTATTTGCTCATGTCGCAGACTTGCTCATTCGCATTTGTTCGCGTGTACTAGGTCAGTAACCAGGCTGACTCCATCAAAGTCGCTTGCGATTTCCTACATGCTAGCAGCGTTCCGACCTGCTTGCAGCTGACCCGAGAGTTTCGAGAGGAAAACTTGGATACCCCCTCCGATCCTTGGCTGCGGGATGTCATGCAAACAAAAAACACGATTTTGTACGCTGCTCAAGGGACCCGTAACCAGTATATACGGCGATGCATGACGGAAAACCTGACGGAAACTGCTCAAAAAGACTTTCGGCAACTTGCCTCCACCGCCGATGGTTCTGATACACAAGGGCTTAACAAGATGGATGTAGGCATTCAGAGTGGTGACGTGGACATGTACTCATCTCAGGCATGTGAGTCCAACAGTTCTGTTGTATTAATGCCCGATTAGACTAACAACCCCATTTAGTCGAGCTTAGCCCCATCATCCTCAGCCACATCGAAGTTAGCTTCTAGCCAGCAGGACATTTCGGAACTTTCGCAGATAAGCGTAAGTCCAGTGGTTACGCTGTGAATGGATTCTGAAACTGACGGCCGCGTTTGGTCTGGTTTGGCCAAGCCATCCGAGGCCGCATCGAAGTCAGCTCGTAGCCCACAGGACACATCAGAATTTCCTTTTGCTTGTCCTTGGTGCAACAAGCGTGCAAAGAAATCCTGCGGCATTGTCTCGCATATGTGAATAGAGTCTCACCCACGCGGAATCCCTTGCTTACTATGCATAGTGGCCATAAACACCACTGGCTGCAGGAGCCATCAGGTCGTCGTAGATCAAGGTTATTGTGTTCAGAGCCACTCGAATTCTCCATCATGGTTCATAGCGTATCGAAGCGTTGAGCTGTAGCTAAATCTATGAACCACCTCAATACTTCCCAACATACCTATTGGTGGTGTATTCATTTAATACTTTGCTAGTTAGCTTTCGGAAATTTTTGGTCAGAAAGTGGCTCTATGCATGCATGTGTGCCTATCTGAATAGAATTGAGTCCATCATTGTTAGCGATTAGGGGCTACTCCAAAAAAGTTGGTCACTCGTAGGTATCCCTTTGACATCTCACCCGAGTGGATATCGATGGCATAATGAATGTGCACATGTATACTCTAATGTATGACACTAAGAATACAAGGGTGTAAGATTGTGAATGGGGAAGGTGGGTGATGAAAGCGGGTGATGGAAAAGATAATACCACATAAATGGAATAAACACAATAATAAAATACAATTCAGACCAAGGAGGTGGTGACCGCAGCGGGCGATGGCGGCAGTTAATTGCTGAAGGTCAAATAAAACTGATACACAGCGGATGAAATTGTTTCCAATGGGCCTTCACAACAAGTTTTTGCCCATGGTACTTCTATCTGGGTGCCCAGACTCTGAAATGGATAAACTTAGCAAAGGTTGAATGGATCTGATGTGTGGTGTATACAGAGTATTTACTGGTGAATTCCCAATCAATGTATCATCGCGTATATTAATTCGAGGCCCACACGTACCGCATTTTCTTTTTCACAGCCTCGTTGTCCATCAGTATACCAGAACCTTTCTGCGATTTTGACAAGGGCCTAAGTACAAGAACAAAAATATAATGTCGTCAAAGTGGTATCACAAGAATGTCACCGGAAAAGACAAGGCAATGTGATCGCAATCTAGATTGTGTGATTGACGAGCAATGAGCGTATGAAATGTTGCTCACATACCAGAAACTCAGGGCTTTGTCCCGACACCCACTCGCACCTTCTGTTGCATGATTATTATTATTGTACTTTTTCTTATCATGATTTGAAAGTCATTCGAGCGTTGCCGTCAGACGATTACAAATACGATACACTCTATACTACAAATGATCATGATCATGAAGCGAGGAGAAGCGGACATATAACATAGGCCCTTTTGGGTTGGGGAACATTATTGTGACATTAGTTGAAATGCGATGAACTTATAGCCACCGTGGTCTGCCGTGTGACCAACAATAACAATGCCAAAACATGAATCCGGATCACAAAGGATCCTTGATATCATGGTCAGTACATGACTACAACATCCTGGTTATTGACTGACCATAGGATGTCCTTATCCCAATGCCACCAGAAATGACGCCGGAAGACATGATAGAAAAGATGACAATCGTGGACATCTACTTTCAGTGAGAACCTTGTTGTTGAGCAACAAACTCTGATTTAATTTCCCGAGCAGATTTCCGACAAGTACATCCGACTCGTCCACCATATGGCATGTCCTTGAAGAGTCGCATAGGGCTGCGCTTCGTAGGAAGGCATGTGATCTCACAAATGCCCAATCACCACCATTTCCCCAGTGGACACTTCGGTATAAATCGAATCTACAAAGCTTGTTAAATGTGAGCATAGGGTTGAAGGACACCAACTGGTTTTGTGTTTACGCTCGACATCTTAGAACCTCAATGACCCGTCTCCCGACACCACTAGTCTAATGAAAATTGCAATTCTAAAAGCTCGAGCCAAGCGTCTTCATCTCCAAGTACGATTGGGGAATCAAAACTGGTGGATCAGGGGCGGTGGCACCAGGCCTCGTGCATGTCGGCGGCTGCAAAAACAAACTAGTATTTGAATACCCTGGGCGTTTTCCTTCCCTCTTCATATTTTATTCTACAGAGCATCTTCATTTGGCTTTCGCTCAGCCGGGGTGAGATACAATTTAGCGGACAGTTAACTTATGTTGCCATCAATATAAATTTTGGTTTATGCTTGCAACTGGTGCACCAAGATATTTGATAGAAAAATCAGGGGTGAGAAAGACAAGCCAAGCAAGGGTCGGGGCAACATCGATATCCCTTGTCCGATTACAGATATTGCACTTCTGCTATGCACCTGCGCTATATCTGTACTCGGTACGCTCCGGCGCATGGGCAAGCTTACATAAACTGCTATACCGTTCGTTGTTATATTCAGTGGCAATATTACAATAAATGACCTGAACAGTAAGGGGCACGTCACGAAAGGTTGATAAATGAAGGAGGCAGCGGCCCATCATGACATGTAGGTGAATGAAAGTATGCATAGACGTAGGTTTAAAGTGTTCAGGCCAAATGGCTGCAGGTACAACCTGTGTGTAAATGATCCTCGACGACGCAGACATTTTCTGCCAACTCCCTCCGACGATTAGAAGAGCCAGTGATCAAAAGCACCGACTTTTCGGCCTTCATCACCTGAGGACCTGTCCTTTCAATTCACCATCTAGCACGACTACGAATACGTTCTTTTTCGTGGGGCGGGCAGGGGCGAGGTCCCTCAAGCTGAGGGAGCCCCTCTGCCATTTACTCTTGTTGTCGGTCCAATACATAGACACTTGCGAGGGACGGAGGGGGTTATCGAATTGGAGTGGGATCTTGGTGTATCCAATACGATTACCACCCCCAAATGTAGGCCCCAGGCCCACACGAATATGTTTCCCATGGATGCCCTTCCACAAGGGATCAATGAGGAAACAGCTTGGAGCTTCTAGTACCCTGGGCATTAGCGAATATGATACACTATTAGAAAGCAACACACCCGGTGAACCCATTCGCCAATCATCGTCAACTGGGGCGATGTCACTAGGGGAAACATTCCACTTTTCACCATCTGGATCATCAGATAGAACAAGTGGGCCATCTGGGATCGGAGTGCGCTGACGAGGTACGTCATCTGGGGTCGGAGTATGACGAAAAGTAGATCCAATAGCATCCACGGACTCTGGGTCCACGGGCTCGCCGTTGGGCCTGTTAATAAAATGAGTTTCGATAAATTGGTGGGTTGATAATACACTGACAAATAAAATAAATGCTTCGCATCGATAGTTGTGCAGAGGCCCGAGTTTAAGTTGACCAGAAATTTGTTGAAAATATAATTGTAAGCAACAGGATATCCCGTTAAGCCCTTGTTGACGCTCCCCTTCTTTTTGACTTGAACATGTTTGCCTATGGCTTGGTGCTTAACGGCTCGCATAAAGTTGACATTGATCTTTTGGACAGATAATATATGCGCTTCATATTTGCACTAAAGTGAATACACGGATGAATAAGACCAAGCACTCACAGTCCTATATCCAAATCCTGTTTGACCACGACCAATTCATCTTGGAGTATTATTTGTCTACAGTGCCTGGTCTGCCCTCCATTGGGCCGGACCTGACCCGCACAGCGTCGCCGATGCACAAACGGTCACGCACGATCAGGTCAGCCCGATAAACATTAAGAAAATATCTCGGCGATGACTATGGAAGGTATTGGATCAAAAACTGCAAAACCACTCAAAAGAACATACACTCACGGTTTCATCCATCATCAATGATATATCGTCTGCGATACTAAGATACCCATTTGGACGGACTTGAACGACATGCCCAGTTTTGGTCGCAGCGTGTCCTTCCACCACTTCGACAAAATCAAATAGCTGGATCCGATCGTGAGGAAACGTGCGTTTAAAGGGAACGGTGAATTGGCCCTGCTTGAAAATCAGTATATCAAATAAATCACAGTTAAATACTCACCTGCACTCCGCCATCGATTTGCTGACTGTCATATATCTTCGGGGGTTGATCAGGTATTCTGCTGGTTTCATCTACGATGAATTCCGAGTCCTCGGTTATGGCTCTCACAAAACCTTGTTTACCCGCTGCATCACTATACACCACTGAGATAAGATCGCCCACAGTGGCCTTGCCACACGTGTCCCAAGGAGCAATGACTTGTTTTTCAGCCCGAGTGGATTCTTGCACGAACAACAGCTTCTCTACATTGTCTGTTTCAACATAGAACTGGACGAGAAAATAGAAGAATCATTATCAGACAGGAAACATTGACACCGGCAAACTCACCATGTTGTTAGTCTTCATGTCTATCAACGAAAACGAAGTGCCGTGGCCATGCTCATCTTTAACTTGTCCTGTCTGATATTGATGTGGACCGCGCACGACTCTGACGACATCTCCTAGCATTATATGAGCTGCGTGATCGGCTTTGTCAGGGGATGGCACGAGGGAAGTGGCAGCCCACTCCAAAGGCACGAAGACCTTGCAAAAAGAATAAATTCGGGAAGGATATATGGCATTGCTGATCCACTTACATTGTCATCATCGGCAGTGACCAAAACATGCAGCAGCCCATTTTCTTCACGAAGCACAAAGCCTGTCCGCCCTTTGTGCAATCCTGCCAAAATTGGTGCCATGTTCAGCTTGAAGTCTGAATGCCGAGGCACAACCATTATGAAGCTGGATATCCTCCAGCTGGTAGATGCCGTCAACATGTCTAACACGCTCTCCTGTTTGCCAGTGGAGCTGCGACAATAGGGAGTCGATTCTAACGGGGTCGATATTAGACTCCGCGAAAGTAACAATCTCTTCCGCGGGAGGCACCGCAACTCGCTCCACGGCACCGTATCCGTAGATTGGCAGAATTACCAACCCCCGGTAGAATAACAGACCTTGAAATTGATACACCTTCTCCTCGGGTACAGAGCCCCCCAGCCAGTCAAATTCGGAGAGGTCAAGTAATTCTTTAGATATGACTTCCTGGTTGGTGTTAGGGTCATGAGTGACCATCCGTTCGGTGAACTTGTTTGCGAAGACCTCGGAAAACTCTTGCCCCTTTGTCATTACGGTACCAAGCCATCTTGTTCTGGCCAGACGAATGAGATGTCTTATAACAGGTCGAAATAAAGTATCCGTGGGTAGCTGCAGCTACAATGAGGATTACGCATCCAAAATCGATCTGGACATGATCAAAAATCAAACTAATAGTGTGCAGATGACAGCTTACCCAACCATTCACCTCGTCATTGTTGTTATCTCGGAAATGTTCCCAAGTGACATTACACTCTGCAGCATTCTGCATGCGATGCATACGCAAGCACATGTGCAATAAATGCAAGCAAATGCCAACAAAAAATGCCATGGCCTTAATACCAGGAAAGCGGTTTGGAGCGTTCGATCTGGTTATACGTCGATTAACGCCGCACCCCGACATGGAATGGGGTATCAACTCACTGTTCGGTCAGCTTTCTGCCCTGACCCTCCGGTTCTAATCCATGCGATTTGTTGGCTCTGGATGAGGAATCCTCATGCTTCCGGGTGTGGGGACAATTGGCATTGTGGAGGGGCGGGGCAACAGGTGGACCGTTGGGGGGATCAACGGGATCCCACTCTATTTCACTCGACTTGAGCGGTGGAAGCTTGGGATAGATGGGTTTGCTGGTAGACTAACGAATAATAAGTGAAGAAACACGAAGACGAGGAGAAGTACGAACGTTTGGTGGTATGGCCATTATCAATAAATTCGTATAATCCATGTTCAAGGCGTTGAACCATATATAAGGCACTACAATAACCAGACCTCACCTTGTTGTCCATGCGTTGTGGTTAAGCAACCGTACCTTAATTATGTCGGAGGGAAATTTGCGACCCATTTCAAGGGCACGCTCTATTGTGAGGAGTGTCTGCCCACACCGTAGTTCGTCGTCCCTCTCGACGGGTATTTATTTTATTGTATTCATTCATTACAACTACATAATAAGGATTGACGAGCGGACATGGTGGAAGAGCGGAAAGAGGTTTCGATCGAAACTTCCTTGTTTTGACCATGCGGAAGTCGAGGGTACATGGCAACGGAAACAATGGCCATTGTTTCCGTTGCCATGTACCCTCGACTTCCGCATGGTCAAAACAAGGAAGTTTCGATCGAAACCTCTTTCCGCTCTTCCACCATGTCCGCTCGTCAATCCTTATTATGTAGTTGTAATGAATGAATACAATAAAATAAATACCCGTCGAGAGGGACGACGAACTACGGTGTGGGCAGACACTCCTCACAATAGAGCGTGCCCTTGAAATGGGTCGCAAATTTCCCTCCGACATAATTAAGGTACGGTTGCTTAACCACAACGCATGGACAACAAGGTGAGGTCTGGTTATTGTAGTGCCTTATATATGGTTCAACGCCTTGAACATGGATTATACGAATTTATTGATAATGGCCATACCACCAAACGTTCGTACTTCTCCTCGTCTTCGTGTTTCTTCACTTATTATTCGTTAGTCTACCAGCAAACCCATCTATCCCAAGCTTCCACCGCTCAAGTCGAGTGAAATAGAGTGGGATCCCGTTGATCCCCCCAACGGTCCACCTGTTGCCCCGCCCCTCCACAATGCCAATTGTCCCCACACCCGGAAGCATGAGGATTCCTCATCCAGAGCCAACAAATCGCATGGATTAGAACCGGAGGGTCAGGGCAGAAAGCTGACCGAACAGTGAGTTGATACCCCATTCCATGTCGGGGTGCGGCGTTAATCGACGTATAACCAGATCGAACGCTCCAAACCGCTTTCCTGGTATTAAGGCCATGGCATTTTTTGTTGGCATTTGCTTGCATTTATTGCACATGTGCTTGCGTATGCATCGCATGCAGAATGCTGCAGAGTGTAATGTCACTTGGGAACATTTCCGAGATAACAACAATGACGAGGTGAATGGTTGGGTAAGCTGTCATCTGCACACTATTAGTTTGATTTTTGATCATGTCCAGATCGATTTTGGATGCGTAATCCTCATTGTAGCTGCAGCTACCCACGGATACTTTATTTCGACCTGTTATAAGACATCTCATTCGTCT
>Ga0137418_10007407_pt1 | contig 10084 bp, 16 predicted proteins | sample CZODoug3_1_2_16f_FD_122242 | JGI IMG/M metagenome (GOLD analysis project Ga0137418, IMG submission 122242) | Vadose zone soil fungal communities from Angelo Coast Range Reserve, California, USA - CZODoug3_1_2_16fungal (Hybrid Assembly) | ecosystem: Environmental > Terrestrial > Soil > Vadose... | reverse complement strand
AACTGTGTGAGAGACATATTCACCGAAAACCCCCGAATGCGGGGTACAGATGGATCACCATAGATGGTTACAAGTTGACGTGCAACTCGCATCCAAGCTACAGTAATCCACTGCTAAAATAACACATTAGTACCATAAAATATATATATCATCAAATTCACGCACCTGTTCTAATGTCTCGTAGAAAGCATCCCTGGGTAAAGCGTCTGGGTAGGGACAGGCATAATCAAAGCAGGATATTTGACCAGTATAGTAATTGCATTCTATAGGATATATCATGGATGTAAATGTACCACTTTATAAACAAAAGAACTCGAAACTCACCATATGCCCACCCCTCAAATACAAACCATTGCAACAAGACATAGAAGGACGCATCTCCGACATAAGCCGTGGTGACTTGGCAAAATGGCCAGCTGGTAATACAAATGGGCTACCATAGAGTAGAAGAAAAGCAAGTACAGCGAGGTGTAGAGAGACATTGTGTGTGTGATGAAACGGTGAAGCGGCGGGAAATGAGCATGCAGCTGAGTTTGAAAACTCACCAGCTATGTTCTGAAAGCCAGACGGCATGTTTGCGCAGCACTGAACCCGAAATAGGAAACATTTTCACTCAAACGATCGATCAAGATCCATGAGTTTTGGCAGAGAGCTCGGATTAAAGACAACTCCTTAGTTTACACTAGGTTTGGAGCAAGCCCGCTTCTCCATGCCGGCGCACCGGCAAACCTTCGGAGAAGGGGCTTGCTCCAAAGTCCAGAAAAAGGGCGGGACACGAAATTGTAAATATCTCCGTCAATTCTTAGCGGTTTCTCTTGATGTTGGTGATGTATATGTACTTTGGACACTGCTACATTCGAATTTTTAAAAAAAAACTATGGTAAATCATCATTGATAGACCACATCTCCATCTCTGTGAAGTTATTGTATTTTGGACAGGGCTCTTTCTTGAGCTTGTCTGACTCATATTCGCCCTCCAAAATCATGAAAATGATATTTTGGATGCCTCATTATCCCCTTTAAAGGATCCATATGTTTTTATGGTCTTATATTGTGCTGCAAGGATGTAATAGACATGTGTTGCAGAAAACACGAATTGTGGCTGAAATCCATTCAGCCACGTGGCACGAAGTCACGTCGAGACGCGAAAATTAAAAATTCATCCCTTGCGTTGTTTCTGCCTCAGCTATGGCAGATCTCGAGTACGGAGATGCATTCTGGGTCAACCAGATCCCAGATTTCAGGCAGGCTAATTTACAGACATGTCTTCATATGGTTTTCTCCTTGCTTTGCTTTCTCAAAGTCTCACTGTACCAGCTCCTGAAATTCACATTTGAAAGTGACATCAAACGGGTCAAGGAAAAAGCATCCATCTTCATGGGGTACCATGCCCAAAGGGGACCGCTTGAATCCCATAGGTGGGCTCCGGCACTGATGATGCATCTTTGGTCTACACAGTGGCCTGGCATGTGCCACAAGCACTTTAAAGACATGGTCTTGCCTTATGCAACTGAGATTGCACTACACGAGAGTGATCGTCTCATCACCGAGAAGTCACTTCAAGTGTCACTCAAGGATGTCACAATTGAGAGCATTCAGAATATTCTGAAACCGGAAACTCTCGCGACGATATATCAAGACAAGGTGCCGTTCACATTCCAAATATTACATACCTTTGCTGCCTCGCCAAACCCATACCGAAAAAAGAGAGCCAAGGGAGGGGGTGGCTTAAATGCGACATCCGAGGCATGCGAACCATCCATTTCGATCAACAATTTTGATGAAGATTCAGGAGATGAAATCGCAGATCCCAGTGGCAGCGTTCCAATCGGCGCAGCATCTGGTTGGGAAAAGCAATATCCTGGCTTCAGTCGGAACCTGTTATTGGCAAGCATTCCTTCCATTGATTGAAATTATCTCTCATCTTTGCTTACAGGCAATTGTATTGTGCATAAGCATGCTTACTTTTGTACGGAATCGCACCACCAATGTATTGCCTTTGGTGCTCGGATTATTCTTCAAAATCGGAGGCACGGGCATACGAGTGATCAACATGCTCAGTAATGCTGGCATCTGCGTATCTTTCAACACTATTGAGTGCCTGAAATCAGTAATATCTGACGATGCCATCTTGCGTGTGGTGGCTCTCCTGACCAGCGGAGAGCCATGCTTCCTCATCTTTGACAATATAAACTTGTACCTGCGTAAATCTCAACAACGGATCCACAATAAAAACACGATCCTCAATGTCACCAATGCGGCTGTGATCGGACTCTCAAATGTTGAAGACGGTTTCGACAACTTGAAATCCAAACTCGATCTCCGTGGAAAGCGGGCCCAAGCCACCATCAATGACATCTTACCCACCCGAGAGGATGACGAACGAATGATGGATGCGTTTGCAGCCCTTATTGCCTGACTGCTGGTAGCATACACACCAGGAAATGAGAAGTGGAAGGACCGAAAGGAGATGGAGGAGTCCGTGAAGGCAATGATCCGTGAAGATCGACCACTTCCCCCCAAGAAGACGGATGCTCGCCCATTTGGAGTATTCAATGTTGACGAAGGGACTAAGAAAGGTATCATACAGATGTTCAAGGCAATGCAAGAGCGTTCGACTATGACGGAGGAGCAATGGGCAGCAAAGGTCAAACTCAACGAAGGAGATTGGCTGACCTCAAACAACACTCGAGCAGCTAAACGTGACCGAGCAAATGATATTGACACAATGGAGCGGCTGGACTATGTATCGGAGCTGAGTGCCCTCTGGCATTTTGCTCTCAATGCAACACACATGTTGATGCGGGCACACCTTGGCAATGCCGTTTTGGATCCCACCGGTCTCGCTGCCCACAAGGGCATGCTGCATCGCATCTGGGATGTCAATAAGCCGAACTATGCAGAAGCAAAGTCGCTCATCCGGCATTCCCTCATTGCGCGTCTTCTACACTGTGTTATGTGAGTTCAAGTTTGTTTTATCACATTCCTGCATCTAAATATGTCAAAAATAGGGTCCTTAAAGGCTTCGCTAGGTGGTCTGACCTTCAGAAATGGGAACCCACTATAGACGACATCAAAATGCTGGCCACAGAGATTGCTACCAAATTTTCCAGAACTACAGCTGCAGAAGAGGCTCAGGAGAAGCACTCGGATGATGTGCTTGCCCACTGTATCTATTTCATCTGAGATGCCCTTGTCTTCTGCGAATTCGAAGATGCAGTGAGCCATGCAGATGCAGGAAGGGTACTCCGAGTGCTGAAGTATTGGACTTTGGCCTTCCGTGGGGCAGGACAGCACAACTATGCCCGAGAATGTGCAGAAGTATTGATCAAGTGGAAGTATGAGCTGACAGATGCATTGCGCCGTGCTTCAGAGAAAGCTTGGTTCTATAACCGGTTTGGACAACCAGGAAGATGGATTGCAGCTGACTTGTACCTCGAACAGTGCAATTACTGGGTAAAAGTAAGTTTGATAATATTAAATTATTTACAATACACTAGCTGACCACAGAATACAGCGAGTTTTCATTGCACAAGGCAGTGGCGTTACCGTGGAGTACATTATTGCAAAAGGGTCAGCACCCGTTGAGGCATTCCGCGCAGTGAGCCATGCTGTTGCTCAATATTTTGGAGATTCAGATAGGTCACGGCGTCATAAAGAAGTCAAGTTTTATGAAGATATGCGTATTCTGGTTGAAGATATGATTCTGCAGAATTTTCATATCATCAAACATGGCCGATTTATACCTGGACCCTCTTGCAAAGTTGGCAGGACAAGTGTCATTCAGAGTGCTGTCTTTGATATCATGGTTGCAGGGGCAGAGATCTGGTCCAATGGAAAATTCCATGAATATATTTGAGCTACAACATATGATCCTGCTCTCGGCTACCCTGTCTCAGACCTTTATACCACTCTTGATGAACCCCAACACCGCCTGTGCACGGACACTGTTTTTGACGATGTTATAACAAATCCATTGAGCTATGATGAACTAGATGACCTAGAAGATGTATATGTTGGTTTAGGAGGGTTTGGCAGTACAGAAGATGACGAACCTTAATGTTGTACTACATAGGTTAATCTTATTCTGGTGGTTGAGCATTCGCCGGTTGAGGAGGTCGTTGGATAGCAGCATGTGGTTGAAATAGAGGTGGCTGTGCATGATAGTAGGTAGGGTGCGCATATGGAGTTGACGGGCCAGTGAATGAAGGATGTGGGAAAGGAGCGGGCTGGTGGAAGGAAGCAGGTGGAGTTCCGAGCTGAGGTGTATAATATTGAGGCGCAAAAGGCGAAGGGTATGTCGGAAGATGGTGTAGTTGACTGATGGGGGGCTGTTGTTGAAGTCTGGTTTGATTCGGAGTGTTGAAACGAATCCCCCGTTGATACAATGCTGAGGTGCGTGGGAGGAATGCTCCTGCACCTGAGGAAGAAGATGCTATAGGCTGGAGCTGATGAAACAGATGTGGCGTGGTTGGCAGTGGATGTAGTGTGTGCTGTGCGGCTATCGGTGTTGCGAAGGGGTCTGCAAATGTGACAGAACGAGTTAGATAACAATGTAGAAATAATAATACTACCACGTACCATGATTCGACGACCCCGAAGTAGGCCTGTTCCTCACTGTCTGAACGAATGATGGCTGCATGATTGGTGTATCCAGCTGATTCACCGAACGACCCTTTTTGCGAGTGGGGGTTGCAGTGACTATCGCTTCCTCTCACCATTCCCCCACCACATTTGCTAATTCCCCCACCTCCGCGGGTGATAGTAGGTCAAGTTTGACCACCTTCAGAATCGCATCTGGGGTCACCTCACGCAAGCGCAAAAACAAAGAGGCATTGGCAACGATCTTGTCAGTCTGCTTTGGGGGCAGACCAACTTTCCACGAGAGTAAGGGACTTGACCCTCGATGTTGCCAACGCTGCTTGGCCCACTGTTCGAGTGCTTGTCGGAGTGAGTCTTTTGATTCCTTATTGACGGTGAAGTTCCCGCGTACAGGCTGAAATGTGGATGCATTCGAAACATTAGATACTTGCGAAACATTGGATGCTCGACTGCCAGGGCGAGATGGGGCCTGCATAGCGGGAAACAGGAAGTCCCCGCTGTAGGCAAAGAGGCGTCGATCGGAAAGCGATATCGATTGAAACCGTAGCTGCTGCAACAATCCAGGGTTGCAATGGTTACAGCATAAATCACGGGAGGTGGGTGCGCAAACGTTGAGAACTGTCCAGCTGGCTTCAAATGGTGTCATTCTGGAGCCTCTTTGCTTGGGTTGTGTGGCAGTAAGTGACTTGTAGATGTTGAGGCGAGTGTTGGGGCGGAAGTAAGCAGAGATTGATCCATGCGCACAGCCTGATTGGCGCTGATGTGTCAGTGTTAGACGCCGTCAACTGAGAACGAACTTACCATCACGATGTTGGGGATCATCAGCATGCACATTGATGAATTTCTCAAGTGCTTGCTGGATGGATCCTCGCTGCTTAATGTGATTCTTTGGCTCCTTCGTACCCCTCAATTTCGGTCGGAATGCCCATTCTGGGAGCAACAACTGACATGTGCCTGTGATGGTACGATCTCGAGCAGTTCTACCCCATCGCTGGACTATCACAGATAGAGACTTAGGAAATTTCGGTACCCCAAACACAACGGTGTGCTTGATATCAGGTACATTGCACCCCATACCAGCTGCATCTGTGGTGCAAATTATTCGAAATCGTCCCGATTTGAAACCATCCCAGATCGCAGATTTTCCTCGCACAGATATGGTTGAAGAGTACGAGAAAACAAGTCCTCGTAGATGCAGAGGCAGGATTTTCTTGAGGACCTCGACACCTTGGCCACAGGCACTTTCGGAATCAAACTAAAGTAATGTTTTATCAATATCTTCAGGTCACGTGTTGGCATCAAGGACCGCAGGAAGAATGGTATTTAGAACGTCGAAGATAGGGTTCTTCGGGTTGCTCAAGGGTTGTGTGATAAATGTGAGATTCGGGCGCTCACATCCAACATCCAACCCCCAGAACGGGCGACTTCCGAACCCCAGAGTTTTCCATATGACATCAAATGTTGATGTCGCTGCTGTTGCAGTACACATGATGAATGGTACGTCCTGTCCAGTGTACATTCGTAGCTCATCTATCTTTTGATAGTGCGGCCAAAACTCGTCCCCTCCCCATTCATCTATACAGTGAGCCTCGTCAATGATCACTGCCGTAACACGTTTCCAAAACGACGCCTCCTTCCACAGGTTTCAAAAACTCAGTGAGAGAGCCATCTCCAGAGATACGTACACAAGTTGTACACGTCCGCTTGCAGTGTCCGCCCAAAGCAACGGCGAGCTGGTGTCTTCATTGATGAAGGCTGCCTTAATGCCTTTTGCTTCTGCTTCTGCAGCCTTGGTACAAGCAGTGTGTATTATCACCATGTCAATTTGCTAATTCACTGACCTGATCTTTCTGCAATGCCTTTAAGGGGCTTATGACAATTGTCACCTTTCTTGGTCCCCCCAGGGCGGCAATTCCTTCGAAAATGATGCTCTTCCCATACCCTGTCCCCGCACAGAAGATACTATCGTATCCATCTTGCACCCTCTGTATCAGGTACGCTTGCCATTCGTCCGGAGTGAATGACAATTTCAGAATTCTTTTGAGTTCTTCTTGAATTTCTTGAACTGATCTTTTCGACTTTTTAATGCCAGGTTTTCGATTATGGGATGGCGTCTTGTGCCTGCGGGGGGTCCTTTTGGTGAGATTTTGGTCAATATGAGGGTGTGAAGGCGTTTGCGGTGGATTCGAGTTCATGGTTTTGAGCAGACAGGGGTACGGCCACCAGACTCCTGATTGTTAAATTCTTGCCTGTGGCCTCTTGTCACTCTATTCTGTACTCAAGTGTATAGAGTACATTGGTATATGTCTTATCAACATTTTTCAGCAGTTTCACCTTTATTGTGTAGCTCGGAAAATATAATATGGATTTATCTTTGAGGAGTTCCAAAAAAGCAGTTTTGGCCCATCTTCGTGACACATGTGTGCAATCTACAAAGCATCTTATAGAAATCTGAGTAGACAGAATTACAGATATGCTTTCAAACTGAACATTTCGTCTTTTGACCGAAATTTTTTACCCGCTAATAAGAGCACCACACGTTGCGCGATGTCCTGCCGTTTTCCTGGACTTTGCGACAAGCCCCTTCTTACGAAGGTTTCGGAGTCCAAAAATCACTGCCTTAAGAGGAAGAAGGCGGCTTGCTCCGAACCCTTGTCCGAACCTAATCAGAGCCGCTGAGTCGTCAGCATTCTGATAGAATTGTTTCCGTTTGATGCCTGACCTTTATGATAGGATATGTCCCCAGTTTCCATGACTGGCATGCATAACAAAATCAAACATTGCAAGAATTCCATAACCGTTGCCTATCCATTAAGCTAGCCAGCCACCCAAACAATCCAGGTATCGGAATAAATGTAAGAGAGTGGTGCTAGAGGTATCTGATCTTCCCCTAGAAATATTTGGAATTATGGACCAAGCAGTCACCGGAACCACTCGAGACCCGGATTGCAAGTCCAGGGAAGAAGCAACCGTAATGCGCCTGCTCGCCATCAGCCAATCGAGGTCGACACCGAGCGCCAGGCCTTAAGTCTTGCCGATATGTATCGTTCCCATCTTGTCGGCTACTTGAACCTTCTCGAACAAGACTGACAGCAACCAATAACTAGAGCCTGCCAGCGGCAACTGTCGATTAGGCCTCTGATAGGACACATGATGCCCTAGGCATTGAACGGTCCGACGATATGGGATGATCTGTGCGAAAATTTGTGTGAAAACGATAACGATTCATCACGCATTGACATCAGCATAAATCTATCGCCGAAAATCGCGCATCTCTTAGTAGGTAAGTGCTCGTGAGAACCCCTCATTGCTGGTTTGGATAAAAAGCTTACAACTCCGACATATCTGCAGCAATCTCCTCGCCAGCCATGGCTAACGTTCACAATTTACAAACCCTAGGCTCTTCCACCAAAACTGCCACCATCGCAGTTTTCCCCGGTCCTGGGAGGGATTTGAGAGGCGAAGCCACGCCTGCAGAATGCTCTACGGCACATAGATTGGTGTCTGATTAGCCGGTCGATATAGGACTCGTCTAACGGGTGACCACAGGATGGGAGCATAGCAAGCATCCGGGATAGTCAACTCGCCTTGCCTTCCGCTAGCGCCCAGGGTAGCAGTCTGATCATCAATATAAGTGGGGTGACGATGGGTACGTGATCGTGTCTATCTGTTGACGGCCGTCTTGAACTTACTTTTGATCTAGATGGGGTTGATAGTGTTGTAAGTAATAATGTAGTGGACGGTGGTTCATTAAAAATGATAACCAAAGACAGCATGTATGGTATGCACTCGATCCTTCCCTTTAGACTGACAGCCTATCTGATGTGCCGTTTCCATCTTTCAGTGGATGTGGGCGATGTCCTCTCCAATCTCAAGGTACATGGTGATGCCAATGCTCCGACCAATGAGCAGGGCTCCTTAAGCATAGCGATAACTGGGGCAATGATACGTGCATGATTATACATATGCTGATCTGTCGTCTTGAACCTACCATTCCTGTAGAAACTGTTGACGGCCCTGTTGTCAGTGATTACTTTGTTAAACAGTGTAAGGCAGATGTCAATATTGACAATGCTAAGCTCAGTACGTCTTCAAATCGCCCTTGTGTAGAACAAACCAGGCCAACACACCTTATTTATCCTGTAGAAAATATTGGCCAGGAAGGCATTGTGTCCAAGCAGGCACAGGCTCCGTATCGCTCCGGTCGCACCAGTGGCTGGCTCAAATCGAAGTGCGTCAAAGAACAGGAGTTTGTGATCGGCGCCTATACCGAGCAGCCCAAGCATCCCGGAGTGCTCGGCGCCCTGCTCATGGGCTACTACGAAAACGATGCCTTCCGTTTTGCCGGCAAAGTTGGTACAGGCTTTACCTTCGAAGAAGGCCGGGGCCTTTTGAAGAAACTCAAAGCGCGTGCCGCCAGGACTTCTCCCTTCGCCGCGCTGCCGACAGACGCACGGCGAGGCGCGCGATTCCTCGAGCCTGAGCTCGTTGCACACGTGAACTTCGGGGAGTGGACGCCGGACGGCAAGCTTCGGCATGCCTCCTTCCAAGGGTTGCGAGAAGACAAGCCTGCGCGGGAGGTCGTTCGCGAGAAGGAGAAAACCTTGCGAGCCATCGCTAACACCAACACTCACACGAGTAAGCGAATCAACGCAACAAGTAACACGGCCGGCAATGCAACGATCGCCAATGTCACCATCCCTGGCTGACTATCTTGCGATTCTCGATGGTTTCGTCGTTCATATGAGTTCCTTGCTCGCTGTCAGGGGGATGCAAGAGATCACGCGGATCGTGGCCCGCTTTGCCGATGGTCGGTCCTACCTGCCCGCCCACGATGCCTCATAGCGAAATATAGACATATATAGCGGTTAATAGGTCCCAATGGCTATACTCGCTTATACATCCCTATATCGTCACGACCCATGGCTCATCGCCTTGGGCGAAGCGGCGCGCGATACGAAACGACCCATCGCTGTGTTGATCGATGAGCTGCAATATCTTCCCAAGCCCGACCTCGCTGCTATGATACGCAGCTTGCACGCCGTCACCTAGGAGGGTTTACCACTCGTACTGTTCGGTGCCGGATTGCCTCAACTGTTCTCACAAGTGGGCGAAGCGAAAAGCTACGCAGAGAGATTGTTTCGCTTTTCCGAGATCGATCGCCTCTCCCATGCCGAATCGGATGAGGTCGTCTTTGATGAGGCGCCCACTTCAACCCCCGCCCCACCGCACCCGCCAGTTCACACCGCTATTTTGGCGGCGCTAACTTCAGATCGTCGACCACGTGTCCCTCACCGGCGATTGACGTCGCCAGTTTTCCGATCTGTGCTTTCTCTTCGGGGCTGCGCACCACACCGTTCAACGTCACCGTTCCATTCATGGCCACAATCTTCACATTGTGCCCATAGGTCGACAAACTATGGTCGGCCATGACACGTTGTCGAATGCGCTTCACGAGATCGACATCGGTGGCGTCATTCTT
>Ga0137418_10007406_pt1 | contig 10084 bp, 14 predicted proteins | sample CZODoug3_1_2_16f_FD_122242 | JGI IMG/M metagenome (GOLD analysis project Ga0137418, IMG submission 122242) | Vadose zone soil fungal communities from Angelo Coast Range Reserve, California, USA - CZODoug3_1_2_16fungal (Hybrid Assembly) | ecosystem: Environmental > Terrestrial > Soil > Vadose... | reverse complement strand
TGATGGTCAGCCAGCCTTGAGAAATGAGATGACAAATAATTCACTAGTCAAAGCAAGGCTGGATAGAGTTGAATATAATTTTCTGGATGAAGTCTCTATGGTTTTGTGTGACAATAATTACAGGGTCCAGATTCGACCCCTGTTGGCCATCTGACATTCCTAGAAAAAATTCTTCCAAATGCACCTGTGAAGACACAGTTACCCAGTGCAGTGACCCTGGTATCAAATAGACTTTAAAGATCCGGTGTTGCGATGCTTATCAGAATCCTCATTTTAAAAAATTCATCCTGCCTGGATTGTATCCCACATCCTGTTATCTCACACCTTGTTATCTAACACCTCTTAACATGCCTGACAAAGATCACCATTGTTCCTATCAAATGTGCAAAAAATCAAAATCAAAATGCACGGATCACTATTGGACTTGTACAGGTTGTGATGGTGCTGTTCACCCAACACAGAGGATATTTCAGAAAAAATCATGTGAATCCAATCTAAGGATCACAAAAGAAGACAGCACTGAAGAGGTTGTTATATGTGAAAACACTCATATGCATACTTATTTAGATCTACCACTACACTGAATATTGGGAGATCTATACACACAGAAACAGTGACAGAATAGAACATGATACGATGACTAGCCAACTCAATCACCACCACAGAATTATGTCAGTTGTTGACATTCCACCCACATGCACCTATTCTCACCATTTGCCTTCAGTTTATATCTACTCAGTTGGGCCACCATGTAGCATTTGGTAAATATCATGTAACCCATTTCATGCTTGATTATGTGTTCCTGTCTCTTCTGTCTCGTTCCAAAGTACAAAGTTCATTATTGCTGTATACCTGGCAATGTAGTCTGGTTCTCTGCACACCAAATATCTTTGTTTATATACCTATGTTAAAATAAGTGCATGGCTGTGTACCAAATACATGCTAACAACGTCTGAGGGAGAAAAACCTTGCTAATTAACTTTATAAGTAGATCACTAAGCCATAGCAGTGAGAATAAAGTGGGATTAAAAAGGATCTGTAAAGACATGTGGATAAAACAATAAATGTCCTCGGTGCATTCAAGATACACATTTGTGCGGCTGACTGAGCCTGCTTGTAATCCAACAACCTATCAACCTGCATGCTGGAACTGGACCCCAGTTCCAGCATTTAAATTGTTAGTGTTTTCACAGTAGTTTGAGATCGCACAGACACCACAGACTCATCAGCATATAGCTTGTGATTACTTGGCTATACAAGGTTCTGCCACCCCTTCAGAGTGTGCCTCTTCAGGAGGTGGTGGGCTGACTGGTACAAAGCATGTTGAAATATGTTGGAGCTGTTCATGCATCAGAAGCTTTAGCAGATTCCGGAGGATTGGTCAGCAGAGGTATATGTGGTAGTTTGACCCTTGTACTTGTTCCTCATGTGTTTGCAAGGTGCCATCTGCACTGGCCAAACATGCAATCATATTATCTCCGGCTGTTGTTAAGTATACTGGAGTTCTGGATTATTCCAACAAAGCATTGTAACCACCTTAATGCTGATGCATTCAAGAGACTGCAAGTGTCAAAGGAATGTGTTTACATGTGATTGCAACTCAAGGACTCGTTTTGCCGTGCGGAGAATGGACCCTCTACCAACAAGTATGATGTAGATGACGAAGACATGCATTCCCTTGACTCCGTTGACTCTTAGACCTGAGTCAACTATCTTGTACCCTATCCGTGAATAAAATACGCTGCATTTAACTTGTAGATATTTATGGTTCGATTCATGGTTCAGACCACCAGGAAACCAGAACGGACCATTGAGAACCGGTCCCATGGTCTGGTCCAAAGATCGGCACTTTGTCAGAACCGAACCGAGGGTCCAGTTCTTAGTTCCGCTAATATTGCTCTGAACTTGACCGAGCGGCTTTGACACCTCTACATGACAGGTAAAGGACGAGGACAAGCTACCAAAACATATATCATATATTCCCTAAGCCGCCGTGGCGATCCCCATATCCGAGACCGCCAACCAGGTCAAGAAGTCCTGCGCAGTCCGAACCCCATGGGAATCTGGCTTCTCATATTTCCTGATGTAGCCGTCAAGAACCTCACCTGCAGCAGCGCACATATTAAAAACGTGACAGATGGCTGCGTGAAGGCGGATGAAGTGTGGGTTTGGAAGCGGTATTCCGTACGTAGCCTTGGAGCTGCGAGTCTGAGCGCGCACCGATGCATCGCTAAAAATGACTTCGTCTTTCAACTCAAGATCGATGGTTGCAAACTGTTTCGTCTTCCACACCCTGGTGTCTGACTCCTCCTGCAGGTAGATTAAACACTGTCAGAGAGAGGCGTTCTTCAGGTCCGAAGCTGAAGTACCTCTTTGGGAACAAGGCACCACAAAAATTCGTCAAAGAATTCATGAATATCGCCTTCGAGCGTGATTCCATTCTCGGGAGCATCGATGTGTTCCAGATGCTGTATTACTTCTTCCGACAAGGCCCCATAATGCCTGATGATGTCCCATGTTGAAACCGAGGCATTGTACTAAATGCGAAGATGAAAGGGGTACCGATATGACAGGTTGGCTACACACATTATCTCTTTCGTTAGCTTGCTTAGAGTCGGCTTTAAAGACTGCCACAGCCCTCCTGAGGATGTGAGCCCCTTTCGTACGCGCAACAAAAGTTCTTGTTGTGCCAACGGGTACGTGTTTGAACGTATCATTCGCACTCCACTTTCCGGTAGCCACGCATTTGTAACCGTCGCGTTCGAGCAACTGCGGAGAGTATGTATGAATATGTAAGGACCTGAGCGAAAGAGGCATCGTTACCAAATCCGCAAAGTCGCTAGAATCCGGCCGGTTTTCAGATAGTCCCTGGACTAGGTCCTGCGATGTCTGTTCAATCGTTGGAGTGGCAGCCTGTGACGGCACTTTATTGATCCCACGACTTTGGCCATTCCCTTTGACTAGATCCAAGTCAGTAGAACAATGACAGCTTACTGTGTCGGTGAATGCCCAGACGTACAAGGATAGAGGAGGTGAGATAGCCAGGCAAGGCCTAGTGATGTTAACCTCTCTATATTCTTGTCATCTTTGGCACTCTCATCATAATATATCACAATGGCACACGCAGTGTAGCGCTTGCCCCCACACAACTCAGAACACTCAAGCAGTGCATGGAGAAGCTCGGCGTAGTCGAGTTTGTCCAGATGACGTCTCGGATCTTCGGTCTTCTCCAACCATTCGATGGCTTTACGAGCTTCTCTCACAACTGTCACAGTAGGATGATCAGTTTCGTCGTCGAGCAAAGCTTCAACTTCGGCGGCGAAGTCAGCAGATACAGCACTGTCGCAACTATGTTGGGAAGACGATGTGTGATCAGAGGCCGTCTGCATGGAGATATCAGAAAGGTCGGAATCTTGGCGGTTGTGAGCCATGTAGGGGTACGCAGAGCGGTGTCGAAGAGGTGCAGGAAAGCAAGACAAAGAATAGGGTCTCTCAAAGTAGATGGTTCGTCGATTTACAAGTCGCTGAGACCAGTTGACCCAAAAACGGGCTGCTGTGACGATGTGTCACATCTTTCTCTTTTCGTCTTGCATTGTGCTGTCACTTGTTTAGATGACCCTGGTCCCGTTGTTGCGCTATTGGTTGTATACTCTACAGTTACAAAAATATCAAAATAAATGTCTTTGGACGACAGTATGAGGAAAATCCCTAAACAAAAATTCTTGCGTCAGACCGCCACCTTTTCATTTATTTTTTATTTGGCTTTCCCCGCGCACCGATCGAAACCAACAATGAATGGCAAAGGATGAAACGGAAGGCGGTAGTTTCTTTCCGTTGGAACTTAGGTCTGTCCTTCCCATCTTATTTACTCTTGGAGCGCGGTGTGCTACGAAGGATGCAGCGAAGAAGGCGGTACAAGTTCGTGCTAAAAGGTACATACACATCTACTCCAACCGACACACTCTGCTCTACGTCTCGTCTGACTCATACTCATACCTTCATTTTACAGTCTCGACGAACTAAAAGTATCCTTCAAATTGCTGAAGAAAAGGTCGGATGAGTCAGCTGCATTCATCACTTAAGTTCGGTCATCCCTGCGGAGTTCAAGGCGGAGAGGAAGGATGCCGCTGAGTGTAAGAAGAGCACATGCTTTTCTTTCTTTCGGGGTCAGGACAACCGTTTTTGTAAGCAAAGCCAATTGGAATATCAGCAGAGATCGAGCCGCTATTGGATGAAGATGGCGAGTACGCCAAGAGAAGTGAGACGAGGTCACTCATGAATGAGCTCCAAGTCGAATGTGAGAAAGAGTACGTTCATTCTCCCCACTTTCTCTTTTAACCGTGATGGACATGGATTCTGTCTTTCATCCCGAATTTAATATTCTTGATGTCCCAATTTGATATCCGTATCACGCAGCGCAAGAAGTAGCAGCCGTGCTCCGCGAGAAACTCATCACGGCCAATAGGGACCTCATCGTGCCAAAATTTCGCGTGGGGAATTGGAGATGGATATGCTGGATGATAATATGAGTTTGAAGAAGGGTGCCGAGACTCTTTTGGCGTCGAGTAGGTTTTCTATAATCTCTTTTTTTCCAATTCATTCTTCGTCTGATATTCCCACCTTTGCATTTCTTTCCTTCCCGCACGGATTATGAAACGATTACCGACGCTGAATGGTCCATGCGGGTCAGCAAATGTCACAGATGGCTTCTTTCCTGAATAAGCAGAAGCATGAGTCGCTTGACGGCTTGCTTGTGCTGCTGACGCCGAAGGAAGGTTGCATCCCGCTAACGACAGGCGGGTCTATTCGTCTCTTCCTGGTATACGTGGACTCAGGACTGACGCGCGGGTTGTTCATATAGGAGGATCGGCGAGCTATCGCAAGCGTCGGACCAGAAATTTGAGCAGCTGACGGCGGTTCGAGGGGTACAACAGGAGTATGTAATTCCTGTGCATGCACACACACGTGAGCCGTGAACGAACTAGGTGTTAATATGCACCTTCCGTTTGTTGAGAAACAGCAATCTAGTCTATTCGTCAGTTAAAATCGATGGCATTCACCCGCCTTGTTGTTCCTGATATTTTCGACTTTTTCACCCCAGCGACTTTTAACCCTCAACGACGCACCACGTCATTTGTTTTGCTTTTGCTACAGTGATTATGGGTTAGCACTCTAGTATTCATATCAGTCATAATCAATGGCACTGACACGTCTCGGGGCTGCTGAATTTAATATCAAAATTTCGACTTTCATACCACGGCAACTTCCAGTATTCGCTCCGCAATGCGTTATTGCATTTGTTATTCATCTGCGGGGTCAATTTCTGGTATGTAATAGAATCTCCCTATCGGTTCAAATTAATTGCACTGACCCATCTTGTTGCTACGTAATATATCATGGCCTGTTCACCCTGGTTACCTCCACCAGGCAACCAGGCTCCAATGCTTAACAACACGCTATTCCTCCTCGCTGTTGATTATAGGTGAGTACTCGACTCTTTCTATTTTTTAAAAGTAATGATTTGGCTTTGACCTCGCGTCGGATCATGCGCCCTCTGTGAGTATAAATAAGTACAGCATGATCGACGAGTCACCAAACAACCGCGACACGCCACGCACCTTGATATCGACAGAGTGTTTAAATAGTTCGGTTTCACCGAGTCGATATGAATACCATTTAACGGTATTGGCAATCTAAGGCCCTATCAACATCAAAATAAAGAAAACGCGAAGGGGAAATCGACGCGCACCTTGGCTGTATCCACCTCCTGCCTCTTGACCTGTAACTTCCCCTCCTGAGCCTGGCGTTTCTGTTCTCATTCCTGTCGCACGGCTAATGTAAGTACTCTGCTAATTTTATATCAATAAATCAATGCTCACGTCGCTCGTCTGTCCAGATTTATCGTTTGGCTTTCGACCCAATCGGCTACCCCCGTTTCATACTTGATCTCCATAATCCGCCTCTCATTTTCGCGGAAACTCTATATGCGCGCTCAATGTAAGTGGTCAAGGAATGTATATATCTTGCATTATGTCCGCATGTGCATAAGCATAGCCGTCTCCAGTACGGCCTTCAAAAATTCGGGCTGGTAATGGTATAGATACAGAAGTAGGAAATTGACCAATACAATGACTATGGGTATAATCTGAGAGAAATGACGCGCGTACATACATTAAGAAACATTACGCTGCATAACGTCAAACATTTTCGTTGAAAGTGAACCTGAATACCTGTTCCAAGTGCGTCCTCTCCTGTGTATCTAATGGTTTGGTCATCACGGCATCTCTGATCTCCGCGAGCGTAGCTGTGTGTGCAGCGCTATTGCCTTCCCGTCGTACGTTATTATAAGAGCAAAGAAATTGAATGGCGTCGCGGGAGGGACAATTCGGAATATTGGCCAGTCTTCGAGATACGATGTCGGCTAAGTGCTGGATGGTCTGATCCTGACGAAGGTCCTCCAAATGAGACTCACCAGAGTTATTAACTAACAACATTTGTTATAAGAATAGACTTCCGCTCCCAGTGAAAATAGCGGTAGGACAAATGTTCGCAAATGATGGCGAAAAACGAACCCGCGTTTGAGTGCTTCGAGCGTCAGTGTGAAAATTTTCAAGATTACGTGCTGAAAATCTATCATTAATGTACCGTTATTCTAAGGAACGCATGGTTTCCACCTTTAGCACTGTGCACAGCTGTGCTCTAAAACCAACAGATGATAAAGCAAAGCGAACACGACGGAACTTACCAATACAGTGCACTATAGTACTAGTAAACTGCAGAACAACTCGTAGACGCGAGCTTTTAAAAATTGATGTGACCAGTGTGCGCTAGCACAAAGTTAATAACTCTGGCTCCAAACAAAAGAACGTCTTTACTCACTTGCCAACCGTACCCAACTTGTTATAATCACCCAACTCAGAATCACCGCTGGGTAAAAAATAGGCATGTACTATAGAACAGAAATTATCAGCCGTTTGACGTGAATTGATTGCAGGCAAGAAACGGATGGGACATACATAGAAAAACAGGGGCAGTGAGAAGCACGCGAGGAAAGAATAACATATTAACGCGTATCTAGATGACGAGTGCAAATTCGTCAGAACACAAGACCTATTGCGGAGGAACTTGTACTCACATCGAGCGCGATTTAATGATCATAAGCGGGATAGCATCGTCGCCCAAGCATTTCTCCCAGGTCACGAGAGCGACACTGATGACTCCCGCAAAAACGAACGACTAAATGTAACTTGGCGTCAAATTTCTGGGGTAAGGAAAGGGTTGAGATATTACTCACAATAAGGACAGACTACGCCATTGTATTCCCGCCCCATTGCAATGCAAGCACCAGACACGTTACTGCATCCGCGACTAACGTCGCCCAAACGAAGTCCAGCATCGCGGCTTGTCGCAGGATATCCCGAGGCGAGTACCAGGTAGGATCGGCCCCCAAGGGTGGAGATGACTTGAGCAAGTGGATAATGGCTGTGATGAAGACGCTGCTGATCAGAAGATTGATGAAGAAACACCAGCGCTATTGGAGTAGCCGTGAGCTAAGAACGGGATCTGGGGCAGAAAGATAGAGAGAAACATACCCAAGTGACCTGTGGTTAACGAGTGCACGAAAAGTCGGTAGGCAGTGCAGAAACAGATGAAGGAATAATCAAATGATCCCTAAACGTGTCACCGATAAGTGGATCGATGATAGCAAATACAGCGCCAAACATAACAAACAACCTTGGGCGATCCTCGAGACGAGTTACTTGAGCGATGGTTTGTATCATGGATACAACTGTTTTGTCCCCGTTGTTAGGCAAAGAAACATAATTGAACAAAACGAACGATGTACAAATGCCAGCTGCTCCCATCCTGCTAATCGTTCGGCCCACAATCAGCTGGTTCACATTTTGTGCAACCGCACAGACCAAAGAGCCCGTCTCGAAAATGGTAACGTACCATACGAGGACCCACTCGGCGGGGAAAATGCGTAGAACCTGGCCATAAAACAGGTGGAAGACGGTCTGGGCGAGGACGAAGGAGGTCACGACCTGTTAGCCATGGCTCATTAGGAAATAAAGAAACACTTACCAATTTTATTCATGTAGCGGGCACACCTGCTCTATCAGTTATGACAGATGATGGATGACAGATGACGGATGACAGTTAGTCAGAGTGGTGCCATACTCCACCAATGAAACGGATAGGATTCAGATGACTGGTTCCGGGTTAGTAGACGTCGTTGTATATGTATTCTTTCTGTAATTCACCTAAGTTATCCTGCAGATGATGTCATGACTTAATTCTATTTATGCGTCATACAGTGTCCACTGATTGTTATTTTTTAAGTTTGAATAATTTGCTCTACTGTGGGCCCATAAACGACACACCTTCAATGTTGAGACTCAATGACTCACCCCCCGCAACTTACCGTTATTCGCACATTACCATCTCATTCACAGGGACCTGCAGTCCCCCGCATGGCCCCCCTAGATCTGACGGAACAGGTCAGCATGTAGATTCACGAGCATGCCAGGGACGAACCTTTGGTTTCTCACTATCCACCGTCTCACATCGAAGCCTCCCCTGCGGCTCTCCAATATTTGTCTCTGCCATCTTTGGCTTTGGCTGACTGCCTCCAGTTTTCACAGCCCTGGTCCTCTTCGACGGTGCCAGATCCGGAGTGGCAGATGTGGGTACAGGTACAAGTGCCAGCGGAATAGGACTTGATTCTTCCTCTTCCTCCTCCTCACTCTCCTGCCAATGCCCAACATTCACTTTCTTCGGATCCATAGTCTGGCGTTGCGGAAGAGGAGGCACAGCATCAGATTGTTGGGGTGGGTGCGGTAAATAATTCGGGAACGACGCATATCCGCCAGGATGAATGGAGAAGTATTGTACTACGGCATTAGGTCCTGGCAGTATTTGGGGACCATCTGTGTGACTATCTTGTCCTGGCAGTGGCGGCGGTGGTATGAACCCGTGTGGTGGTGGGTGGTAGTATGTATAATGCGCTTTGGGTCCAGGTGGTGGAGTTCCAGGAGCGAATTGTGTTACGGTATGGGTGGCAGTAGAGATCGTTGCTGCCAATGATGTCCTTGCGGCAGCAACACCTGGCTGGGATGACGATTGCCACTCTGGCGAAAATACTGTTCTGTCACCAGAACCCCCAGGTTTGTTCTTACGTTTGTATGGCCCTCGCTTTATTCCTTTCTTTCTTTCTTTTCGAATGCCATCCTGACATTGATCTGACAGTCCGTATTTGATGCAGCGCTCACATGGACGAGCTTCGTCACACCGTTTACAAGCCGCCGCGCAGTTAGTACACTATAAACATATCTGAATTTAGCATCCCTAACTGTTATAATGTTTGTTCTTACAGCGATCTTTACTTGGTTGCGTTTACTCTGCTTTCTGTTTGCCCCACCCTGACAAAAGCCTATAACAAACATTAGTGTATTGTATGACACCCGCAAGCCCCTACACACCTTGTCCAGGTGGCGGATGTGCATGCACCATCCCAGGCGGTGGTGTGTATGCCATCATGTATGGATGGTGTACTGGCTGGCCACCAATCTCCCCATGTGTGCCATCGGGAGGCAGTGCATAGGTATAATATGGGGGCGGATAGGTACCTGGAGGTGGGTATGCACCAGAAAAAGGTAGATAAGCTGGAGCATAGGGCTGTTGAGTCATCGGATTCTCGGTGGTTTCATCAGATGCCATGATTACTAAGAGTTCGATCTGGAGACTTTTTGAGCATTTCATCAGCACGAAAGATGAAAGAAAGAAGTGAAAGCGGAAAATGGCACCCACTACTATGATACTCTGCTCAGAGCTGGCAACTTGATCACAACCAACCGTCTTATGGGCGCTTGTATACCTTCTTAATTCGGTAGGTATGTACCAGGGCATTAACATGATACCTTGGAAAGTTGGCAGTAGTTGGCAAGCACTTTGATACCCAAGCACTCTGGATAGATACTTAAAGTGTATTGCATTTCATTCGGCAGTCACATTTTTTGAAAAAAAAAAAAAAAAAAAAAAAAAAAAAAAACCAACTCAATAAAAAAATAAAAAAAAAAAAAAG
>Ga0137418_10007404_pt1 | contig 10086 bp, 12 predicted proteins | sample CZODoug3_1_2_16f_FD_122242 | JGI IMG/M metagenome (GOLD analysis project Ga0137418, IMG submission 122242) | Vadose zone soil fungal communities from Angelo Coast Range Reserve, California, USA - CZODoug3_1_2_16fungal (Hybrid Assembly) | ecosystem: Environmental > Terrestrial > Soil > Vadose... | reverse complement strand
GTAATCCACCTGACCCATTCATACACTGAATAAATATTCGGTCAGCAATCCACCTGACCCATTCATACACCAAATGAATATTCAGTCAGTAATCCGCCTGACCCCTGCATACACAGAATGAATATTTGGTGAATCATCTGCCGGATCTCTGCATACAGTCACTGAATATTTGGTTGGAAATCTGCCTGACCCATTCATACGCTGAATGAATATTCAGTCAGTAATCCGCCTAATCCCTGCATAAATCAAATGAATATTCAATCAGAAATCCACCTCAGATACATACATTCATTGTTTGTTATATTGATATCCACCGAAGATGTTTGTAATGTTAATTGAATATTTGGTGGGTAATAATTGAGTGATATCAAGCTTATCTGATGCAGTCCACCTATCTGATTCAATCGGATATTGAATATCCAATGTCGGAAAGTCATATAATGGCTCACTACTCATCAGACACATTACCTACATGTATTGAATATCATTCTGCTGACCGGTATGATACGTATACTATGTATAATCCAGCGGACGTCTGCTGGGACGTCTTAAATGACATAATGTCATCATATTATCTACGTTACTATCAGATATTCAGACTGAATGGTGTGGCTGAAGCTGTGTATCAAGTGTGTGTTCTACATGAGTCAGTTTCAGTCAATGTCAAGACTTGCCATGCATTGCCAGTGATGCCAGTGCTGTTAGAAAATAGAAGCTTAGAGAACATTTGCACATGGAAAAGCAAAATCATGGGTTTGTTTAATGTACAAATTGACCATCATACAATCTGTGTCCAAAATATATATTCTTCTCAGATGCCATACTGGTTAGATATTTGGTACATTGGTATCAAGCCAAGGGAAAACCCTCAGTTCAAAATGGCCAAAAATGGGCATCTGAAAACCCTTGAAATGATTCATTTTCCACACACAGATATCGGAATCACATGCTAAACTTGTGCACATGATCATGACTGGTCACCCAGTCTAACTTTAAACTTATCAGACACTTCTCTCCTTGAGCCCACCTTCCATGTGTTTGAACTTTCCCAAATGCCCAGCCCAGTTACTGCCCCATAGGTACATTCTCTGCCTTTTCTAGCCTCCCGTATGACTTGTTTGAAAATTCTTTCCTTGCTGGGGATAATGGCACATCTGGATCCCCGATTAGATGAATGAATAAATAGTCCAGACTGTTGAACTGAGTAAAAGATGGTGGTGTGCAAGACAAACTGTGAACTGACAGCGTACAAGATAGGTAGGCACTGGAGCATAAACAATCTAAATAAGACAATTCTTCCTACCCCCAGCACCAGAATTATTGCAATGAATATCAGGTCGAAATGCTCCTGAGTGCTTCTGAGCCCCTCTGGATATCTGCAATGTCATGCTCACTGGCTGCATTATTCCGGGAAATACACCAGACCGCCCATGAGCTATATCTGGATTAAGATAGCTTATTATACTTGATGAATCATCGGTTCAACAACGAACGACGTACGTTTGAAATATTAAGAGAAGGCTACCAATGAAGCATATGACTATGCTGAAGTAGATATCCGTTGGAGCTTCATAGTCCTTGGTGAGATTAGTGGCCCACCAGATAATTAGGTACACCCCAAAGATACATTTGACAATGCTAGTCACAATATTGGAATCACAATTTACTAGGTGAAAGGTCAGATGACTCACTATGATTGCACGGCAGCAAAACGGAGTACATGTCGTACAAGATGGCGGGGGTAGTTGAGGCGATCTATGAAAGGCAAGGTCAGTGGATTATGAGGGGGAATTGAACAACAATCATACGAAGAAATAGTCCGACAAAGATGGACTGCTCAGTTGTGGCCTACAATACATGGCCAATTATAAGTGAAAGGGTAAACTCGGCATAAATGCCACAACACACCTGAAAAAGCCATATCAAACCCGCAGTAATTGTAGCAGGGTGTGCTGAAATTAATAGATCAGATTACCACCTGCGTTGTAAAATTCAAGGGTAGCATACCTGTGACTTCGACAGAAATAAACAGCGACATAATGGCTAGTAAGGTCTGGATGGTTAATATCAACCACCCTGATGGAAGTCAGAAGCAGAAATCGAACGAACACAGAAATGGTGACATAGTAACGGAAATCGCATTGTGGGGCGATAGCACATTTCGAAGATATCTAACGAATAGTAAACTGTTAGTATATCGGAAGGAGAAAGTATCTTGAAATTCGGATACAAGTTGCTGAGACAATTGTTGCTGAAATCTTCAGGAAAGCTTGGCCACGGTACGTGTATTCACGGGCAAATGATGGACTCGCGGCGAGTTGGAAGCCAAGTGCAATCGTCGTGAAGATTGCGTTGATCAAATCTAGAATATTGGGCAATCAGCAAACGAAGTGCTCCAAACTCCGAGACCTGAATCCCCACAGGTGACGGTATTGCGTTTGTGCTCAAGTGAAAGCGTGGAATATTCAGGAGATGCTCGAGAAAGTATTAACTCCGCGGCTTTTGAAATCAGGTATAAAAAAGCAAACAACAGCATCGTTGGAACCGAGTACTAGCCAAAACGTCAGTGAAGTTATTCCACTGAGACAATGTGAGAAAGACCCACAAATGGAACAGTAGTTGATACAATAACCTCCGAGCTTGCTTCAAACAGCTGGTCTACGGTGTTGACCGATAACCCACTCATGTCACTGGCAGAGTAACTTGCATTTGGCGCCACCAGTGTTGATGAGAACGGAAAGCCTTCAACAACATTGACGTAGTCGCGTGCAACTGAGGAACGCGGATGGGTATAGCTAATGCCATCCAAGTAAAAGGTACACTTACTACACATATTCCCTCCGCTTGGGCCAATGTGCGGGCAATGTACTTCAGGTCGGAACTTGACCATATTTTTGTCTACACAAATGAATGAGCATTCGGTAAACGGGTAAATAAAATCAGCATACGAATATAACGACACCATACAGTCTACACCGAACATTGGATTTATTTAATTCAGAGAAACGAGATTAGATTAGATGACGCACGTTGTATCCTCCTTCCCATATTTCGCCAAAAGGGATCATTTTCGTTAGGAAGTTCATACACTGATCATGCCTAGGAGGTCGCATGTTGTCAAAGAACTTGACCCTACACAACAGGCACTTACGACTCGTACTGGGTGTTGTTACCAACACAGTACTGGTTAGCGACCCCACAAATGTCAGTGGCGGCTCGAAGTGCCACCAACGAGGTCGTGTTTGTTTCACCCGCTTCATAAGTCAAATTAAGCTCCTTTGCGAGTTGCGGAGCGAGTTTTGGCAACAAATATGCAAAAGCCTCTGGTCAAATAGTCGTCAATCACTCAATCCATGTAAAAACAATCAAACCTGGCAACCGTCTGAACCTGTGTAAGGCTGTCAGCCAGTTGTGTAAATTTACAAGGTATCAGCAACTCAACGTGGCATCATAAGACTGAATTTTTAGCTGGTCATTGAATCTGATGATGATATCAATCTGTATCGGTAAAGTAAAATTGATAGTTGGATAGGCTAAGTCTGCGATGGCGGACCCAAAGAACATAGGAGGCTCAATAACAAGTGTTTGGATGATCGGGTTACCAATAGATCCAAGTAAGGAAGATGTGTTGGTATCTTGCGAAATGACCTCCCAGAGGCCATACCTATTTTTGAATGTCAATCAACATCTCCTTTCTGAAGAGGTACAACAACTGGAATTGGTCGCACATATATTCTGTTATTTCGGGGAGTTAAACAAGTTTACTTAGACAAAGATGCCTGCGTACAACGTACCAGTATTAAGTTGATTTCCAACAAAGTCTGAGAAAATAAAGTTGATCATATTAGATTTGGAAGGGATACGGACGCACTGGTTGTCACGTCTATTCGCCCGACGACATCGAGGGTGTTCGAACCAGCGCGGTGAGCGGCACGTCGCCGGCGTGACGCATAGCCTCGAGCAGCACGTCCGGGCCCTTCTCGCGGCTCACCCGGCCGACCCAGCCGATCGCGAAGGCGTCGCGCGGAATGCCCAGGGTCCGGCGCGCGGTCTCGCGGCCTTCGGGCGGCGCGATCTGGCGCCACGCGTTGGGCACGGCGTGAATGCGCGACCGGGGGACGCCCGCAGCCTCGAGGCGCCGCGCCAGCGGCCCGGAAACGGCCACCACCGCGTCGAACCGGCGGAAGGCGCGGCGTTGCAGCCACTCGTAGATACGATTTCTCCACCCGCCGCCCGTGAAGCCGTGCACCGTCGTCACCACGGGAATGCCCAGCCGCCGCGCGACCCCCGCGTCGAGCACATCCGGCCGGTAGCCATGGGTGTGAACCACGTCGGGCCCCAGGCGGCGGCACAAGCCACGAATGGCGGCGCGCTCCCGCAGATACGAGCGACCGGGCAGAACGATCGTGTGCGTCTGCACGCCGGCATCCTGCAGCGGCGCCAGAAACGGCGCGATGCGGCGCGAGTCGGCCGCAACCGCGACCACGTGGACTTCGTGCCCCCGACCCCGCAGTCCGCGTCCCAGAAGCTGCACGACGCGCTCGAGACCGCCGAATTCAGCGGGCGCGACGACGTGCGCGATCACCATGTGCCGCTCGAGACTGTTTCCAGCGTCCACGTCTCAGGACGCGGGACAGTGGGGGCGGGGGGGGCGCGGCGCCGAGGGCGCGCGCTTTCCAGAATGACCACGGCGGCGGCGAGTCCCGGCTCGTGAGTCAGGCTCACGTGAGCATGCGACACGCCGCGCGCGCGCGCGCGCCGGGCGAGTGCGCCCGCGAGGCGGAGCTGCGGAGCGCCGTCCTCCGCAGACACGATCTCCACCTCGTGGAGCGCGCCCTCGAGGATGCCGGCACCCAGAGCCTTGAAGCAGGCTTCCTTGGCAGCGAAGCGCGCTGCGAGCGCTTGCGTGCGGTCCACACGGCCCGCGCACGCGGCCAGCTCTGTCGCCGTGAACACGCGCTCCTGAAAGCTTTCGAGGGCGCGCGCCAAACGCTCCGTCGGGACGATGTCGAGCCCGATCCCGACGATCACGCCCGCTCCTCCACGCTCGCCGACGCGGTGTCATACGAAGGCTCGGGCTCGTCGGCGGCCCCCCCCCCCGCCTCGCGCATGTCCGTCAGCGCGGTGGCGACCGCCCGCGCCACGACCGCCGCGCCCTCCGGCGTGAAATGGTCGTGGTCGAAGTAGTGATGCAGGCCCTGGCTCAGCAGCGTTCGCAGGTTGAGGTGGGGGATCCCGAGCGATTCGGCGACGCGGGCGGCGCGAGCGTCGACCAGGCCCAACAGGCCGTTGATGACCTCGAGGCTGAAATAGACGCTGACGGTCTCCTTCCACGGCCTGCCGATCCCACCGTGCCAGAAACGCGCCGCTTCCTCGGGCGTGTAGTCCTTCTCGAACCACGGTTGACGCACCACGAGCACGCGATCGGCATGGGCCGCCGCACGGCGGAGCACTCGGCGGAAATGGTGCTCGAAGTGGCTCAAGACCGTTTCCGGGTCCGGAACCGTCCGGCGAATCTCCTTCGCCGCGGCGCGCATGCGCCGTCCGGCGACCAGCCAGGAGCCGGCGTTCTCCTTCACCTCCAGGGGATGCAACCAGGATTGGCGCAGCCGGCGCGCTACCTCGATCAATGCCCACGCCCGGGGAAGCGGTGTCCAACTGAATGGTTGCCCCGGGTGATGGGCAAACAACAGATGTTCCGGTACCACCGAGGGCGCAACCGATGGCGGCGCGCCATCCTCCAGCCAATGGTACACGGTGCTCGCACCGACCATGATGATCACGGCGTCGAGGCGACCGTACTGCGGGAGCAGCCGTTCGAGAATGAGGTCGAGATCCGCGGCGCCGACGCCCGAGTGGCCGATGTTACCCACGTGCACGCGACGCGCGCCCAGCGCCTGGAGCGCGTCGCGCCCGTTGAGCACGCCCTCGAGCGCTCCCGGCCAGCTGGTCGTCTGGTCCAGCGCGAAACACTCGACCGAGCTTCCCCCGGCCACCAGAATCCGGTACAGGCCGGCTGCGTCGCCGCGCACTTCACCACCCCGCTCGCCGTCGGCGTTGATGTGGATGCGGACGCGCGGCTCCACCTCCGGAAAGACCTTGGGATCCTGCCGGACCTCGAGCCGCATGCCGGGAGGCCACACGTAGAAGCGGGTGCGCCGGCGAATCCACCAGCGGCATCCCAGTTCGATCAGCACGAGGAGGGCCGACCCTGCGACGAGGACGGCGATCACGATTCCGGGCGTCATACGCGCACCCAGGACCGCAGCCGCGGCAGCCAGGCGCGGACGTCAACGTAGGGGTCGTTCTTGTACACGAAGAACACCCACGTCACCGCGAATACCAGCGTCATCGCGAGTCCCGCCCCCACCAGCGCGGCGATGCCCCGCACGTCGAGATGGAGCTTGAAAAACAGCAGCAGGGCCACGACGGGCAAGGCGCCCAGCGTGGCACGCGGCACGACGTACCGGAAAAACTGTACGATCGATACGTCGAGTTCCCGGCAGGCCTGCCACAGCACCGCGGCGGCGAACAGCACGTTGGGAATGGCGGTGCCGAGCGCGACTCCGGCCAGTCCCAGCGGGCGCACCAGTACGATGCTCAAGGCGAGGTTCAGCGCCCCGGCGACCAGGAAGCCGATGGTCGGCAGGCCCGCCTTGCCCAGCCCCATGAGAATCGGGAGCGCCACCCCGCGCACGGGGAGAAACACGAGATACGACAGCATCAGGATCTGCAGCACCTGGCCCGAGGGCTGCTCGAAGCTGGGATCGACCCACCAGGCGATGAATCTCGGCCCCATGACGATGAGGAACAGGCCGGCCGCCAGCGTCAACGACAACGCGATCTTGGACCAGCGCAGGAAGATGTCTCGCAGCTCCGCGCCTTTGCCCTGTGTCTGCAGTCGCGTAGCGGTCGGCATCACGACCGCCGCGATAGCGATCAGGAACTCCATGAGGTAGATGATGAAGCTGTTGGCGACCGTGAAGTAGGGAATGTGGCCGACGTCCATGAACGCGCCGATGACCATCGAGTCCGTCTCGAACGACAGCCGGGCGCCGGCGTTCAGGATCAGCACATAGATGCTGAAGGCGAAGATGGCGCGCGTCATGCCCCAGTCGAAGTCCGCGAGCCGCACCCGCGTCGCGGGGTACCGCCGCCGCACCAGCAGCCAGCACAATCCGAAGTCGAACACGAGGCAGACGACCTGCACGAGGGCGAGGACCGTGAGCGACGCGTGCAGCGCCAGCAGCACGAGCGTGAGGCCGAGGCGGAGCAGCACTCCCCACACCCGGATGACATTGCGCTGGACGAAGTCGTCGTGCGCCGACAGCACGCCGTTCGGGAGGAGCGCGATGAACCCGATGGACACGAACAGCACCATCACGGCGAACGCCGAGTGGGCGTCCCCCTGCAGGGCCGTCGGAATCGTGTAGGCGCGCGTGAAAAAGAAGTACAGCCCCGCGCCCACGACGAGCGCGATCCCCCCCAACATCAGGTATAGCGCCGTGCAGCTGCCGATCGCCTCGTTCAGCTTTTTCGTGTCACCCTTCGCGACGTGCTGCGCGAAATACCGCACCGAGGCCATCGGCACGCCCAACACGAGGAGCCCCAGGTACCCGGTGATGGCGTTGATGAGGTTCCAGGTCCCGTAGCCCTCGTCCCCGAGCTTGTGGATGGTGAATGGGGTGAGGAAGTAGACCGCCACCACCGTCACCACGGTCGCGATCCAGCTGCTGCCGACGTTCTTAATCACGGATCACTGTCCCCCCCCCCCCGAGCAGCGCCGCGGCCTCGCTGACCGTGGCGAATGTGAATGGCGTGATGCGCGCCAGGCCATCGAGATAGGCTTCGACCGAGGCGTACAGGCGCGCGACATCCGCCGCGGTGGCAGCGAAGGGACTCAGTCCCGGCTTGAGCGTCGGACTGTGCCACGAGACTTGGAGATGGCGCACACCGTGCTCGAGCAGCCGACGCGACAAGGTCAGCATGTCGTCGACCGCCTGGTATTCCGGAGAGAGCGACACGCGCCTCAGCAAGCCCACGCGATCGGCGATGCCGGCCAGGCGCAGCCAGCGCAACGGCGCGGCTTCGAGCAAGCGACGCACGGGGTCCCAGAAACTGAACGGCCCACGGCTGAAGCCGTAGGAAAGGGGAATCTCGAGCAGCTTCCCATCGGGCGCGGGCTCCCGCACGTCGCGATCCGGCGCCAGCCGATACGGGACGATCGGGGCGCCGACGAATGTCGGGCCGTCGTCGACGTCCTCCAGACTGATGAACGGACTGACGCTCGAGTCCACGCGGTAGTCGCCACAGCACAGCAGCGCGGCCACGGTGTCGCGCCCCAAGCCGTACCGTCCGGCGCGAAACGCCGCCGGCGTGCGATCGAACGCCGCTTCGAGCGCCCCCGTCAGCCGCTGCACCTTCGCCATCTGCAACTCGGCCGGCAGGTTCTTGAGCATCGAATTGCGCGCCACGAACGCTTCCGAGAGAGGAGGCGTGTTCCAGGGATGCAGGTGCGCGCCGATCTCGGCGCGGTCCCCTGCACTCACCTCACGCATGATCTCGGCCGCCCGCGGATCGGTCGCGACCTGATAGGCCGTGAAGTACGTCGGTCGCACGCCCAAGCGGTCGAACAACGCCGCCTGGCGCCGCAACTCGTCGATGTTCTCGACCGTCACGCCGTTGCGACTACGGTTCCAGTTGTCTTCTTCCGTGTCGATCGACACGATCACCAGAACGGCGTCAGGCACGGACGAGCCTCCCGCGGAGATCCGCCACGGCGTCCAGCACACGCAAGCCGACGCCGCTCCACCCCGCCCGAAACACCACGGTCTCGTGCGTCTGGCGCCGCGATGCCGTCCACTGCCGCTTGTAGCCGTCGTCGCCGCGCAGAAAGTTGAACGCCCGGTAGCCGCGCTCGATCGCCCGCTGAATCATGATTCCCATCAACACGAGCCCGACGCTCTCCCGCTCCCACCGCGGGTCGCGTCCGCCCTGGTAGAAGTACACGGTGTCGCCGGACGCAAAGCCGTACCACGCCGCCACCGGCCGCCCGTCCAGATCCAGCGTCGTGAGCCAGAGGCGCTGCTGCTCGGCCATCGCGCGCGCTTCAGCAGCACGCGCGCGCCAATGCTGCGCATCATCGGCAAGCGACACCGCGACCCCCGGACCCACTCACGCGGCTTTGTCTGACGCTAGGGCTCTTTCGCACAACCTGTTGGGATCGCTCTCCCCGCCACGGGCGGCTGAGACGATTTTGAACGCTATTGCTTCGCGTAACTTTGGGTCGCTCTCACCGAGCCGCACGCACGCCAAGTCAAACGCGCGGCCCATCGCCTCGACCGCCTCAGGTCCGAACACCCCATTGCGTTCGTCGGACATGTTGGCCTCCAGCCCGGGCAATCCCTAGCACGGAACCGGTACGCTCGGAACCTAAGTTCCAAGAATGACTCATCAGTTTGGCCGGTCGGGAGGTGCCGCCGACCGCCTGGGACGTCCCGCGCCCGCCCTCCTGGGTCGCGCAGGATCGCGCGGAGCCTCCCCCGGCTGCCGGCGCCCGGGGGAGCCCAAAAACAGTCACGTGAGCCGCGAGGCCGGGGACTCAGAAGTGACCGCCGGGACCGCGTCCGCGCCGCCCGACTGCCGCGATCGCTACCGGTAGCGACGCCGGCTAGGTGTGCCCGACGAGCTTGTTGAGACCACTGAAGTCGACGAACGAAACGCCTTGCATGGTGGCGTCCGTGCTCGAAGTTGCGATTTCGATCGTCCTCGTGCGCGGACCGCCGCCACCGCCGCCCTCGTTCTCCGGTCCGTGCCGCTGCTCGGGCGGCACGTTCGCCACCACGCACAGCCGCGGTAAGTACGGCCGAAGTCGAGTACGTATCCTGAGCTACACCACAATGTGAGTTGGAGTTCATGCCGTTCGTCAGATAGAGAGGAGTTGCGGCTTTCCCCAGCTCAGTTTCCGACGGGCGGAGCAAGAGTCGCTTAGTCCTGGCCCGGTCCCCCGCACTGGGTCATTTCTTTTAAAATCTTCGCCAGCGATGCTTGGAGTTCTGAGCGAAGGGACCGGAGTCCTGAGCGCGC
>Ga0137418_10007402_pt1 | contig 10088 bp, 10 predicted proteins | sample CZODoug3_1_2_16f_FD_122242 | JGI IMG/M metagenome (GOLD analysis project Ga0137418, IMG submission 122242) | Vadose zone soil fungal communities from Angelo Coast Range Reserve, California, USA - CZODoug3_1_2_16fungal (Hybrid Assembly) | ecosystem: Environmental > Terrestrial > Soil > Vadose... | reverse complement strand
GGGCGACGCCAGCCGATCGACGGGCACCAGCCGCCGGTACGTCGCGCTCGGATCCATGACCACGCGCGGCTTGTCCGCCATCGTGGGCCGGATTATGAGCCGGGTCGCGGGAGTGTCAAGGATCCAACTCCCTCGTTGCGGACCGTGCCGAGACGTGAAAGCATTCCGAGCCCTGCCGAGTTCACAGCAAGGAGGATCTCCGATGATGGTGAGAACAGGCCTGGTCTCTGCGATCGCGACGACCCTGCTGCTCGTGATCGTGACCGCTAGCACCGTGCATGCTCAGGGGAATTGTCAGAACCTGCCGAACGACTCGCAGCTCAAGGCGCTGCTCGTGGCCGCCCAGGCTGGATCGCCGGCGTCGCCGGGCGACGCGGGCGGAATCTTTCACGGCAAGAAGATGTGGGGCGCCATCGTGAACCGTGACGGCGCGCTCTGCGCGGTCGCCGTCTCGACCGCCGACCCCACGGATGTGTGGCCGGGCAGCCAGGCCATCGCGAAGCACAAGGCCTACACCGCGAACGCCTTCAGCGTGGACGAGCTCGCACTGTCGACCGCTCGGCTCTACACATTCGTCCAGCCCGGTCATTCGCTCTTCGGGCTCAACCAGTCGAATCCGTTCGATCCGAAGTTCCTGGCCCCGCCGAAGGAGTCGAGCCCGGGCGGCGGCCGCAACCAGATCGTGGGCGGCATCATCACCTTCGGCGGCGGCGTCCCACTCTATCTGGGCACGCAGATCATCGGTGGTCTGGGCGTCAGCGGGGACACCGCGTGCGCGGACCATGAGATCGCGAAGAAGGCTCGCGACCTGGCGGCGCTGAACCCGCCGGGCGGCGCTCACGTCGACGATATCTCGTACACGGCGGCGCCGCTCGCCGCTCCGCAGTTCACGCACCCCGGCTGCCTCAACACCTTCCGGGACGGCGTCGCGGTTCCCACGAACGAGCCGCCCGCGACCGGTTACTAGCCCCCGCCGGCCAGCTTCGGTGCCTGAAGCGGGCGAAAGGCCGACTCCTCGAGCGCGAGCCCCACGCTGAGGAGAAGACGATCGCTGCCCATCGGGCCATCGAGCTCCATGCCCACCGGCAAGCCGGACCGTGTGCGCCCCGCGGGCATCGAGAGGCCCGGAATGCCGGCGACCGCGTCCGCATCGGTGTTGCGGATGAACGTCGTGAAGGTATCGACCTGGCGCCCGTTCAGTTCGACGGTCTGGTCCTGGCCGATCGGTCTTGCCGGCAGCACGGTCGTCGGGAACACCATCGCGGCCACGCCGTTGTCCGCGAAGTAGCTCGCGTAGAGGGCCTGCAGCTCCGGGCGCACCACGTTGAGCGCGTGTTCGTACACAGCCTGGGGGATCGCTCCGCCCCGGGCGGCGGCGATCGCCCCGGCGACGTCCGGGCTGGCGATCTGCCGCTGGATGTCATCGAACGTGATCCCGTTGCCCTCGGCGGCGAGATACGCGGGGATATCGAGGTTGGCCTCGTACAGCGCGATCGGGAAGCCCGCCTGCTGGTCGAGCGTCGTGACTCCGGCAACGTCGACCTCGACGAGCACCACGCCCAGCGCCCGCAGCCGATGCAGCGCGTCTTCCATCACGGCCGCCAGCTCCGGGTCGAGATCCTGCCAGAACGGATTCCGGGGGACGCCGAGTCGCAGCCCACGGAGCCTCGTCGGGCGTGCCGGCGTCGTCCCCGTCTCGACGGCATCGAGAAGCGCGACGTCTTCCACCGTGCGGCCCATCGGCCCCGGCGTGTCGCGCGTATGACTGATCGGGACGATCCGCGTGATCGAGTAGCGCCCCTTGGTCGGTCGCAGGCCCACCACGCCGCAGAGCGCCGCCGGGATGCGGACCGATCCGCCCGTGTCGGTGCCCACGCCGGCCGGGCACAGGCGGGCGGCGATCCCCGCGCCGGTCCCGCCGCTGCTGCCGCCCGGAATCAGCGTCGCGTCGTACGGATTGTGCACGGCGCCGAAGTGGTAATTGTGGCTCGTGATCCCGAATGCCAGCTCGTGCATGTTGGCCTTGGCGAACAGCAGCGCGCCCGCCTGGAACAGGGGGTTCAGCACCGGCGCGTCCGCGGTCGGACGGTTCGAGAGCAGAGCCGGCGTCCCGGCGGTCGTGGGGAGGGCCTTCGTGTCGATGTTGTCCTTGACGAGCAGCGGCAGTCCAGCGAGCGCGCCGAGGCGCCGTCCGCGTCGCCGTGACACGTCGACCAGGTGCGCGGCCTCGAGCACGGCATCGGGATCGATGCTGATGATCGTGTCCAGGAAGTTCAGCCGCTCGGCCTGAGCCAGGAGCGCACGCGCGTAGGTCTCCGCCGACAGCGAGCCCTCGGAGATGTGGCGCACCGCCTCCGTCGCCGTCAGGTGCAGCAGGCCTCCGCCGCCGAGGGCCAAGGGAATCCTGGGCGCTGCCGTGGCGAGTGCGGTGATACCGGCCAGCTTCAGGAACCGTCTGCGGTTCAGCATGACGCCCTCCTTCGCTACCGATAATGACGGGCGCCCATTCTAGGGGCGGCTCGTTGGCGTGGCAATCACGTAACGCTTGACACGGCAATCGCACGCCGCCTAGCATCAACGCCTTCGCGGTCACCGTTCACTGGGTGGAACACTGCTGTTCACCCGCACCGAAGAGGTACTCCATGCCACACCGCTCGATCCTTCTCCTCGTCTCGCTCACGTTCGTCACCGCGCTCGCGCTCGCCCCGCTGTCGGCCCACGCCGCCGGCGTGCCGTGCGCCGCGCTCACCCATGCCGCCATCGGGGACACCACCATCACCTCCGCCACGCTCGTCGCGGCTGCCGGCACCGCACCCGAGCACTGCCTCGTCGTCGGCCACGTCGACACGGAGATCGGCTTCGAGCTGCGGCTGCCGACGACGACGTGGAACGGCAAGTTCTATCACGCCGGCGGCGGCGGCTTCGTCGGCAGCATTCCGAGCTCGCCCGGCGCGCTCGCCCGCGGCTACGCCGTCATCGGCACCGACACCGGTCATGTCGGCGGCGGAGCGTTCGGGGCGGCCCTCGACGGCTCGTGGGCGCTCAACAACCTCGAGCGTCAGGTCAACTTCGGTCACCGCGCGGTGCACGTGGTGACGGTGGCCGGCAAGAAGATCCTCAACGCCTTCTACGGCCGCCACGAGCGGCTGGCGTACTTCGAAGGCTGCTCCAACGGCGGGCGCCAGGCCATGCAGGAGGCCGAACGGTACCCGACCGACTTCGATGGCATCATCGCCGGCGCGCCCGCCCTGGACTGGGTGGGAACGATGAGCGGCTTCGTCTGGAACGAGCAGGCGGTCAACGCGGCGCCGCTCTCCGTCGACAAGGTCGCGCTCCTCGCGGGGGCGGTGCTCGCGGAGTGCGACGCCAAGGACGGTCTGAAGGACAACCTCATCAGCGATCCGCGGCGCTGCCAGTTCGATCCGAAGACACTGCAGTGCACGGCCGGCGACGCGCCGACCTGCCTGACGGCGGGTCAGGTGGAGACGGCGAAGCGCGTCTATCACGGCGCCACCAGCTCCTCAGGCCGGCATCTCTACTTCGGGTGGCCGCAGGGTCACGAGGACGGCGCCGCGACCGGCTGGCCGCTGTGGATCACCGGCAACGGAGCGATCCCGCCGCTGCAGTTCCTGTTCGCGGACGGGTACCTGAGATACTTCGTCTTCAATCCGAGCTTCAACTTTCTGGCGTCGAACCTCGAGAGCGATATCAGGGCCGCCCGGCCGACGGGCAAGTTCCTCAACGCGACAGACGCCGATCTCTCGGACTTCAGCGCGGCCGGCGGAAAGCTGATCATGTGGCACGGCTGGGCCGACGCGGCGCTCACGGCGTTCCGGTCCATCGCCTACCACGAGGAGGCGGCCGAGAAGACGAAGCATGGCAACCGGCTCGGCGAGTTCTTCCGTCTGTTCCTCGCGCCGGGCATGCATCACTGTGGGGGCGGCCCCGGCCCCAATACCCTGGACGCGCTCAGCGCGCTCGAGAGCTGGGTGGAGCACGGGATCGCGCCCGAGCAGATCGTCGCCACCCACCGCACCGGGACCGTGGTCGACCGCACGCGGCCGCTGTGCGTGTACCCCAAGGAGGCGACCTACAAGGGATCGGGCAGTGTGGACGAGGCGTCGAACTTCGTCTGCCGCGTCCCGCGCGACCTCTTCGATCGCCACGACCGCTTCGACACCGAGGACGACGACTAGACCACGGCTGCTTGCCGCTCGGCCGCGAGGCGCCCGCCTCGCGGCCGAGATCCCGCCGCTCGGTAGTTAAGGTCCCACCCCGACTCGAAAATGGAGTACGCTGCGACGATGACCAAGCTTCACGATGCCGTGTGCCCAACCTGCAGCAGGACGGTGACCGTCACCTACTGGCCGTACAACGTCCCGTTGTACACGCAGCACTCAGTCCCCGGCACCGAGCGCGAGTGTCGGTCGGGGCTGCGTCCCGTCGAAACCAACGAGACGTAACACCTCTCGCGCCGCACCCTTCGCTCAGCGCAGCTCCGCGCCCGCCTCCACCGGCGTCAGCGCCTGCCGCACCACTTCCCCCGCGTCGTCCACGAACACGAAGCGCAGCGCCGCGCGCACCTCCGCGGGCACGTCCTCGAGGTCGCGCTCGTTGCGGCGCGGCAGGATCAGCATGCGGATGCCGGCGCGGTGGGCGGCGAGCACCTTTTCCTTGATGCCGCCGACGGGCAGGACCTTGCCGCGCAGGGTGATCTCGCCGGTCATGGCGACGTCGCTGCGGACGGGGCGCCGCGTGGCGTAGGACGCGAGCGCGGTGACCATGGTGACGCCGGCGGACGGGCCGTCCTTGGGGATGGCGCCGGCGGGCACGTGCACGTGGATGGTCTTGCCCTCGAACATCTTGGGGTCGATGTCGAAGGCCTCGGCGTTCGACCACACGTACGACACGGCGGCCTGGGCGCTCTCGCGCATGACGTCGCCGAGCATGCCGGTGAGGACCAGCCGCTCCTCGCTGCTCGGCATCATCGTGACCTCGACGAACAGGACGTCGCCGCCGACCGGCGTCCAGGCGAGCCCGGTGGCCACGCCCGGGCGCGACGTGCGCTCGACGACCTCGTCGAAGAACCGCGGGCGGCCGAGGTACTCGCCCACGTTCGACGCCGTCACGTGGAACGGGCCGCGCTCGCCCTCCGCGAGACGGCGGGCGATCTTGCGCGCGACGGCGGCGATCTCGCGATCCAGGTTCCGCACGCCCGCCTCGCGGGTGTAGCGCCGCACGATCAATCGAATGGCGTCCGGCTCGAAGACCAGCTCGCCCGCGACGAGGCCGTTGGCGGCGAGCTGCTTGGGGACCAGGTACTGCAAGGCGATGCCCAGCTTCTCTTCGTCCGTGTAGCCGGAGAGCGTCAACACTTCCATCCGGTCGCGCAGCGGCCCCGGGATGGTGTCGAGCGCGTTGCCGGTGGCGATGAAGAGCACCTGCGACAGGTCGAACGGCACGCCGAGATAGTTGTCGACGAAGGTGTGGTTCTGCGCCGGGTCCAGGACCTCGAGCAGCGCCGAGGACGGATCGCCGCGCCAGTCGGCGCCGATCTTGTCGATCTCGTCGAGCATGAACACGGGATCCTTCGTCTCGGCGCGCCGCAGCCCCTGGATGATGCGCCCGGGGAGCGAGCCGATGTAGGTGCGGCGATGGCCGCGGATCTCCGCCTCGTCGCGCACGCCGCCCAGCGACATGCGCACGAACTTCCGGCCCAGGGCGCGCGCGATGCTCTGGCCCAGGCTGGTCTTGCCGACGCCCGGCGGCCCCACGAAGCACAGGATCGGCTCGCGCGCCGGGCTGTCGCCCGTGACCCGCGGCGGCTCGGTGCCGCCGCCGCGCTCCTGGCGCAGCTTGCGTACGGCCAGGTATTCCAGGATGCGGTCCTTGATCTTGTCGAGATCGAAGTGGTCCTCGTCCAGCACCTCGCGGGCGCGGCGGATATCGATGGTGCCGCCGTCGGCCTTCTTCCACGGCAGGCTCGCCATCCATTCCAGATAGGTGATGACCATGCCGCGCTCCGGCGAGCCCGGCTGCATGCCCGTCAGCCGCTTCAGCTCGCGCTCGGCCTCGCGCCGCGCCTCGTCGGGCAGGCCCGCCTCCTCGAGGCGGCGGCGCAGGTCGGTCACCTCGCTGTCGTCGCCGCCGTCCTCGCCGAGCTCCTTCTGGATGGTCTTGGCCTGCTCGCGCAGGATGAACTCGCGCTGCTTCTTGGAGAGCCGCTGCTCCGTGTCGCTCGTGATCTTGCGGCCGATCTCGCGCACGGCGAGCTCGTTCTGCAGCACGTCGACCAGCCGGCGCAGCTTCTCGGCCACGGAATCCGCCTCCAGCAGTGCCTGCCGCGAGGCCGTGTCCACGCGAACGACGAGCGACGCGACGAAGTACACCACCTGGCGCGGATCGGCGAGGCTCTCGGCCGCGACGGCCAGCTCGTCGGGCAGCTCATCGGACAGCTGCACAAGGCGACGGAAGAGATCGACGACGGCGCGGCGTAGCCCGTCCAGCTCCGGACCGGCCGCGGCCTGCTCGGGGGCGCGCTCGATCCGCGCGACCAGGTACGGGTCCTTGGCGACGAAGTCGAGCAGCCGGACGCGCTCGATCCCCTGCACCATCACACGCACGCTGCCGTCGGGCGTCCGGGCCATCTGGTGGATCGCCCCGACCGTGCCAACGCGATGCACGTCCTCGGGCGTGATGTCGTCCATCTTCGCGTTGCGCTGGGCCACGAACACCAGCAAGCGGTTGCCACGCATGACGTCGTCGATGATGCGGACGGCGCCGCGGCTCTGCACGAAGAGCGGCACGGCCGTCAGCGGGAAGAGCACGGCGTCGGGGAGCGACAGAACAGGCAGTGCGTCAGGGATCGTGAAATCCGCTGCACCGCCGCCCGGGTGGGTGGACATTGACCCGGTTAGGTTCTCTTCGGGAGCGTGACCAGCAGGAGGCCGCGCTCGTAGCGCGCCTCGACGCGCTCGGGGTCGACGCGCGCGGGCAACGGCAGCTCGACGCGGAAGAGGCCCTGCGGGATGCCGGCCGCGTGGTACACCGCGTCCTCGCCACACGACGGCAATATCCGGCGCCCCTCGACGACCAGCGCGTTGTCGAACAGCTGGACTTCGAAGTGGTCCTCGTCGACGCCGGCGAGATCCACGGTGACCTCGATCGTCGTGCGCGTTTCGGACATGTCCGCGGCCGGACGCCACCGGGCCTGCAGCAGCAGGCGCAGGCTCTCGTGCTCCCACGCTGCGCCGAAGGGCCACGGCTGGCCGCTGATGCGCAGGCTCGCGGAGCTGTACGTCAGGCGTCGGTAACGCATGTCCGCTTCCGGGTGCCCTCGATTGTGCCCGCCGGTTTCGAATTGTCAATCGAATGGCTCGTAACGTATCGGCAGAACGGCGTCAGCATGTGGACGCCACTGGGTCTGACCAGCCCACCATCACCCCACCGACACGGTGCGGGATGGCGCCCGCGTTGCACTCACTCAGAGGCATGAGCTTCTTTTCGACTCGACCGCTCGAAGGAGTCGAGGTCTCCGTCGTCAGCGAGGTGCCTGACCTCGTGGCGCTGCTGCAGACCACCTTGCGCATCTGCGGCGTCGATACGGTGACTGCGGCGGCCTCGTGCCGTCAGCTCATGCAGCAACGTGAGGGACGACGTGCCGACGCCATCATCGTCGACAGCCTCACGAAGGACCTCGATGTGAGGTTCCTGATGTGGGCCAACGACTACGGCGCTGCCGTCGTCGCATTGACCTTGTGGGAAAGCGATCCGCGCCGGCGCCCCGAGTGGCTGAAGGCGTTCAACGTTCGGCTGCTGCACTCGACGGATGTCCGCGCGCTCTGCAACGCCATCCACGACGCCGTGGTCAGGCCATGAGCGATGTCGTCGCCTTCATGGGCCGGTCGACGGCGTCGACGCGGCCGGTTGCGGGCCGAGCGGCTTCTGGTGCTCGGCCATCACTTCATTCCAGCGTTCCCGCCGCTCGGCAGAGTCTGCCTTGAGCTGGTCGTTGCGCTGAGACAGCGCGGGCGCGCGCTGGCGAAAAAACGGCACGCGAGAGAGCAACCCTTTGAGCATGGCCGACCTCGTTGAAACAGAGGATGAGCGACGGCTCGAATCTACTCGGTGTCGTGCGGCCGGCGTTATTGGACCTTGGTCTCATCAGCTCTTCGCCTGGTAGCGGTTCAGCCGCCGCATGACCTGCTTCACGTACTCGCGGGTCTCTCGAGACGGTGGCCGTCCTCCATTCTTCAGCACCGCGCCCTCGCCGGCGTTGTAGGCCGCCAGGACGACCGGCAGATCGTGGTCGAATCGGTCCATCAGCCAGCGAAGATGCCGGACGCCCCCGTGGATGTTGTCGCGGGGATCGAAGGCATCACGCACCCCGAGCGATGCCGCCGTCGCCGGCATGAGCTGCATGAGACCCTGGGCCCCGCGGTGGGAGACGGCGCGCGCGTCGAAGCGCGACTCGACTTCGATGACGGCGATCACCAGGTCCTCGGACACGGCATATCGGTTTGCCGCCTCCTTGATATGCGATCGGATGGCCGGAGCGGAGGCGTCGGCGGCGACGTGGCGTCCGTCGTTCGCTCCCCACCGCTGAGACGCCAGGTAACCCGGGACGATGGCCAGAAGGAGAACGCCACAGCCCAGCAGATGCCGGACCTCGAGTTGGCGTGCCTCGAGCGCTCGTCTGGAGCTATTCATTTTGAGCTCTCCTGAATTGAGTCCTGTGCTGCCTGAAAGAGCCGGGCATCCCGGGCCGAGCCGGGATGCCCGGTGACTTCAGACTATGGGCAGGTACTCGTGAGCTTGCAGCGTCGGCCGACCATGTCGATCACGTGCTCGGTCTCGTTGCCGCCGATGAACCCGTGCGTGAGCCCATCGGGATGGGCGGCCAGCCGGAAGTGGTCGAACGGGAACCGCCACACGCGCGGCAGGCCGTTGCCCGAGTTGGGATCCACCGTGGCCGGGTCGATGCACTGCCAGAAAATGGCGCCGGGGTCGGAGGCATCGTAGTTGGCGCACAGGTGGGCGCGGTCGGCCGCCGGTACCTGTGCGATGTACTTGCGCAGCCACGTCGTCGTCACCCGCTGGACGTTGGTCGCCGAGGGGCACGGGCCACGCTGGGGGCCGGGGCTGTCGACCACGCACTGGGTCACCAGCGACTTGTTGCCGACGGGCGGTCCGTCATCGTACGTGTTGCCGAGGATGTTGTAGTCGAGCGTCAGGTGTACGGAGCCGTAGCCCCAGCTGTCGGTCACGAACGTCACGCCCGGGTCCAGTCCCATGCCGTTGGTGAAGTGCGCGGACAGCGAGGCCGTCGGGGCGACGGCGCCGCCGTCCACATAGTAGCCGGCCGGTCCGGTCGGATAGTGCGGATCGAGCGCGGGCCTGGCGCTGCCGGGCGCGAAGTACATCGGCCAGGCCAGCGGATAGAAGACCGTCCAGATCGTGTAGATCGTGTTCGGGCGAAGGTTCTTCACCGAGAACTGCAGATCCGTCTGGCCGTTGGACACGCTGAGCGTCATCGTCCCGATCACGCTGCTCGGCCGCATGACGGGCTGCGAGCCGTTCGGCGTGCTGTAGACCATTTGCGTGGGCTCGAAGCCAAGCGTGTACCCGCCGGGGCTGATAGGCGGAGCGAGGATCCCGACCACTCCGCTCACCACGCCGGTCACGGCACCGAGCAGCCCGCCGAGGAGCTGGGCCGCGGCCGGCCTGGCCATGCCGACCGTCGAAAGCAGCGCCATCACGACGATGGCACAAGCGAGTGTCGCCGAACGTCTGCTGAGCCTCATGTCTTCTCCCTTGCGGCTGTTGAGCCGTGCGTCTTAGCGCAGAGACCCGGCGATCTCGCCGGCGTGTGACTCGAGCACCGTGTCGACCATGCGATTGAGCTCGTCCATCGCGACCGGCTTCGGCAGGATCGGCCGCCCGGCCGCCTCCAGAAAACGGTGCGAGGCCGGGCTGAGCGTGTCGCCGGTCATGAAGACCACGCGGTCGGCGAGCACCGGACGGTGACGCGTGATCCACTCCCAGACCGCCTTGCCGTCGACGTCCGGAAGCCTGAGGTCGAGGATCAC
>Ga0137418_10007399_pt1 | contig 10089 bp, 12 predicted proteins | sample CZODoug3_1_2_16f_FD_122242 | JGI IMG/M metagenome (GOLD analysis project Ga0137418, IMG submission 122242) | Vadose zone soil fungal communities from Angelo Coast Range Reserve, California, USA - CZODoug3_1_2_16fungal (Hybrid Assembly) | ecosystem: Environmental > Terrestrial > Soil > Vadose... | reverse complement strand
CGCGTCGCCCGCAAACCCCACGTAGCAGCCATCCGGAAACAGCGTCAGCAATTCGCGCCGCACGTCCTCGTCTTCCACCGAATAAAACGCCCACGGCCGCAGCCACGTCCGGTCAAACGTAATCAAATTCATCAGCGCGTCGCCTGGATGAATCGATGGCAGCCCTTGCTCCACGCTGATCCGCGAAACGCGCGCATACACATCCTCCGCGCCCTGCGACGGACTCGTCTCAATCTTGTTCGCCGCGTTCGGGTATGCCGCCTTCAATTTCGCCCGATGCACTTCCGTCTGCCACTGCAAGTACGGAAACTCATGCATCTCATTCGCCCACACCGGCGTATTCAATTCCAGTCCGCCCGCAATCGAAATCACTTCCTGCCCATTCGCCACCCGCCGCGTCTCCACCACCCGCGGCACCGTCACACGTTCCGCCCTCTTCAGCTCCTTCTCCCCAAGCTCCGCCCCGCATCCAGGACACAGCATCGCAACGCCACCACCGTGTAGAGGCGGCTTTACGCCGCCCTCCTTCTCTCCCCTCAGCGACCTCTGCGTCTCTGCGTTAAGCTCTTCATCTCCCGCCCCCTGCTCGCTGTTATCTGTTATCTGATCGCTCCCAACCGCCGTTTCCATTCCGCAACTCGAGCACTTCCAAACATCCGGCCCCAGCGGTATCTCCACCCCCGCCAAAATCTCTTGCTCCCGAAATCCAAACCTCTGCCCATCCGCCACGTACCGCACATACGCGCCCAGCTTCCCATCCGTCCACAAAAAATATCCGATCGACGTCAGCAGCTGCTCCACATGATTGTTCCGCTCCACCAGTTCCGCCACGTCACTTGCCGCCTTCGCCGCGGCAATATCCACCAGCGATTGCGCCGACTGCGGATAAAACCGCACGCTCGGCACATCCTGCGAAAGCACCGCCACAAACGAAAGCCCAAACCCCTGGTAAAAATTCGTCACGAACTGGTACCGCGGCATCTCCTCCAGCGCCCGATCGTCGTTGAACTTCTGCTCAAACGGCAAATGCCAGTTCATGTCATTCGGATTCCACCAGGCATACTGCAACCCTTGCCAAAAAAGCCGCGCCTGTCGGATCCGCCGAATCTCATGCCGCCGCGCCGTCACACCCTCCATGCGATACTGCCGCACCAACTCCCTCAACGCATTCACCAGCTCCGGCCGCAACTCCTCCAACAACTCAAAATTCGCGCCCAATCCCGTAGCGTCCACCTTCAGGTGGACCAGATCCGGCCCACCCATCGCCGTCCCCAAATCCCCACCCGGCAAATTTCCATCCGCCGGCGCCGTCATCCCCGCCATTTTTCGAGTCTCAATCGTCATATATTTACCTGTGCGTTGTTATCAGTATGGTATTTATGCTAGAGTTCATTCGCTCGATCGCGTCTCGGGGAGTGCTCCCAGTGGGGAAACTGGATGCGGCTAAGAAACGTGGAAGGCTGTTCGCATCCTTATGAGTTCAAGTCTCCTACTTACCGCACGTACCTTCCGCGGATTATCAATTGACACTGATACTCGTTGCGTTAAACTGAAGTTGGTTCTCGGCGCGTCCAGTACGCGTTAGGGCGGCTCACCTGGGCCGCCCTTCTTTTTTCTTCTAGATACTTCCCTTCGCAGCTTCACTCTCATTCTTCCTCTGAATCTGCTGCCAAGATCTCCGCCGCATCCTCGGCAACTCCACCGGCTTCACCACTTCCGCAAACTCCATCGGTGGAAACCCCGCCGTCCCCAGCAACGAATTCATCAGCGCCCGATTCTCCATCCGCAGCCGCGCCACTTCCCCCTCCAGCATCCCCACATACCGCGTCGTAAACGCCCTCTTCAGCAGCTCAAGCATGATTTATCCTTCACTTCAATTTCTTGGTTCTTGTTTGTCGGGTGATATGCATGACACAACGTCAGACAAATGTCTGACACTTTGTTATACTGGGCCTAAGGAGTTTGCAACCATGCCAGCGCGTTCCAACCGCCGTAAAATCTCCACCACCGTGGCGCCCGAAACCCACGCTTTCCTCAAATCACTTGTCCGTCGCGGCAAAGCTGCCAATCTTGCGGAGGCAGTCGATCGGGCCGTGGCCTTCGCCCGCCGCACCGAATCCCGCAAGCGGCTGGACGCTGCAACCGCCGCTTATTACGATTCGCTCGCTGGTGAATCGCTGCGTGCCGAGCAAAAGCTGGAAAAAGCTGTCTCGAAGGCTTCCGCCAAGGTAGATTTCGATGGCGAGTAGACCGCCAGCCCTCCGAGCCCCGAAGCGCGGCGAAATTTGGACCGCCTATCTTGGTGGACCTGGCCAGCAGCGGCATTGGGTCGTAATTGTCTCGCTCGATGCGCGCAATCTCAGCGACCGCGCTCAATCCGTTTTGATCGTGCCCTTTTCTTCAACCCTTGCTGGGGCTCCCACTACGCTTATTCTTCAGCCCGGCGAAACCGGCCTCCCGGGCCCTTCCTGTCTCCGCGCTCACTTCATTACTACTCTCCCCAAGTCTCAACTCATCGCTCGTGAACCCCGCCCTCTTTCCGACCGCCGCCTCCGCGAACTCTGCCTACTAATTCGCCGCTCATTCGATCCCGACGCACCATTCTAAAGTTTTGCTCGGTCGATCGCGCAATCGTTCCTTACTTCCTTCTTCTCCCAAATTTCTGCGGCCCCAACTGCCTCTTCGCCTCCGCCTGCAGCCGCTGCTGATGAATCGCCCGCGAAGTCGGATCCTCCGCCGTGATCTGCCGCTCGATCTGCACGTCCACTGGAATCCCCGGCACAAATCGAGCCGTTCCATTCCCAAATTCGGGCGGAGCTTGCCCCGCCCCGGGTCCGCCTACAGCGGATGCCCCAACACCGGCATATCGCACGCCGGGAACCAGTCCATAACGCGCCGCATCCGCCGCGTCATCGCCATCCATCTTTCGCACATCCTCCACGCGCCGGTCGTCCCGCACCAGCAGCGGCAAACACTCAATCAGCCGCGGGCAATTTTCCGCGATCATCCACGCGTCCCTCTCCAGCAACTGATACATCAACTGCCATCCGCCAATCCGGTCGTCCGTCGCCGTCACCGGCCGCGGCAATCCGTTCTGCTCCAGCACATCGCCAAGTTGCTCCGCAATCGAAGCCTCGCTCGTCCGCTTCGCAAACGCATCCGGCGACAGATAAATCTCCCGGATCCTCTCTCGCTGGGTCTTCTCAACAATCGCCTGCCCCAGCATCCGCGGCGACAACCCACTCTGCACAAACTCCCGATACGTCACGATCCGCCCACTCTTCTCAGCGTGCTCAGCGCTCTCAGCGACCTCTGCGTTAATTCTTTTCTTTTCCCATCCCACGGCCCCGTGCCAATAAACCGCGCTAGGATGCTTAAATCCCCAATCAATCGAAATCCACCGTGGCGCCCAATCCTCCAGCCGCAAAGACTCGGCCCGCGCCGTGTGCCGCCCCACCTCAAACAAATCGAAATACTGCCCTTCCAGAACGCTCCAATCCCCCTCCAGGAACGCTCTCCGCAACCGATCCGGCAGCGCCGCCAGTGTCTTCTTGTAATTCACATCATTCGCATAAATCGGATTGTCCTCAATCCGCGCCCGCACGAACTCATACTCGCTCGCGTCATAGAGCTCAGGCCGCTCAAACCCCGCCGGCGCCACCTTGTCCACCCACAGCGCCTTCACCCACGCATGCCCAATATTCCCCGGATTCGTCGCCCCCGCCATGCAAGGAACTACGTTTTTGCCTTTACTGTCGCCGTCTGTGTATTCAGGAATGGGGCAACGGTTTCTCGATGTCAGAAATTGCCACTGCTTCAGCGTGAAGTGCGTCAGCTCATCGATTCCGATGAACAAAAACTCCGCACCCTGGTATTGGTAAACATCATTCTCATTCCGGCAATACCCAAACCGCGTTGTCGAGCCGTTGTTCCACGTCACCACATGTTTTGCTTCGTTGTAATCGCGATACAGATCGCGAGGAACATCCCGCCGAAAATAAGTCAGCAGCGACGATTCCAACTCCGGGAAAGTCCTCCGCAACAGCAGCGTGTCGCTTCCCGCCACTTCGAGAGCCTGCCCGATCGCTTCCGCCAGCAGCGCTTTGCTCTTTCCTGGCCCCGCCGCCCCGCCAAACAGCCGGTACTTCTTCTTCGACCGGTGAAACTCCTCCTGACGCGCAAACGGCCGATACCAATTCCTCATCGCCTCTGCGGTTTCCAGATCGACCCTCTCTTTGGCACTTCTCCCTAAGTCCGCCGCAGAACGGCTAGCTCGCTTGCTGCCCCCTCAACTTCTTCCCGACAAAATACGCCGTCAATCCGCCCACCAACGCCACCGCCGCCGGCCAGTGCCGCAGGCTTAGCACCACCCCGCCCACCATCGATGCCACCCCGGCAATCTGCGTCACTTCTCCAATGAACACTGCCTTTACGTTTGTCATTGTTCCTCCTCAATCCCTGTCCGGCCTTGGCAAACTCCATCCGATTCCCGCCCCGCGTTCCTCGTCTTTGCCCCCGGCGTGTTTTCCGAACGCCAATTCCACCCACAACTCAAACGCCCGCAATCGTACTTTCTCGTCCTCGGATTTCAGCAATCCCTGCATCACTCCGACCAGCTGCACTCCCTCATCTACCGCCTTCGTAAAAGCCCACGCCGTTCCCGGCATCTCCTTCAGCGGAATTAGTTCGCTGACAGGAGACGCCAATGATGGCGCCCACTGCTCTTTTCCTGGAATAGGAGCGCGCTTCGTTTCACTGCCGCCGCCATCTGCCGAACCACCGGACGTCTCGCGGGCCGCGGGGGGTGCGTCGGAGGTACGCGCACTCCCGCCAGCGGTCGTTCCGCTTCCGTCGTCAGATCCAGCACATGGCTCCAGCGATCGCGAGTTCGCCCGGCCTCCACGCTTGCGCGCTCCCTTTGCGCGTGAGTTTCCGCTGCTCACGCGTACCTCTCCGGACAGCGGACCATTCAGTGTCCGGAAAGTACGAATCCCGCATCGAAATGCCACTGCCATCCCGCGCCTCCGACCAGCCTGTAGCTCAGGCCTTCAGGCCTGAGGTTTTCCCAAACGCCACCTCATACCTTTCCGTCAAAGCTGGGGTGGTGTCCGTTTCTTTCCCCGCCTGCGGTTCCACGGAGACAAATCCTCAAATAACGCCGCCACCCCATCCACGGTATCTGCATGCATCAACGCCCCCAGCACTGCCCCCTCAATCGCCCGCGCATGCCGCGCACAAAATCGCGACCCATCCTCCGCCATCCGCACACACGGCACCCAAGCGCTTCGGCTCCCCGCAATCGCCCGATACGCCCAACACCTCTTCATTTGTCTCTTTTGGAGTGCGGAAGCTCTGCTTCCGCCTTTAGGCACTCAACTCAACCACCCAAACAAACAATGGCCACAAACTCATACGTACCCGAACTCGCGCTTCCTGCTCGCTGCTATCTGGTATCTGTTCACTCTCTTCCGCTACTGCACCACCACGCTAAAGCTGGCAGGCGAACCGGGCGCGACCCCCGCAGTAGCAGTAGATCCGTTTGGGCTCGATTCCGTCCCATCCGCCATCTGCGCCGTCGCCGCAAACGTATGCACGCCAGACCTAATCGTCACCGGCCCGCTGGTCCCCGTTATCCCCGTAACCGCCGAACTCGCCCCGCTGGGCGCGGCGATCGAAAACAGCTTCACCGGCGTTCCTCCGCCCGTAATGTCATAAATATTGAACTGCTTCACGCACCCGGTCGTCACGCTCGAGCTGCAAGCATTGTCCACACTAAAGTCATAGTTCAACGTCACGGAAACCGTATGCTGCGACCCCGCAGCCGCCGCCACCATCGCCCCACAAACCGCAGCCAATCCCAACAAAACAAATCTCTTCATACCGAAGCTCCCCCGCCGAAACCCAGCGAACTCTGCGTTAAGTTTTTCTCTTTCTTGCCCCAAAAACAAAAAGCCCCGGCAATCTGCCGAGGCCAGCGACACTTCTCTATGCCGGAAGTATACCACTTCTTCAAGTATTGTCAATAGAAATCTGCGTGTCTGCCACAATTATTTTGCCCCCCACTCCCCCACGACCGTTCCATTCTGGGAATACTCCCTCAAACCGTTACTCCATCCCAACCAAAAATTTCATCTTTCCTTCGCTTGACATCTTCATCCCCAAGGTTCACTTTCAAGTTGTTGCACCCCTCCCCCTGGAAGGTGACCACTGATGTCCTTCTTCTGCCATCAAGTCAGCTACACCACAGACGCCCGCAATCGTCTTCTTCACGATCCTCTCGATCGTTTTGAAGCCATCCGCACACCCATCGAAAAGCTAGGCGGCAAGCTCCAATCCTCCTTCTTCGCTCTCGGACCCTTTGATGTTCTCGTCATCTCCGAATTTCCCGATGACGTCTCTCCCGCAGCCATTGCCGTGGCTTTCTCGCAGGGAGGAGCTATCGCCAGCATCCATACCATCCCGCTTCTACCCTTGGCAGAAGCTCGCGACCTCCAGTCCGTTTCCGCTCCGCCAAGCAGGCCGCCTCGCGCTGCATCCGCTCTAGCCGCCACCGCCGGCCATTAACTTTTGAGTGCGGGAGCGAAGTTCCCGCTTTTACCTGTTGGTCCCAACCGCCCAAACGTTCCTTCGGCCACCGCCCAAACGCTAGACGTTGTCATCCTGCTCGCCCGCCGTGGGAGGAAAGCTACCCGTCATGGATAGCTGAAGGATTTCAATCTCGGCTGCGAGGAGACGATCGAACCGTAAATGCAGTTTTCTTTGCTTTTCGCTCCCCTTCTGTAAACCGGGGAGCCGCAAAGCGTCAGGTTCAGCCAGAGTGAGCGCAGCGGCCAACGCTGTGCCCTCAAATTCAATCTGGCCGGGTAGCGGATCCACGTCGCTGATTCCGCACCGATAACTTCTCTCCGTAATGAACCTGGCGCCGAGGGGCGCAGCCGCTGACGATAAGGAGAGTATCGCGCTGCGCCCCTCTTTCTTTGGAGTGCGGAAGCTCAGCTTCCGCTTTTACGATCTAACCCTGCCACCCAATTCGGCAAGAATCACCGACGCATCTCCACCACTGTCATCCCGACCGGAGGCCCGCGTCTTTTGCGGGCCGCGGTGGAGGAACCGAGGCGAGATCTGTACCCAACTCCGACCACTGAGATCATCGCTGCTTTGTTTCTCCCCTCTGTTAAACTTTCCCCATGTCCTCTCCGCAAGCGGCCCCGCACCTCGTCAACATTCGCCTCCACCCCATCAAGTCCCTCGATCCCATCTCCGTCCCCGAAGCGCGAATCAGCCCTTCCGGAGGACTCGCCCTCGATCGCACGTGGGCCCTCTATTCCGTCGACGGCAAATGGGTCAACGGCAAACGCACACCCGCCATCCATCTAATCCGTGCCGCCTATTCTCCCGACCTCCGTGAAGTCACCCTCTCCGTCCCAGGCGATCGCCGCGCAGCTGGGACCGGAGGCCACCACCCGGCAGTCGGTGGCGTGCTCCTGCACCAGACACTTCTGCGGTCGTCGCCGGTTAGAGTGTGCGTTCAGCAGCTTCACAGCGGGGGGTAAGAGGGTGCGCAGAACAGCCGTGTTCACGATGGCTGCAGCGACGTTGGTCAGCGGGCTGCTGTGCGCCGCGCCCGCATACGCCGATTCCGGCTGGGCGGCGATCAGTTGCTGACGAACGAGAAAGGCAGCAGCATATCGTTCGAGGACTACGCCATTGCCATGGCCGACGAGATCGAAAAACCGGCGCATTCGCGGAAGCGCTTCACGGTCGGCTACTGAAACGCCTGAACACGTTGTCTCGATGCTGAACCGTGCCCATTTAGTCGCGGTAATGACAGCATAGAGAGCTTCGCATGAGCAGCTACGACGGCCCGTTCTGCATCAACGCGCCCGCCGATCCGAACCTGCCGGGCGGCGGCAACTACCAGGTGTGCGGTCTGTACGATCTGAAGCCCGCGCTGGTGAGCCTGCCGGCGAGCAGCACGATTACGTTCTCGTCGAACTACGGCGGTGAGACAAACCTCTACCAGGGCTTCGAAGTGTCGACCGTGGCCCGCTTCAAGCAGGGCGCATTCGTGCAGGCCGGCGTGAACGCCTCCAAGCGGATCTTCGACCAGTGCAACCTGGTCAACGCCGGGATCAAGCAGATGGTTCTCGATGCCGGGACGCCGCCGACAGGAGAAGTGGCTGAAATCTATCCGGACGGCAGCCGCGCCTGCCATCAGGAGTTCGGGTACCGTCCGGACGTGAAGCTGCTCGGCTCGTACACGCTGCCGTTCGACGTGCAGTTCAGCGGCACGTATCAGTTCAGCCGCGGCGTCCAGAACGGCACGATCGGCGGGAACAGCATTCTCGCGACGTGGGGAGCGCCGAACGCGGTCATCCAGCCCGGCCTCACCCGCGTACTCTCGGCCGGCGCGACCACCAAGTCGGTGAACCTCATTCAGGCCGGTACCGAATACGGCGACAACAATCTCAACCAGCTCGACCTGCGCGCCTCCAAGCGGTTCAAGATCGACCGGTATCGCATCCGCTTCGACTTCGACGTCTACAACGTCTTCAACAGCAACTGGCCGTTCGCGGTGACCAACACGTTCTCGACCGCGGGGAGCGCGGGCTGGCTGCGGCCGACCAACGTGCTGCAGTCGCGGTTCTTCAAGATCGGCGGGCAGTTTGACTTTTAACGCGCAATTCTGAATTCCGAATTCTGAATTCGCGAGGGCGGATTGCGGATTGCGGGTTGCGGACTGGAAACGGTCCGATGCCCGCAGTCCCGGTTTACAATCGAGTATCTCAATCCGCCATCAGCTACTCGCGATCGGCAATGCGAGCGCGCTCGCGCTCCTGTGTGCCCTGAGCGCTCGGGCCCAACAGCCCGAGCACGCGCATCCCGCGCCATCGTCCGCCATCGCGCTGGAGCTCGCCGCGCGGCCCGTACCACTGCGCACCGGCATCGGATCGGCGCACGAGACGGTTACGACCTCGTCGAAGCAGGCGCAGGCGTTTTGCGATCAGGGGCTCGCGTACATCCATTCCTACGTCTGGCTCGAGGCGGCGCGCTCCTTCAACCAGGCGCTGCGCATCGATCCGAAGCTGGCGATGGCGCACGTGTACCTGACCGTCGCATACACCGAGCTGAACGCGCCCGCCGCCGCGCGCGACGCGCTGGACCGCGCGATGGCGCTCGCAGCGAACGCGCACGACCGGCGGCACGTCGATCTCCGCGCGCTGCAGATGGCGGCCGAAGCGGCGCCACGCGAGACGGCCAGGCTGGCGGCGTATCGAACAGCGCTCGACGAGGCGCTCGTGAAGTATCCGCTCGATGAGGAATTGTGGCTGTCGCGCGGGCAGGCCGCGTCGCCCGACCCCGCGGAGCGCGGTCAGGGGAGCGTGGCGGAATCGGTCCCGTTCTACGAGAAAGCTCTTGCGCTGGCGCCCGCCCACTTCGCGGCCCACCACTACCTGACCCACGCGTACGAGAATAGCGGCCGGATCTCCGAGGCGCTGACGCAGGGCGCGACATATGCGAAGATGGCGCCCGGCGTGCCGCACGCGCGGCATATGCACGGGCACGATCTGCGGCGCGCCGGCCGGATCGACGAAGCCATCGCGGAGTTCAGCGCCGCTGACGCGCTGGAATCGGCGTACTTCGCGGCGGAGAAGATCCCGGTCGAGTACGACTGGCACTACCAGCACAACCTCGATCTGCTGGCGACCTCGTATCAGTACGTCGGCCAGATGCGGAAGGCCGAGGGGCTGCTGAACAGGTCGTTCGCGATCCCCTCGTCTCTGGTGGTGCAGGAGTTCAACAAGCGCGAGTGGCCGGTATTTCTGCTCGCGCGCGGGCGCGCGCAGGAGGCGCTCGCCGCCGCGAACGTGATGGCGGCGCACAGATCGCCGATCGTCAGCGCAGCCGGGCACGTCGCCGCCGCGCAGGCGCGTCTGGCGCTCGGACAATTCCAGGCGGCGACCGACGAGGCGAATGCCGCGCTGCGCCTGATGCGCGCGTCACCGGAAGGTGCCGGGCTGGTGGCGGCGCCGCTGCAGGCGCTGCAAGGCGAGTTCTTCCTGCGGACCGGCCAGAAGGAGAAGGGGC
>Ga0137418_10007398_pt1 | contig 10090 bp, 12 predicted proteins | sample CZODoug3_1_2_16f_FD_122242 | JGI IMG/M metagenome (GOLD analysis project Ga0137418, IMG submission 122242) | Vadose zone soil fungal communities from Angelo Coast Range Reserve, California, USA - CZODoug3_1_2_16fungal (Hybrid Assembly) | ecosystem: Environmental > Terrestrial > Soil > Vadose... | reverse complement strand
TGCCTCCCGCCACGACGCCATGCCTAAAATGTCGTCGCCCCGTCGCGGTCACCGCGAAGCGGTGCACGTACTGCGGCACCTACCGCATCCTCGCGGCGCCCGGCACGCCGGAGTACGAGGCAGAGCGCGCGGCCGCCGACGCCGACGCGAAGCGGGTCGAGCGGCAGAAGGTGCTGTTTCAGCACGGCATGGGGCTTGGCAAATCGGCGGCAAAGCCGTCGCTCGCCGAGCGGCTGCGGGAGTTGCCGCTACCTGCCAAAATCGTGGTGATGCTCGTTGTCGTCCCGGCGATGATGTTCGTGGCACCCTTCAAGGCGTTCCGGTTGGCTCAGGAAGTCTTCCGGCCGTAGGGCTATCCCGCGAACGAAAAGTTCGCGACCACCAGGCCGTTGGCATTGCGGTACGGCTGGCCGTAGCGCGCATCCCAGATTTCTTCCCACGCCACTTCCCGCCACCGGTTATCCCTCGATATCCGCCGCAGATACAGGGCGTTGCCCCGGGGGATACGTCCCTCCTGCAGCATGCGATCGAGGTGTGGGTTGAACCCCATGGGGAACGTGACGACGAGGCGACCCTGGGGTGACAGACAACGCTGGAGGTTGCGGATCGCGCGCAACGGCTTGTCCGGCTCGAGCGGCTGCTCATTGAAGCCGACGTGCTCCAGCGTCGAGATGCTGACAATGAGATCGTAGGGCTCGGTTGCCTGGAAGTCGACGACGTCGACGTTCCGCACGCCGGGCGCCCGCTCGTACTTGTCGACGACATCATGGTGCGTCGGGAAATAATGACTGAGCACGTTGCCGACCTCGAGCACGCGCTCGGCGGGGACCTCCTGCACCAGGGGCCACACGAGCGGGATTTCGACGGCGCGCTCGTTGCAGTACGTCTGATTGTACGCGTGGTAGAAGTAGCGGTAGTCGACGCCGCGCACGGTGAACGGCTGGCCGGCTTTGAACCGGCGATAATAGGCGCTCAGGAACGCGCGCCTCCACTTCCGCAGGAATAGCTTGATGGCGGGTTCGGGCATGGCTCTTGATCGCCTACCTCGTCGGATGCACCCGCGCCGTGACCCACCCGACCGCCGTCCCCAACAGCGCCCCGCCGATCGCGTCCGTCACGAAATGCCTCCCAGCCGCCACACGCAGCGCTCCAACTCCGGCCGCGCCGGCGTACAACAGGATCTCGTTACGGGTGGCGTGGGGCAGGTGTTGCCGCTGAGCCATCACCGCATACGCCGTCGCCACCGCGAATGCAGCAGCAGTGTGCCCCGAGGGGAACGAGCGTTGCGTGTCGCGGTCTCCGGCGACACTGGGCGCAGCCGCGGTATAGAGGATGGGCCGATTGCGGTGGACGAAGACTTTGGTCCATTCAACGGTGAGCGAGGTGAAGGCGAACGCATTTGCGAGCATCGCGGTGTTCCCACGCGTTTTGGAGGCGAGCAAACCGCCGCCCACGACGCCCAGCAAAACGACGCTGCTCCCGGTGGCGGCCCCCCGCGAGTCCAGCGACACCACCCAGCGATCTATGCCGGCGAGCTTCGCCGGGTCACACGGAGCGCAGGAAGGAGCGCCCCGCGGCAGGCGCAACAAGGAAGGCAGCGCGGCCAGCGCGCCCGCGCCGGCGGCCACGCTCCACGAGGTCCACCCGGAGCGATAGACGGGGCTCTGCGCGGCGCCCCGGGCCGGCAGCGAGGCCGCGGCTAGCGCGACGAGCCACGCTCGTCCGGTCATCGCGTCACGGGCGGCGCTTGGTGACTTTCCCGATCGCGTTGATCAGGTCGCTCAAGTCGTACGGCTTCATGACCGACGGTTGTCCGCAGGACTCGAGGAAGTGCCGGGTTTCATCGCGCGCCTGGTCGCCGGTGACGAACACGAAGCGGTACGCCAGCTGCGGCCGTTCATCGACGAGCTGTTCGTACAGCGCGCGCCCGCCGAGCCGCGGCATCTGGAGGTCCGTGACGATCACATCGAAGCTGATGTCGCGCTCGCCGAGGCGCTGAATTGCTTCGATGCCGTTCTCGACGGCCACGACGTCGTGTCCCTCGCGCTCGAGCAGCAGCTCCATCGCCTGACGGTTCACCTGGTCGTCATCGACGACGAGAATGCGCAGCTTGGGGAGCGCCTGCGCGGGCGCGCTGGTGCGCGCGAGGGGGCCCAGAACGCTCTTCGGGAGCGTGACGACGACTTCGGCGCCCGACGTGCCGCCCCGCAGGCGGAGTCGCAAGCTCCCGCCGGTCGACTGCGCGAGGGCCCGCGCCAGCGCGAATTCGACCTCACCGCCGCCGCCCGTCTGCGTGAACCGAAACGGCGAGACGAGACGCTGCTCCGCCTCGACGGGCAAGGGCGGACCCGAATCCCACAGCGCCAGGACGACCGACGGCCCGGCTTCGATTGCGTCGATCCGCAACTCCCGTGGCGGCGCCGATTCGCGCAGCCGGCGCAGCGCGAAGTCGAGCAGCTTGGTCAGCATTTCGGTCAGCTGCGCCATTGGGCAAGCGACCATCGCCAGGTTCGCCGGTACGTTTCGCGTCACCTTCACGCCCAACTCGCGGAACGTCGCGTCCCGCTCGGCGAGGACGCCGTTGACGACGACGCTCGCATCGCACGGCTCGGCGGCGCCGATGGGGTGGTCGGTCAACTCGAGGAAATGGGTGGTGATCTCCGCGGCGCGCCGTACTTCGCCGTGCAGCATCATCAGGGCGCGGGCGCGCTCGGGGTCCAGCGGGCTGCCGTGCAGCAGATCGGCGAGGGTGCCGATCGCCGCGAGCCGGTTGTTGAGGGCGTTGAGCACGTTCGCGGCGCCCTCGTCCATCACGACGTGACGGATCTCGGGGTGCGGGGCGCGTGGTGCCTGGGGCGGAGGCGGCGGCGTCAGCCGCCGCGCGGGCGCCTGCCGCTGCTGGCGACCGAACAGGAAGCCAAGCAGCACACCGATGCCCGCCCCGAAGCCGAACGCCACCCAGAGTTCCATGGGCGGTAAATCTCCGCCTGGCGTGCCGCCACGCAACTCCTCAACGCGCTCGGCGCGTCAGTTCCTCGTTGACACGCCGCAGGTCCGCCTCGGCCTGCTGCCGATAGACCTCGGCGCCCGCACGATCGGCGAAGAGCCGCAGCATTGCTTCAGCGAGGTACACGTTCTCAATCTGCTCGCGGTCCATCACGGCCAGCCACCCAATCCGGTCTCCCTCCGGGCAGCACAGGCGGACGCCGAGGTAGCTCTCGACTTGGAGATCCTGCAGCATCTGATCGTCGGGGAAGGCGGCGCGGACTCCGTGGGGGTGCACGCAGAGACCCGCGGAGATGACTTCCTGGCATGGGCTCCCGGGAAGGGGATACTCGACACCGTCCACGAGCGTCCCGTCGACGCTCAGGGCAAGGACGCGGGCGTGCTGGCCGTCGTCCATCACCTCAGCGACGAACACGTAGTCCACGTCGAGGACGCGAGCCAGCTCGAGCACCAACGATTCAAAGAAACCCTGCCCGGTGACCGCCACGACCCTGCGGCTCACCTCCTGCAACGCCATCTCCGTGCTCGCCAGGCGACGCGCCGCGCGCCGCAGCTCGGCGTGCTCCGCCGCGATGTCGGCGACATCACGCAGCAGGTCCCGCTCCTCCTCGGAGAGCGTGCGCGGTTCATCGTCCATGATGCTCACCGCGCCGAGCGCCCATCCTGTTGCGGTTACGATCGGCTCGGCAGCGTGGAACGCGAAGAACTCCCCGGCCACGGTGGGGAGGGCAAGCAGGCGCGGATCTGACAACTGGCTCGTGACTCTCCGCACGTCCGGCGACGTCGCCACCATCGCCCACTCGCCGGTTTCCGCGGTCCCAGCACCGGCGCGAACATCGTCGTCCCCGAGACTCAGGATCGCGATGGGCACCGCCAGGAGGCGTGCGGTAAGGGCGGCGAGCCGCTCGAGCGTGTTCCGTGACGCGGCTATGGGCATAACGTCGATCATCGGCGATCCCGGTGCGTGTGCGGGTTTAGTCTCGCTGCGAGCCCTGGCGTTACAGTAGGCGCGTCCTCATGATTGGACCGTCCCTCCCATGGCCAGACGACCGGACAGCCCCGAGGACGAACGCGCCCTCATCGACGCGCTGCGACGCCGCGACGAGGCGGCGTTCGCAGAGCTGGTCCGACGCTACGCGGGTCCCATGCTGCGACTGGCGCAGATGTACGCGCGCTCGGCCGCGGTAGCCGAGGAGGTCGTGCAGGAGGCATGGCTCGGCGCGGTGCAGGGCCTCGAGCGATTCGAGGCCCGGGCGTCATTCAAGACGTGGTTGTTTCGCATCCTCGTGAACCGCGCCCGCACGCGTGCTGAGCGCGAGGCGCGCACGAGCCCCTTTTCGGCACTCGGGATGGATGACCAGCCAGGTGCCGACGAGCCGGCGGTGCCTCGCGAGCGATTTCGGCCGGCGAGCGACCCGGTCGCCCCGTTTCACTGGGGGGCGCCGCCGCGCAGCTGGGGAGGGTCACCGGAAGAGGAGCTGCTCTCGAAGGAGACGATGGGCGTCGTCGCCCGGGCGATCGCCGCCCTGCCGCCGGCGCAGCGGAAGGTTGTCACGCTGCGCGATGTGGAGGGATGGACGGCGGAGGAGGTCTGTAACGTCCTGGAGATCAGCGACACTAATCAGCGAGTGCTCCTGCACCGCGGGCGCAGCTCCGTTCGGATGGCTCTCGAGCGGCACTTGGACCCGAACTAGGCGCGTCCCATGGATCAAGACCGACCCCTGACGTGCAAGGCGCTCGTAGAGCTGGTGACCGACTACATCGAGGGCGCGCTGCCACCCGCGGACGTGGCGCGCTTCGAGACGCATTTGGCGGGTTGCCCCCACTGCCGGGTCTACCTCGACCAAATGCGGCTCTGCATCCAAGCGCTGGGCCGCGTGCCAGGCGAGCCTCTCCCGCCGGAGGCGATCAAAGCGCTGCTGGCGCACTTTCGGGACTGGACGCGCGGCTGACCCGTTTCTACCTTTCGACTTCGTTCGAGCCCGCCCTGGTGGTGAAACTGGTAGACACGCTGTCTTGAGGGGGCAGTGCCGCAAGGCGTCTCGGTTCGAATCCGAGCCAGGGCATCGCAGCGTAGCATTCCAAATGAAACACTATCCCTACCTCATCATCGGTGGCGGCATGACGGCTGATGCCGCCGCCCGCGCCATCCGCGCCGCCGATCCGGCCGGCGCGATCGGCCTCATTTCCGCCGAAACACATCCGCCGTACGCGCGCCCGCCCCTCTCCAAAGGGCTTTGGAAGGGCGAACCCGAGTCCGGCATCTGGCGCGGCACCGATGCCCTCGCCGTCGATCTGCGGCTCGGCCGCAAAGTCACCGCGCTCGATCCCAAGAAGCGAGCCGTGACCGATGAGCGCGGTGAGATCGTGACGTACGACAAGCTGCTGCTCGCCACCGGCGGAACGCCGCGGCGCCTGCCCTTCGGCAGTGAGAAGCAAATCGTCTACTATCGCACCTATGACGACTACCGTCGCTTGCGCGCGGTCGCCGAAGGTCCGGTGCGGTTCGTCGTGCTGGGCGGCGGGTTTATCGGCTCCGAAGTCGCCGCGGCGCTGCGCATCGCGGGCCGCGAGGTCGTCATGCTGATCCCCGAGGATGGGATCGGCGCGCGGGTGTTCCCCGCCGACTTGTCGCGCTTTCTCGTGACCTATTACCGGGAGCAGGGCGTCGACGTGCGGACGGGCGACGGGCTGGCCGCGCTGCGCCAGGACGGGCTGAAAGTCGCGGTGAAGACCACGGCGGGCCGGGAGTTGTCGGTGGATGTCGTCGTGGCGGGGCTCGGCATCACCCCGAACGTCCAACTGGCCGAGCAAGCCGGATTGAAGGTGGAGAACGGCATCGTGGTCGATGAGCTGCTCCGCACCAGCGTCCCCGAGATCTTCGCGGCCGGCGACGTCGCCAACTTTTTCAATCCGGCCCTCGGCGTGCGGATGCGCGTGGAGCACGAAGACAACGCCAATACGATGGGCGCGGCCGCAGGGAAGGCGATGGCGGGGCAGGGGACGCCGTACACGCATCTGCCGTTCTTCTATTCGGACTTGTTCGCACTCGGGTACGAGGCGGTGGGTGAGCTCGATCCGCGACTCGAAGTGATCAGCGACTGGAAGGATCCCTTCAAGGAAGGGTTCGTCTACTATCTGAAGGATGGGAACGTCCGCGGCGTGTTGCTGTGGGGCATCTTCGGGAAGGTGGACGACGCCCGCGCGTTGATCGGCAAGCCGCTCACGACTCGGTTATAGCCTCGGTTCTCTCCCACAGCTCCCGCGCCAGGGCGGCATCTTGGGACAACGGGCTGCTCTTCGCCTCACGGTTCTTGTAGTAGTAGCGGCCCGTCGCGGTCGCGAGCTCGGGCGCGGTGGCGCAGTAGAGCGGCGTTTTCGCGCCCGCTTCGTTCGAGATCATGAACAACTTGATGACCCACTGTACGGGCCACGGGACGGAGCGCCAGATGTTGGACGCGACAGCGCCCGGGTGCAGCGCGTACGTCGTGACCCGCGTGCCCGACAGGCGGCGCGCCAGGTCTTTGGCGTGCAACACATTCATCAGTTTGGTCACCCCATAGTCCTTGAAGGCACTGCGTTTGGGCTCGGTGCGGCGCTCGAGCACGGCCCAGTCGAGCTCCTTCGCCATGAAGTGCGCGTTGCTCGCCACATTCACGACGCGCCCCTGCGCTGCCTCTTTCAGCCTCGGCAACAGGAGATTCGTGAGCAGGAACGGGCCGATGTGGTTCGTCGCGTAGGTAATGTCGAAGCCGTCTTTGCTGAGTCGGCGCGTGCCTGCGATGCCAGCGTTGTTGACCAGCACGTCGATCGATTGCTTGGTGGCGAGAAACGATTGGGCGACGCGCCGCACGGCGCCGAGGTCCGAGACGTCGAGATGCACCCACTGCAAGCGGGCGGAGGGGTACCGGCTCTTGAGCTCGTTCAGGACGGGCCTGGTGCGCTCTTCGGAGCGCGTCGCCAGGATGACACCTTGCCCCCGGGCGGCGAGCGCCTCAACGAGCGCTCGGCCGATCCCGGAGTTGGCGCCGGTGACGAAAAAGGTGCTCACTTGCCTCGTTTCGCGTCGATGCTCCACGGCCCTGGTCCCGCTGCCGAGAGGTACAGATAGAAGAAACAGAGCAGGATCGCGGGCGCCCCCTGATTGATGACGGGCCAGAACCCCCCTATCAGGAAGTGGCCCTTGAAGTAGGCGATCGCCATCTCGCCGGCCAAAATGAAGGCAAGGGGGCGGGTGAACAAGCCGACCAGGATGAACGCTCCGCCCACGACTTCGAGTAGGCCGGCGAACCACATCAACGATAGGAACGCGTGGGGCACGCCAGGTGGCAGGGCTACCGGAAACGCGAACCACTTCATGGTCCCGAACTGAATGAACAGGAAGGCGACGACGATCCTGAAAACACTGAGCAGCTGCGGAGCCCAGCCCTTCCACCTCACCACGATACTCGGCTCGCTCATAGCTCCTCCTGCGGGGTAGGGGTCAGGTTCTACAACCTGCGACCGCGATCTCAGGTTCCGAGCTTGTCGGCACGCTCCAAGAGCAGTGTCCGCTCTCTGGTGTTGCGTGTGAGCGACGCCGCCCGCTCGAGCTCGGTACGGGCCTCCGCGAATCGTCCCAGCTTCGCAAGGAAATCGGCGCGCACGCTCGGGAAGAGGTGGTAGTTCTCGAGCGCCGGCTCGGACATCAGCTTGTCGGCGATCTCGAGGCCGGCCGCGGGACCGAAGGCCATCGAGTATGCGACCGCGCGATTCAAGTCCACCACGGGCGACTGCGTGAGTTGGACGAGCGCGTCGTACAGGGCCGTGATGCGCGTCCAATCCGTGTCCTCCGCGGTCCGCGCGCGCGCATGACACCCGGCGATCGCCGCCTGCAGAGCGAAGGGCCCGAGCGCTCCCGCGAGCTGCTCGGCGCGCGCGAGCGCCGCGAGCCCACGCCGCATGAGGAGCTGATCCCAGCGCGACCGGTCCTGGTCGAGGAGCAGAATCGGCTCGCCCTCGGGGCCCACGCGCGCCTTGAGCCGCGAGGCCTGGATCTCCATCAGCGCGACGAGCCCGTGCACCTCGGGGTCCGCGGGCGCCAGCTCGGCGAGGATGCGGCCGAGACGCAGCGCGTCGTCGCACAGCGCGGGGCGCACCCATTCGTCCCCGGCGGTCGCCGAGTAGCCCTCATTGAAGATGAGATAGATGACGTCCAACACCGACGACAGGCGCGCGGCGAGCTCTGCGGGCGGCGGCACATCGAAGGGCACGCGCGCTTCCCGCAGCGTCCGCTTGGCCCGGACGATGCGCTGTGCGATCGTCGCTTCGGGCGTGAGGAACGCGTGGGCGATCTCGTCGGTCGTCAGGCCGCCGAGCAGGCGCAACGTCAGGGCCACGCGCGCTTCGGTGGAGAGTACCGGGTGGCAGGTCGTGAAAATCAAGCGCAGCACGTCGTCGCCCACGTGGTCGTCGAGCCCCTCGGCGAGCCGGTGCTCGGGACTCTCTTCGCGGCTGCGCAGTTCGTGGTCGAGTTCGACGTGCTTCCGGTCCAGCACCTTCCCGCGTCGAAACCCGTCGATCGCCCGGCGCTTGGCGGTGGCCATCAGCCAGGCCCCCGGGTTGTCCGGGACGCCGGACTCCGGCCACGTCTCGAGCGCGGCAACGAGGGAGTCCTGCGCGAGGTCTTCGGCCGTGCCGACGTCTCCCGTCATGCGCGTGAGACCGGCGATGACCTTGGCCGACTCGATGCGCCACACCGCTTCGATCGCGCGGTGGGCGTCGGACGTCGTCACCGCCGGGCCTCGTTCTGCGCGACGCGCGCTTTGACGAGTTTCCGGACCAACGGCAGCGGGAGGGGCCTGTCGACCGTGAACTGGATCGTGCCCTTCGATTTCTTGAAGGTCGCCAGCGCCTTCTCGTGCTCCTTCATGAGGCTGGTGCCGACGCCGAACAGGCTGCAGTGGTCTTTGAACGCGGCGAAGTAGACGAGCATCCCATAGTGCTTGTAACCGGGCATCCCGTAGCTGATCACTTCCGTCGCCTTAGGCGCGGCGGCCCTGATCGTTTGGCGCACCTTCTTCAATAGCGTCCGCTGAGCGGGTGGCACGGCCTTCAGGTAGTCGGACACTGAGTCGAACTTCCGCATGCCCCTCATGACAGATCCTCGAGCTCGTAGAGTTGGCGGACCTCGACCTCGCAATCGGTCAGCGACGGCTTGGGGAAGCGCCGCGTCCACTCGAGCGCCTCGTCGCGTGACTTCACCTGGATCAGCGTGTAGCCGGCGACGAGCTCCTTCGACTCGGCAAAGGGGCCGTCAGTCACGGTGCGCTTGCCGCCGGAGTACTTGATGCGCCAGCCCTTCGCGCTCGGCTGCAGTCCCGAGTAATCGAGCAGGGCGCCGGCCCGTTGCAGTTCTTCGTGGTACTTCTCCATCTCGGCAAACATCGGCTTCCACTTCGGGTCGCTCGGATCAAACTGGGTTTCCGAGTCCTTCGTCGCCTTCACGATGATCATGAATCGCATGCGTGGAATCTCCTTTCCGTATCACGACGAATGGGCCTGGGCACAATCGACATCGAATCGCAGGTGACCGCCGAACAACAGCTTAGCTACGGGTTGCCGACTCCCAAAATGGGCGACAGTATCTCCTCATGAACAAAACTCCTTGGACTCGCCGCGAATTCCTCGAATTTGGGGCTGCCGCCGGTGTCTCGCTTGCCGCCAACCCCCTCACGTTTCGTCCCTTGGCTCCCAGCGACACCGTCCGGTTCGGCATGGTCGGCGTGGGCATGCAGGGCAACGGCCTGCTCGGGACATCGATCGGGCTGCCCGGCGTGACCTGCGCCGGTGCCGCCGACCTGTACGACGGCCGGCACACGCTCGCCAAAGAGATCGTCGGACCGAATCTGCCCACTACCCGTGAATACCGCCGACTGCTCGACGACAAGAACATCGACTGCATCGTCGCGGCGGTGCCGGATCACTGGCACCGGAGAATCGTCGTGGACGCCGTGAGCGCGGGCAAGGACATCTACTGCGAGAAGCCGATGTCGCACAGCGCCGCCGACGGCGTCGCGATGGTGGAGGCGGCGAAGCAAAGCGG
>Ga0137418_10007397_pt1 | contig 10091 bp, 6 predicted proteins | sample CZODoug3_1_2_16f_FD_122242 | JGI IMG/M metagenome (GOLD analysis project Ga0137418, IMG submission 122242) | Vadose zone soil fungal communities from Angelo Coast Range Reserve, California, USA - CZODoug3_1_2_16fungal (Hybrid Assembly) | ecosystem: Environmental > Terrestrial > Soil > Vadose... | reverse complement strand
TTGAGGAGAGTGGACATCGTTTCGTCATGGCGCTGGCCGAGGAAATAGGCTTCGCGGACGGCTTGGTCGGACAGGGGCGTGTCAAAGGCGAAGGCCGCCTGGCAGACTAGCAGAGCAGAGATCATTGCTGAGGATGCGATTCGAGCTGAGAACGGCATGAGTACCTTGTGGATGCGCAGTCCAAGCGGGCAGCAAACGCGCATTATTTTCTCACACGAGATGTACTAAAACCAAACTTACTCATGAGCAGTTGACCTTCATCGCTGTCCAAGGCGGAAAGTTTCATCCCCGCGGGACGCTGCTGTTCGCCGTGTTCGCCAGCGGCGTCAGCGCGATCGTTTACCACGAAAAAATACACGCCGCCTGCCTCGGCAGTGAAATGAGCAGCGGCGGACTTCTGGGCCACATTGAAGCCGACGAAGGACTGCCAGCCGGCGCAGAGGTGATGTTCTCCCGGGTCCACGGAGACATAGAAATAAGAGTTGGACTGGGTGGCGCCGACCCAATTGCCGTCTAGGCCAAAGCGGGTCGTCGGTCTTGGCCTACTCTGGAAGTACGAGTCGTCCTGGAGGAAATAGAGAATAGCTTTTCCTGGGTCTGGTTTGACAAAGGGATGTTTCGAGCGGTCAGTTGTCACGTCGAACTTGGTGTTTTCGGCACCGCAACCGGGAGCAGCGGCGGTTTCCGTGCGAGCATTTTGCGCGGAGGAAATTGTAGCGAAAGCAAGGAAAAGAAGTGCAGTGAGAGTTTTCATGTTGCCGCACTCCATAAGTGCTTACACCCTGCGGGACCCAACAGGGTTCCCGCAGTGGAGTATTTGAAGTATAGACGCAAATGCTCAGAAGACGGTTACAGGATAAGCGGCAGATGCGATGCCACAGGAAATGTTTAGATGCGGCGGGTGATGTTGGGGAAGTCGAGCCAGACTTTGATGCCGCAGAAGCGCGCCTCGAACCGCATCCCTCCGGTTCTATGCTCTACCGTGCAGGCATCAGGAGGGCGCTAGGAAATGGGCGTGCAGACTGACTTGACCTCGGTGTATAGCTCCAGCGATTCATAACCCATGTCGCGTCCCCAACCGGACTGTTTATATCCGCCAAATGGCATAGCTGGATCGACGACTCCATAGCAGTTGATCCAGACCGTACCGGCGCGAAGCAGGGACGCAATTCGGTGAGCCTTGGAGATGTCACGTGTCCACACGCCGGCGGCGAGGCCGTAGGGCGTGTCGTTCGCTTTCGCAACGAGGTCATCGACATCCTTAAACGGAATGGCCGTAACAACTGGGCCGAAGATTTCCTCTTTCACGACTTTCATTTTTTCGTTGGTGTTGACGAGAACCGTGGGTTTCACAAAATAACCCTTGTTGCCCTCGCGGCCACCGCCGACCGTGGCCTTCGCACCTTCCGAATATCCGGATTCGAGATAGCTGCAAACGCGGTTGAGCTGCTCTTCTGAAACCAGCGGGCCCATATCCGTGGTGGGTTCAAGTCCAGGGCCGATACGGATTTTCGATGCAAGTTGGGAAACGCCGTCGACGACCTTATCGAACGACTTTTCTTCGATGTACAGCCGTGAGCCCGCGCAGCAAACCTGGCCCTGGTTGTAGAAGATTGCATTGGCGGCCCCCGATATTGCCCGATCGATCTCCGCATCATGGAAGACGACGTTCGGGGATTTTCCCCCTAACTCGAGGGAAACCTTCTTCAGGTTTCCGGCCGCGGCATGCACGATGAGCTTGCCGACTTCCGTCGAACCGGTAAAAGCAACTTTGTCGACTTTCGGATGAGCAGCCAGCGCTGCACCGGCTGTTTCGCCATAGCCAGTAACGATGTTCACAACGCCGTCCGGAAAACCCGCTTCCTCGACGAGTTCCCCTAGCATAAGAGCGGTCAGAGGAGTTTGCTCGGCTGGTTTCAGAACGACGGTGCAACCGGTAGCGAGCGCCGGAGCCAATTTCAACGCGGCCATATACAGCGGGAAGTTCCACGGGATGATCTGGCCGACCACGCCGACGGGTTCGCGCAATGTGTAGGCCAGGTATTTCGCGCCTTGGGCGGAGATCGAAATCGTGCTCCCCTCAATCTTTGTGGCCCAGCCAGCCATGTAACGGAGATTATCGATGGCCGCCGGTACGTCGGCGATCCGAGCCGTCGCAACCGGCTTGCCGTTGTCAAGGGATTCGAGCTGCGCGAATTCTTCGGCGTGCTCCTCGATAAGGTCGGCGAGTTTCCAAATGAGGCATCCGCGCTCAGATGGTGTGATCTTTGACCATGGGCCGTAATCGAAGGCGGCCCGGGCCGCGGCCACCGCACGGTCAATATCCTCTTTCTCGCCCTCTGCAACGTGGGCAAGTACTTCACCAGTTGCTGGATTGTAAGTTGGGAAGGTCTTGCCAGAAGCCGCTTTGACCCACTCTCCGCCAATCAACAGCTGCCGTGGCTTCGCGAGGTAGCGAGCGACATTGTCGTCGACCGGTATGGCGTGCTTAGCACTAGCCATTCTTCTCCCTCCATCCATTGAAGCGGGGATTGCATCTCCCTTTCACTTGATTTTCAATGCCAAGACAGCCGGATACGGCACCGTATGGAAAAAGACAGGCTGCCTTGGCTAAGAGACACTATCCCTTAGGGTAGCGAGCACGTTGCTTACCAATAGAAGTAGAACTCTGTGATTCCAACTATCTGATTGTTAGGAACTTACCAGACGCCTGGCGATCCAGGGCGACGCTTTTGGAACTAGTTTACATCCCCTGGGAGCTTCTCTTCCGCAGCTTGACAGGGGCCCGGATAGCGCTGCACCAGCTTGGGTACTTGAGCAAGACTTCCCCGAGAATACAGTAGCTAGGCAAGCGCTTTCTGTCTGCGCTTCCCGCCTTACCATGGTCCGATTGGCGTCAGTCGCGGTCCCACCGTCGAGCACGTCAGCGCGCCATTGTGGTTGTGTCCTGCGCGGTACCAGAACACTACATCCGTCCTACTCGGCTGCTTGGCAATCTCCTCTTCAATTGCCATTTCTCAAAAGGCACGCTTAACGGGACATCTCTAACCATGTCGGCTCCGACAAACCCTTTCACAAACGCTCCGCGACATCCAGTTCAAGCGAACTGCTCGCTTGCGCTCCATCTCGACCTAAGCAAAGGCTCTTCTGCCGACGCGTCGCTCGATGGCAGTTATCGGCGCCGCCAGTCCGGGTTACACCTTGCGGCCGCCTGAGCCGCTTCCACCAGCAGCAAATGCCAGCCTGTTGCCTCGCTCGCCAGCATGTTGCACGCATGCTTAACCCACAGAACTAACCACAGGCTCCCAGAAAGGATAAATATTTTCACCCTTCGGAACAAGATTCCGCCCGCCAGCGCGCCCTTTATTCCGGAATGTTCCGTTGATATTCCCGGCAACCCCCTGGGAGTAGCTTTTTGGCCTCCAAACCGTGTTTCTAGGCGCCAAACGGAGGAAAAGACACCCCGCGAAAACCGGCTTCTCCTCAATCTGGAAACGGCCCTACGATTGCCACTAAGTGGGGCAAGGAATTGGGCAGAACGGAGACTGCCAGGTAGCCACACGCCGATATCTATCGTGGGCCTATTTACCATAAATATTATTGTTTCTTGCTGTATCAGAGCAGATCAGCCGGAATATACCTAAGAGCAAGACTTGCGCGACTGGCAAGAACGGATGGAAACCCTGGTCGCATGCGGAAGACTGTGCTTAAGCAGAATTCGAACGAGGAGCAATTGACCCAGCCATGAAGCAAACCCGAAGAAATGGACCTGAATACCAGGGAGCCGAAGACGTGGCCGTCCGAACCCCGTATCGACCGAGCGTCAAGGAATCGTGGAATGAACTGTCATTTGTGCCAGAAACAACCGGTCATCGTCCACGCTGGTCAGGTTCGCATGTGGGCCAATCCGCGCAAAAGAAGGAAGTAATTGTCATCGGAGCAGGTCCGTACGGACTGAGTGCGACTGCCTATCTGCTGGCTGCCGGGGTGGAGCCCTATGTCATTGGGGATCCCATGGGATTCTGGAAGCAGAATATGCCCAAGGGCATGTTCCTGCGTTCGCGGGCGGAAGCATCCAACATCTCCGCTCCACAAAAACACTTGTCCATCGAAAGTTATCAGAAAATTCTCGGCCGCAAATTTCCCGATCCGTTGCCCATCGAGGATTTCGTCTCCTACGGCGAATGGTTCCAAAAACAAGTCGCCCCGAACCTGGACCGACGTCGGGTCCAAAATGTTTCGAAGAATGGTAACGGGTTCGCAGTAACCTTCGAGGACGGTGAGAAGATCTACGGTGAGTCCGTGGTCTTGGCCCTGGGTATCGGGCTGTTCCTTCATCGGCCGGAGCAATTCTTAGGCATCCCCGCCGAACTCGCCCCGCACTCTTCGACACTGACAGACCTCTCTCAATTCCGCGGCAAGCGCGTTGCCGTGCTTGGAAAAGGCCAGAGTGCTCTGGAATATGCCGCAATTCTTCACGAAAACAAAGCCGACGTGGCAATCATCACCCGCGCCGCGGAAGTCAAATTCCATTCCCTTGCATGGCGCAAGCACCTTTTCCGGCAGCTTATGGCAGGACCACTGCGGCCGCTCTCCTACCGCATCCTACCCCCCACCGATTTGGGAGATATCCATACGGCGAGAAAGATGGCGGATCCCAAGAAGTTCAGACGTCAGTCTCCGGAAGCTCAGGAATCGCTGTTGCGAGCCTGCACCAAGCCCGCCGGCGCCTATTGGCTGCCTTCCCGGCTTAAAGGTGTTCAGGTAAAGACGCAAGTGACCGTCACGGGCGTCGAGAGAGCCAGTGCGGGATTGAAGCTTGCCCTGAGTGACGGCACTGTGGAACACGTAGATGTGGTTGTGCTCGCGACAGGGTACAAAATCGACGTCTCCAAATATAACATCCTCGACAATTCACTGAGAAAGTCCATCAAGACGACACCGGACGGATACCCCGAACTCACAACCAGTCTCGAGACATCGGTTGAGAACCTCTACATGGCTGGCGTGATTGGCGAGAAAACCCTCGGACCAACGTTGCGATTTGTCACCGGCACCTCGAATGCCGGCCCGTATTTGGCGGCAGGGATCGCCGGGAAGCGTCCCCAGTAGTTCCAGGTTGATTTGCGAAAGACGGAGCTTATGAGAACAAACTCGACCCAACGAAAGCCCGGCGGAAATCCTCCGGGAGCCATCGTGCTCGGTGGGAATTTTGTCGGCTTGGGAGTCGCCAGAAGCCTGGGAAAACGCGGTATCCCGACCTGGGTTGTGGATACGGACAAATCCAAATCTATCGCGCAATTTTCCAAGTATACAAAGCGATTTATCGTCTCGCAAGAACCCGTGGCAGAACTCCTGCTGCGCGAAGCGCGAGAACATGACCTTGACGGATGGGTTGTGTTTCCCGTCAGCGATCAGTACGTCGAAAGCGTGGCTGCTAGCTATGACGCTTTGAAGGCCATCTTTAGGTTGACCACGCCGCCTCTGCAAGTCACCAAATATGCCCTGGATAAGCGCTTCACGTACAGCAAGGCAGCGGAACTGGGTATTGCGGCCCCGTGGACCTCGGTGCGCAAATCTCTTGCCGGTCTCGGCGCCACGGATCTCCCGTTCCCTGTCATTCTGAAACCAGCCATCAATCATCATTTCTTTCCCAAGACGAACTTGAAGGCCATCGCCGCCGCGAACGGTGAAGAACTTGAGCGGGGCTATCTACAAATGCGCCGCTACATTCCGGTAGATGAAATCCTTGTCCAGGAGCGCATTCCCGGCGACGGAAAGAATCAGTTTTCGTTTTGCGCCCTGTGCAAGAGCGGGCGGGTATATGCCTCGCTCGTAGCCCGGCGCCGCAGACAATATCCCATTGAGTTTGGCAACAACAGCACGTTTGTGGAAACAACCAACCAGCCCGTCGTAGAGGCGGCCGGGCGCGAGTTTTTGGAAAGTATCGGATTCGATGGCATGGCGGAAGTGGAATTCAAATTTGATACGCGGGATGGAAAATACAAAATTCTTGATGTCAACCCCAGGCCTTGGGGCTGGCATGCCCTGGGAAAAGCGGCTGGAATTGATTTCCCTTACCTGCTGTGGCGGCAAAAGGTCGGCCTAGAGACTTCTTGCGTGAATCGCGCGCGCAAGGCTGCGTGGATTCGCGAGATTACCGACCTCGTGGCGATTCTAAAGTCACGCTCCCGTTTAGCGGATATCCTGGGAGTGTTGAAGGCCGCGGTGACCGGAAAATTGACCTCCGCCACATTTGACCCTTTTGACCCTGTCCCGTTTTTTGCCGAATTTGCCATGCGGGTTTCCTCCGGCATGTCGCGGCAAAAGAAAGCCAAGGAATTCCTCGAGCTCGACGCGGTGAGATCCAGACCTTGATTTCCAGCCATGGTTCGCGCCAAATCGCTCGCACTCCGGCGATTCCCCGTTGAGGCAATCCTTGTCGCGAAACATTGTCTTTGGCAGGAGCAGCTCTTTACATCCGCTCTTGTAAGTCCTCACAAGAACCGTCGGCACCCTCCATCTTACGGAACGGTATGGCGCGTACGTGCCTACAGAGAACTAGAGCACACGAGGAGTAATCTTTCGCGACACCCTCGCTTTGTCTATCCATTGCCCCTATTTCTGTTCTTTGCTTTAGCCCATCGAGTTTTTGCCGGTTTTCGGCGCTGCCGAGGCTGACACAACAACTTGCCAAGGACGGCTGAGGCTTACTCCGGTACTCCGTCATTGACCTGGGCGCAATCCATGCGGAGGGTGCCGTTATCGTCAAAAATGAGACCTTGGAAGCGGAAAAAGCTGCCGACGCTGACAGGCGAGGTGTTCAGAAGGTGAGCGTTCGCGTCGGCGTAAACGATGACGGTGCTGGGGGAATTGGAACGGGTGATTGGCCCTACTTGTGATTGTATCGTGGGGATCGGGTCATCGGGCGGCAGCGCGACGGTATAGACGCTGAGGCCGTTGCTGCTGGAAACCGCCGTTACCGTTCCGTTGATTGTCTGGGGTGAGAGAGTTATGGTGACTGCGGTTTGCAGGTCATGAGCGAACACAGAGATATTTTGGCCAGGGAAAAAGTTTGAATTATTGAAAGCGGCCGTAAAGGGAAGGTTTTGCAGGTTGCTGAATTGCCCGGATATCTTGAAAACTGTATTACTGCCGATTTGAAAGCCACTGCTACACCCGGGATTGCCAGAACCGGCGCAGTTTTCTAGTTCGATCCCGTGGATCAGGAAACCACCGCCATTTGTGGGTGCGAGCATGAGACCATTCACCAAGGTCGGTTGCGCGGCATCATCCACCTCAACGCGCGCGGCCAAGAGCGAAGCGTCGCTCCGCTGGATAGCCATATCCAGATTGACAAGCATGCCGGCGGTTAGCGCCGAAAACCCGGCGACGCCCTGATACAAGGTATTGTTGCCAGAGTTTAGGGTTAGTGAAATCCCGTCGCTCGTTTGTGCCACAAAGCTGTTTGCTGGGGCGTTGACAGACGTAATCTGAGCATTGATTCCGGTGAATTTGCCGTTCTGGTCATTTGTGGGCTGCGATGAAATGGCAGCTGGGGACAGGGTAAAGACCGGTGCTATGGTGTAGCTGGCAGGAGCTCCCGTGCCATTTAGTGTGTAGGATTGCGGCACCTGCATGTTCAATGAAAGCGCCATGACCGGTCCACTGATGGTGATCGGTGAGGGAATGTCGACTGAAGTGCCGCCTGTTCCTTGTCCACACAATCCCTCGGCGTACGTGGAGTCGACGAGCCCTCCCGAGGAATTGACAGACACAGCTGTGAACTGACAGCTACCCACTTTCACGGTACCCATTGTGTAAGTTCCCGGCGGAACGCTTACGGTTACAAGAGGCTCGGACCTGCCGTTAAGATGCAGGAATTCGCCTGGTCCAGTGGGAATGCCTGGGTTAAGAGCGCTGGGGTTGTTATATAGAGTGACCTGTTTTCCGGCTTGGTCCGCCAGAGTAATACTGGCAATCGTCACACGAACGTCCAAGAGCTTGTCATTGGCCGTGCTGGTCAACACGACAACAACGTTTGTGAGCGAGGGAGGCGGATTGACTATTGGCATACTGGCGGAGCCACAACCAACAAGGAGACACACGGACAGGGCGACTGTTAAAAGCAGAAGCACACTTGAGGAATGTGAGCAGCATTTGCGTTGAAGAAATGGCGTCACCACGTTTAGAGGTTGGGAAAATCGCGGTCGTACCCATTGAGAGTAGATTTCCGAGGATTCACTGGACATGAGACCCACCCTTCACAGCCTGCAAACCCGTTCCCTAAGAGAAAGTTTCGCGCGTTGTTCAATAGCAACCGGTAAATTTGGCGGCAACCGGGTAAAAGCTGTTACTCGGTATCAGGTAAAGACTCTAATTCAAAGCCCGTAGTGAAATTCTAACGGGGCTGTCTTGGAAGGGCTGGTCCGCTCCGCTGTATAAGACGAGTCGACTGCATTCGGCGTTTCAGATGTGGAGGGAGACGTGGAGAAAGGCGTATACGTAAGAACGCCCAATTAGATGCGGCGGGTGATGTTGGGGAAGTCGAGCCAGACTTTGATGCCGCAGAAATGGGAGCCTTCGGTGCAGATGGGAGTGGTGATGCCGGCGCGGATGTGGCACGGGGGGCCGATGTAGCGAATGAGTTCGGGATGGACTTCGCGGAGCTGGGCGAGTTCGTCCATGGAGGATTGGTAGATTTCTTCCTGGGCGTTGAAGCAAGTGCGCATGGTCCATTTGTGGATGAGGTGGAGAAGTGAGCCGGATTCAAAGAGGCGAATGGATTTGGCGTTGGGGAGAAGATAGAGGGCGAACTCCGCGGGAACGCCGCGGTCGAGGAGTTCGTTTTTTGCGGACCAGGCTTCGTGCATGGCGCGGCCGTAGACTTCCTTCGCGCGAGGATTGTTGTTGAGAAGCATGGGCGTGATGTAGTCGGGCTCGCGGGTGTCGGCGAGAGTGAGCAGTGGGCGCGAGCCGGGGACCATACGATGGCGCTGGTCCTGGCTGTCGGCGGTGTGGCTGATTTTTTTTGCGAAGGTGTAGTTGGCATGCTGAAGCGCGCGCATGACGGGGGCGTGGACGCCGACGTTTAGAGTTTCGAGGCGGTAAAGATTGCGGGCGGGATTGAGCAGGCGATCAATGGCTTCGAGATCGTTGCATTGAGATTCGGTCAGGCCAGTGACGGCGCGGTAGGATTCGGCCATGACGCGGACAGCGTTGGGGGAATAGTCGACGAGGCGGGAAGTTTTGCCGGCGAGTTTGGCGTCGAATTCGCGGGCGAAGGGTTCGCCGGCGGACGGCTGGGCCATCGCATTTTTCCATTCGGGGAGTTCTTCGAGCGGTTCGGATCCGAAACGATCGAAAAATTGAGCGTCGATTTCTTTTACGTGCGCGACCATGGCGCCGATGACGGCGCGGGCCTCGCTGGGAGTGTCCGAGGCGGCGCTCATGCGCCACAAGCGGTGCAGGACGATGCCGGAGATGGTGTGCACCATAGTGGTGAAGGCGGCGACCGGAAGAACGTAGCGGGCGATTTCGATGGCGCGCTTTTCGGCGGAGCGCTCGATTTTCTGGAGGCGCTTGGGGTGGGACATCGGGCCGATGTGCCAGATGTCGTTGAGAATGGTGCGGGCGTCGCCGATGAGAAGCGAAGAAAGCTCGCGGTAGTAATTCCAGGCGCGGGCGATGGCGGCTTCGTAGATTTCTTTGCACTTTTCGTCGAAGAAGAGCGAAGTGGGCGGAACGTAGGCTTGCTCGCGGTCGAGGCGGACGTAGCGCTGGCTTTGCTGCTCGGAATTATAGAAGGGATGTGCGTGAAGGAAGGACCAGACGAATTGGCGGCTGACGTTTTCGAGGCCGAATTCGAAATGCGCATGCTGGTAGACGGTGTGATGGCCGCTGTAGAAAGTTGCGGCGCCAATGTTGAGGCGCTGCTTGTCAGTGATTTCCTCGGGGCCAATGAGGCGCGGGGCGTAGCACGTGCGGGCGGCGGCGATAGCGGAATCAAACGGGTGAGCGAAGGCGTTGCGGAGAGTGACGCGCGGCGGGGCGGATTCGATCAGTTCGCCGGGGCGCGCGCCATCAAACAT
>Ga0137418_10007396_pt1 | contig 10091 bp, 8 predicted proteins | sample CZODoug3_1_2_16f_FD_122242 | JGI IMG/M metagenome (GOLD analysis project Ga0137418, IMG submission 122242) | Vadose zone soil fungal communities from Angelo Coast Range Reserve, California, USA - CZODoug3_1_2_16fungal (Hybrid Assembly) | ecosystem: Environmental > Terrestrial > Soil > Vadose... | reverse complement strand
GAGGAAGAAGGTAAAGACGCCCCACATCAGCAGAACGACTCCTCCTGCGGCGGGCGGAGGAGCCTTGAGCCAGCCTGCCCCGATGGTCCACTGGAGGAAGGCGAACCACCACCAGAAGAGTCCATAGGAGGTGAACGCCACCATCCCGAAGGTATTGCCGGTGCGGAACTCGAGGATGCCGGCGATGATCTGGGCGACGCCGCCGTAGGCGAAGGCCAGCGGTACGACGACCGGGATCGCCTCGTGGGGCAGCAACCCGGCGTTGATGGAGCTGAGGACTACTGTGGTGAGGCCGAAGCCTGCAAGTCCGAGCGGGCCGGGGTTAGCGAATCGTGGGGCTGGAGCTTCGATCGTTGCTTCGATCGTATCGACCAGTTTGGGCATGTGCGTTCGGTCCTCTGATTTGTGAGTTCGAGTTTGCGCACCCATCTTTGGCCGGGCTTGAGTTGGCCGATGATTTGGCGGTGGTGGACGATGGCTTGCGGTTGTAGGTGGTTTCCGGACAGGGCCAGGACCTTTTTGGGCATGGCACGGCGATCGCCGGTATCAGCGTGGCGCGCGGCGATTGCAAGAACACGAAAACCACGCCGATGACGAGTGCCACGGCCAACCCTAAGCTGCGCTCGGTGTCGCTCACCGCCGCGGTCACCGATTGCGAGCGGTCGAGCGCGATATGCACCTGGACACTGGGCGGCAGGGTCGCCACAACCCGCGGCAGGACCTTCTTGATCTGCGCGACGGTCTTTATGATATTCGCACCGGGCAGCGGAAAGACGATCACGCCCACCGTCGGCATGTTGTTGAAGAGCCCGGCATTGCGGATGTTCTCGTTGGAATCCACGACGGCGGCGACGTCATGCAAGAATACCGGCGCAGCGTTGCGATAGGCGATGACGAGATCGCGGTAATCCGCCGCCTTGGTCGCCTGATCGTTGGAGATCACCTCGTAGCGCTGATCTCCCTGATCGATGTGACCCTTGGCGCTGTCCGCATTCGCTGCGGCGATCGCTGCGCGCACATCCTCGAGCCCAATGCCGTAGCTGCTCAACTTGTCGGGCTCGAGCTCGACTCGCACCGAGGGCAAGGCGCTGCCGCCGAGCGTGATCTGGCCGACGCCGGCGATCTGCGACAGCTGCTGCTGGATGATGGTATCGGCCGAATCGTAGAGCTGTGCCGTCGTCAAGGTGCTCGACGTCAACGACAGAATGAGGATGGGCGAATCCGCCGGGTTGTATTCGCGGTAGGTGGGATTGTTGCGCAGCGTGCTCGGCAGGTCGGCGCGCGCCGCCTGAATTCCCGCTTCCACATCGCGCGCCGCGCCGTTGATGTCGCGGTTCAGGTCGAACTGGACGACGACCATCGACGAGCCGACGAAATTGGTCGAGGTCAACTCGGTGACGCCGGCGATCGTCGCCAACCGCCGCTCGAGCGGCTCGGCCACGGTCGAGGCCATGATCTCCGGACTCGCGCCGGCCATGTTCGCCTGCACCACGATGACCGGAAAAGTGACGTTCGGCAGCGGCGCAACCGGAAGGTGGAAATAGGCCAGCAAGCCGGACAACCCGATGGCGATCGCCAGCAGCGTGGTGGCCACGGGCCGCTTGATGAACAGTGCCGGGATGTTCACGCCGCGCTCTCGGCCGAAGGCTCGTGCGGTTTACGGCTAAACCGCTGCGACAAGCGGTCGAACAAGAGATAAATCACCGGCGTGGTGAATAAAGTCAGCATCTGGCTCACGATCAAGCCGCCGATGATGGCGAGCCCCAGCGGCCGGCGCAGCTCCGAGCCGGTGCCGGTGCCGACCAGCAGCGGCAGGGCGCCGAGCATTGCCGCCAGCGTGGTCATCAGGATCGGCCGGAAGCGCAGCAAAGAGGCCTGGAAGATCGCCTCCTCCGGGGCCTTGCCGTGCTGGCGCTCGGCTTCGAGCGCGAAGTCGACAATCATGATCCCATTCTTCTTGACGATGCCGATCAACAGCACGATACCGATGATGCCGATCACATCCAGGTCGCTGCCGGCCCACATCAGCGCCAGCAGCGCGCCGATGCCGGCGGCGGGCAGCGTGGACAGAATCGTTACCGGATGGATATAGCTCTCGTAGAGCACGCCCAGCACGATGTACACGGTGACCAGCGCGGCAATCAGCAGGAACACTTCGCTCGACAGGGAATCTTGAAACGCCTGGGCGGCGCCTTGGAACGAGGTGGTGATCGAAGGCGGCAGCTTCACGGCCCGTTCGGCCTGCTCGATCTCATCCGTCGCCTTGCTCAGCGAGGCATCCTGGGCAATGTTGAACGAGACGGTGACGGCCGGAAACTGCGCAAGGTGGCTTACCACCAGCGGCGCCTTGGTGACCTTGATATCGGCGATGCCGCTGAGCGGCACCTGACCGGTGGTGCCGGTTTGGGTCGGCAGGTACAGGGTGCCGAGCGACTTCAGGTCGGGGAGGCTGTCGGGCTTGGCGACCAGCACCACGCGATACTGATTGGATTGGTTGAAAATGGTGGAGACGATGCGCTGGCCAAGTGCATCGTAGAGCGCGTTGTCGATGGTCGCCGGGGTGATGCCATATCGCGCCGCCAATTGTCGATTGACCTCGATGTTCACGCTCAATCCATCGTTGTTAAGATCGCTGGTCACGTCGGTGATCGACTTGATCTGCTTCATCCGCGTCAGCAGCTCGGGCACGTACTTCTGGAACTCCTGTTGATTCGGTCCCCTGAGCACGAATTGGTACTGGTTCGGCGACACCGTGGTATCGAGCGTGAGGTCCTGCTCGGGCTGCAAATACAGCTTGATGCCGGATACGCCGGCAACCTCGTCCTGCAGGCGCTTGGCGATCTGGCCGGCGCTGAGCGAACGAGCGCCATGCGGCCGCAGATTGATCAGGAAACGGCCGTTGTTGAGGGTGGTATTGGTGCCGTCGATGCCGATATAAGAAGTCAGCGAGGTCACGTCGGCATCCTTCAAGATCGCGTCCGCGAGCGCCGTCTGGCGCGCCGCCATGGCCTGGTACGACACCGAATTGTCGGCCACGCTGATTCCCTGAATGACGCCGACGTCCTGCACCGGGAACAGGCCTTTGGGGATCTCGATGTACAGGATCCCCGTCAACGCCACGGTAATGGTCGCGACGATCAACGTCAGACGCTGGTGACGCAGCACCCAAGCGAGGCTGCGCTCGTAGGCCGCCAGCGTCTTGTCGAACAGCCCTTCGCTGATTTGCTCGAAGCGGCTCGGACTGCGCTCGGCCTTGCGGCGCAGGATGCGCGCGCACAGCATCGGCACGAGAGTCAGCGAGACGACGGCGGAAATCACGATGGTGATCGCGAGAGTGACCGCGAATTCGCTGAACAGGCGGCCGATCACGCCGCCCATGAACAACAGCGGAATCAGCACCGCAATCAGCGAGATCGTCAATGACATGATGGTGAAACCGATCTGCCCCGCGCCCGCAAGCGCCGCTTCCATCGGGGTCATGCCCTCTTCCAGGTAACGCACGATGTTCTCGATCATCACGATCGAATCGTCCACCACGAAGCCGGTGGCGATGATCAGCGCCATCAGCGACAGGTTGTCGATCGAGTAGTTGAGCTCGTACATCACCGCCAGCGTGGCGATCAGGGAGACCGGCACGGAGATGCTCGGGATGATGGTGGCCGGCACGTTGCGCAGGAACATGTAGATCACCAGCACGACGAGCGCGATCGACAGCAGCAGTTCGACGACGGCGTCGGAGACCGAGGCGCGGATCACGTCGGTGCTGTCGGCGACGATCTGCACCTGCATCGCCTGAGGCAGGCTGGCCAGGAGTTGGGGCAGCTGCTTCTTGATCTGATTGACCGTGGCGATCACGTTCGCCCCCGGCTGGCGCATCACATTGAGCACGATCGCCGGCGCGTGATCGTACCAGGCACCCTGTTCGACGTCCTGCGCGGCCTGAGTGACTTTGGCGACGTCGTGCATGAACACCGGTGCGCCATTCTGGTAGGCAATCACCGTGTTCAGATAGTCCCTGGGGTCCTGGATCTGATCATTGTCGTTGATCGTGTAATCCAGATCCGGTCCGTCGAAATTGCCCTTGGGCTGGCTGACGTTGATGTTGGCGAGCAGGGTGCGAAGATCGTCGATATTGAGCCCGTAGCCCGCCAGCTTATGCGGATCTGCTTCGACTCGGACCGCCGGTACATTTCCGCCAGAGGGCGAGACCAAGCCGACTCCCGGCACTTCGGAAATCTTCGAGGCGAGGCGGTTGTTGGCAACATCCTGCAGCTGGGTCAGCGACATTGATTTGGACGTGACGGCCAGCGTCAGGATGGGTTGATCGGCGGGATTGACCTTCGCATAAATCGGCGGCGCCGGCAGGCTGGTCGGCAGCAAGCTGTTGGCCGCGTTGATGGCCTCCTGAACATTCTGTTCTGCTATGTCGAGGTTCAGCGCGAGATTGAATTGCAGGGTAATGACCGAGGCGCCGGCGGAACTGGCGGAGGTCATCTGCGTCAGGCTGGGAATCTCGCCCAGCTGTACTTCCAGCGGCGCAGTCACGGTGGTCGCCATCACCTGGGGGCTGGCGCCGGGGTAGAAGGTCTTCACCTGGATGGTCGGATAATCGACGTCCGGCAGTGAGGAGATCGGTAGAAACCGCACGGCGACCAGGCCGACCAGCACCAGCGCAACCATCAGCAATGAGGTCGCTACCGGCCTCAATACGAACAGGCGGGAAATGTTCATGAAGTGCGCATCGGCGGTGGCCGTCGATCAGCCGCGCGAGGGCGCGCTTGCACCTTGCGCGGGAGCACCTGGTTTCTTCTTCTTCTGCATCGTCGGCGTAGAAGGCACGGCGCCGGCGGCGCCGTCTGCTCCCGCAATGCTGATCTTCGCGCCATCGCTGAGCCGGTCGGTGCCATCGATGACCACCGTGTCCCCGATCGACAGACCGGACAGGATGGCGGTGTTCTTTCCGTCGCTCGGGCCCAAGGTGATCTTGCGCACGGATACGGTGTGATCCGCATTGGTCAAGTAGACGTAGTCGCCGGGCGCGCCGCTCAGCACCGCCGGCGTGGGTACGAGCACCGCCCGGTTCAGCGTGTCGACGAGCATTTTGACGTTGACGAACTCGCTCGGAAACAGCGCCTCGTCGTCATTGGGGAAGGTCGCGCGCAGCGTCACGGTGCCGGTACTCGTGGCCATCTGATTGCTGATCGCATACAGCGTGCCGGTGGCAATTTGTCGGGTGTTATCGCTCGAATAGGCGGTGACCGGCAGCTTCGCATCGGAATTGAAACGCTTGATCACCTTGTCGAGGTCGTTCTGGGCCACCGTGAATTCCACCGTCGTCGGCTTCATGGTGGTGATCACGACGATGCCGGTCGAACTCGAGGCGGTGACGAAATTGCCCGGGTCGACCAAACGCAGGCCGACCCGGCCGGCGACCGGCGCCGTGATGTGGCAATACACGAGGTCGAGCCGGAACTGAGCAATATTGGCTTGGTCGGTCTTGACCTGAGCCTCGTCCTGTTGGACCAAGAACTCCTGATCGGTGACCAACTGCTCAGCGATGGCCTTTTGCGCGCGCAATTGATGGAAGCGGGCAAGGTCGGAACGTGCCTGAGCCAGCGCCGCCTGATCCTTGAGCAGCTGCCCTTGCGCCTGTTGCAAGTCGATTTCGAACTGGCGCGGATCGATCTGGGCCAGAAACTGCCCCTTGGTCACATCCTCGCCTTCCCGATAACCGACCTCGGTCAGATAGCCGCTCAACTGCGGCAGCACGGTTACCGTGGCGACGGGCGTGACTGTGCCGAGCTCCGTCAACGTTTCCGGCATGTCGCCGCTGGTCGCTTGGGCGACTTTGACGACCTGAGGTACGGCGCCACGCGCATGTGACTCATGCGTGAACGAGCGAACGAGCACGAGCAGGATCGCAACCACCGCCACGGCGAGGATCAAACCCGCACGGCGCTTTCCAGGGCGTTGCGCCGCCAGTGTGTCATGTTCTTCGCTCATACCGTTTCCTTTTGCCCGAGGTATGTCTGAGTGAAATGAATTCGCCGTCCTAGTCGCTGAAGCCGCCGACCAGTTCAAAATGCAGGCTCTGGTGCGGCGGATCCGGGAAGTTACGATGACCGAGCCTACTGCGGGGAAGGGCGTTTTGAACCCGTGTTCACAATTCTTGTCAGTGTTTGGGCAGCCAATGACGGCCTCGTTTCACCGCGCGGGTCGTGTGTTACGGATGAAACGCAGGTCGAGTTCGGCGTCAACGCCGCAGCGTCCCATCCGCTCGAACGATCAGAAAGAATGCACCTCCTCGCCGGGCGGCCCGATATCAGCGGCTCCATTCGGCAATTGCGCCTGTGCCATCGCGAGCGGATTGAAGGTTTCGCGCAGCAACTTGATCTCACCCGCCTCTGCGACCAGGTACCCGGTGAACAGGTTATGGAGCAGTCGCCCGGTGGCAGCGGCACGCGCGTGCGCCACATACTCGGCGAACGTCTTTTCCGGCGTCTCGATGAGAATATGGATATCGCCCGGCGCGAACGCGAAGTTCGGATAGAGTGTGAGCAGCTGATGCAGAAGCGCGGTGATCTCGCGGCGGCCAGTGTAGCGAGGTGCAACCCCGAGCGAACGCAGGAACGGCAGTTCGAACACCGCGTCCTCCGCAAACAGCGACGCCGCGCGTTCCGGGTCACGGATCGAGGCAAGATATTTCAATAGCAGAGCTTTCGAGTCTTTCATTTTCATGTCCTTCAGGTTGAGTGAGCGAACGAGACTGGTCTGCGCGATCTTCTAGTCGTGAGCGGTGACGCGGGACGAAGCGATCGCACGTGTGATCACGGATGCCTCGAGCGACGAGAGAGCGCCGGCGTCCGCGCTGGAGTTGCGGATCTTGACGATTCGATCACCGCGCATCTCGATCAGGGCCAGATGTTCGGAGTCCGGGAGTTCGGCCGGCAATGCACCGTCAGCGCTGGTCGTGTAGTGAACGAATACCGTGTTTGAATCAGGTGTCGGAAAAATCCACAGATTCGAAACACGCGCCTCGGGCCGCGTCTGATTGGCGTTGCCCGCGCGGTTGGCGCTCAGCGCTGCCGCCTCTACCGCGAGGTACGTTCCCGGTTCGCCGAGCGCGTACTCGACCACCGCGTCACTGGTGACGACGCGCGCGATCGCCTCATCATCCCCGATCGAGCATGCGGCAATGTAATCGCGTAGAGCGCGGTCCGCGCGGTCGATGAGGTTTGCGCTCGGTGCGGCTTGGGGGTTCGCGCGAACAGGGTCGGGCTCGGCGGCATGTGCGGCCGTCGTCAGCAGCGCGGTTGCTGTGAGACCCAATATTGATCTGTACATGTCAGGCACTCCTCAATTGAGGGTTCATCCAATGGTGGCTGCAGTATCATTGGCCGCAGGACGAGGATAAACCGGCAAAAAGCGGAATCATTGTCCGGGAGTCAGGACAATGGACCGACTAATGGCATTACAGGCTTTCGCCCGCGTGGTCGAACTGGGCGGATTCACGAAGGCGGGAGATTCCCTGCAGTTGTCGAAGACGACCGTGAGCGACTTGGTGCAGAGCCTCGAGAAGCACCTTGGGGTGCAATTGCTCCAACGCACCACTCGGCGTGTGAGCGTCACTCCGGACGGTGCCGCGTTTTACGAGCGTTGCACGCAAATCCTCGCGGATCTCGACGAGGCAGAGGCGTCAGTCGCGCAAGCTCGCGTCGCGCCGAAGGGGAGACTGCGGGTCGATATGCCCGGTGGGCTCGCGAGGCTCTTCATCATTCCACGACTGCCGGCATTCCTCGCCCGCTATCCCGATCTGCGCTTGGAGTTGGGAATGGGGCATCGGCTGGTGGATCTGCTGGAGGAGGGCATCGATTGTGTGGTGCGCTTCGGCGTGCAGCCGGACTCGAGCTTGGTCGCACGACGAGTCGGGACGATGACCTCCATTTGCTGTGCAAGCCCTGCGTACTTGCGGGAGCACGGAATCCCGCGCACGCCCGAGGAGCTGTCAACCCACCGATGCGTCAACTATGTTTCACATCGGACCGGACGAGTCCTCGACTGGGAATTCGCGCGAGACGGGCAGAAGGTTCAGCTCACACTCGATGGCGTACTGGCTGTCAGCGATCACGACGCCTATGTCGTCGCCGGTCTCATGAGTTTTGGAATCGTGAAGGTGGCGAACTACATGGCGCGACCGTACCTGGAGTCGGGGCAGCTCACGCAGGTGCTCACTGACTGGACGGCGGAGCAATTCCCCATATTGGTGATGTACCCGAAAAGCCGTCACCTCTCAGCGAAGGTGCGCATGTTCGTCGACTGGGTGAGTGAGCTGATGCAACAAGATCCAACCTTCCAGGCGCGCTGACTTCAATTCGCAGCACTCTCGTCGAACTGCTCTCTCGATTTGAGGATCTCGCCGAGGTGAGCGCGCGCCCACGAACCGAGCGGTTCAACGGCTTCCCACAAGGTGCTGCCGAGCTTGGTCAACTCGTATTCCACCCGCTGAGGAGAGGTAGGGAAGACTGTCCGCGTCACGAGGCCGTCCCGCTCCAACCCACGCAGCGTGAACGTGAGCATCCTCTGTGAAATACCGCCCACCATCCGTTTGATCTCATTGAAGCGCTTCGGGCCATCGCCGAGCAAGACGACGATTAGCACGGTCCACTTGTCTCCTACGCGCCCCAGTATGGAGCCGAGATTGCGACAGTCTTCGCCGGCGGGATTGAGGAGAACTGCGGTCATGTCGGTGTGCCCTGGTATCAGATCTGTGCCTTCTTGTGAACCATAGCACCGGTACCTATATTAGACCAAGTCGTATTCTGATACCGGTTTGGGCAACCAGTGAGGACCAAAAGCATGACCGTCATTTCCGTCATAGTTGGCAGCACCCGCGAGGGCCGTTTCTCGGAAAAGCCCGCGAAGTGGATTCTGCAGCACCTGAAGAAGCGCGAAGACGTCGACGCGCGGTTTCTCGATCTTCGCGACTTTCCGATGCCATTCTTCGATCAGCCGGCAACGCCGGCCATGCCGGGTCGGCCGTCTTACCAAAACGAAGTCGTGCAGAGATGGACCGCCGCCATCGCGCAATCCGACGGGTTCGTCTTTGTCACTCCCGAGTACAACTACGGCACCTCCGCGGTGCTCAAGAACGCGATCGACTGGGTGTATCCCGAGTGGCATCGCAAGGCGGTTGGTTTCGTGAGTTATGGCTCCGCTATGGGCGCGCGCAGCGTCCAGCAGCTCCGCGAAACGGCGATCGAGCTTCAGCTCGCTCCGATTCGCTCGTCCGTCCACATCCCTGTCGCCACCTTGTGGGCTCACTACCAGGGCGGCGATGTCGACGCGGGACTGAAGGAGCTCGAGGCGCCTGCCGGGGCGATGATCCACGATCTGCTGTGGTGGACCGGCGCCTTGAAGGCGGCGCGGGCCAGCGTGTCCTGGAAATCCCAATGACCCTTGCAGTAGCCAAATCACCACCGCCGCATCTGGCGCGGGCGATCGTGAGGCGTACGCGTGGCCGGACGCACGGCCCCGTCACGCGGTTGATGAGCCCGTCGGACTTCGGCGAGATCCTGAAGCCCTTCGTGTTTCTCGACCTGTTCGACCATGAGGGCCCACCGTTCAACGGGCCGCTCCATCCGCATTCGGGAATCGCCACCCTGACGTACGTCGCGGAAGGTTCCGTCAGCTATATCGATCCGGACAACGTTAGCGGCACGCTGCCGGCCGGCGGCGTCGAGTGGATGCAGGCGGGACGCGGCATGTGGCACGGGGGCGGGCTCGACAAAGCAGGCCGGACGCGCGGCTTCCAGTTGTGGATCGCCTTGCCGCCGGAACTCGAATTGGGTCCGACGATAAGCATCTATCAGGTGCCCGAAGATGTGCCGCAAAACGGTCCGGCGCGCGTCCTCCTCGGCAGCTACGGGTCCGTATCGAACGCCATCGCGCCCCCGTCACCGATTAGCTATCTCGCGGTACGCCTTAAGGCCGGCGAGCGCTGGCGTTACAAACCCCCGGCGGGCCATACCGTCCTCTGGGTCGCCATCGCATCCGGCGTCGTGTCGGCGCCTGATGAACTGCGGCACGGGGAC
>Ga0137418_10007394_pt1 | contig 10093 bp, 7 predicted proteins | sample CZODoug3_1_2_16f_FD_122242 | JGI IMG/M metagenome (GOLD analysis project Ga0137418, IMG submission 122242) | Vadose zone soil fungal communities from Angelo Coast Range Reserve, California, USA - CZODoug3_1_2_16fungal (Hybrid Assembly) | ecosystem: Environmental > Terrestrial > Soil > Vadose... | reverse complement strand
AGGGACTCGAACCCCCACGGGTTGCCCCACAGGATCCTAAGTCCTGCGCGTCTACCAGTTCCGCCACGGTCGCGTTGTATGTGCGCTTCAACTTAGCGCTTCTGCCGCTCCGTGGCAGTGTCCGATCTCCTCTGGACGAGCGCGTCGCGACCCTGCACGATGCGGGCTTCCGACCCCGGCCAACTGTACGGACTCCCCAGGCTCACGGACCGTCTCAGGACCCTACGTGGCTCGGACTATCGCCCGTCCCAACTTGCTCACACTTTAAAAGAAGAATCGAGATACAAGGCGGCAGCAGGCCGACCCAATCAGGAGGCACCATGTCTCCCCACACTTGTGCCGTCCGGCGGCGTTGTACCGCCACCTTGCTCCTGCTGACCCTGCAGGGCACGGCCTGTCAGGCGTGGCATACGGAGGACGTCGCCCCGCAGGCAGTTCTCGAAACTCACCAACCAACGCAGCTCCGCGTCACGCGCACGGACGGCCGGCAGTTTGTCCTCCAGCATCCAGTGCTCCGGGGAGACACGCTCGAGGGCGTCTGGCAGGTAGGCGGGTACGGCACTCCAGCGCCGGTGCGCATCGCGCTCACGGACGTTCGACAGGTGGCGACTCGGAGTTTCAGTTCGGACCGGACAGTCATCCTTGTCGCCTGCCTCGCCGCCGTCGTGGGCGGGGCGAGTGCGGTCATCTACGCGATTGCCCCGGATTAATCCGCAGCTCCTGCGCGTCTACCAGTTCCGCCACGGTCGCGTTGTTGTGGGCGTCAGCCTCAGTAGGGATCATCCCAGGCGATCGCGAACACGCCGCCGCATTTCTCGCACCGCAAATCCGTTGGCTGTCCCGACAGGCGCTGGCGATGGGCACAGCCCGGGCAGACCACGTAGGGCGATCCCCAACTCAGCGGCATGTCGACGGAGTCCCGGGGCCGGGCCACCACGGACCACGTGTGCGGCCGGAGGGGGACGATCTGTATCGAGGATCGTTCGACGCGCACGGGTCGCCGGTTTACCTCGAGCACCACTTCTTCGGGCGTGAGGCGAAGCACTTCGTACCACGCCCCTCGACGGATGTAGCAATTCATCTCGCCGCGCACACGGGCCCACTGCTGGGCTTCGGGCATCGAAGGTCTTGGCCGCTCGGCCTGCTACACAATAGTTGGAACGGCGGAAGAACACGACCCTCGGCGCCCGCCCGCCGTCAGGCGTACAGCGGCGCGTCGTCCGGCGACGATCCTTCGACCGGCAGCCCTTCCTTTCTCCAGTAGCCGATCCCGCCGATCATTTCTTTCACGCGGAAGCCGAGCCCGGCCAGCTTCGCCGCTGCCCGGGTGGACCCGTTGCATCCCGGTCCCCAGCAGTAGGTCACGATCACCTTGTCGCGGGGCAGCGACGCCGTCGTCTCGGGGCTGATGGTGCGGGTCGGCAGGTTGATCGCGCCGGGGATGTGGCAGCGCGCGTAGGCGTCCGGGCTGCGCGTGTCTATCACGACGATCCCCGGGTGCCGACGTTCCAAATCGAGATGCACGTCTGCCGGATCGGTCTCGAACGCGAGCTTCGCGAGAAAGTGCTGCCTGGCGGCCGCCGGCTCGGCCGGGGCGTGATCGAGGACGAATGAAAAATTGGGATTCGTGGTGACGGTCGCGGTCACGGATTGGCTCCTGGCAGGGTTCACCGGAATGTCCCCGGCCGGCCGGCGCCGGGTCAAGTGCCGTGTAACATTCGTGGGCCGAGGCTCGTCTCGACATCGAGCCGCTGGCGAATTCACTCGGGGAGGTGGGGCATGCGTGTACTGGTGACGGCGCTGCTGCTCGGGAGCGCTCCCGTCGTGTTGCATGGTCAGCAAATCGACTGGAGCGCGAACGGGCGCGACGCCGAGGGAAGCCGTTACAGCCCCGCGTCGACGATCACCCGGGAGAATGTCACCCGCCTCGCAGTGGCGTGGACGTACCGCACCGGAGAGACGGACCCCCGTTTCAAGACCGAGAAGCCCACAGCCTTCGAGGCGACGCCCCTCGTGGTAGACGGGACGATGTACCTTGGCACCCCGCTGGGGCGGGTGATCGCGCTGGACCCTGCGACTGGACGGGAACGCTGGGTGTTCGATCCCAAGATCAAGCGCGACGTACGGTACGGGGATTTCGCCAGCCGGGGAGTGTCCACCTGGCTCGATGAGTCCGCTCCCGCCGGGGCTGCCTGTCGCCGGCGGATCTTCGTGGCCACGGCGCAGGCGCAACTGTTCGCGCTCGACGCCCGGGACGGGCGGCCCTGCGCTGGGTTCGGCGCGAAGGGAATGGTGGATCTCAAGGCCGGCCTGCGGATTCCGCCGTTCGAGCCGGGCGCGTACTCGATGACGTCGCCGCCGGTGGTCGTGAGCGGGCTGGTGATCACCGGTTCCTCGGTCGCGGACAACAGCAGGCCCAACCCGGCGAGCGGCGAGGTGCGTGCCTACGATGCCCGTACCGGTGCCATGAAGTGGACCTGGGACCCGATCCCGCAGGATCCGAAGGATCCCGCCTACGGCGAGTGGCACGGCGCGATGGCCCACAAAACGGGCGCCGCCAACGCCTGGTCGGTTCTGGCGGCGGACCCCGAGCGGGATCTCGTGTTCATCCCTACCGGAAGTGCCGCTCCCGATTACTACGGCGTGCTCCGTCTCGGCAACAACCGCTACGCCAACTCGATCGTGGCCCTGCGGGCTTCGACCGGCAAGCTGTTCTGGGCGTTTCAGACCGTGCACCACGACCTGTGGGATTACGACAACGCCTCCCCGCCGGCGCTGGTGACTGTCACTCACGGCGGCGCCCCGATCCCCGCCGTCGTTCAGGCTACGAAGTCCGGCATGCTGTTCGTCCTCAACCGAGAAACTGGCCAGCCGATCTTCCCGGTGGAAGAGCGTCCGGTTCCCGCGAGTGACATCCCCGAGGAGCAGGCGTCTCCCACCCAGCCGTTCACCGCGGTGACGCCGCCGCTCAGCCCCCATCGCTTCTCGACGGACAGTATCTGGGGCACGAGCGACGCGGACCGCGCCGCCTGTCACGCCGCGATCGATGGGCTCCGGAACGAAGGGATCTTCACGCCGCCGAGCGTGCGGGGGACCTTCGTGATGCCCTCCAACATCGGCGGCGCGCATTGGGGCGGCGTCGCCGTGGACCCGGTACGGCAGATCGCGGTGGTGCCGGTGAACCGGATCGGCGCCGTGGTGCAGCTCATCCCGCGCGAGAGCTTCCATCACGAGCAGGCCATGGCGGAGGATAAAAGGCTGGGGCACGACTATGAGTACAACGAGATGTTGGGGACGCCCTACGTGATGCGGCGTCGTATCCTCTTGAGTCCGGCCGGTCTGCCGTGCACGCCGCCGCCCTTTGGAACGCTCGTCGCGATCGACTTGAAGACGGGTGGCCGGCTGTGGGAAGTCCCGCTCGGCTCCCCCGCCCGACTGGTTCCCCCGGAGCAGGCCGCGAAGATTCCGGCCGAGTGGGGCTCGCCCAGTCTGGGTGGGCCGATCGTCACGGCGGGCGGCGTCGTGTTCATCGGCGGGGCGCTGGACCGCTGGCTCCACGCGTTCGACATCGAGACCGGACGAGAGCTGTGGCGCGGCCCGTTGCCCGAGAGCGGCAAGGCCACGCCGATGAGCTATCGCCTCGCATCGGGCCAGCAGTTCGTTGTGATAGCGGTGGGGGGTGGTGGGGCCTGGGGAGCGGGCGACTACGTGGTGGCCTTCCGGCTCAGGGCCGAGTGACCAAAGCGCCGAGCGCCACCGCCAGCCGCCCGGTGGCGTCCGCGTCCCAGCCGAGAAATAGGTGCGGCTCGATCAGCTCCAGCTCCATGAGCATCAGGCGATCGGCCCGCTCCACGCCGTCCACGCGTGCGTACAACGGCTTGCCGGGCACCGCCGCCATGACCGCCTCGGCGTCCGCGACCAGCCTGGGCGGTGGCGCCATTGGGGCGGCCGTGCCGCCGAACTCCCACTGCACCCGATAGTCCGTCGCCGCGGGCCGCTTCCGGACCGCGTGGCTGAACCGGCCGCCGAAGAAAATGATGGACCACTCGCCGGGGTCCCGCACCTCGTCGATGAAGGGCTGCACCATCACGTCCCCCGCTCGGAGCAGCTGCTCGAGCCGGCGTTGGTCGGCGCCGGCCGTCGCGGCAGAGGTGCGCCACGTATCGGTCGCGCTCGCCGAGACGGCGGGCTTCACGACCGCGTCGCTCCAGCGCTCGTCGCGCAGCAGCTGGGCGAGTCCGACCCGCCTGCCGCGCGCCAGCCACCGCGTCGGTACGATCGGGACGCCGCGCACCGCCAGGTCGCGCAGGTAGCCCTTGTGGCTGTTCCACCGCAGCACCGCCGGCGGATTCCACAGGGGCACCCCGGCGCGCTCGAGCCGGGTCACCCAGGCAAGGAACTCCTCCAGCCGATGGTGGTAGTCCCAGCAGGAGCGGACGACCACGCCCTGGAACTCCTCCCAGCACACGTCGGGGGAATCCCACACGGCCGGCACCGCGGTGACGCCGAGTTCCTGCAAGGCCGGGACGAGCAGCAGGTCGTCCTCGTTGAGACTCGGCAGCTTTGCGTACGTGGCGAGGGCGATGCGTTTCATCTCTCAAAGAAAACCATATAATTCAAGGCCCGCACTCACCAGTTCCTGGAGGATGCTCAGATGCATCGTTTCGGCACATTGATCGTCGCGCTCGCGCTCGGCGCCCTCGCGCCGTTCGCGCTTCCCGCTCAAAGCCCGACCGATCTGACGGATGTTTGCAAGGTGCTCGGCGACGCGAAGCCCGGTCAGTGGGCCTCGTTCGACGGCTCGGGGAGCTCAGGCGTGGGAAAACTGCGCCTGGCGGTCGTCGGCTCGGAGCGGGCGGGAGACTCGACGCTGTACTGGTTCGAAGTGAGCTTCGCCGGAAAGGATCCCGGCAGGAGCGGCGTCGTGCAGATCCTCACCGCCAGCCTGGCATCTGGTCTGGAGTCACCGCGCGCGCTGATCATCAAGGCGGGCCCGCAGCCGGCCATGAGGATCTCCGGTGAGATGGCCGGGATGATGGGCAAGCAGGGGGGACAAAACGCCTCCGCCTTCGACTGGGCTGGAAAGTGCAGCGGCGCGCATGTGGTGGGCTGGGAGTCGGTCACCGTACCCGCCGGCACGTTCCGCGCGCTGCATGTGACGACGGGCGATGGCGGCGAGGTGTGGGCGTCGCGCGACGTCCCCTTCGGCCTCGTGAAGACGCACGGCAAGCAGGGCGACCTCGCCCTCACGGGCCGCGGCGCGGACGCGAAGTCATCCATCACGGAGAAGCCGCTGGAGATGCCTGGGATGCCGATGCCCAAAGACTGAAAAAGTGCCCTTGCGGGGGTCGGCCTTTCCGTGCTTACGTGGGTGACTCTTTCACTCGCCATCCGGAGGCCGACCCCGTGTCCGTTCGCTCGTTGACCCTCGTCGCCGTCACGCTGCTGCTCTTTCCCGCGGGCTCCGCGCTCGCGCAAGGCTTCGACTCCACGGTGTTCGCCGCGCTCAAGTGGCGCGAGATCGGGATCTACCGCGGCGGGCGCAGCGTCGCCGTCGCGGGCTCCGCGTCCCGGGTCGCTGAATTCTGGATGGGCACCACGGGCGGCGGCGTGTTCAAGACGAAGGACGGCGGCGACACGTGGGCGGCCGCGACCGACAAGTACTTCGGCGGCACCATCGGCGCGATCGGCGTCTCCGAGTCGAACCCGGATATCGTGTACGTCGGCACCGGCGAGTACCCCATCCGGGGCAACGTCGCGGCGGGCGACGGAGTCTGGAAGACCACCGATGGGGGCAAGACGTGGACCTCGCTCGGACTCGCCGAGACGCAGCAGATCTCGCGGGTGCGCGTGCACCCGACCAATCCCGACATCGTGTGGGTAGGCGCGCAGGGTCACGCCTACGGACCCAACGCCGAGCGGGGCGTCTACAAGACCATCGACGGTGGCAAGACCTGGAACAAGGTGCTGTTCCGGAACGACTCCACCGGGATCTCGGACCTGGTGGTGGATCCGTCCAATCCCGACGTGCTGTACGCGGCGTTCTGGCAAGCGCAGCGGTATCCCTGGAAGCTCGTCTCCGGCGGGCAGGGCGGCGGGCTGTTCAAGTCGACGGACGGCGGCGAGCACTGGACCGAGATCACGCACAACCCCGGCCTGCCGGCGGGACTCCTCGGTAACATCGGCCTCGCGATCTCGCCGGCGAAGCCCTCGCGCGTCTGGGCGTTGATCGAGGCCGAGCAGGGCGGTGTGTACCGCTCGGATGACGGCGCGGCGACGTGGCGCTACGTCAACGCCGAGCGGAAGCTGCGCCAGCGGCCCTGGTACTATTCGCGCGTCTTCGCCGATTCCAAGGACACGAACACCGTGTACGCGCTGAACGTGCTGGCCTACAAGTCGACCGACGGCGGCGAGACGTTCAAAGTCTTCCCCGATCCGCACGGCGACAACCACGACATGTGGATCGCGTCCAACGATCCGCAGCGCATGATCGAAGCGAACGACGGCGGGGCGAACGTCTCGTTCAACGGCGGCAAGACGTGGAGCGACCAGGACTACGCCACCGCGCAGTTCTATCACGTCACGACGACGAATCATTTCCCCTACCGCGTGTGCGGCGCGCAGCAGGACAACACCGGCGTGTGCGGGCCCAGCCGCTGGCCGGTCGGGATCGACCGGGGTCAGTGGTACGATGTCGCCGGGGAAGCGGGCAACGTCCAGGCGCGGCCCGACGACCCCGACATCACCTACGGCGGCGACAATTCCGGCTTCCTGGCGCGCCTCGACCACAAGACCGGTTTCTTTCGGATCATCAACCCCTGGCCCGACAGCCCGGACGGCCACCCGGCGGGGGAAGGGAAGTACCGCTTCCAGTGGACGGCGCCGCTCTTGATCTCGCCGCACGACCCGCACGTGCTCTATACCGGGGCCAACGTGCTGTTCCGGTCGGTGAACGAGGGGCAGAGCTGGACAGCGATCTCACCTGACCTGACGCGGCACGATCCGGCCACCCTGGGCGTCTCGGGCGGGTCGATCACACTCGACCAGACGACCGCCGAGTATTACGCCACGATTTTCGCACTGGCCGAGTCGCCCCGCGTGAAGGGGCTCATCTGGACGGGATCGGACGACGGACTGATCCAGTTGACGCGGGACGGCGGGAAGACGTGGACCAACGTGACGCCGCTCGACGTCGCGCCGTTCACGCGCATCTCGAGCATCGAAGCGTCCCGGTTCGCGCCGGGCACCGCATATCTCGCGGCAAACCGCTACCAGCTCGAAGACCGCGCACCCTACATCTACCGGACCACCAACTACGGGAAGACGTGGACCAAGCTCGTGAAGGGGATTCCCGCCACCGAGTTCGTGCGCGTGGTACGGGAGGACCCGGTGCGGCGCGGCCTCCTGTTCGCGGGCACGGAGCGCGGGGTGTGGGTGTCGTTCGACGACGGCGCCAACTGGCAGTCGCTGCGCACCAACCTCCCGATCGTCCCGGTGCACGATCTGGTGATCAAAGAGGGCGACCTCGTGGCGGCCACGCACGGGCGCTCGTTCTGGATCCTGGACGACATCGCGCCGCTGCGCGAGCTCGTGCGGGCCACCCCGCGCGAAGCCGCGCACCTCTTCAAGCCGCGCGACGCCTACCGCGTCGACTGGTCGGGCGGCTTCTCCTTCCCGCCCAACGAGGCGCACCCGGTGGGGAAGAACCCGCCCAACGGGGCGATGATCTACTACTGGTTGAAGGACAAGGACCAGCGGGTCACACTCGACATTCTCGACGCGGCCGGTCACGTCGTCCGCAGCTTCACGAGCCGGCCGGACTCGCTCACCGCCGCGGACAGCGTGCGCGCCGACAGCGTGAAGCGCGTCCGCACAGACAGTCTCAAGCAAGCGGGTGTGACGGACAGCGTGAAGATCGACAGCATCGTGTCCGACACGCTGAAGGACACGGACAGGCCGTGGCCCCAGCGCCCGCCGGCCGCGCCCCGGGTGGCGAACAAGCAGGGCCTGAACATGTTCGTCTGGAACCTGAAGTATCCCGATGCGACAGCGTTCTGGGGGATGGTCGGCGTGGGCACCGATGGTCCCATGGCCCTGCCGGGGGCGTATCAGGCACGGCTACGGGTGGGCGGGAGGGTGTCCACGCAGCGCTTCTCGCTCAAAGTCGACCCCCGCTCCAAGGTGAAGCCGGCGGAGCTGCGCGAGCAGTTCACCTTCCTGAAGCGACTGCGCGACACCGTGAACGCGGCGACCACCGCCGTGATCACGATCCGCAACGTGCAGGTACAGCTCGAGGACCGGCTCCAGGGGGCGTCCGACACCACGCGCCTGGCCCCGAGCGCGCGCGCGCTGGCCGAGCGGCTCGGCGCGATCGAAGGGGCGCTGTACCAGGTGCGCAACCGGTCGTTCCAGGATCCGCTGAACTTTCCTCCGATGCTGGTGGAGCGGATCAGCGGGCTGGGCTCCGCCGTCGCCGGTATCGACGCCCGCCCGACCGCGCAGGTATACGACGTGTACCGTATGTTCGCACCGGAGCTGCAGCGTCAGCTGCTCGCGTTGCGCGCGGTCCTGGGTCGCGAGCTTCAGGCGGTGAACACGGCGCTCCGGGCGGCCAACCTGCCGAGGATCGTGGCCAAGGCTGCCGAGCTGCGGCGGCCTGCGCCGGAGACGGCGAAATGAGGGCCTCACCCCCTGTCCCCCTCTCCACAATGTGGCGAGGGGGGACGGCGTGGAAGATTGGTGCGGTGAGTGTCGCGTGCGTGCTCTTCGCGGCGGCGCTCGCGTCCGCTCAGCAGCCCGCGTCCGACCAGTCGTTCCACGACCGCTACGCCAGGCTCGTCGGCAATCCGCGCAAGCTGAGTGACAGCACCCGCCTCCACGAGCTGTTCCGGGTGAACTGGCAGTATGTGATGACCGAGTATCCCGAGTTCGCCACGTACGTCGGGTACGCGGGTCAGAACGCCCGCTGGACCGACAACTCGCTCCAGGCGATCGAGCGGCGCAAGCAAGAGCTGCAGCAGCCGCTCGGCGTCGTCAAAGCGATCCGACGTGATCGCCTGTCCTCTACGGATCGGCTCAACTACGATCTGTTCCGGCGCGGGCTCGAGGAGCAGATCGAAGGCACCCGCTTCAAGGACGAGTATTTCGCGATCACCCAGCTCGGCGGCGTGCAGCAGGACGTGGGCCAGCTCCTGGCGCAGATGCCCACGACGAGCGTCCAGGACTACGAGGACATCCTGGCGCGCTTGAACGGCGTCCCCGCGCTGGTCGACCAGACCATCGTGCTGCTCGGGAAGGGGCTCGAGGCCGGGATCACACCGCCGCGGGTGACGCTGCGCGATGTGCCCGACCAGATCCGCGGCATTGCCCCCGACGATCCAATGGCGAGCCCGCTGCTGCGGCCGTTTGCGCAGTTTGCCTCGAGCGTCCCGGCGAGCGAGCGCGAACGGCTCACGCAGGCGGCGCGCGACGCGTATACCCAGCGCGTGGCGCCGGCGTACCGGAAGCTGTACGACTACGTGGTGGGGACCTACCTCCCGAAGACGCGGGAGTCGATCGGGATGCGGGAGCTACCGGACGGCGCCGCCTGGTACGCCTATCGGGTCCGGCAGTTCACGACCACATCGCTCTCGCCCGACCAGATCCACGCGCTGGGCATGCGCGAGGTGCAACGCATCCGGGCGCTCATGGACAGCGTCATCGCGTCGACCGGGTTCAAGGGAAGCTTCGCCGACTTCGCGCGATTCCTCCGGACCGACCCGCAGTTCTTCTACGACGACTCGGCCAGCCTGGTACGCGCCTACCGTGACATCGCGAAGCGCGCCGATCCGGGCCTGATCAAGCTGTTCGGCAAGTTGCCGCGCCTGCCGTACGGTGTCACGACGATCCCGTCGTTCATGGCAAAGTCGCAGACCACCGCCTACTACCAGGGCGGCTCGCTCCAGGCGGGGCGGCCGGGGTACTTCTTCGTCAACACGTACGACCTGAAGTCACGGCCCAAGTGGGAGATGGAGGCACTCAGCCTGCACGAGGCGGTGCCCGGCCACCACCTGCAGATCGCGCTGGCCCAGGAGCTGGACGGCGTGCCCGAGTT
>Ga0137418_10007393_pt1 | contig 10093 bp, 6 predicted proteins | sample CZODoug3_1_2_16f_FD_122242 | JGI IMG/M metagenome (GOLD analysis project Ga0137418, IMG submission 122242) | Vadose zone soil fungal communities from Angelo Coast Range Reserve, California, USA - CZODoug3_1_2_16fungal (Hybrid Assembly) | ecosystem: Environmental > Terrestrial > Soil > Vadose... | reverse complement strand
CGCTCGCCTACTACCTCGTACTACGATAGTGCGGTTAGTAAAGCCTTTCGTCTTCTGTTTCTTCAATCGCGGTTCGGTCCCGGTCAGCAACGACCATCAAGTTACGCACTTCGCCCAAACGAGGTTCGCGTACTCTCGTAAAACTCAGGTATCCCTCGTATTTCGTGTCCGGTTCACCTTTCGTCGTTTCCCCCTTCTTCTACATCCTCGTACTACGATAGTACGGCTTGTTCGTCCGTGTCCTCGATTTCTTCAATATCGGCTCGTTCTCTACGTCCGCGTTTCGCAGCCTTTTACGGCCCGTACTCGTTTACGTTTACTGTGTAGCCTCATAGTGTCGGCTGTCGGCATTCTAAGTCTGGCTCAGTTTTACGGCCGCTTGAACCCCCGAGCAACAGCGTTAGTCTGTGTCTTTTGTTTGCTCGCGCAGAGACGCAGCGGCGCATCATTGTGGAGCCCACCGCGAGGGGGTTCTAACTAAAACATTGCACCTTCTACCAGACAGACAGACCGTTCTACACCGGTTAGAATCCCACCACAGCCCACTACAAACCATCCAACCTCGCAACCTACTCTCCTCGACGAGCTTCGCAATCAAAATCAAAACCCTTTCGACCTATCCGATACATCACCTTTTTCGAGCACCATCCCGACTTCTAGCTCTCTTTTATTCCCAACCGCGTTTCCTATAGCCCAAGCCTTGAGTCAGACGACGACTCCACAAATTACTCCAATTGCGAACCCACTAGACCCGATGTCGAAGTTTATGCCAGCGTACGGGGATCGGTCGGCCCCTTCCTTTGACGAATCTAAACCCCGCGAGTTATCCCGTTTCTTTGATGAATTAGAACGTTTATTCACACGCGACTCCGCTTTGACTGAGGAACAGAAGAAAAACGATCTTCTTCGCTACGCTTCGTTCGCCACAGCTCAGGCTTGGAAACGCTTCCCCGCCTATAAATCCGCGACCGCTACCTACAAAGAATTTAGGGACGAAATTTACGAGCGGTACCCGGACTCGACAGGAGAGTCTGTGTATACGCTTCGCGACAAAGAAGAACACCTACAGCTCTGGAGAGACTCAGGCATTCATTCTACGGACGAGTTAACCAATTTTCATGTCCGCTTCGAGTCTATTACGACTTTCCTTATAGAGAAGGATGCCATGGGTGAGCATGAGCAGAGGCGAGACTATATGCGAGCATTTACACAGCCGTTACTCGGCGAGATCAAGAGCTTCCTCCGCGTCAAGTCAATGGAGAAGTTATCTCCCAACATGGCTCACAAAATCAAGGATATATACGAGGCTGCTCGCTACGCACTAATGGACGAGGACTTGTATCCGCCTGGAGGAAGCGGAGCACTTAGGCCCCTTCCTGCAGCCGCGAAGGCCGCCCCTAGTACCGGCTATCTTAAAACCGAAACGTTCACCACTTTCATGACTGACTTTTCGAAGACTATAGCAGAAGCCTTACAGCAATCCGGCCGTTCTAGGATTACGGGTCCAACAGGCACATCGGCATCCGCGACACGCAACACTGACTGTAACTTCTGTGGAGGCCAGCATTTCATCCGCGAATGCAAGCTCGTAGATGAGTACGTCACGGCAGGTAAATGTAGAAGGAACTTCGAAGGGAAGGTGGTCCTTTCCACAGGAGCGTTTGTGCCTAGGGACATACCTGGGACGCTCTTGCGCGAGCGGGTAGATGAGTGGCATCATAGGAACCCAGGGCAGCTAAGTGTTGCCTCATTAGTGCACACCATATCCGCTGAACACGTACGAACCCATTCAGAAACCCCTGTTCAGTCGTCGTTTCAACTATCCTCGGATGATAGGATCATAGCCTTGGAAGCGGAGCTGTTTAATCTTCGTGCGAGGCGTCCGGCCTTCGTTCCTTTAGCTCGAACCCGCGGTCAGAAGGCGAGGGAGGCGGCCCTCCCAACCATCGAAGAAGTAGAGGAGGAGGAGGAAGCTGCACCAGCACCCGCTATCACCAAAACACCGGAAATCGTTATCACTCCCGCCAAGCAGCCGCAGAGGATTCGTGAGCCTGAGGCTCCTTTCACAGCATTACCTTTCGTACCGCCGGAGCACCCATTCCGGGAGGCTCAGGACGCGGCCTATGCACCACCAACTGCCCGGGTCGTAGGGGCCCCAGTCAAAGTACCAGCAGGTAAAGGCCTAGTCCCAGCGTACAGAACTCAGCCGCCGGTACACGATCTCAACATAGCTACGGAGGTATACAATCGGGCAATGGAGGCTTCGATCACTATCACTCAGCGCGAACTTCTGTCGCTTTCTCCGGAAGTTCGGTCTCAGGTACGGGACGTTACCACCACACGTAGGGTACCCGTAGCAGCAGGAGGGGCTCCGCAAGCCAACTTACATGTCAGGTTCAAGGAAGACGATCTAGATTACGACACAGCACCGTCATTCGCACTCAAAAAGGCAGAAGAATCCGTACCACCAGAAGGGGCCTTCGTAGTTGCAGACCCCATCGAGAACTACTACGAGTCGCTGGAACCCGGCGAGATCCCCAGCTTGGATCGTCTCACAGTAGCCAAGGAGTCCACCGCGATCAGGTCAGTTTATGCGCTCATAGACACCCAGCAGAAGAAGGAGTGCACAGTCGATCCAGGGTGCCAGGTAATAGCAATGTCAGAGACCACTTGCCACAGCCTCGGGCTCTCTTACGACCCCAGGATCCGTTTGAATATGGAATCAGCAAACGGCACATTCGATTGGTCTTTAGGTTTAGCCCGTAACGTCGCGTTCCATATCGGGACTATCACCCTGTATCTACAGGCTCACGTCATTCGCTCGCCTTCGTACGAGGTCCTGTTGGGCCGTCCCTTCGATGTCCTTACAGAAAGCGTCATCCGGAACTTCAACAACGAGGATCAAACCATCACTATCACAGACCCGAACACAGGCAACAAATGTACCATACCTACGTTCGCCCGCGGGACACGTAACGTCAGCACCCTAGCTCCGTTGGATTTTTAGGGAGGGGTCTGACAAAAGCAAAGAGCGAACGAATAAATTGTACTATACTATGCGCACCCAAATTTATCGATGTTCCACACACTTTGCAGTCAGGCCCCATTAAGTTCTCTTCTAAATCATCGTTACGAGATCGGCACTCACATGTCTCCATCCCTTTCTCTTCCATCGCCATCCCAGAACCAGTTTACGACTCGCTTGACTCTAGGCCGGTTCCAAAACGAACAAGGTTTACAAATTCCCCACTCGCGGACATGGTAGAAGGCCTGCCATCCAATATCCCGGAACGCGAATTTTACCCACTAACAATTACTAGATCTATCGCGCCCGCGGAGACTCTAGTCTCGACACCAACGTATGTTACGGTCCCCACCACCGCAAAGAAGAAGTTGCCGAAGAAAAAGTATAAACCGGTTGCCCTAAAGGTTAGGCCGATCATCGGAGACTTACCGGAAAGGTATCGTATAGTGCGAAACATTATAGGGGATCCTCTCGCGAATCTCCCGGTTCTGAACCCGCATCCAATTGCATTCAGGCCCTGTGGCCGCTACACTCAAGAACGGAAGGACATATTCGATAAAATCAACGCAGGGTTTCTTTTGGATGAAGAACGTGTGCTACTACACCACTTCATGATGCTACACCAGGACGCATTCGCATGGAACGATTCGGAGCGAGGCCATTTCAGGGAAGACTTCTTTCCACCAATCAACATGCCGGTAGTACCTCATATACCATGGGTACAACGAAATATCCCTATCCCACCCGGAATCTACGACGAAGTATGCAAGGCGATCCAGAGGAAGATTGATGCGGGTGTCTTTGAACCGTCTAACTCGTCCTACCGATCACGATGGTTCTGCGTAGCCAAGAAGGATGGCGTTTCCCTACGGATCGTACAGTCGCTAGAACCGTTAAATGAGGTTACGATTCAGCACTCGGGAGTACCACCGTATTCGGAACAGCTCGTCGAACACTTCGCCGCCCGAGCCTGTGGAAGCATGCTAGACTTATACGTTGGATACGATGAACGAGCTTTAGCCGTATCATATCGCGATTACACCACATTCCAAACACCATTTGGTACGATGCGTCTTACGACCCTGCCGATGGGGTGGACCAACTCAGTACCCATATTCCACGGGGATGTGACGTACATCCTTCAGGCGGAGATCCCACACGTTACACAGCCGTATATTGATGACGTACCAGTCAGAGGGCCCGCGACACGATATGTGCTACCATCAGGAGAGGAGGAGCGGATCCCAGAGAACCCGGGGATTCGTCGGTTCGTTTGGGAGCATTTCCAAGATTTAAACAGGATTTGCGAACGGATGAAGTACTGTGGAGGGACGTATTCAGGGTACAAAACACTCTTATGCGCCGCGGAGATCACCCTGCTAGGCCAACGATGTACGATTGAAGGAAGGCTACCGGACGAAGGCAGGGTCATAAAGGTAACGAATTGGGGGCCCTGCCCTGATCTTTCGGACGTTCGTGCGTTCATTGGGACCATAGGCGTTTGCAGGATGTTTATCAGGAACTTCGCGCACCGGGCACATCACTTGGTCAAACTTACGAGGAAAGGGGTCGATTGGGAATTCGGGGAGAGTCAGCTGGAGGCCATGGCGGATCTGAAGGATGCCCTAGTCAACTCAAAGGCGCTAAAACCGATCGACTATCGTTCAGAAGCTGCAGTCGTGTTAGCGGTCGACACATCATACATAGCCGTGGGCTATCTTCTGGCACAATGTGACGTTACGGATCCAAAAACGCGTTATTACGCGAAGTTCGGCTCGATCACCCTGAACGAACGCGAGGCTAGGTTTTCACAGCCTAAGCTCGAACTTTACGGTCTCTACCGATCGCTACGCTCGCTAAAGATCTTGTTATTAGGGATACGGAATCTCGTGGTGGAGGTAGATGCGGCCTACATCAAAGGAATGCTGAAGAACCCGGACATAGCACCGTCCGCGAGTATCAATAGGTGGATTGTCTCGATCTTGATGTTCCATTTTACTCTGGTTCACGTACCAGGCACTCACCACGGACCGGACGGACTCTCGCGAAGGAGACCCCAGCCAGGAGATGAAGAAGAACCGGAAGACGATTTCGAGGATTGGATAGATCAGGTTAACGGTTTCATGCATTTCATTAACACCCCACCAGCCCGTATACAGCAAGAGGTCAATATAGTTGCTACCCCAACGGTCGCGTGTTATGTAATAGAGGCAGGAATCGAGTCGGCTGCGTACCCGAAGGAAGGTTCGAATCAGGATCAATCTACGACGGCTTACTCAGATGTACCACGTACGGAGGCAGCAAAGGCTGCAGATGCGAGGCTCATAGCAGTCAAAAGCTGGCATCAGACCCTGGAATGGCCGCTGGATCTGAAAGACTTGACGGACTCAGAATACAAGACATTTATGAGGTATTGTACGGAGTTTTTCGTAGCAGGCGAGGACGATCGGCTTTGGCGAAAGGATACGAAGGGAAATCACAAGGTAGTGGTGCCGCAGGAGCGAAGGATATTCCTGATCGTGTCCGCACACAATGACGTTGGACATCACGGCTTTTATGCGACGAATGCTTTACTTACGGAGCGATACTGGTGGCCCGGTATGGCAAATGACATCTCCTGGTTTGTCCGGACATGTCATTTGTGTCAACTGAGGAAAACACAACACGTCCTCATCCCACCTACGGTAGCGAGTCCTGCCCCTTTGTTTGCAAAAGTATACATGGATACGATGCATCTTACGCCGTCCGGAGGATACAAATACATCGTACAAGGACGGTGCTCGCTTACACACTGGCCCGAATGGGAAATGCTTCGGACTGAATCCGCTAAGTCCATCGCGCGTTTTATATTGCATAACATTATTTACCGCTGGGGGACAATTCTCGAAATAGTTACGGATAACGGAGGCCCGTTCGTGAAGGCGGTCGACTTTCTGGCAAAACAATATCATATCAAGCACATACGGGTCTCAGGCTACAATTCGCGAGCTAATGGGCTCGTAGAACGTTCGCACTTCGACGTACGACAGGCATTATTCAAGGCATGCGATGGGGATCAAAGCAAGTGGTCCTCATCCGCGTATTCGGTATTTTGGGCAGAAAGAGTTACGGTACGCCGACGTATGGGTTGTTCACCCTATTTTGCAACAACAGGAACGCATCCACTCCTACCATTTGATATTGCGGAGGCGAATTACTTGTTACCACCGCCAGACACAGTATTATCTACCACGGATTTAATATCACGGCGAGCTATAGCTTTACAGAAACGAAGGCCGCAACTCGTGGAGCTACATAGCAAAGTGTACGACGCACGACGAAAAGCAGCCCTCATCTTCGAGAGAGATCACGTCCATACAATACGCGATTACGACTTCAAGCTAGGTGACCTCGTACTAATTCGTAACACGGCAATCGAGAAGGCGCTCAACAGGAAGATGCGGGCGAGGTATTTAGGACCCTGTATTGTCATTTCACGAAACAAAGGAGGAGCCTACATTGTAGCCGAACTCGACGGTTCAGTTTTCGACAGGCCTATAGCTGCCTTTAGGATTATCCCGTACTTCCCGCGTAATTCGATTAATGTTCCTGATTTGGATAACTTACTCGATATATCCTCGGCTCGTCTAGCCGAAATGGAGGAAACGACGTACGCGGATTTCGAAGAAGATGTGGAGGAGGACCATCTTGTCGACCCTGATGTAGCGGAGGATGACTAGGGACAGTCATGATTAAAGCAAGGGGGAGGTACAACACGTGTTGTCGTTGCCTCACAAAAAATTCCATTTTACTCTATTCAATTCTATTTACGGCCTCGCGTCATCATTTTACTATTCAGGTTACATCTATTTTTGTTTTAGGAATTCACGCGGACATATATTTTAAGTCGCATACCCGTTACGGACTTTGCGCAACCTCGCGGGGTTAACGCCATGATGACTTCTGAGCGTTAATCTCGCATTTCAATTCGCATGTTTTATATTTTTCTTCTTCACAAAACAATTGACTTTATTATTCAACAAGGCGGCGATTTTGAACAATTTTAGCTAAGCAACGAATGTCCGGATAGACTACGATACAATACAAAAAGAAATGAGAGAGCAATAGTCCGACAAACAAACGAACCGACTCCGGCAATGATCCATCAACTCACTCACGATTTTTCCCTTTGCCTTGCCGTGCAAGCTCGTGACGAAGAGCTGCCATTTCTTCAGCATGTCGGGCCTCCCGAGCGGCAGCTTCCCTTTCGAAAAGTTCTTGCTGAGCCCTCGCGTGCTCGCGTTCGATCCGGAGGCTCTCCACAGAGCGTCTATACTCGATATTGAGCCGATCGTACTCAAACTTGTACGCTGGAGTAGACGGAACAAGAGAGGTAAAGGAGGAACGGTCGGAGGCGGAATGGAGAGAAGACGACGAAGCACCAGGAGGCTGGAACGAGAAAGGAGGAGGGAGGGTAGTATCCGCGAAATCGTACGGAGACGAGACAGATGACGGGGGCCTCGATCGATAGGGTTGAGAAGCAAATGACGCGGGGATTTGCAGAGGCGAGATGGAAGGAGGGTCAGAGGAGGAGACAGGAACACGGGCAGGCGGCTGCATTCGGAGAGGAGGTTCGACGCTCACCACCGTGAATGGCGTAGGACCAGGACGTGATGTGGAGCGAGCAGGAGCCGAGGTAGAGGGGACTTCAGCAGTAGTGGATTTCCGAGAGCGAAGGTTCTTGGCAATGCGTTCGATAACCCCGGGCGATTTGCCTGTTGGAGGAGTATCTGGAATTTCGACGACGGAGGTGGGAGAAGCAGGGCGGCGTTTGCGAGCCGCTGTGGGCGAGGACGAGGATGCGGCATTTTTTTTAGAAATGAACGAACAGCCGAGGTGTTTTTCGTAGCAGGGGATACATCGCGAGCCCTCAGGGGCGTCCTCGTTGACGAAGCATTTACGTTTTGCGGCACCGCACTTCACACACTACAACAACATCGATCAGTAAAGCAAAACGTCAGCGAAAGAATTCATAACATACCGGTGGCGAGCAATCGCGGAGCAAAAACGAACCAGGAGGAGGGGGCGGCCTGGATTTGATCGAAGTGACAGGAATGGAGGCGGGAGCCGAAGGCGGCTCCTCTTCGCTGGACTCTCCATCCTGTAGCTGCGGTTCGACGACTTCGAACAATTGAGCGGATAGTTTGCGGAGGCGGGACTGGATATCGCGAGTAGCTATGTTTACGGGTAGGATTTGCAGAGCCCTGGCCCAGTCCATAAAGACGTCGTATCCATCAAGATTCCATCCGCCGGCAGGAAACTCAGCCATACGGTCGATAATAATTGACGCGCCTTTCTAGAACATCGAAGCATCGGTTAGCACAACAATAGGACGAATGCCGATAAACACATAGGGACTTACCAGTGTGGCGAGGAATTCCTCAACCATGGATTGATAATCTCTACCCTCTTCCGGGTAAAGAGCGAGGTTGTCTTTTTGATCACGAAGAAAGTCGAAACACGTGAGGAAGTCGGAAAGAGCAGCGTCGCGATCAGCTGCGGTAGAAGAGGTAGGATGAGACATGATCAAAAGAAAGAAGCGAAAGAAAGACTTAGGAAGTTAGGGAATTAAAAGGGGTATTTATAGGACGAGGCACCGGCGGTGCACGGGCTGCCAAGACAACATGCAGACAACACATGCTCGAGATCCGCAAACACGAGGTAAAGCATGCTCGAAGGGAGGCAAAACGAGGCGTAGTGGACTTAGGGAGTTGACTAGGGACAGTCAAGGGTAAAGCAGGGGGGAGATGATGAGCACGGAGGATTTGTGCCCGCGATAAGCCCCTCTTTTCGCATATTCCAAGAGGCAAATGCGCGAGCATCATTGATACGACTATACAGCGGCACCTAGCAAGATACGCGTGCATCGTACGGCTACGACGCAGATGGCCGGCTCAGCCTACGGTTACGGCACGAACGGCACGAACTCGTGCTTGCTAATAATAGCACTTCTATAGGTTCTTGAGCGCTTATAACTCAGCATGAGGCAGTAACGGCAATTACCGGCAGGCTTAACGGAGGGTTCTACGCCACATAGCCTCGGTCACGATTACGGTCACGTGACGTCGCCTCTAGCCATCTGGCCTTACACGAAGCTTCGTACGGCCTCGCGTTCCACCAGTTCCAGCCGTATACTATCCTACTACCCACAGCGTATCAGAGTATGCACGAACAATTCGTACAACGATCCTAGGTTCCGGTTCACGCGTTACGAAGCCTGTCAAAGCCGGCTAGCATCTTAGGCACTATTTTAAGCATATAGTGGCGTTTCTGGCAATGCCTTCGGCCCTTAACTCGCTAGGCACACATCGGATGCCAAGTTGTTATCACGGGTCCACCGATGGTTCGACATATTACGGCCCGGCGAGTTGGCCTATCCTGCTCCTTCGCTATCCACGGTTTTCTTGAGTTCGGCTACGACCTACTGTGCTGGTTAGATATCAGCCGCGTATCAAACATCATCGTACATTGTCCGGCTTCGATTACGGGCTCGCCTACACTTCAGGCTACGACTCGCCTCTGCAGCAAATTACGATATCCGTGGCGTACAGGTCCTGTCAATTATCTGCGGCTTCGATTCCACCCTGCACTACCCCGTTCAAGTTTCACACTACTCACTTATGCTGCTTTCCTCTTGCAGTATAATTCAAGGTCTAGGCTTAGGCGTCCATATGGATGCACGGGATCTATTTTTAGAACCTCGCGGTTACCATTTTTATCTATAGAGATTGTTATCACAACATGATCGGATTGATCCACTAAGTGTCCGCTTGACCCTTTATTGGGGTTTTCTTTGTTCCTCCTTCATTTTCTGACATAGTTCGCAGTTGCTTAGTATAGAAAAAGGCGAAGCGAAGCCTTGGGGCAGCAGTATATAAGACTTGTGTTTTGTAGATGTAATAGCAGATAATTTCCGGTTAGCTTTTCTTAAGGAGTCCTCCTCAGTCGTCTACGCTCGCCTACTACCTCGTACTACGATAGTGCGGTTAGTAAAGCCTTTCGTCTTCTGTTTCTTCAATCGCGGTTCGG